>Ga0123329_1000880_pt1 | contig 29819 bp, 23 predicted proteins | sample BioC12SIPDNA_FD_89703 | JGI IMG/M metagenome (GOLD analysis project Ga0123329, IMG submission 89703) | Anaerobic biogas reactor microbial communites from Washington, USA - Biogas_R1_B C12 SIP DNA | ecosystem: Engineered > Bioreactor > Anaerobic > Unclassified | place: Washington, USA | collected...
TGACCAGGAACGGGGTGCCCTGGCTGATCGGGGTGGCATACACCTCGCGGGCCACCTCCTCCGCGCGCGACTCCTCCTTGCGCACTCCGAGGACGATGCGGTCCGGGGTGATCGTGTCCTTCACGGCGTACCCCTCGCGGAGGAACTCCGGGTTCCAGGCGATCTCCACCGTGGTGCCCGGGCGGGCCAGCTCGTCGGCCAGTTCCTGCAGCTCAGCGGCGGTACCCACCGGCACGGTCGACTTGCCCAGGATGATGTGGTCACCCTCGAGCAACGGCACCAGGTCCTGGACCACCGCGCGGACGTAGGTCATGTCCGCGGCATAGGAGCCACGCTTCTGGGGCGTACCCACACCGAGAAAGTGCACGTTGGCGAACCGTGCCGCCTCCGCGTAATCGGTGGTGAAGTCGAGTCGACCGGCCTCCAGATTGCGGGTGAGCACCTCCGGCAGCCCGGGCTCGTAGAACGGGACCGTGCCCGCCTTGAGCGACTCGATCTTGGCGGTGTCCACGTCCACGCCGAGCACGTCATGGCCGAGTTCCGCCATGCACGCCGCGTGGGTCGCACCGAGGTATCCGGTGCCGATCACAGTCATACGCATGAGGAGGTACTGTACCCCGCTCACATGAACATGAGTTTAAATTGTGCTGAAACGATGGCGCGCTTCTCGCGACCGGATCAGCGGAAGTTGAGGTACGACTTCGACGGGGTCGGCCCGCGCTGGCCCTGGTACTTCGAGCCCAGCGCACCCGTGCCGTAAGGGGTCTCCGCCGGCGAGGACATCGTGAACAGCGCCAGCTGACCGACCTTCATCCCCGGCCACAGCGTCATTGGCAGGTTCGCCACATTCGACAGCTCCAGGGTGATGTAGCCCGAGAACCCGGGGTCGATGAACCCGGCGGTGGAGTGCGTGAGCAGGCCGAGGCGGCCCAGGGAGGATTTACCCTCCAGGCGGCCGGCGAGATCTGTCGGCAGGGTGAACTTCTCCAGGGTGGAGGCCAGGACGAACTCGCCGGGGTGGAGCACGAAGGACTCCCCCTCGGCGACCTCGACGAGGCTGGTCAGCTCATCCTGCTGCAGCTTCGGATCGATGTGGGTGTACTTCGAGTTGTTGAACACCCGGAAGAACTTGTCCATGCGCACGTCCACGCTCGACGGCTGGATGTTGGCGGGGTCGAAGGGCTCGATGCCCAACGCGCCGGAGTCGACGGCGGAACGGATGTCACGATCGGAGAGAAGCACGTCGGTCAGTCTACGGCACCCGGAACGTCGGGGCCCCAGCTGTCCGCACCCCACGGGCACAGTGCTAAACTTCCTCGGTAGCTCCTCCCGAGCAGCTGCCGGCGTAGTTTAGTGGTAGAACATCAGCTTCCCAAGCTGAGAGTGCGAGTTCGATTCTCGTCGCCGGCTCCATTCACGGCCCGCATGCCCACCGCATGCGGGCCATTGTTGTGCCCCCACCCGGAAGTCACGCGGATTTCATCGCGCCCCGGCAAAACCCCAGGTGGATGCGGCAGGCCGATCAGATACGCGTGAATTCCGGGTGCCCCACCCCCACTGCCGGGCCCCGATATCCACCTTTCGAGCGCGCGGCGTACAACTTTCGAGTGCGCAGTCTCCACCTTTTTTGTGCGCAGCCGCGCACTGCGCACCTCGCCGGAAAGATCAGCCCCGGAGGATCTTCTCCATCTTCTTGCCTTTGGCCAGTTCGTCGACAAGTTTGTCGGCCCAGCGGATCTGCTGCATGAGAGGGTCTTCGATGTCCTCGACACGTACGCCGCAGACGACGCCGGTGATCTGGTCGACGTGCGGGGTCATCGCGGGTGCCTGGGCGAAGAAGGCCCGGAGGTCACCGTCGAAGGTGCGCAGCTGCTCACTGTCGTAGCCGGTGAGCCAGGTGAGCACCTCCTCGAGCTCCTCGACGGTGCGGCCCTTGCGCTCGACCTTGGCCACGTAGAGGCGGTAGATGTCGGCCCACGGGTAGGCGAAGACCTTCTCCGGGGAGGCCATCAGGAGCACCGCACGATCGGCTGCGGGTCGTAGACGGTGGTCTGGGTCTCGCGGGAGATCTCGTTGCCGGCGAGGTCGCGGATGATGCGGGTGTCGGAGGTGGTGAAGCCGGGGGCACCGCCGGAGGGGATGCAGTCGGAGCCGGAGACGCGCTGCTCGCGGGGCTGGGTGGGTGCCCAGCGGCCGCCGTTGACGGATTCGACGGTGACGGTCTTGACGCCGGTGAGGGAGACGGTGACGTCGCCACCGCCGACGGAGGTCTCGATGCGCACCGGATACTGCGAGTTGTTGCGGAACTGCAGGTCGATCGCGCCCTCGAAGACGGTGGCCTCACGGCCGACCGGGTAGCGGGAGATGTAGTAGCTGTGCGCGGTGTGGGCGACGTCCTCCATGCCGGCGAAGTAGGCGGCGTTGTAGAGGGTGGTGGCGAACTGGCTGATGCCAACGCCGACGGCCTCACCGGCGCGACCCTCGATGATGATGCCGCTCTCGACGTAGCCCTGGGCGGCTCCGCGGGGTCCGGTGTAGCCGTTGAGGGAGAAGGTGTCGCCGGGGGCGACGATCGCGCCGTTGACGGTGGAGGCCACGCGGGAGATGTTGATGCCGGAGGCCTCGGAGTAACCGGAGGTGGTGAAGGAGCCGACGGTCTCGTCGAAGGTGGCGGTCTGGGCCATCTCGGTGGTGAAGGTGGCCGGGTCGTCCTCGTAGGCGGCATCCCAGCGGCGCTGGTCCGGGTCGTCGGAGAGTACGCGGTCGGCGAAGCCTTCCATGGTCTGCTCCCAGTTGATCTTCACGCCGTCGACCGACGGGGTGATCTGGCGGGAGCCGCCGGAGAAGCTGATCTGGGCGTTCTGGCGCTCGGACTCGGTGACGGCGAGCTGTTCCTCGAGGAGGATCTGGGCGGCCTCGGTGTTGACGTCGGTGCGCAGTGATTCACCGTCGGGGACGAAGGTGACCACGACGCCGAGGCGGTCCTGGGCGATGGTGCCGGTGACGTCGTCCCGCCCGACGACCTCGATGGGGGTGGAGACGGCGTCGGCGGCCGGGCCTTCGGCGGCCTCGGTGACGGCATCCTCGCCGATGGCGGGTTCGGTGACCTCCGGTTCGACGCTCACGCCCTCGGGCCTGAGCCAGTCGGCGGTGACGGCGGAGCGCAGCTCCTCGCCGTCGACGGTCTGGCCGTTGACAGGGTCGGTGACGTCGACGCGGCCGTCGACAAGCGCGACGGCGCCGTCGGCGGGTTCGCGGGAGAGTTCACCACGGACCCGGTCGAGCTCGGGGGTCAGCAGTGCCTCGTCGATGTCTGAGACAATCTCAGCTTCGCGCTCGGTGCCGAAGAGGCCGCCGAGGCGGACGAGCGGGTTGAGGGACTCGGTGCCCAGCTGGTCGACGGTCTCGTCCCAGTTGATGGACAGTCCGGCCTGCGCGGGGATGAAAGACGAGGTCATGTCCCCGGCGGTGGCCTCGGCGGGCTCGTCGACGACGCCACCGAGCTCGCGTTCAAGGGTCTCGCGGGCCTCCGACGGGCTCATACCGCCCACGGCGACCCCGCCGACGGTCGTGCCGCGGGGAACATCGCCCCTGGTCAGCGCGTAATCCACGCCGTAGGCGATGCCGAAGACGGCCAACAGGCCGACGATGGCACCGATGAGGACCCGGGCACCTCGCCCGCCCGAATCCCGGCTCTTTGACTCACTCACACGTCTCACAGTAATTGCCGAAACGAGAAATACCTACTTATACGGGGAAAAACTAGAAGCCTGACTCACGCTGCTGGAGTCGGACCCGTTGCGCCGATTCGGCGATCTGCCCGGCGGGGATCTGGCCGGTGTTGATCGCCGCCACCACCGCGTCTATGACCGCCGGGAAGTCGGTGACGTTGGAGAACAGCGCCTGATCGGCCCCTGCGCCCAGTGCCAGGGACACCGCCAACGGGAGGGGGTGCCGGTCGGTGATGGCCCGCATCCCGGACAGGTCGTCGGTGTAGATGAGGCCGTCGAAGGGCACCCCACCCGGGTAGTCGCCGCTGCGGAGCAGGTTGTAGGCCGCCGGCTCGAGGGTCGAGGGGGTCTGGCCGTCGCCGAGGCCGGGCACCACCATGTGGCCGACCATGACGGCGGCGGGAACATCCGCCAGCGCCACGGTGTAGGGCACGAGGTCGTGGGCCTTGAGCTGGTCCAGCGGCGGGGTGACCGCGAGCTCGTGGTGGGTGTCGCCGCTGGCCTGCCCGTGGCCGGGGAAGTGCTTGTACACCGGCACGATCCCGGCGGCACGCAGCCCCCGGGCGAAGGCCGCACCGTACTCGCCGGCCACATGCGGGTCGCGGGAGAAGGAGCGGTCGCCGACGACCTCCAGGGCGGCGGTGTCCACGTCGAGCACGGGCGCGAAGTTGACGGTCACGCCGTGCCAGCGCAGGGAATTGCCGAGGTGACGGGCATGTTCCTCCACCTGCTGCGGCGTCATCGTCTCCGCGAGGTGGCGCGGGGAGTAGCGGGGTCCGAGGATTCCGGAGTGCCGCTGAACCCGCCCGCCCTCGAAGTCGATGGACACGGAGAACGGCCGGCCGACGGCCTCCCGCAGGGCGACGATGTTGCGCCCCGGTGTGGTGAGCAGCTCCGGGTTGGCCCAGCTGGTGATGAAGATGCCGCCGGCGCCCTGCTGGAGTTTCGCCAGCGCGTCGTCGTAGTCGGTCACGCCGACGACCATGAGCGAGGCCACCTGCGCGCGCTGCTCCTCCGGGGTCAGGGGGACGCTTTTCTGCGCCGTCGTGCCCCGCCCCACCTTCGGCGCCTGCGGCGCCGCTTCGGGCGCCGCAGTGGCGCTGGTGGGGGTCGAGGGCGGCGTCGATACGCTGTCGGATCCGCCCGGGGAGCAGGCGGCCAGGAGGGTGGACACGGTGACGGCGGCGACGAGCCGGCCGGCGGCGTGGCGCATGGGGTCCCTCCCTCGTGACGGTGGTGCGGTGATATTCCAGAGGAGACTGTACCGCGCGGCATCGGCACGGCCCGGACCTGGCGATACACTTAAGCAGAAGACAAGTTTTCTCCTATCCGGGATTGAGGACCGCACGTGACCGACGACCAGAACCGGCAGACGACCATGCTCATCGCCTTCGACGGGTCACGGGAGGCGAAACGTGCCATGAGCTACGCCGCCCAGCTGCTCGTGCCCACCCACGTGGAGATCCTCACCGCCTGGGAGCCCCTGCACCGCACCGCCGCCCGCACCGTCGGTATGTCGGGCCTGCACCAGGCGGAGTGGGTGGCCAGCTCCGCCGAGGACGACCCCGCCTACGCCGACGCCCGGGAGACCTGCCGGGAGGGCGTCCTGCTCGCCGAGTCCCTCGGGCTGGAGCCGCGGGCCCACATGGTCGAGTCGGAGACGTCGGTGTGGTCGGCGATCGTGGATGCGGCCCGGGAGCTGCGCCCGGACGTCATCGTCACCGGCACCCGGGCTGTCAGTGGCTGGCGGTCCCTGTGGCAGCCGTCCACCGCCGGCAGTGTCCTGCAGAACGCCGGCATTCCGGTGTTCATCGTGCCGCCGGAGCAGGAGACCGAATCCGGCGCCGAGTCCTGATAGGATCTGCACCCATGTCACGCAGCTCCGAATCCGTCAACCGCCGCGCCCTGGGCTCGGCGGTCGCCAGCACGGTCGTCGGTGTGGCCCTCGGCGTCGTCTCCGTGATCGGCATCGCCTCCTTCTCCGGGCAGGACTCCGTGCCGCAGGGCAACGCCGTCCCCGCCGATGACGCCCTGCTCGGCGGCCCCGAGTACGGCACCCGCGGCTGACGCGGCGACTCCCCACCGCCATGAGGCACCGGGCGCAGCAGCGCCGCCTCCCACCCACCCTCCTGCCCCATGCCCTGGGCATCGTGGTCCTGGCGGTGGTGGTCTTCCTCCAGTCCCCTGGTCTGACGGCGGCGGACACCAAACATGACCTCGCGGTCGACCCGGCCGGATTCCTCGTCGGCGCCCTGCACGCGTGGACCGACATCTTCCCCCTCGGCCAGCTGCAGAACCAGGCCTACGGCTACCTCTTCCCGCACGGCGCCTTCTTCGTGCTCACGGATCTTCTCCCCGACTGGGTGGCCCAACGCCTGTGGTGGACGCTCGTCCTGGGCGTCGGTTACTCCGGATTCCTCCTGCTGCTCACCCGCCTGCAGGTGGGCACGACCGGGTTCCGGGTGCTGGCGGCGTTGCTGTTCGCCCTGTCGCCGCGGTCGCTGACCACGCTGACGGCCATCTCCTCGGAGACGTGGCCGGTCATGCTCGCCCCCTGGGTACTCGTGCCGTTGTTCGGCCGGCTCGGCTGGCGGGCGGTCGCGGCGGCGGTGCTGCCGGTCGCGCTCATGGGGGCGGTCAATGCCACGGCCACCCTGGCGGCGTGTGTCCCCGCCGGCCTGGTCCTCCTGTGGCGGCTGCTGCGGCGGGACCGGTGGGCGGGCCGGGCCCTGGGCGCCTGGCTGGCCGGGTGCCTGGCGGTCAGCCTGTGGTGGATCGGCCCGCTGCTCATCCTCGGGCGCTTCTCGGCACCGTTCACGGACTACATCGAGTCGAGCTTCGTCACCACCCGCTGGCTCAACCTCATCGAGATCCTCCGGGGCACGACGAGCTGGGCACCGTTCGTCGACACCGAGCGGGTCGCCGGCAACGCACTCGTCTCCTCCCCGACGTTCGTGCTGGTCACCGTCGCCGTCGCGGCGCTCGGCCTGTGGGGGCTGACCCTGCCCACCACCCCGCACCGGCGGGTGTGGGTGGGCATGCTCCTGGTCGGCGTGGCCGTCCTCGGCGCGGCCCACGGCCCGTTCGCCGCCCAGTGGCTGGCCTTCCTCGACGGGGCCGGAGCCCCGCTGCGTAACCTGCACAAGTTCGACCCGCTGGTGCGCCTCCCGCTGCTCGTGGGGCTGGCCGGGCTGGGCGCCCAGCTGAACCTGCCGGTGACGCGGGCGCAGATGTGGTCGCCGGGACGCCGGGAAGCGGCCGGTGCCATGGTCGTCCTCGTCGTCGCCGCGGCGCTCGCTCCCGCCTGGTCGGGCCGGCTCCTGCCACGCGGGGCCTACGAGCACGTGCCGGCGTACTGGCAGGAGGCGACGAACTTCCTCAACGCCGAGGCCGCGGGCACCCGTACGCTCATCACCCCGCCCGCCTCCTTCGCCCGCCAGGACTGGGGGTGGACCCGCGACGAACCGGCCCAGCCGCTGCTCGACGTCCCGTGGGCCACCCGCGATGCCGTCCCGCTGGTGCACCCGGAGGCGATCCGGGGCCTCGACGGGGTGCTCGCCGTGCTCCATGACGACCCCGCCGCCGGCGCCGCCGCACTGACCCGGCTGGGCATCGGCGCCGTGCTCATCCGCCACGACCTCGCCGAGGGGGTCGCCGCGATGGACCCGCTCGACGCCGACGCGCTCGCCGAGGCCGGCGGCACGGTGCGGGAGTTCGGCGCGGACGGCCAGATCGAGGTGGTGATCCTCGACCCGTCCGCCGACCTCGCCCTCTCCGCGGCCGACCCGGTCCGCGTCGCCGGCGGCGGGGAGTCCCTCGCGCTGCTCGACGCCCACTCCGGCCCAGCTCCCCGCGAACTCGTGGCCGCCGACGCCGACGTGGTCACCGACACCCCGCTGCTTACCGTCCGCAACTACGGCACCCTCGACGGCGCGGTCTCCGCCCCGCTGGCCACCCTCGCCGAGGGGTCCGACGTCCGCAACGCCGTCCCCGACTACCCCTCCGCCGGGCCCCTGACCCGTGTCGTCGAACACGGCGGGCACGTCACCGCCGCCAGCTCCGCGGCGGACGCCACCAGCTTCGGTGGGGCGGACCCGGCGCGCTCGCTCACCGCGGCCGTCGACGGTCATCCGGACACCGCGTGGTGGCCCACCCCCGGCCCCGCCGAGGGTCAGTGGCTGCAGGTCCGCCCCGATCAGCCGTTGGTTGATCCGGTGGTCACGGTCACCGCCACCGATGACACGACCGTGCGCATCAACTCCGTCGAGGTCTCCCTCGAGGCCGAGGAACCGACCGAGATCGCCCTGCGCGGGCGCACCGACGCCCTGCGCCTCACCCTGGCGGAGCCCACCCCGGTGGGCATCGCGGAGGTGGCCATCGACGGCGCGCCGGTCGAACGGGTGGTCACCGTGCCCGACACCTCCCCGGACGTCCGCCAGTTCGCCTTCCAGCGCCTGGTGGTGGACACCGGCGTGCTCATCCGCGAGTTCACCGCCCCACGCCCGATGACCGTGCGTATCGACGCCCCCACCGACCACGAGATCCGCATCAACGACGCCGACCACGTCCCCGGCGACCTCATCGACCTGCCCGCGGGCACCCACCGCCTGGGCACCGACGCGGAGTGGGTGACGCTGACCGAGGAGGGCTCTGAGCCTTCCCCACCGGCCACCCCCACCGGACGGGACATCACCGCGGCCGGGGAGGACCGCCTGCTGCTCACGGGCAGGGCCGCCAACCCTGGACTACGCGCCACCGTCGACGGACAGGCACTGGAGCCGGTGACCGTCGACGCCGCCAGCCAGGCCTTCCGACTGCCCGCCGGGGTGTCCGGCACGGTGGAGTTCTCCTTCGCCGGCGACCCCGCCTACCGGGGCTTCCTGTTCGGCGGCGGGATCCTCGCCCTGCTCACCGCGGTGGGGTGTGTCCTCGTCCTGGCCCGGACGCGACGCGGGCCGGCACCCGACCTGCCCGAGACGGGGTCCGGGATCGGCCTGCTGGTCCTCGGGGCGGCCAGCCTGGTCGTGGTCGCCGGGTGGCCGGGCCTGCTCGCCGGGGTGGTGGCGCTGGTCATCCGCCGGATCACCGTCTTCCCGGCCGGGCTGCTCGCCGCCCTGCTCGTCGGCATCGCCGGTGCGTGGCTGGCGCGTGGACCGTGGCCGAGCGGGACCTACGCCGGGGATTCGGACGTGCTGGCGTGGCTGTGCGCCGCGGGTCTGGCGTGCGTGCTGCCGGGCGCGTGGACAGGGACTGAGCCGCGGATCCGCGCCCGCAGTCGCCGGGTCCAGCGGGAGGACGGTTCCTCCACCAGCACATAGCTGGCGGCCGACACCGGGATCGTCAGCGCGAGGGTCACGGCGAGGACGGGGAAGAAACCGCCCTGGAAGGGGCCGACGCCCAGCAGGGGGAACGCCAGGGAGAGCAGGGCCACGTGCCAGAGGAAGATGCCGTAGGACCAGCGGCCGAGGGCCTGCATCGGGGCGGAGGTGAGCCAGCCGGTGCCGGGTGCGAGGGCGTGCGGCACCACGACGGCGGCGGCGAAGACTGTGCCGGCGAGCACCCGGCGGAGGAACTCGGCCGGTTCCGGGTGGGTGAGGCCGACGGGGCCGAACCATTCCTGCCCGGCCACCCACGCGGTGACCATCGCCACCGCCCACCACAGCCACCGCGCCCGCAGGAGGCGGTCCACCCGGGCGGGGACACGACCCTCCACCTCGGCGGCGAGCATCCCGACGGCGAACCACGCGCCGTAGGCCGGGGGCCAGATCTGCCGGTTGGGCACCCCCTCGGCGGGGCTGGCCTCGACGAAGGGGAGGAACGCCCAGGTGAGGCTGAGCACCGCCACCCCGAGGATCGCGAGGATCCGGCCGCGGTGGGGCAGACGGCCGATGCTCAGGGCGAGCAACGGCAGGGCCAGGTAGAAGCCGACCTCGACGCTGAGCGACCACAGGTGGGTCAGCCCCGGGGCCAGGGCGTCGGGGACGTAGACCTGGGTGAGGGTGAGGTTGGCCAGGATCTGCGTCCCGCTCATCGACGACGCCTCCGGCAGCAGGAGGATGACCGCCACCACACACACCAGGTAGGCGGGCAGGATGCGCCCGGCGCGGCTGAACAGGTAACGCCCGACCCGGCCCGCGGTGTGGTCGCCGCGGTGCCGGCGCCACAGGAGGAAGGCGGAGAGGGCGAAGAAGACGGGGACGAAGAAGTCGAAGCGCGCGAGCAGGGAGCCGGCCGGGCTGGTGGGGTCGAGGCCGGTCTGGAAGGCGACGTGGGTGAGCACGATGCCCAGGGCGGCGACGGCGCGCAGGCCTTCCAGCGAGGAGATGCGCCCGGCTTTGTAAGATGGGGCCGACACAGCAGGTGTCGTCGGTGTGCTCACGCCGTCACCTTTCCCGCTGTCCCGATGGCCTTTCCGGAGTTATCCGGCGATCTTAGTGGAAGGACCGGCCGTGCCCCAGACCCGGAAGACCCGGACTACCCGGACGACCCGGAGTGTCCGCCCGCGGTCCCGGCGATCCGTCGTCGTCGCCTTCCTCGTCGCGGCGCTGCTGTTCATGGCCGGCTCGTTCATCGCCCCGCTGACCATCCAGCTGCTCAAACCGCTGCCCACGGACTACGACGCCACCTTCCGCACCGCCGAGACCTCCGCCCTCGTCGCCGGCGACACCGTGACACCGGCGAACGCGGACCGCCCCGAGTGCGCCACCCCGGATCTCGCCCCGCACTCCTGCTTCGTCGACGAGGTGGCGGCGGTGTCCACGCAGCACACGACGACCCACCCGACGGACACCCGCACCGAGATCACCGCCGAGACCACCCGCGAGCTGCTGCTCGACGGTGAGCCCACGGCCCGCCTCGACGACGAGGTCCGTCTGGCCCGCTCCTCCGGTTACCCGGTGTCCGACCCCGTCAGCCGCCTGGTCATCGACGCCCCGGGACTGCCCGGCGAGCTGGCCCCGGAGCCGTTCATCCGCACCGGCCTGCAGTACTTCTTCCCCTTCACCCTGGAGCGCCGCTCCTACGACTACTTCGACACCACCGCGCAGCTGACCGTTCCCCTCGACTACGTCGGCGAGGGCGAACACAACGGGCACGAGGCCTACGAGCTCCACCACACCGTCACCGCCGTTCCCCTGGCCGAGGCCGTCGCCCGCGCCTACCTCCACCCCACCGAGCTCACCGCGGAGCCCCCGCCGTCCGGGGGCGCGTTGTTCGGCCTGCTCAGTGATGAGCAGCGGGCGAAGACCCGCGCGGGCCACACCTCCGGGCCGGCCAGCCGTTTCTTCTCCGATGAGGAGCTGGCGCGTTTCGGCTTCACCGGCGGTGAGATCGTCGCGGTCAGCCCCTTCTACTCCGTCGAACGCACCCTGTGGGTGGAGCCGCGCACCGGCACGATCCTCGATGTCGCAGAGAACGTCCACGTCCAGCTGGCCACCGACCAGCGACAGGCCGAGGAGCTGGCGTTCGACACCTCCCCCGACCGGGTCATCTTCGCCGCTGAGAGCCGCTGGGACGGGGACACGACCGCCCAGCAGCGTGCCGCCGCGGACGAGGTCGTGCCGTGGCTGCGGGTCCTGCAGATCTTCGCGGTGCTGATGAAGGCGGCGTCCTTCCTCGTCGCCGCGTGGGCCGTGGTCACCATCGTGCGTCACCGCCGGGAGCGTCCCTGAGCCCCGCCCGCTTGTCGACGCCCGCGGTACCCCTCGCCGGCGTCCTCCTCACCCTGCTCCTGTGGCCCCTGGCCCTGCCGGGTGATCTCGCGCTGCGGGACATGCTCGTCCTCGACTCCCCCGCCCTGAGTCCGTCGGCCCTCGGCCTCGGCGACCTGGCCGCCCGCAACGTCCCCCAGGACGGCCTGCTGGCGGTGGCCGGCCTGCTGCTGCCCGCCTCCTGGGTCGCCCGCCTGCTCATCCTCGCGGGTGGCGTCGCCGGGGTGGTCGGCGCGGTGTGGCTGGCGCGACTGGTCGGCGGCGGCCGTCTCGGGGCGTGTGCCGCGGTGACGGTGGTGCTGTGGAACCCCTTCGTCGTTGAACGACTCCTGCAGGGCCACTGGTCGCTGGTCATCGCCGGGTGGCTGCTGCCGCTCATCGCCGCAGCCGCCCTCGCGGGCCGGTGGCCGGTGGCGTGGCTGGCCATGTGGGCCGCCTCGCTGACCCCCACCGGCGGGCTTCTCGCCCTGGTCACGGGCGTGGCGGTGGCGCGGGGGCGGCGGGGCTGGACGGTCCTGGTCGGGCTGGCGTGCTCTCTGCCGTGGATCATCCCCGGTCTGCTCGGCGGCTCCACCGCCGCCGGCGACTCGGTCGCCGCCTTCGCCCCGCGTGCCCAGGCCCACGTGGGCACCCTCGGCGCCCTTCTCGGCCTCGGTGGGGTCTGGAACGCCGACGCCGTGCCCGCCTCCCGGGAGTCCGGCTTCGCCCTCGCCGGGGTGGCGCTCTTCGCGCTTCTCCTGCTCGGTATCCGTCGGGTGCCCGTCCCGCTGCTGGTGCTCGCCGGGCTGGGCCTCGGCGGGGCGGTGGCCGCGTGGCTGCTGCCTGGCCCGTTGGCGTGGGCGGTGGCGGAGATCCCGGGGGCCGGGCTGCTGCGCGACGCCAGCAAACTCACCGTCCTCGCACTGCCCGCCTATGCGGCACTGGCGGCGTCGTCACGTCCCTGGGCGGCCGGCCTGGCGATCGCCCTCGCGCTCCTCCAGGTCCCCGATGCGCCGCGGGCGCTGGCCCAGCTGACCCCGGTGCACCTCGACGTCGACGAGGAGCTGGTCGCGCGTGCCGACGGCCGCGACACCCTCCTCGTCGACCATCCCCCGCTCATCCACCGCCCGGACGGCCGGCCCGTGATCCACCCCCTGAACAAGGCCCTGTCAGCCGTCGAGTCGGGGGCGCTGGTGGTCGACGGAGAGGTGGTCGATCAGCCGTCACCCCGGTGGGTTGCCGCCCACCAGGCGTGGCGGGCCGGCGACCTGGACACCCTCGCCGATCTCGGCGTCGGGGTCATCGTCGACGGCGACCGGATCGTGGAGACCACCGCCCCCGCCCGCCCGATCTGGCCCGGCCTGCTCCTGCTGGCCGGGTGGCTGCTCATTCCGCCAGTTCTCGCAGCAGCTGCTCGAAACGCGCGCCCGTCGTCGCCCACGAGATGTCGGTGACCCACTCCCGCGCGGCGGTGCCGAGGCGGGTGCGCAGGGCGGCGTCGTCAAGCAGGCGGGCGGTGAACCGGGTGAGCTCGGCCGGGTCCGCGGCGAGCAGCCCCGTCTCCCCGTCGTGGACGGAATCGCGCAGGCCACCGGCCGTGCGGTAACCGACCGTGGGCACCCCGTGCTGCGCCGCCTCCACCACCGCCAGGCCCCACCCCTCCTTACGCGAGGGCATGAGATGCACCGCCGCGCGGGCGAGCAGGGCGTGCTTGTAGTCCTCCGTCACCTGCCCGTGGAAGGTCACCCGGTCCGCGATGCCACGCCGGCGCGCGTACTCCCGCAGCTCATCCTCCCACCAGCCGGAACCGATGACGTCCAGGCACAGATCTCGACCCGGGGACAGCTCCGCGAGCGTGTCCATCGCGTGCTCCAGCTGCTTGTGCGGCACCAGCCGCGACAGAGTCACCAGATGCGTCGTCGGACTCGGCGCCAGCGTGGGCACGGACGCCGGCACCGGATCGATGCCGTTGCCGATGATCGTGATGTCGGCGGCGGTGACCCCGATGTCCACCAGATCATCCTTCGACGCCTGCGACACCGTCACATACGGCGCACCCCGGTACACCCTTGGTGCGACCTGCCGCTCCAGGAACCAGCCCAGCCGCGCGATCAGCGGGCCCGCCACCGGCCACTGCTCCCGGTGGCAGTGATGGGTGAGCAGCACCGTCGGGGCGCCGGTGACCAAGCGGGCGAAGAAGGGGATGCCGTTCTGCGTGTCCACCACCGCATCCAGGCCACCCAACGTGCCGATGCCCACCCGCCCCAGCAGGATCCCGCCCAACGCCTTCGGGTACACCGAGAACTTGCCCCCGCTGCGCGAGAACCGCACCCCGTTGCGTTCCGACCGGCGCGGCGCATCTGTGTGCCCCGCCGTCCGGTAGACCACCTCATGCCCCCGCGCCGCCAGGTACTCCCCGACCCGCTCGAGATAACGCTCGGAACCGCCACCCTGCGGATGGGTCGAGTCACGCCAGCACAACAGAAGGATCTTCATGACGACGGTCAGCCTACCCGGACATGGCACCATGGAGGAATGCTGTCAGCCACCCGTCAGCGCGCCACCCTGCGCCGCTCGTGGACCCTGCTGCGGGCCCTGCGCCACGAACAGACCACACCCGAGAAGTTCTACCGCCCCCTCGCCCGGGACACCGCCTCCCTGCTCGAGGCCCTGCACCGCGACCTGCTCGGCACCTCACTGCGCGGCCGCCGGGTCCTCGACGTCGGCGGCGGCCCCGGCTACTTCGCCGACGCCTTCGCCGCCCGCGGCGCCACCTATGTCCCCGTCGAACCCGACGTCGGCGAGATGGCCGCCGCCGGCATCACCGTGCCCGGCGCCGTCCGCGGCTCCGGCCTCGACCTGCCCTTCCGTGACGACGCCTTCGACCTCGTCTACTCCTCCAACGTCGCCGAACACGTCCCCGACCCCTGGGCCATGGGCGACGAGATGCTCCGCGTCACCGGCCCCGGCGGACTGTGCGTGCTCAGCTACACCGTGTGGCTCGGCCCCTTCGGCGGCCACGAGACCGGCGTGTGGGAACACTACGTCGGCGGCGACTTCGCCCGGGACCGCTACACGGCCCGCCACGGGCGGGAACCGAAGAACGTGTTCGGCCGGTCCCTGTTCGCCGTGTCCTGCGCCGACGGTCTGCGCTGGGCGCGGTCCGTGGCCGGTGCGGAGCTGGTGGCCACCTTCCCCCGCTACCACCCGTCGTGGGCGTGGTGGCTGGTCCGGGTGCCACTGCTCCGCGAGTTCGGTGTGTCCAACCTCGTGGTGGTGCTGCGGAAGAACTGACCACCCCCATTCCCGCCGGGTTTGTGCATTGTCGCCGGGATCAATCCCGGCGGAAGTACTCACACCCGGCGACCCGCCCGCAACCACCGGAGCCGGACAGAGAACCGCCCTCCCGGGACCGAGGTCAGCCGGGAGGGCGGAGGTCTTCACAGGCGTGTGAGGCTACTTCTTGGCGGCCTCGATGCGCTCCTTGAGCTTGCCCATCTGCTCGTGGACCTCGGAGGGGACGCGCGGGCCGAGGAAGGCGAGGTACTCCTCGTTGTCGGCGATGTCACGCTCCCAGTCGGACGGGGAGGTGGACAGGGCCTCCTCGACGTCCTCGAGCGGGGTGTCCAGACCGGTCAGGTCCAGGTCCTCGACGCGGGCGGTGTAGCCGACGACGGTCTCGTCGGCCTCGACCGTGCCCTCGATGCGGTCGACGACCCACTTGAGCACGCGGGAGTTGTCGCCGAAGCCCGGCCACAGGAAGCGGCCGTCCTCGCCGCGGCGGAACCAGTTGACCAGGAAGATGTCCGGCATGCGGTCGCCGCCCTTGTTGCCCATGTCGATCCAGTGCTGCAGGTAGTCACCGGCGTTGTAGCCCATGAACGGCAGCATGGCCATCGGGTCGTGGCGCAGGGAGCCGACCTTGGCCTCGGCGGAGGCGGCGGTCTGGCCGGAGGACAGGGTCGCGCCGATCATGGTGCCGTGCTCCCAGTCGAAGGACTGGGTGACCAGCGGGACGGTGTCGGCGCGGCGGCCACCGAAGAGGATGGCGTCGATCTTGACGCCCTGCCAGTCGTTGAACTCCGGGGCGGCGACCGGGCACTGCTCGATCGGCACACAGTAGCGGGAGTTCGGGTGGGCGGCGTTGGTGCCGGAGTCCGGGGTCCAGTCGTTGCCCAGCCAGTCGATGAGGTGCTCGGGCTTGTCGCCGTCCATGCCCTCCCACCAGACGTCGCCGTCGTCGGTGAGGCCGACGTTGGTGAACAGGGTGTTGCCCGGCTCCATGGTCTTCATGGTGATCGGGTTGGAGGCGTAGTTGGTGCCCGGGGCGACACCGAAGAAGCCGTTCTCCGGGTTGACGGCGTAGAGGCCGTCCTCGCGCAGCTTGAGCCAGGCGATGTCGTCGCCGACGACCTCGGCGGTCCAGCCCTCGATGGTCGGGGTGATCATCGCGAGGTTGGTCTTACCGCAGGCGGACGGGAAGGCGGCGGCGATGTGGTAGCTCTTGCCCTCCGGGGAGTTGAGCTTGAGGATGAGCATGTGTTCGGCCATCCAGCCCTCCTCCTTGGCCATGACGGAGGCGATGCGCAGGGCGTAGCACTTCTTGGCCAGGATGGCGTTGCCGCCGTAGCCGGAGCCGAAGGACCAGATCTCCTTGGTGTCCGGGAACTGGGTGATGTACTTGGTGTCGTTGCACGGCCACGGCACATCCTCCTCGCCCGGCTCGAGCGGGGCGCCCACGGTGTGGAGGGCGTGGACGAAGTCGCCGTCGGTGCCGATCTTGTCCAGGGCGTCCTTGCCCATGCGGGTCATGACCTTCATGGAGAGGACGACGTAGGCGGAGTCGGTGAGCTGGACGCCGAGCTTGGGGTCCGGATCATCGATGGGGCCCATGCAGAACGGGACGACGTACATGGTGCGGCCCTTCATGGAGCCGCGGAAGACCTCGGTCATCTCGGCCTTCATCTTCGCCGGATCGGCCCAGTTGTTGGTCGGGCCGGCGTCCTCCTCCTTCTCGGAGCAGATGAAGGTACGGGACTCGACGCGGGCGACGTCGTCCGGGTTGGAGCGGGCGAGGAAGCTGTTGGGGCGCTTCTCCTCATTGAGTTTGATCAGGGTGCCGGCGTCCACCAGCTCCGCGGTCAGTCGGTCCCACTCCTCCTGCGAGCCATCGGCGAAGACGACCTTCTCCGGCTGGAACAGCTCCACTGCCTCTGCAATCCAGGAAAGGAGCTTCTCGTTGTCGGTCGGTGCAGGCCCCTGCAGGCCCTTGATGGCAGTGGTCATGTGTTCTCCTGACATGTGCGTCACTCGGCAGAGTTCTCTTTTTACAGGTTATCTATTTCGGGACGATCTCGGGCGCCTCTCCCGGGTCCCGGATCATCCGGCGGTGATGACCAGCCCGTTTATCCTTGTTCAATTCGGAGCCATGTGCCGGTTTGTTGATCTACGCCACTACGCGGCGCCCCCTTTCCGGGGGTGAAATCGGCGGGCAAACCCCACGATGCGGCCCGTCCGTCCGCTCCGGTGTGGTCGTCGCCACCCGCCAGGCCCCAGGCCGCCCGGTGCGGGTCGGCCGAGTACACGTCGAATCCGCCGTCGCCGTGGATGCTGGAGATGTGGTCGATCTCTCCGTCCCCGTCCAGATCAGCGTAAATGGTAATTCCATTGCTGTCGCTGAGGGTGACGGAATCGGCGCCCGCCGCCCCGAGCGCGTACTCCTCCCCACCGAGCCGCAGGGTCAGGTCACCCTCCCCCGCGGGGGTACCCGCCGCGATCACCTCGAGCCCGTGCAGGCTCAGCCACCACTGCTCCATCGTCTCCTCCGTCTCCACTCAGTCCTGCGCCCGGGCCAGTTCCCGCCGCAGCCACGCACCAGGCCCGGTGCTGGTCATACCCGGCGCGGCGAGGTGTCGCCGGAGGTGGGCACCTTCCCGCTCCGCCCACCTCGCCCATGCGTATCGACGCCCCGACCGCCACCGCAGCCAGCCCGTCACCGCCGCCACCGCGCACCCGGCGACGACCGCCCCGGCCGGGTGCAGCGCCCAGGTGAGTCGGCCCACCGTGACGCCCGCGGCCGCGGCCACCAGCAGGGCCTGTGCCATGACCGGCAGCGGGTCGGGCCGCGGGCCGAGCATCCGCCCGTGGTCGGCGGCCAGGGTCCCGAGATCCGCGGCGACACCGGCCCCGTCCTCGCGGGCCCGGTCGAGCAGGCGGGTGAGCTCGGCGTCCGCGTGCGCGAGACGGCGTCGCTCCAGCCCGGCGGCCGCCCGCTCCCAGGCGCCCGGCCGGGCGGTGGGGAGGGTGCGGGGACGGGCGAGGGCGAGGTGGAGGGCGTCGAGAAGCGGGAGGCCGGGACGCACCACCGTGCCCTCGACGCCCGCGGGGAGCGGGGCGGTGGAGACGAGCCGGCCGGTCCGCCGGGCGGCGTCGGCGAGCGTGACGGCATCGGCGTCGGTCCAGCCGCCGGGCGGGGCGGCGGCGATGACGGCGTCGACCTCGGCGTGATCGACCAGGTCCGTCCCGGACAGGTCCGCGACCGCCACGGCGCGGGTCGCCGGGTCGGGGCCGATGACGGTGACCTGGGGGACCCGGGGTGTGGCGGACAGCGCCGGGGCCACGCCGGCGATGGCGGTCAGGGCCTCCGCATGTCCGGGGTGACGGCGCGCCAGGGCGTGCAGCTCCCCGGCGAGCAACCGGGTACGCACCGTGACCAGCGAGGCCTCGATCTCCGCCCGGAGCCGCTCCGGCGACCGGAGGTCGGGCACGACGAGGATGAGGCACGGCCCCGCCTCGACGCGGGCGCGGATCGCGGCGGTGAGGGGACCGGGGTGAGCGAGCACGGCGGCGTCGACACCCGGGCTCAGCGCCGGCCACGTGACGGTGACCTCCCGGATCCCCTCCCACCCCAGCGGGACCGGAGCGGCGAGGGTGCAGGCGCCGACCCGGGGCGGGCCGGTGAGCTCGTGCAGGACGCGGCGCAGCTGGACGCCGGCCGGGCAGCCGAACTCGCGCGCATGGGCCCAGTCGGCTGCGCGGATGAACATGTCGGGTGTCTCCAACGGCCCTCCCCCCGGAGCGTGTGGTGACCCCAGCATGACCCGTCCACCCGCCGCCCGCAACCGGAGCCCGGCTTATCCGAGCGCGTTGCGGGCTCGGTGGACCCGCGCGTGGGCCCATTCGCTGAGCCCGCGCACCGCACGTTCCGCGAGCAGGGACACCAGTGCCACCCGCCACGGGGCGGCCACGACCGTGCCCACGCGGTACGTCTCCGTCTGCCACGGTTCCTTGTAGTCACTCTCACCGATCATGTGGTCGAACTCGGTGATACCGGCCTCCGCGCTGGCGTTGACCGTGTGCTCGATGAGCTGGTGACCGACGGACAGGTCGCGGTGGGCGGGATCGAAACGCGTCAACCAGGCCTCGGCCCGGCCACCGGAGAGGATCATGACGTCGAAGGCGGCGAGCTGACCACCCACCCGGAGCAGCACGATCCGCAGCGCGCCACGGTCCGCCTCCTCCGACAGGAACGACCGGGCGAACTCGCCGTGGACACCCGCGGTGAGATTGAGACGGGCCTCCTTCTCCGCCGCCTCGGCGACGGCGGCCACCCGGACCATCTCCGGCCACACCCGGGCGAAGTCCTCCGGTGTCTGCACCACCTCGAAGGTCACCTCCCCCATCTCGCGGCCGGCCCGGTTGCGGGCGCTGCGCAGGCGCTTGAGTGAACGGCCGCTGCGCAGATCGGCGGCGGTGGTCCCCGGCGGAAGCACCGTGACAGGGCACACGTCATCGAGCTGATGGTTGAGGGTCCACCCGCCGTGATCCAGCAGGGCCCGCACCAGCGGAGAATCCTCCGGCAGGTGGGTCAGCGCCAGCGGGAGGCGTCGGCGGTGCAGGCCGTCGACCAGGGCCACCAGGGCGGCGTCATCCTCCGCGAGTGCCTCACCGACGGTGCCCAGGCCATGGCCCGTCAGCCGGCGCACCGTCACCGTGAGGCGGCTGCGGGTGTGCAGGGGCAGCAGGGCGACGAGCACGCCGTCCCGGTGGACCGTGGCCACGGACAGCCGCCCCTTACCCAGGGTGCGGAACCAGTTCAGGGCGTAGGAGGGGCGCGACGAGAAACGGGTGGAACACCGGTCCGCCAGCTCCCGCCACTGGGCGAGCAGCTCGTCGTCGACCTCGCGGTGCACACTGAACTCCATCGCGGGCCCCGGGGCCGCGGGCAGGTCCGCCGCCCGCGCCAGTTCGGCGAGGATCGTCTCCGCCGAGGCGGCCATGTCGTAGTGCGCGCTGGCGTGCCGGTGTCCGGCCGCCCCCATCCGGGCGCGCAGCTGCGGGTCATCGACGAGCCGGGTGAGGGCCTCGGCGACCGGCCCGGGGTGGTGGGCGTCGACGAGCAGCCCCGTCTCACCGTCGATCACCATCTCCGGGATCGCGCCGTTGGGGTGGGCCACCACGGGCAGGCCGGCGGCCATGGCCTCGAGGATGGCGTTGGGGGCCTGGTCGATGAGGGAGGGCAGGCAGAAGATGTCCGCGTCCGCGAGGATGTCCCACAACCGGTCCTCGCCCGGCTGGAGATCGTTGATCACCGTCAGCCCCTCCTCCGGCGGCAGGGTCTCCAGGGTGATGAGGGTGAGGTCGGCGCGGTCGCGGAGGTGGTTGCGCCAGACGTCGAGAAGCAGGGTGCCGCCCTTGCGTTCCAACGAGGTGCCCACGAACACGATCCCGGGGCGGCGGGCAGGGTCCCGGGGCGGGAGGGGCCGCGCGAAATAGGGCGAGTGGACGCCCATCTCCAGGTGTTCGACCTGCTGCGGTGGGAGTTCGTAGTCCGGGGAGGTCAGCGAGGTCTCGACCGCGCGGGAACAGGCGAACACCTTCGTCGCCGCATCGAGGACCGGGCGTTCGAAGGGGAGGTTGACCACGCTCATCGGCCCGGTGAACCTCGTCGGGGTGCGGTAGGGGATGCTGAACGCGTTGAGCCGCCCGGTGCTGTCGGTGGTGATGACCGACGGCAGGGAACGGAGCAGGTCGGCTCCACCGAGCAGGCAGTTCTGGGTGTAGACGTGCATGGCGTCCACCCCGCCCCGGGCGAGTCGCCGGCGGACCCGGCGGCGCATGTTCCACGAGTGCACGAGCTGCCCGCGAAGTGGTTGCAGGTCCAGGTCCAGGCGGGACAGCAGCGGCACCGGGGCCCGGAGGATCCGCCCGAGCAGCCCGGGATCCTCGCCGTCGATGAACTCCACGGTGACGTCGTCGCGCTCGGCGAGGATGGACCTGAGGGAGCGGTGGACGGTCCGGTGACCGCCGATGTTCTCGTTGACGAAGAGATAGTGCGGGACGCGGGCGGGGCGGGGCGACATTACTTTCCTTCGACGAGGACAGACACCGACAACTGTCGGCTGGCGGGGACGATTCGAATCAGTCTCCCATATATTTACTTTCCACGGCACACACCGGCGAACCTGTTACCCCCTTGTCACCTGCGCGGTCACCAGCGCGGGAAAATTGAAGTTTGACCATCACAAGGGAAGAATGGGACTGATGTCTATCTCCGATTCTCCTGACACTTCCGCAGCTGGTTCTGCCGCCGGTTCCGGCGACGGTCGACCGCTCGGCGACCTGCCCGCCGGCCGCCCCCTGCAGACCGACTTCGGCGACGACCGCGACTACCCGCGCCTCGGTGCCGTGAGCTTCCGTCGCGGCACGCTCACCGAGAACCAGGAGAAGCTCTGGGAGGAGCACTGGCCGCGCCTCGGTCGGCTGCTCGACGACGAGCTCATCGACCTCGACGCCTGGTTCGGCCGTTCCGGTGCGCGCACCATCCTCGAGATCGGCTCCGGCACCGGCACCTCCACCGCGGCGATGGCCCCGCTGGAGGCGGACACCAACATCGTCGCGGTCGAGCTGTACAAGCCGGGCCTGGCGAAACTGCTGGGGTCGGTGGTCCGGGGCGGCATCGACAACATCCGGATGGTGCGCGGCGACGGCGTGGAGGTGCTGGCCCGGATGTTCGAGCCGGCGTCCCTCGACGGCGTGCGCATCTTCTTCCCCGACCCGTGGCCCAAGGCGCGGCACCACAAGCGCCGCATCATCCAGTCGGGCACCCTGCACCTGATCGCCACCCGCCTCAAGCCGGGCGGGGTCCTGCACGTGGCCACCGACCACGCCGGGTACGCGGAGTGGATCTCCGAGCTCGTCGACGTGGAGCCGCTGCTGGAGTACCGGGGCTGGCCGTGGGCGCAGTGCCCGCAGCTGACGGACCGGCAGGTGATCACCAAGTTCGAGGGCAAGGGCCTGGACAAGGACCACACCATCACCGAGTTTCTCTGGCAGCGCAGCAACGCGCCTGCCTAACCCCTATTTTCTGTGAATTGAGACAACCGTGAGCGACCTTCACGAATCGACCCACCACTACGGCTCACCGGCCACCGGCGGCCCCGACAACCTGCTGCTCGTGTGGGACGCCCCGAACCTGGACATGGGCCTGGGCGCCATCCTCGGCGGCCGCCCCACCGCGGCGTACCGGCCCCGCTTCGACGCCATCGGCCGGTGGTTGCTGGCCCGCGCCGGGGAGCTCTCGCACACCTCGGGCACCCACGTCGAGGCGGAGGCGACCGTGTTCACCAACGTCACCCCCGGCGGGGCGGATGTCGTCCGCCCGTGGGTGGAGGCGCTGCGTAACGTGGGTTTCGCGGTCTTCGCCAAGCCGAAGACCGACGAGGATTCCGACGTCGACCCGGACATGCTCGCCCACATCCGCCGGCGTCACGCCGAGGGTGTGCTCAAGGGCCTGGTCGTGGCCTCGGCGGACGGCCAGAACTTCAAGGAGACCATCGACGAGCTCGTCGCCGAGGGCCTGCCCGTCACGGTCCTCGGTTTCCACGAGCACGCCTCCTGGGCCGTCGCCTCCGACACGATCACCTTCGTGGACCTGGAGGAGATCCCCGGGGTGTTCCGGGAGCCGCTGCCGCGCATCAGCCTCGACGCCCTGCCTGACGAGGGTGCCTGGCTCCAGCCGTTCCGTCCGCTGTCCGCACTACTGTCGGGGCGTTCGCACTAGCCCTGTCCGGAAGAGGAGACCATCGTGTTCCTGAAGTGGGGCTATCTTTCCTACCGGTACCGCCGGATCGTGCCGCTGATCCTCATCGCGGCGATTCTCGCGCTGTACGTCATCTTCGGACTGCGCCTCGGCGACCGGATGAGCCAGGAGGGCTGGGACGATCCCGGTTCGTCCTCCACCGCGGCCGCCGCCATCGAGCTGGACACGTTCGGGCGGGACAACTCGGGCGACATCATCCTGCTCTACGAGACGACCGAGGAATCGTCGACCACGCTCAATGATCCGGCGACCTTCGGCGCCATCGCCTCCCACCTGGAGGATCTGCAGGCGCAGTACCCGGAGCAGATCGACCATGTCACCAGTTACTTCGACACCCGCAACGCCCAGCTGATCACCCCGGACGGCGCACAGGCGTTCGCCGCCATCGGACTGAAGGGGGACGCGGAGCAGACGCTCAAGGACTTCCGCATCGTCGAGGACGCCCTGGTCACCGACGACCTGCCGGACCATGTGGTCACCCAGGTGGCGGGCGCCACGGCGGTGGCCGACGCCCTCGACGACGGTATGGCCGGCGACATCCTGCGGGCGGAGATCGTCGCCCTGCCGGTGGTGGCTGTCCTGCTGCTCGTCGTGTTCGGTTCGGTCGTCGCGGCGTTCATGCCGCTGATCGTGGGCATCCTCTCCATCGCCGGTTCGCTGGGCATCCTGTCCATGCTCGCCGGGGTGGTGCAGGTCAACGTCTTCGCCCAGTCCGTGGTCACCCTGCTGGGTCTGGGCCTGGCCATCGACTACGGCCTGTTCATGGTCTCCCGGTTCCGGGAGGAGCTGGACAAGGGCGAGGACGTGCCCACCGCCGTGGCCACGACGACGGCGACGGCGGGTAAGACGGTGGTGTTCTCGGCGGCGATGGTCGCCGTCGCGCTGTCGGGACTGCTCGTGTTCCCGCAGGCCTTCCTCAAGTCCGTCGCCTACGGCGCCATCTCCGCGGTCGGCCTGGCGGCGCTGCTGTCGGTGACGGTGCTGCCGGCGATCTTCGGCATGCTCGGCCACAACATCGACAAGTGGACCATCCGGCGGACGAAGCGCACCGCCCGCCGCCTGGAGGACACCATCTGGTTCCGGATCCCGGCGTGGGCCATGAAGCACGCCAAGCTGGTCACCGTCGGTGTCGCCGGCCTGCTCATCGCATTGACCATCCCGCTGACCGGCATCTCCTTCGGCGGCATCAACGAGACCTACCTGCCGCCGGACAATGACACCCGTGTCGCGCAGGACGAGTTCAACGAGAACTTCCCCGCCTTCCGCACCGAGCCGGTCAAACTCGTGGTCACCGGTGCGGACGAACAGCAGCTGGTGGACATCTACATGCAGACCCGGGAGATCACCGGCCTGTCGTCACCGTTCACCCCGGACTCGGGCACGGTCGACGGCACGACGGTGCTCTCGGCGGGCATCGAGGACCGTGACCTCAACAGCGACGTCGTGGAGCAGCTGCGTGCCATCGAGGTGCCCGAGGGGGTCACCGCCTACATCGGCGGCACCCCGGCGATGGAGATCGAGTCCATCGAGGCGCTCCTGGAGAAGCTGCCGTGGATGGCGCTGTACATCGTCGTGGCCACGTTCATCCTCATGGCGCTGGTGTTCGGCTCACTCATCCTGCCGGCCAAGGCCATCATCATGACGGTCCTCGGACTGGGGGCGACGCTGGGCATCCTCACCGCCATGTTCGTCGGGGGACTGGGCGCCGACCTGTTCAACTTCACGCCGGGCCCGCTCATGTCCCCGGTGCTCGTCCTCATCGTCGCCATCGTCTACGGCCTGTCCACGGACTACGAGGTCTTCCTCGTCTCCCGGATGGTGGAGGCGCGCGACCGGGGTGACACGACGGACGACGCCATCAAGTACGGCACGGCGCACACCGGCTCGATCATCACCGCCGCGGCGCTCATCATGATCGTCGTCGCCGGTGCGTTCGGCTTCTCCGAGATCGTCATGATGAAGTACATCGCCTTCGGCATGATCTTCGCCCTGGCGATCGACGCCACCATCATCCGCATGATGCTCGTCCCCGCCGTCATGCATCTGCTGCGCGAGGACAACTGGTGGGCCCCGGGCATCATCAAGAAGGCGTACGAGAAGCTCGGCCACGGGGCCACCCCGACTCCGGCGCCGGCCCAGATGCCGGCCCCCGTCCATACTCCGGTGGAGCCGGCGCGGGAGGAACCGGTGTGGGAGGAGCCGGCGCCGAGGCACGCGGGCGTCGACACGCATGAGGTCCACGAGGGTGAGCTCCTGCTTGACCACGCCGTCGTGGTCGACGAGTCCGAGGCCGCCCGCGGTGGCCGCACCACCAGCGAGGACGAGGAACTGGTGCCCTTCGCCGAGCTCATGCGGCGGCTGCAGGAGGACAGGGACACCAAGCGACTGGAGCGCTGATCACATGCGGTTTCTGCGGCAGCTGGCGGCGAACCGGTGGGTGAGATGGCTGGCGCCGCTGGCCGTGCTCATCGTGCTCGGCATCGCCTTCCGTGACCAGATGCCCTTCCTCGCCGACGGTGTGCGGCGCCTGCGTGACGCCCACCTCGGCGGGGTGCTCCTCGTTCTCGTGGCGTCCGGCGCCTCGCTGGTGGCGATGGCGGAGGTCATGCGCCTGCTCATGGGCGCCGGCGGCACCCGGGTCCCGCTGCGTGAGACCACCGCGATCACCCTGGCCTCCAACTCCTGGTCGACCACCCTGCCCGGCGGGCCGGCGTTCTCCGCGATCCTCACCTATCAGGTGCAGCGCGGCTGGGGCGCGAGCGTCATCCTCTGCGGCTGGTTCTTCCTGCTGTCCTCGGCGTTGTCGACGATGTGGCTCGTCCTCATCGGCGGCGCCGCCGTCCTCTTCCTCGGCGCCCAGTTCAGCGTGTGGTCGCTCGTGGTCACCTTCGTCGCCATGATCGCCCTCGCCGGCGCGGTGTACTGGGCCGCCCGCCACCCCCAGCGCCTCGAGGGGTGGGCCCGACGCCTGCTGCCCCGGGTCAACCGCCTGCTGCGGCGTGACCCGGCGGCCGGGCTGGAGACGGCGCTCGACCAGATCCACCAGCTGGAGACGGTGCAGCTCTCGCGGACCCGGTTCAGCGTCGCCGCCGGCTGGTCCCTGGCCAACCGGCTGCTCGACGCCCTGTCGCTGTGGGCGTGCATCTGGGCCGTCACCGGCGACCTGCCCTGGCTGGAGGCCCAGCCGGACCACACGACGATCATGGGCGTGCTGCTCGCCTACACCACCGCCAAGATCGCCGGCTCCGCACAGGTCACCCCGGGCGGGCTGGGCACGGTGGAGGTGACGATCATCGCCACGCTCGTGGCCTCCGGCATGACCGCCGTCGACGCCACGGGTACCGCGATCATCTACCGCCTCATCTCCTTCGCCTTCATCACCGCCGTCGGCTGGGTGGTCTACACCCTGCACTACGCCCGCCGGGGCGTGACGGCCCGCGCGGCAGACGGCCCACTACAGTAGGCGGCATGAACCGGATCACCGCCCTGCTTCTCGACGTCGTCGCCATCGCCGTCTTCGCGTTCCTCGCCCGCGTCGCCCACCAGACCGACGAGATGCCGCTCACCGTCGGCGGCTGGGCCTCCACGCTGTGGCCCTTCCTCCTGGGCGTCGGTGCCGCCGCGCTCATCGGGGCCGTCGCCCGCTGGGACGCCGTCCGCATCATTCCCGCGGGTGTGGCCACCTGGGCGATCACCGTCCTCGTCGGCCTGGGCATCTGGTCGCTGCGCAACGGCGAGCTGCCCCACTGGTCCTTCATCCTCGTGGCCACCGTCATGTCCGGCCTGCTGCTGCTCGGCTGGCGCCTGATCGCGGGGCGCCGTCATGGCCGGGGTGGCCGGGTTACCCGTGACACCCGGGCCGGACGCACGAACGCCGCCGACCCCGGAGTACGGGAGTCGGCGGCGTAGGTGACCGCGTCGGCGCTTAGCCGATCGAGTGGGTGATCTGGTTGATGATCATGACGACGAGGTTGATGATGTCGCCGGAGAGGTCGAGTGCGAGGCTCAGCATGGGGAGCTCCTATTCAGGCAGTGATGCCGTGGTCAACGTTGCAGTGTCATTAGGGTCTATCGGCGTACGGTAACAGAATCGTTACATCCCCGGGAAGTCGCAGGTGGGTGACGCCTCAGCGCCGGTGCCGGCCGCCAGCCGCCGGGCGATCTCCTTCGGCTCCCCCGGGGCATTCAGCAACCCGAAGTGGGATTCCGGATTGTCCTGCCCCAGATCGATGTCGTACATGGTGTAGAGGTAGGCCCGCCCGAGCCGGGGATCCTCGTCGATCAGCTCCAGGGCCTCGGCGATGAGATCCGCCTGCGCCGACTCCCCCACCCCGCGGTCACCGTCGGAGGGCGCGCCGATCTCCGTCACCCAGATCTGCGTGTCCGTGTCACCGGCCTCATCCATGAGGGCCGTCATCTGCGCCATCTGGCCGAAGGCGTTCCAGTCCGAACCACCCGAGGGTCGTTCCGGGTAGGAGTAGGGGTGCATGCCGACCACCGTGAAGTACTCCTGCGCGCCCAGCTCGTAGAGCCGACGGAGGAAGTCCACCGGTGCGACCGAGGTGTTCTCCCGGTTCGTCGCCGGGGACAGGCCACCGGAGACGATCTCCGCCTCCGGATCGGCGGCCGCGATCCGCGGGCCGGCCGCGGCGAGCAGCTCGGCGAACGCGTCCGGGTCCGGGTCCGGCCAGAACCTCTCAAGGTTCGGTTCGTTCCAGATCTCGTAGGCGTGGACCCGGTCCGAGTAACGGCGGGCGACCTCGCCCGCGAAGTCCCCGTAGGCCTCGGCGGCGCCGCTGCCGATCTCCCCGAACCCGGTCACCCAGTCGGGGTGGGTGTGGATGAGCAGCAGCGGAGTCAGACCAGCGTCGAGCGCGATCTGCAGGCGCCCGTCCAGCGCCTCCCATTCATAGTCGCCCGGGCGTGGCTCGATGTCCTGCCACACGGCGGCGAGACGGATGTCCCGGGCACCCAGGTACACCTGCTCGTCGATCATGGCCCGGAACTCGTCCTCGCTCATCTCCTCCCAGTCCGCGGGGGCGGCGACCCCGAATCGGGCGCACACCGGCGGGCCGTCCTCACTGCTCCGCGTGAGCAGCACCGCGGCGAGCAGTCCACCGACGAGCACCGACACCAGAAACACCGCCCATCCGAATCGTCGCCGACCGCGTTTCCGGTCACGCACGGGTCAGGGCCTCCAGCATCCGCGGCAGCGTGGTGGTGAGATCATGGTCGCGCTCGGCGACCTGCCGGGCCCGGTGACGCAGCCGGGCGCGGGCGTCGGGATCGTGGATGAGTTCCCGCATCGCCTCGGCCAGGGCGTCGACGTCGCCGGGCGGGACGAGCCGGCCGGAGCCACCGGCCAGATACTCGGCGGTCCCGCCGTGACCGGTACCCAACACGGGCACCCCGGCCGCCATCGCCTCAAGCACACCGAGGGGCCCCGCCTCCGGGGAGGTCGACGCCGAGACGATGAGATCCCAGCGGGGGAACACCTCGGCCGGGTCGGCGTGGCCGAGGAATCGGACCCGGCCGGCGAGATCCGGCTGAGCGGCGCGTTCGCGCAGCTGCCGTTCCCAGTCCTCGGATCCGGGGAAGGCCGTGCCGGCGATCTCCAGCTGCACCTCCGGCACCCGGGCGACCGCCTCCAGGAGCACGTCATGGCCCTTCCACGCCGCGAGCACCGCGAGGATGCCCACGACGGGCCGGGCCGGATCCGTGGTCGTGGCGCCAGTCGGGGTGGCAGGGATCCGGACCCCGTTGGGACGGGACTCGGCCCGGCGTACGAGCCTGCGGACGGAGGCGGCGGTGACCTCCGAGACCCCGACGGCCCGCGTGATCGCATGGGTTCCCAGCAGCGCCACCACCTTCTGCTTCGGCGAATGGATGGTGTCGTGGACGAGCCAGGTGACGGTGGGGCGGCGGCGGCCGCTCCCCCGCGGCCAGGTGTGGCCGGGGAAGGCGAGTCCGACGGCCGGCAGGCCGAATGTGGAGTTGAGAATGACGGCATCGGCGTCCCGTGCGGCAATTCTCAGGATTCGGGCGGTGCGCCACCACGACACCGGCAGACCGGCGATGGCGGCCAGTCGTCCGAGACGACCCCGGGAGCGTCCGAGCCGGGACAGCGGTACCGGGACGTGGTGGACGGCCGGGTCGACGATGTCGGGGAGATTTCCCTCCGGGCAGGCGAGGACGACCTCGTCGCCACCGGCCACTGCCACGGCGATGAGCTGTGCCAACACCTTCTCGGCGCCGGAGACGTCGGCTCCGGCATTGACGGCCACGATCTTCACCGGCCTGGCTCCCTTCCTCGGACGTCCCCGCCCGCCCGGGCTCCTGGCGGCGACCGGCGGGGAGGAATAGATCTTCCACACCCTACCTGGGCGGGATGGGCATCAGGACCGGGAGGCAAACATATGCGCATAACAGGTTCCCCTTAGTTTTCCTGCACTCATAAACATGCACATTCTAAGCTGGGGCGCACTTCCTGAGTCTTGCGTTAAGGCTGGTAACAGTCGGTTTTGATGCCCTTCACGATAACTATGCCCGGATGACACTCATTCATGTATTTGTGCTTGCAAGTTGATTCCTGGACGGGCATAGTCGGTTCGTCAAGACAAGTAGATCCGGAAGAGCCCGGACGCCTGATCGACCCACCGGGCCCAGCGGGGCGCACTGCGGTGGTGCCGGTCCAGACGACCGGAGCAGGAAAGGCACCACAATGAAGAAGCTGCTCACTCGGCCTGATCTCCTCACCACCGGAGACCACGGCGCAGAGCCAGCTGACTCTCCCGCCGACGCCACCACCGTCGCGCACACCCCCACCTCCCCCACCGCCCCCGGACAGGGCGGGCACCGCTCGATGTGGATGCGGCTGCACTCCTACGTGGCGGAGCCGTGGCAGCGGCTCGCCGACCTCGCGGTCATCGCTCTGGTGTGCGCGGTGTCCGGCCTGCCGTACCCGATCCTCACCGCCCTGGCCGTGGGCATCGCCTTCTCCGTGTTCCCGCACATCTACCGCTTCCGCCTGGGCATCTCCTCCCTCGACGAACTCCCCCGTCGGCTGGTCGCCGCGGGCGCCATCGCCACCATCGCGGTCTCGCTCATCAACCCCGGGCCTGAGTCCGGCGACATCCTCACCTTCGCCGCCCTCATGGCGGTCTCCCTCGGGGCCGTGCGCATCGTCGGTACCGTCGTCCAGCGCTGGATCCGCCGGCGTCGCCCGGAGCTGCTCAAGCGCACCCTCATCCTCGGCTCCTGTGACCTGGGCCGGGATCTGGGCACGACGCTGCGGGAGAA
>Ga0123329_1000893_pt1 | contig 29646 bp, 19 predicted proteins | sample BioC12SIPDNA_FD_89703 | JGI IMG/M metagenome (GOLD analysis project Ga0123329, IMG submission 89703) | Anaerobic biogas reactor microbial communites from Washington, USA - Biogas_R1_B C12 SIP DNA | ecosystem: Engineered > Bioreactor > Anaerobic > Unclassified | place: Washington, USA | collected...
AGTTCAACGTCCAGGACGACAAGGCCCTCATGGCCCGCCTGCGCGACCGCGTCCAGCAGATGGAAAGCGAAGGCTACCAGTTCGAGGCCGCCGAGGCGTCGTTCGAGATGCTCTTGCGGCGCGAGATCGGCCAGCAGACCCGCTTCTTCGACCTCGACAACTACCACGTCAACATCTACAAGGACAACGGCGACCAGCCGGTCACCGTGGCCACGGTGAAGATCAGCATCAACGGCCGCTCCGAGCACCACGTGGCCGAAGGCGACGGTCCGGTCAACGCCCTCGACGCCGCCCTGCGCAAGGCCCTGCTCGGCGACTACCCGAACCTGTCGCAGATGCACCTGGCCGACTACAAGGTCCGCGTCATCAACTCCCAGGCCGCCACGGCCGCCAGGGTCCGCGTCACGATCGAGTCCAAAGACCAGGACGAGCACTGGGGCTCCGTCGGCGTCTCGGAGAACATCATCGACGCCTCGTGGCAGGCCCTGACCGATTCCATCGAGTACAAACTCTTGAAAGACCGCGAGGCCGCCGGGAAGAAGTGACCGCCGCACCGCGACGCCAACGCACGGAGAAATGCGAGCAGAACATGAACCAGACACAGACGCCCGACCTTCCGCCGCAATACGACCCCGCAGGCTTCGAGGCCCAGGTGAGGGCCCTGTGGGATCGCGGCAGCTACTTCCACGCCGATCCCGCCGCGCGCGGCGAGCCCTACACCATTGTCATTCCCCCGCCGAACGTCACCGGCGCGCTGCACATGGGCCACGGCCTGGACAACACGCTCCAGGATATCCTGATCCGCTGGCGACGCATGCAGGGCCGCAACACCCTCTGGATGCCCGGCACCGACCATGCCGGCATCGCCACGCAGACCGTCGTCGAGAAACGCATCCTCGCCGAGGAAGGCAAAACCCGGCACCAGGTGGGCCGCGAGGCCCTCGTCCGCCGCATCTGGCAATGGAAAGACCAGTACGAGGCCCGCATCACCGGCCAGCTCAAGAGCATGGGCTGCTCGTGCGACTGGCAGCGGCAACGGTTCACGCTCGACGACCTGTGCGCCCGGGCCGTGCGGCACACGTTTTTCCGCCTGTTCCGCGACGGCCTGATCTATCGCGGCAAGCGGCTCGTCAACTGGGCGCCCGCCACCGAGACCACCCTGGCCGACGACGAGGTCGAATACGAAACCGTCCACAGCCATTTCTGGCACATACGCTATCCGCTGAGTGATGGCTCCGGACACGTCATCGTCGCCACCACGCGGCCCGAGACCATGCTGGGCGACACCGCCGTGGCCGTCAACCCGCAGGACCCGCGGTACCAGGCCCTCATCGGCCGCACGGTCAGGCTCCCCCTCATGGACCGCGACATCCCGATCATCGGCGACGACTACGTGGATCGCCAGACGGGCACCGGGTGCCTGAAAGTCACGCCCGCCCACGACTTCAACGACTGGGCCATCGGCCAGCGGCACCAGTTGCCCGCGATCAACGTCCTGGAGCCCAACGGCACGATCAACGCCGACGGCGGCAAGTACGCCGGCCTGGACCGGTTCGAGGCCCGCAAGCGCATCGTGGCCGACCTGGAGGCCCTCGGCCTGGTCGAGAAGATCGAGGACTACACCCACGAAGTCGGCCACAGCTACCGCAGCCATGTCCCCATCGAGCCGTACCTGTCGGACCAGTGGTACGTGTCGGTCAAGGACGAAAAGCACAACCTCGCCCAGGCCGCCTCCGAGGCGGTCTCCAGCGGCCGCGTCCGATTCCACCCCGACCGCTACGCCCAGACGTACCTGTCGTGGCTCGAGAATCTGCGCGACTGGCCCATCAGCCGCCAACTCTGGTGGGGACACCGCATCCCCATCTGGTACGCCCCGGCCGAGGTGACCGACGAGCAGATGCAGAAGGCGTTCGGCGGCCGATCCGACGTGGCCTGCCGCCGCGATACCGAGAGCGGCACGTGGTACGTCTGCCCGTGCGAAGGCGAGCTCTCCGGCGACGAGCTGGGCAACGGCGTAACGTTGCAGCAGGACCCCGACGTCCTCGACACGTGGTTCTCCAGCGCCCTGTGGCCGCACTCGACGCTTGGCTGGCCCGAGGCGACCGACGAGTTGAAGCGCTACTACCCGACGAGCACGCTCGTGACGGCCCGCGAGATCATCACGCTGTGGGTCTCGCGCATGGTCATGATGGGCCTCTACAATGTCGGCGACGTGCCGTTCACCGACGTCTTCATCCACGCCGTGATCCTCGACGGCAAGGGCCAGCGGATGAGCAAGTCCAAGGGCAACGGCATCGACCCCGTGGACATCATCGCCGCCTACGGGGCCGACGCCATGCGGTTCACCCTGGCTCAGATGACCACCGAGAGCCAGGACATCCGCATGCCCGTCGAGAAAGACGACCAGGGCCGCCTCACGAGTTCCCGGTTCGACATCGGCCGCAACTTCTGCAACAAGTTCTGGAACGCCGCGCGGTTCGCTTTCCTGAACCTGGCCGAGTTCAGCAACGAACCGCTGGACCGCTCGCACCTGCTGCTGGAAGACCGGTGGATTCTGTCGCGGCTGACCGGCACGGTGGCCGAGGCCACGGCCGCCCTCGAAGGATTCCGGTTCCACGACTGCATCGAGACGGTCTACAACTTCTTCTGGAGCGACTTCTGCGACTGGTACCTGGAAATCACCAAGCCGCGCATGCGCGAGGCGGCCACGCGGGCCGTGCCGCAGAAGATCCTGGCCTACGCCCTGGACCGCCTGCTGCGACTGCTCCACCCCTTCGTGCCGCACATCACCGAGACCCTGTGGCAGCACCTGAACGCCCTGGTGCCGGACCGCTCGCTCGACGCCGAGGCCCCTGCCCCGGCCGCGGCGGCCTGCACCGTGGCCCCCTGGCCCGAACCCGTGGCCGCGTTCCGCGACGCTGACGCCGAGACCGACTTCGCCCTCGTGCAAGCCACAATCCGGGCCATTCGCAACATCCGCGCCCGCATGGGCATCGCGCCGCGGACGCCCCTGGCCGCCGCCATCAAGGCCGCACCCGACGCCGTCGCACGCCTCCTCGCCGCCGCCGACACGATCAGCCATCTGGCCGTGCTCGATTCCGTCGCCGCCGCCGTCGACACGGCCAAGCCGCCCGCCTCGGCCACCGAAGTCGTCGAGGGCGTCGAGGTCTACGTGCCGCTGGCCGGCGTCATCGACCTGGAGACCGAGCGCGAGCGGCTGCGCAAACGCATCGCCGAGCAGGAGAAGTTCCGCGACGGCAGCCAGAAGAAGTTGTCGAACGAGAACTTCGTCGCCCGCGCGAAACCAGAGGTGGTTCAGGCCGAGCGCGACCGCCTCGACAAGATCAACGCCGAACTGGCCGCCCTGTTGGCGAACCTCAAGGACCTGGAGTAGTCCGCACGGCCGGCTCGCCGCAGCTCCCGAGCCCCGTCAGGCATGGCCGTCGTCGTACCGTGGCACGGGCATCCTGCCCGTGAGTCCCAGGGGCATCTTGCCCCTGGCCGTCCCGTCAGGCACGCCGAATCCCCCGACACCTCCGCGTGGCTGCCCCTCGACGGTGCTCGGGAACTACGTCAAGCAGCCACCCTACGCGCCGGGTGCCGTGCCTGCCCCGCCAGGCATGCCGAATGGCCTGACCCCTCCCTGCGCCGGGCACGCCTTTTCGAGTTGACCGCGGCACCAGGACGGGTACTATCTCGATGGGGGACGTTTCCTGCCGACGGCTTCCCGCGTCGGCTCAGAGAATTGCGCTGGAGCAGCGTGCCATGAGTTCCGATCTTGGGCCGCACGTCTCGGCCCGGTTTCCCGACCTCGAGGGCAAGACCGTCATCGTCACCGGAGCCAGTCGCGGCATCGGTCGCCACGTGGGCCTCTTCTGCGGGCGACAGGGCATGGACGTGGTCCTCGCCGGACGGTCGGCCGACCTGGGCGAAGCCGTGGCCGCCGAGGTCCGCGCCGCCGGAGCCCGGTGCGAATGGGTCACCGGCGACGTCTCCGATCAGGCCGTCGCCTGCGAGGTCGTCGCCACGGCGGTCCGCGCCTTCGGCCGCCTCGATCTGCTGGTCAACAACGCCGCGTGGAAGGGCGGCCGCTCGTTTCTCGACCTCGACGAGGACGTCTACCATCGCAGCTTCGAGAAGAACCTGCGGATGGTCTACCTGATGAGCCGCCTCGCCGGCCGCCACATGGCCGACCACGGCGGCGGATCGATCATCCACCTTTCCTCGGTCGGCGGTCTGAGGGCCCATCGCGGCACGCCCGGCTACGACGCCTCCAAGGGCGCCATCGACGCCCTCACCCGGGCCATGGCCCTGGACCTCGCGCCGCACCGCATCCGCGTCAACGCCGTGGCCCCCGGCTTCACGCCCGACGACCCCGTCCGCCTCAGCCATGCCGATTCCGTCCGCAGCAAGGCCGCCGGCATTCCGCTCGGACGCGAGGGCACCGGCGAAGAAGTGGCCGCCGTGGTCGCCTTCCTCGCCTCCGACGCCGCCGCCTACATCACCGGGCAGATTCTCTACGTCGACGGCGGCCTGACCGCGCAGCTCACGCCGCCCGGCATCAACATCTGACACAAGGAGTGCAATCCATGGCTCATTTGAAAATCGAAGCGGTACAGTGTCACCTGACCCAGCCCGACACGCAGCGCCTGATCGTGGTCAAGGTGCTCACCAGCGAGCCCGGCCTCTACGGCCTCGGCTGCGCGACGTTCACCCAGCGGCACATGGCCGTCAAGGCCGCCGTCGATCACCACATCGGCCCGTTTGTCGTCGGCAAAGACCCGCGAAACATCGAAGACCTGTGGCAATCGGCGATGGTCAATGGCTACTGGCGCAACGGCCCGGTTCTGAACAACGCCATCAGCGGCGTGGACATGGCCCTCTGGGACATCCAGGGCAAGCTCGCCGGCGTGCCGTGCTACCAGCTCTGGGGCGGCAAGTCGCGCCCGGCGGCGGCCGTCTACGTGCATGCCGGCGGCCGGACGCCCGCCGAGGTGGTCGAAGGCGTGCGGCGATGGACCGACCAGGGTTTCCGACACGTCCGCTGCCAGTTGGGCGGCTACGTGGGTCAGGGCGCGCAGCACGTGAGGCCCGACGGCGCCCCCGACGGCGCCTACTTCGACGCTCGCGAGAAGCTGCACTCGATTCCCGCCCTGTTCGAGGCCCTGCGGAACGAACTCGGCGACAGCGTCGAACTGCTGCACGACGTGCACGAACGCCTGGCCCCCATCGATGCCGTGTACCTGGCCAAGGCGCTCGAACCGTACCGGCTGTTCTTCCTGGAAGACCTGCTGGCGCCCGAGGATATCGACTGGTTCCGCCAGATTCGAGCCGTCTGCGCCACGCCCATCGCCATGGGCGAACTGTTCAACCACCCGCGGGAGATCACGCCCCTGGTGAGCGAGCGGCTGATCGACTTCATCCGCGTCCACCTGTCGCAGATCGGCGGCCTGACGCCGGCCCTGAAACTGTCGCACCTGTGCGAGGCCTTCGGCGTCCGGACCGCCTGGCACGGCCCGGCCGACGTGTCGCCGGTCGGCATGGCCGCCGCCGTCCATCTGGACGTCGCCATGCACAACTTCGGCATTCAGGAATGGTCGTTCCGCAAGGACCGCGAACTGGAGATCTTCCCCGGCATGCCCGAGGTGCGCAACGGCTACGCCTACCCGAACGACCGGCCGGGCCTGGGCATCGATTTCGACGAGACCCTGGCCGCCAAGTGCCCGTGCGACAACGATAACCCCACCTGGACCGTCAGCCGCCTCCCCGACGGCACCCTCTGGCGTCCGTGAGCGCGGAGTACGCGGATCGGCCAGATGAAACCACGAGCGAGCGTCGGGGTGGCCGGACGGGTGGCCTGTCGCCGGGCGGCCTCGTCGGGTGACGCGATGCGGAATCCCAGGAACAACCACTCATGCCAACCGCGCCATGACATACTCTTAGCTGTCCACATGCCCGACCCTCAAGGAGATAAGTATGGTGCCCGGAATTCCCGTGTGTGCCGGGCGGGGATGTGTCATATTGGCATAAAGGAAAGCCCGGCAACGGTGCCGGCAGAGGACAAACGGGAAATGTCGGCTTGAGCTGAAGGTGGACCATGACGAACAACTGTGCTGCGCGGCTGGTGTGGGCGGGCCTGGCGTTGGGGCTGATCGCGGGCTGCGGACCGGCACCGTGGCAGGCGAGTTCGCCGCGGGTGGAGTTGGCGGAGGTGGCCCCGTATGAACCGGTCGCGCCCTCGGCGGACCTGGCTGCGGCGGCCCGGAAGCAACTGTGGTCGCACGAGCCCGAGGAGAAGGCGCGCGACGAGTGGCTGACCACGCTGACCGTCGAAGAGAAGCAGTCGCTGTTCTGGCGCTTCCTGGCCGACGGATTCAGTGACATACGGATCGAGCTTTCGCTGGCCCGCGAGGGCACCGCCACCGCCACTTCGCGCGTCCTGTATTCGGGCACCGGCTGGCTCTGCCGCTCACTCGGCGTCGAGGCGGTGCCCGTCCTGCTGGCTGGCCTGCGCGACAGCAACGCCGACGTGCGATTCCGGACTTGCCTGGTGGCCGGCGGCGTGGGCTGGCTACTCCAGGACGCAGGCCGGCTCGATCCCCGGTTCGCCACTCTTATCGACCGCCTGGTGACCCTGGCCGCCGAGGGTCCGTCCGAGGCCGACCGCAGGGCCGCCCTCGACGCCTTGGAACAGTACCACGGACGCATCGCCCCGTGGGTGCACCGCCTGGCGCTGCTGCTCGGAGATCCGTCGCCGGAGATTCGCCGCTCGGCCGCCTGGACGATGCGGCAGTGTGGCCCCGCGGCAGTGCTCCACATCGACCCCATGCTGGCCCAGTTCGACATCCGCGCACAGACGCCGCAGGAGGCCAGCACCGTCTGGCCACCATCGCCCGGATCCTCCGACCAGGTGATCTACGAGGTTGACAGGATCGGCCCGGACGCCAACATCGCCGCTTGGATCATGTACGACATGCACTGGGCGCCGCAGGACGCGGGCCTCAGGGTCCTCTCGTGCATCCGCGACGAGGCCAACGCGGAGCCTCTGAACTATATCATTCCATACTTACCAGGGACGCCGGCGGTGACCGAGGCACTCCTCGGCCTCCCGCCGGGTCGCCAGGGAATAGGCTCGAGGGGCCTGCTTTGGGTCCAGAACCATGCCGCCGGCGATCGCCGCTTCATCAGGCCGCTGCTGGCCGCCATGGTCGAAGATTGGCACTCCGCCGCGAACCGGCAGCAAAAGGACGCCGAGGAGTCCGGCAAGGCGCCGCCCACCGAGCCCGTCTACGAATCGTGCTGGGAAACGCCGGAACTGGCCAAGACGCTGATTGCCGTGGGCCGCGGCGACAAGGAACTGGCCGCCACGCTGGCAGCTCTGCTGGACGGGCCGGCGCCGCCCGAGGCGCAGCCGTATGTGGCTTGGGCGCTCTCGGAAGCGAGCGGCAACCCTGCCCTGCTGGTCGACGGGCTGATCCGCATCCTCGACGCCCCCGACCCGAAGGCCTACTCCTGGGACCGCGTGATGGACCTGCTGGCCGAGGTGGATCCCACCCAGTCCGAGCGGCTGCGACCGTATCACGCGAGGCTGGCCGCCATGGCCGAAAGCGGCAACGGCGGCTTCGGCTACTTCATGCTCACCGGCGACGTAGGTCCCCTGGAGAAGCAGTGCCGCGACGACATCGACAGGAGCACACGCAGGCACAGCATCAGCCACGTTCTCACGTACTCCATCTTCCACTATGGGGCTGTGGCCGCGCCGCTGGCCGCGAAGATGATTCGCCTGATGGAGACCGGCACGGCGCATGAGAAGCACGACGTGGCCGCCGCCCTGGTCGCCGTCGGGCCGACACCGGAGACGCGGGGCACCGCGGCGTCCCTGCGGACCCTCGTCGAGGGCTTCAAGCCGCAGTCGCGCGTGGCCCCAGCCATGGCCCTGTGGAGCTGCTGCGGCCGGAGCGACGAGGCCGTGGACATCTTGGTGCCGCTGCTGGAGGACCATGGCTGGGCAACGACGCACGCCTCGTGGGCCCTGGGACAGATGGGGCGCGACGCGCGGTCAGCGCTGCCACGCCTCCGGAACCTGGCCCGCAGCCGGAACGCGGCCTATGCCAGGTGGGCCAGCGAGGCCGTGGCCCTGATCGAAACGGAACTGTCGCGGAAGGTCACCCCCAGAGCGGTGTACGAGGAACTCGGGTCGGCCAACTACCTCGTATCGATCCGGGCGTTGCGGCATTTCAAGGACATGGGCCGGTCGGCCGCCCCGGCGGTTCGCGGTTGCCTGGAGCGCGAGGCGACGAACCGGTTGCCCGGGGCGCTGGCCCGCCAGCAGGCCCGGGCCCGGCAGGTGCTGGCGTTGCTGGCGGGGGAGTAGTGCAGGAATTGCCTTGAGGGGCGCGGCGGGTGGCCGGGTCGAGCTTCCGTGCCACGGCGGGTCTCTGCCCGCCGTGCCGATTCGGGGCGACCCCTCCGTCCGCAGGTCCATTCAGGCGACCCGCCCCCGGCGCGCCGCGGCGATCAGGCTCTGAAATGCTCGGCCACGCGATCGGGCGTGGGGGTGGTGATGACGCCGCGCTCGGTGATGATGCCGGCAATGTACTTCGCCGGCGTCACGTCGAAGGCGGGGTTGTAGACCTTGCATCCGACCGGAGCCGTGCGGCGGCCGAAGCCTTCGGCGACCTCGTCGCCGCTACGTTGCTCGATAGGGATGCCGCTGCCGTCGGGCAACGAGAAGTCGAAGGTGCTGGACGGCGCGGCGACGTAGAACGGAACGCCGTGCTCGCGGGCCAGGATCGCCACGCCGTAGGTGCCGATCTTGTTGGCCGTGTCGCCGTTGGCGGCAATGCGGTCGGCGCCGACGACGACCATCTGCACACGGCCTTCCTTCATGACCTGGGCGGCCATGTTGTCGCAGAGGAGCGTCACGTCGATGCCGTTCTGCATGAGTTCCCACACCGTGAGCCGCGCGCCCTGCAAAAGCGGCCGCGTCTCGTCGGCATAGACCTTGAATCGCTTGCCTTGCTCGTGGGCGCTGTAGAGAACGGCCAGGGCGGTGCCGTAATCGGCCGTGGCCAGGCCGCCCGCGTTGCAGTGGGTGAGCACGCCGCCGCCGTCGGGCACCAGGGGGGCGCCGTGGCGGCCGATCGCGCGGCACATGGCGGCATCCTCGTCGCGAACGGCCTTGGCCTCGCGGCACAGGGCGTTCAGAATCCGCGCCGTCCCCTGGCCGCGCAGGGCCGCCGCCCGCGCCTTCATCCGATCCAGGGCCCAGAACAGGTTCACCGCCGTCGGGCGGCTCGTGGCCAAGTAGTCGGCCACCTCGGCCAGCTTCGCAAACAGTTCCGCCTCAGGGGCTTGCGGCGGGACGTCGCGAACGCCGACCACCACGCCCATGGCCGCCGCGATGCCGATGGCCGGCGCGCCACGGACCTTCAGTCGCGTGATGGCGTCCCAGACCGCCTCCACCGAATCGCAGGTAACGATCCGCACTTCGCCCGGCAACAGCGTCTGGTCGATAATCCGCAGACGGCCGTCGAGGCCGCCTTCCCAGGTGACAGTAGGCACAGGCATGTACTTATCCCTTCGGACGATTGTCTTTTTCGCTTCCCTGGCGGGCCAGAGCGGCTTTGTAGTCGCTCACGCGGCGGCGCATGGCGGGATCCTTGACGCCGAGAATCTGAACGGCCAGGATCGCGGCGTTCTTCGGGCCGCTCTTGCCGGCGGCCACCGTGGCCACGGGGACGCCCGTGGGCATCTGGACGGTCGATAGCAGGCTGTCCAGTCCGCCCATGAGGTCGCTGGGCACGGGCACGCCGATGACCGGCAGAGGCGTCAGACTGGCGATGACACCGGCCAGGTGGGCCGCGCCGCCCGCCGCGGCAATCACCACGGCAACGCCCCGGTCGGCCAGCGTTCGGGCGTACTCGTGGGCCAGTTCCGGCGTCCGGTGGGCGCTGACGATGCGGACCTCGTGCGGCACATTGAACTGGTCCAGCATGTCGGTGGCGGCCTTCATCAGGGGCAGATCGCTGTCGCTGCCCATCACAACGCTGACCAGGGGCGAGTTGCTCTGCGGCATGGGCGGACCTCCAAGGAATCGATGGAACTACCAGACCAGTAGAACCACACTATAACCGGCCCTGTCGCTCCATGTCAACGCCGCGCGCCGCACAAACGGGCCAATTCCCGCCTCGCCCAGCCGCAGCCGGACCGTCCAGGCAAATCTTCCGTCCGCAGAGCGGCGATTCACTTGACAATTCGGCAGAATGTTGTATTTTATCAACGTACCGGGGTTGCATTTCGCCGACACGCTCGATGAGGTTTGTCAACGTGAGTGTTGTGGTCTAACGCCGATGGGGTCGCGCGCGGCCTTCTGGGCTGTCGGTCCGTGGTCTGGCCGTCCGCGATATCAGCGTCAGAAGCGGCGTTCGTGCCAGGGTTGGCGTGTGGGTGGATCAAGGTGGGGGGAGTCTGCATTTGTCGAACCCGGATCGGCCCGAGAATATCGACGCAGGTCACCTCGGCGCGCCGACGCTGGCGTCGCTGGCCGACCTGGGCGCGCGCCTGGCCGACCAGACCGAGCCCGGGCCGATGCAGGCCGCCGTGCTGGCCGAGGCGGCGCGGCTGTTCGGCGTCGATGGCGGCGCGATCGCCCTGTGGAACGAGGCCACCAAGTCGCTGGCCCCCGGCGAAACGCTTGGCTGCGGGCGGGCCCTGGTCGACGCCGGTCTGTTCGCCGGCCGCACCGTGACCGGCCACGTGGTGAATCGGCGGCTTGGCCTCTGCTCCAACGATCCGGCGCGGCAGTTGGGCATGGCGACCGACGGCGTGGCGGCCGTGATCGTGGCGCCGATGGTCACCGGACAACGGGTGACCGGAGCCATGGCCGTGGCTTCGACGGCTTCCGGTCGCCGCTTCGACACCCAGGACCTCGCGCTGCTTCAGGTGGTGGCTAACTTCACCGCCTCGGTGCTCGAGAGCACCATCCAGTTCCGCCAGTTCGGGGACGGCCTGCGGCTCCAGGTGGTCGAGGTCACGCACGAGATGCACCGAGCCATGGCCGAGCTGGCCCAGGTCAAGAGCTTCAACGAGAACATCTTCGAGTCGATCTCGATGGGGATCGTCGTCTTCGACCGATCGTTCGGCGTGATCTTCCGCAATCGTCTGGCCGACGAGGTGTTTCCCGACGACCGCAACGTACTGGCCGCCCTGGCTCGCACGGACATTGCGTCGCGGTGCGAGCAATATGAGGCCATCTTCCGCGACGTGGTCCGCCTCGGGCAGGTCTGTTCGTTCGATGGCGTGCGCTGCGAGCGGCCGGGGCGGGACGAGCCGCTGATTCTGCGGCTGACGGGGTCGCCGCTGGTCGGCGGGCGGCAGGCGATTGTCGGCGGCATCCTCACGGTCGAGGACGTGACGCGGAACGTGACCATGGAGCAACGGCTGGCCACGAGCGAGCGTCTGGCCGCCGTCGGCAAACTGGCCGCCAAGGTCGCCCACGAGCTGAACAATCCGCTGGACGGCATTCTGCGGTACATCAGCCTGGCGGCGCGGGTCTGCGGCGACGCCACCGACCAGCGGCCCGTGGCGTATCTGGAGGAGGCCCGCAAGGGGTTGCGGCGGATGGCCCGGATCGTCGGCGAGCTGCTCGAGTTCTCCCGGTCCACGAACGACATGGCGGTGGCCGTGACCATCGGGCAGTCGCTGGACGACGCCGTGAAGAGCCTGGAAGGCAAAGCGAAGCAGCAGAAGGTGGAACTGCGGCTGTCGGTGGCGGACGAGTTGCCGCCGCTGGAGAGCGCGAGCCTGTACCAGGTGTTCACGAACCTGATCAAGAACGCCATCGAGGCGATGCCGGACGGCGGCCGCGTGGAGACGTCGGCGCTGCTGGCGGCCGGAGCGGTGGAGATTCGCGTGGCCGACACGGGACCGGGCATTCCGGAAAAGCGGCTCGCGACGATCTTCGAGCCGTTCTACTCGACGAAGGAACCGGGCCAGGGAACCGGCCTGGGGTTGGCCATCTGCAAGGACATTGTGGAGAAGCACGGGGGAACGCTGGTGGCGCGGAACCGGGCCGAGGGCGGAGCGGAGTTCGTCGTGCGGATTCCCACGCACGCAATTCGCCCGCAGGACGGCGCGCCGGGCAGTTGCAGGAACCACTGATCCGATCACCGGAAAGGACGAAGACCGTGGCAAAGGGGAACATTCTTGTCGTTGACGACGACCAGATCATCCTGAACAGCCTGAGCGAGTTTCTGCGGCTGGAAGGGTACGAGGTCGAGACGGCCGAGAAATTCGAGGAGGCCGTGGCCTGGCTGGACCAGAAGCCGTTCGACGTGATGGTCACGGACGTGAGCATGCCGGACGTGGACGGGTTCGAACTGCTGAAGGTCTGCAAGAACCGGCACAGCGACGTGGCGGTGATCATGGTGACCGGCTACGGGACGATCGAGTCGGCCGTGGACGCCATCAAGATGGGGGCGTACGACTACCTGACCAAGCCGATCATCGACGACGAGATCAAGCTGGTGATCGACCGGGCGATGCGGCAGCAGGCGTTGGTGGGCGAGAACCGGAGCCTGCGGCAGCAACTCAACATGCGGTACAGCCTGGAGAGCGTCGTCGGCAACGACTACAAGATGCTGCGCGTGTTCGACCTGATCGAGGCGGTGGCCGACAGCAAGGCGACGGTGCTGATCACGGGCGAGAGCGGCACGGGCAAGAGCCTGATCGCCCGGACGATCCATCAGCGAAGCAGCCGCAGCGACAAGCCGTTCATCGAGGTGGCCTGCGGCGCGTTGCCGGAGACACTGCTGGAGTCGGAGCTGTTCGGCCATGCCAAGGGCTCGTTCACGGGGGCCATCGGCGACAAGGCCGGCAAGTTCGAGGCGGCCAACAAGGGGACGATCTTCCTGGACGAGATCTCGACGGCCAGTCCGGCGTTGCAGGTAAAGCTGCTCAGAGTGCTCCAGACGTTCGAGTTCGAGCGCGTCGGCAGCACCGAGACGATGAAGGCCGACACGCGGGTGATTCTGGCCACCAACCGCGACCTGATGCAGGACGTCAAGGACGGCAAGTTCCGACAGGATCTCTATTACCGGATCAACGTAGTGGCGATCGAGCTGCCGCCGCTGCGGGAGCGCATCAGCGACATTCCTCTTCTGGCCGACAGTTTCCTGAAGCTGTACTGTGAGCGCAGCGGTCGCATGTTGCTGGACTTCAGCGAGGACGCGATGCGGCTGATGCAGACGTACGCCTGGCCGGGCAACGTCCGCGAGCTGGAGAACGTGGTAGAGCGTGCGACGGTGCTGGCCCGCGGCCGCACGGTCGACGTGGACGATCTGCCGCCGACGCTTCTGCGGCAGGCCGAGGAGAAGGCCGCCACGGGCGACGACGGTCGCATCCTGCCGCTGAAGGACGCCCTGGAGAAGCCCGAGAAGGAGATCATCGAGCGGGCGCTGCGGGCGAACAACTGGAACCGCCAGCTCACGGCCGACCTGCTGGAGATCAACCGCACGACGCTCTACAAGAAGATGAAGAAGTACGGCCTGGACTTCTCGGAGCCGATGGCCCGTGGGTGAGGCCGGTATCGGACGCCACGAGGTTTGTTTACCGTGGCACGGGCATCTTGCCCGTGAGTCGCAGGGCCATCCTGGCCCTGCAAGGCGCGGTTCGTCCACAGCGGGGGTGGCACACTTTGGAGGCCCCGACGAAGTCGGGGACCAAAGTGTGCGTCGCGTTCCGCCCGGCACACTTTGGCGCCGGCTGCGCCGTCGCTCCAAAGTGTGGCACCCCAGAACCCGCGTTGATTCTGATGCACTACACTGAGGGCACCGGGCGTTGTGGGCGCAACGAGGCTCGCGACTCAGCGACGCCGGTCGCGGGCGAAATCCACGGCCCCGGTCTCGGTTACCAGCACGTCAACGGCATAGTCGTGCGGACAGACGGGCAGCCGCGCGAACACCTGCTCGGTGAAGGCCAGCCCGCAGGTGGCGGCCGCCACGTCCTGCCGCGACAGGAACCGGTCGTAGAAGCCCCCGCCCTTGCCCATGCGATTGCCGCGGCGGTCGAACGCCAGACACGGCACGAGGATCAGGTCGATCTCGGCGGGCGGCACGGCGGCCGCGGCCGACTTCGGCTCCAGGATGCCGAACACCGTCATCGCCAGTTCGCCGTGGTCGCGCGGGTCGTCCACGGGCTGCGCGCCGAGGACCACGGGAACGATCTGCCGCTGGTGGACGTAACCGATGCGGGGCTCCTCGAAGGGCGGCTCGACGCGCGGCAGGACCACGCGTTTGCCGGCTTGCCACATCGCGCGGACCAGCGACCACGGATCGGGTTCCATCTCCATCGCCACGTAAGCCATCACGGTCCGAGCCTTCGCATAGACGTCCAGCGCGGCGATATGACGGCAGATGGCCTCGCTCTTGCGGCGGCGGATCTCGGGCGTCATGGCCGCCAGGCCGGCGACAATGGCGCGGCGCAGCTCGCCCTTGCGTTCCGGCAGCCCGGGGCAGTCGAACGCGAGGTCGAGGCGACGGGACTGCCAGACGGGGCACGTGCGGCAGTGCGGGTGTTTCGGTTCAGTCACGACCTTCTGGTTTCCTCGTGCGTTGGGCCGCATCGATCCTGCCCTGGCGGAGCACGGCTCGAATCTCCTCCAGGCGTGCGGCAATCTTCTTCTCGTAACCGCGATCGGTGGGCGTGTAGTACGTCCGCTCCACGCCCAGGTAATCCTGCGCCGCGACGCCGCCGGCGGCATCGTGGGCGTACTGGTACCCCTGGCCGTGGCCCATCGCTTCGGCGCCGCGGTAGTGCGAGTCGCGCAGATGCACAGGCACCGGCAGCGTCCGGTTCTCGCGCACGTCCTCGCGAGCGGCGAAGATGGCCGTCGTCACGGCGTTGCTCTTCGGCGCGCAGGCAATGTACACGGCCGCCTGGGCCAGGGGCAATTGCGCCTCGGGCAGGCCGACGAACTCGCTGACCTCCAGTGCCGCCGAAGCCACGACCAGGGCCATCGGGTCGGCGTTGCCCACGTCCTCAGCGGCACAGATGGCGATGCGCCGGGCGATAAAACGCGGCGTTTCGCCGCCTTCGAGCATCCGGGCCATCCAGTACAGTGCGGCGTCCGGATCGCTGCCGCGCATGCTCTTGATGAAAGCGCTGGCCGAGTCGTAATGCTCGTCGCCCGTGCCGTCGTAGACAATCTGTTTCTGCTGGATCGATTCCTCGGCCACGGCCAGGTCGATCCTGAGCTTGCGGCCCTTGCGGACGCCGCCGGCCTTCATCTGGCTCAGGACGGCGATCTCCAGGGCCCCGAGAGCTCGCCGGGCGTCACCGTCGCTGGTGCGGGCCAGGTGCGCCAAGGCCTCGTCGGTCGCGGCGATCTCGTACTTGCCGTAGCCGCGATCCTCGTCGGCCAGGGCCCGGCGCAGCAGGGCCACGACCTGGACCTGCGACAGCGGCTCGAACCGGAAGACGGTGCTGCGGCTCAGGAGCGGGCTGTTCAGGGCAAAGTACGGATTCTCGGTGGTCGCGCCGATGAGGATCACGACGCCGCGCTCCACGTCGCCCAGGAGCACGTCCTGCTGGGCCCGGTTGAAGCGGTGCAGTTCGTCGATGAACAGGACGGTCCGCCGGCCCGAGGCATCGAGCCGCGCGCGGGCCTCGTCCATGGCGGCCCGCACCTCCTTGACGCCGCTCGCGGTGGCGTCCAGGGGCACGAACTCGGCGCTGGTCATGCCGGCGACAATCGTGGCCAGGGCCGTCTTGCCGACCCCAGGCGGGCCGAAGAAGACCACGCTCTGAAGACGGTCGGCCTCGAGCATCCGTCGCAGCAGCTTGCCCGGGCCGATGAAGTGTTCCTGGCCGACAAACTCGTCGAGCGTCCGCGGACGCATGCGCACCGCCAGCGGCGCCGCCTGGGCCAGACGCTTCTGGAAACTCTCTGCGAAGAGGTCCTTCGACATGGGGGACTATTATACCACCGGGCCAATCGCCGCCCAAGGACGTATCCCGCGGCTTGACAGCGGGCCGCCGTCACCCTAGAGTCGGGCCATCCGTCGCGCCGGAATGCACGCAAAGGAGAGTCGTCATGGGCACGTGGCCGACCCGCGAGGAAGCTCACGCCCTCCTCACACAGTGGACCGTCAATGAAAGCCTTCGCAAGCACGCCTACGCCGTCGAGGCGGCCATGCGGGCCTATGCCGCCAGGTTCGGTGAGGACACAGACCATTGGGGCATCGTCGGATTGCTGCACGACTTCGACTACGAGAAGCACCCGAGCCTCGAAGAGCATCCGTTTAAGGGCGCCGAACACCTCCGCAGCCGGGGCTACGACGAGGAACTCGTCACGGCGATCCTGGCCCATGCCGACCATACCGGCACGCCGCGCGATTCGCTCCTGAAGAAGACCCTCTGCGCGACCGACGAACTCACCGGCCTGATCACGGCCGTGGCCCTCGTGCGACCTTCGAAGAAACTCGGCGACGTCACCGTGAAATCCGTCAGGAAGAAGTGGAAGGAGAAGCAGTTCGCCGCAGGGGTGGACCGCGCGATGATCGAACGCGGCGCCGCCGAGCTCGGCGTGCCGCTCGACGAGCACATCGCCTTCGTGCTGGAAGCCATGAAGTCGGTCAGCGACCGGCTCGGCCTGTAGCCGGGCAGGCCTTTCAGTAAACCGGCATGCCGTTCAGGATGTTGACCAGCAGGGCCATGTCGGTGGGCTCCGCGCCGCCGTTACAGTCCAGGTCCACGGCCTTGTTGTGAATGTCCGCCGGCTGCCTCCCGTTCAGCGTATTGACCAGCAGGGCCATGTCCGTAGGCTCCGCGCCGCCGTTGCCGTCGATGTCGCCAAGTTTGCGACAGGTGAACGGAACGCCGATCGTCGTGCTGCCGGCCACGTCGCCCGTCACCGTCACGTCCACAACCAGCGAACCGTGCAGGCCGAGGCTGCGGTCGCTGCCGAAGAGGATCTTCTCCAGCGGCGTCGCGCCGTCGGCGACGGTCACTTCACCCGTGCCGCTGCCGGGCCGCTTCGCCGCCGTCACGGTCACGCCCTGGTTCCCGTTCAGGTCGGTAACCGTCACGGTCAACGTCACGCGATGGCCGCCCCTGGCCATGATGCCCGGCGTGTTCTGGTAGACCCAGTCCAGGCCGTCCTCGACGGTCACCACGACCGACGGCGCCCCGGCCAGGATGATCTCGGGCCCGAAGGCACAGAGCCCGTTCTCGCCGATGGTGTAGAGGTTGCCATTGGCGAAGGCCGGGCTGCTGCCGGCGCCGGGGAAGCTTTCGATCACGAAACCCGGATCGTCGGGCGTCCGGGTGATGTCCAGGGCGACGAGCTCAGTGCACGGCGCATACTCGTCGTCCACGGGCAGCACGCCGACGTAAAGGATGTCGCCGACGAGCACCGGCTGCACCGACCACCCGCCGCCACCGGTCCATTCCCAGAGCTTGCGGCCGGTGGCCCGGTCGAAGGCCTCGACCTTGGGCCGGCTGCCGTAGCCATCGATGCCCGCGCTCAGGAGGACCAGCGAGCCGGTCACGATGGGAATTGTGTCGGTGCGTTCGGCCGGTTCGGCCCAGAGCGTCTCGCCGGTGCCGGCGTCCACACAATAGAGCTGGCCGGAGTCTTCGTAGCCGTAGAACTCATACGTGGCGGCGTAGATGCAGCCATCGACGACGGCGGCGCCTCCGAAGAACGCGCCGTAGGTCGGAGGCGGCCAGAAGCCGCCGGCGCCCGGCACCTCCAGGATCCACCCCGCGCTGCCGCCGGGCGAGAACTGCCGCAGGTAGCCGCCCGCGTCCGTCGCGATCAGCATTGGCGACGACGGGGCCACGGTCACCTCGTTGCCGCCGCCCATGTGGATCGACTGCCGCCAGGCGACAGCCCCTTCCGCCAGCGTGGGATGGTTCGGATCGAGGTTGAGGGCGTGCAGTTTCGCGCCCGTGGCCGCGCCGGTGTAATCGGTTACGTAGGCCATCGAGCCGCAGACGCAGATGCTGCTGTTGACCACCGGGCGCGTGCCGAGCGTGGTCTGCCACGCCAGGGCGCCGGTGTCCATGTCCAGGGCGGTGACCGTCATGCCCGAGGCCATCAGGACATGGCCGCGAGCCACGTCCACGGTCGGCGGGCTGAAGCTGTCCCACTGAGCGACACCGACCGGCTCGGCCCAGAGCAGGTGTCCGTCGATTTCGCTGAAGGCGACCAGCATGTCGGTGACGACGGTCTGGGTTCGGTTCACGATGGTGGTCCGCCGGCCACAGACGAAGACTTTGTGGTCGGCGACGACCGGGGCGCTCTGGCCAACCAGTTCGATGTCACCGGCCGTGGCCACGAAGCGCGGCACGGCAATCGACGGCGGCGCTGCTTCGACGGCACTGTTGCGTGACGCGTCGCGGCCGCGGTGGGTCCAGACGTCACCGGCCGACGCGAGCGACGCCACGGCGAGACACACCACCAGAACAGCAGACATTGTCTTTTCCATGCGTCACCCTCATCCGGCCCTGCGGGCCACCTTCTGCCCTCAAGGGAGAAGGGCCGGCCGCCTCTGGCCGAGAGTCCCCGAAGAACGATGAGCAAGAGCGGCAACCGGTCACGGCGGAACGGGGCGTTTGCCGCGATCCGGTTGCCGCCACATCGTGTCACATCACCGCGAGCGACGGCGCACGGCCAGGGCCGCCAGGCCGCAGGCCACCAGGGCCATCGTCGCCGGTTCGGGCACAGCCGCCACATCGGCGAATCCGGCGAGCGAATTGGTGTACCCTTCGATCTTCACAAACGAAATGGAACTGAGCGTGATCGTGCCGCCGTCGAGGTTCGACAGGTCGATCCCCAGACCGCCGCCGCTGCCGTTGTACAGGCTCAGGGCTTCGGCCAGCGACAGGCCGGCGAAATCGTTGAGCGACAGCGACGGATCAACCGGCCGGGTGTAGTCGGTGGGCGTCGCGCCGGTAGCGTACGCGTCGGCTTCGTCGCTCAGATAACCGTGCATCGGGAAGATGGGACCGAGAGAGGTCACCTGGTGCCAGTTCAAGCCGTCCTGGCTGACGGAGATTGCGCCGAGGGCGCCGCCGAAGGTATAGACCGGATCACCGATGATCTTGTTCTCCGTCATCCAGTCAAGCGATGCGAAGGCGGCGTTCGTGAACACCAGCAGGTCGATGCCGAAGGGGTTCAGCGGATCGTTCTCCACAAGCGAGTCGAAAGACACGATCAGCTGTCCGCCGTTGCCGATCTTCAGGATCTCGCTGTCCTGCCAGGGGCCGACGGTCATCCGGACGCTTTCGCTGCCTTCAGTGAAGGCGGCCGTGGTGCGGGTCGGTTCGCCCAGAACCACCAGCGAATTGGTGTAGTTGGTCACGTCGCCGGGATTGTAGAGAACTACGGTATCGGCCCACGGGTCGGCCCACACAGCCTGGGCACACAGAACGACGACACACACACTGCACAGCATCATGCGATTCATCCGAGTCTCCTTGCGCGATGTCGGCGGCCCCCGTTCCGTGAGGTTCGCGCTACGGTGCTCCGCGCCGCCTCGCGAAGTGCGATGCGTCGCGTCCCGTCCCGAAGCGCTGACGCGGCGCCGGGGGACGGCCCTTGATGAACAAGGAGATTACGAGGGGGAAGTCTGCTGTCCGACGGGCCGGTCGCCCGGAACGGTCCAGGGCGTGCCGGCGCCGGCGGGGCAACAAAAAACCCCGCCTTCGCCGAGCGAAGCCAGGGCAACAATGACAGCCGCATCGCATGACCGGCAGAGCCGCGGAGTGCCGATCGCCATGGGACCTGTCCTGCTACGCTGTCTTTCTCGCGAAGACGCTCGTAACCATCGCAGGCAGGTCTTCTGACTTACGGCTCTTCGGGCACCCGCGCCTTCCCGTCCTTGCGGCAGGACAGTGGCATCGTGCGGACCCGTCGGCCGATCACAGCGGCGCGACCGTGCCGGAATTGCACCGGCTTCCCTTTTCATCCCGGCCCCAAGCCGGGACACCTGCAACACATATACGATAGCACGCCCCCGCGGCAACGTCAAGCAAAACCGGACAGGGCGCGCCGGGAGGGGGTGCACGTCACGTTTGTGGTGAGGGGTGCCACACTTTGGAGCGACGCCCTGGCCCGAGCACAGTCGAGGGCCGCAGGCGGCGCCAAAGTGTGCGCCGCAGGAAGCTGCCTCTGCCTGTACTCCGTCACACAGCGCACACTTTGGTCCGGACTTCGTCCGGCCTCCAAAGTGTGGCACCCCTGTTTTTTCAGTGCGAGAGCCTGTGTACCTACAAACATGACGTACACCCCGCCGGGGGGAGGGGGATGCGGCGCCTCGAAGCACCGCCACCTTCCGCCGAGACAGGCGTTCATATCATCAACGCGACAACGCGTAGGTTGGGTCAACAGGCCCGACGGAGCGAAGCGGGCACGAGGCGACGAATCCGTCGGGGCTGTTAGTCCGGCCTGCGTACTGGACAAGCGATGAAAGGTCCCCCCATGAACCTCATGAAGCGATTCCTCGTGTCGATGGCGATACCGGCGATCGCGCTGCTTGTCGCGGCGACGACTCCGGCGCGTGTGGCGGTCGCCCAGTCGGAGCCGGGCGGCGCCGAAACGCCAGCGTGCGTCGTCCTGGACACCTACGGGTTCTGGCGGATGCATCATACGCTTCAGCCGCCGGTGCTTCTGGACAACGCCGGCACGCTCAGCCCCGCCCTGCTGGACGTGCAGTGGACGGACATCGAAACGCCCGCGGCGCCCGACGGATGGGCTGCCCCCGAGTTCGACGACGGCTCGTGGCTGCGCGGCCCGGCGCGCATGGCTTGCCGCACGCCGTACCTGTCGCGGCTGTGCCTGCGCGGCGTCTTCGGCGTGACCGATCCGTCGAAAGCAGTCGGCCTGAACCTGACGCTCGTCTACCAGGGCGGCGCCATCGTCTACCTGAACGGCAAGGAAATCGCCCGCCAGGACATCGCCCCGGCCCGGCCCGGGCATCCCGTGCTGGCCGCAGCCTACCCCGTCGAGGCGTTCGTGGCGAAGGACGGCAAGCTGCTTCGCGGCTGGCAGACGTCGGAAGAGAAGGCCGACACCGAGACGCGGCGACGGGTGGCCCTTCGCGTCCGCACGCTTCGCCACGTCGCCCTGCCGCGCGACCTGCTTCGCAAGGGGCCCAATGTGCTGGCCGTCGAAATCGTCCGGGCGCCGTACCCACCCGCCATCCGCACGGGCAAGAAGGACCGGCCCGCGTGGAACGACGTTCACACCAACGGCATGATCTACGAGCCGGACTTCAACACGTGCCAGTTGGTCGGCCTTCAGCTTGCCGCCCCCCGGAGCGACGGCCTGGAGCCCAACGCCGTGCGCGCCGCGGGCCTGCGCGCGTGGAACAGCGACCTCCTGGCCGCGGACTTCGACATGGACTTCGGCGGCCAGGGCGGCGAGCCGCTGCGGCCCGTGCGCATCACGGCCGTCAGGAACGGTGCGTTCTGCGGCAAGTTCGTGGTGGGTTCGTCCGAGCCGATCCGCAAGCTCACGGTCACCGCCGGCGACCTGGCCTCGGGCGGCGCGACGTTGCCGGCCTCAGCCGTGAGCTTCCGATTCGCCGAGCCTTGGGGCCGCGAAGGAGACGTGTTCGGCACCTCCACGCGGAACCCCGACAACAGTCTGAATCGGACCCTGGTCTACCGGTACACGCGGAAACCGACGCTGCTGGGCGCCCTGATGGATCGCCCGGACGAGGAGGTGGCCGTCGCCGCGACGCGTCCCACGAAGGAGTTTGAGCCGGACCCGCGGATCCCCGCGCCGCCGGAGCCCATGGACGGAGCCGTCGTCCCTGTCTGGATCACGGTGAACGTGCCCAGGGGTGCCGCCCCGGGCGACTACACAGGCAAGGTGACCGTCGTCGCCGAGGGAGCCGCGCCGATCGACGTGCCCCTGGCCGTGAAGGTGGTCGGCTGGACGTTGCCCGAGCCCGAGGATTTCGGCACCTGGATCGACATGATCCAGTCGCCCGACACGCTCGCCCTGGAGTACGACGTGCCGCTCTGGTCCGACCGCCACTGGGCCCTGATCGCCCGGTCGATGGACCTGTTGCGCGGCGTCGGCAACCGCGTGCTCTATGTGCCGCTGATCTGCCAGTCGAATCTGGGCAACGCCGAATCGATGGTCCGCTGGATCGACCGCGGCAACGGCCGGTACGAGTGGGACTTCTCGGTCATGGACAAGTACCTCGACCACTGCCTGAAGCACATGGGCCCACCGTCGATGATCGTCCTGTACGCCTGGGAAATCTACTTCGCCGAATCGAAGCAGTTGAAGCCCGACTTCGACGCCCGGGAACTCGGCAAGGAGGTGGTCGAGGCCCGCGAGGCCTTCAAGGGCAAGGGGCCCATGGTCACCGTGGTCGATCCTGCCACGGGAGCCGTCGAGGCGCGGCACTTGCCGCAACTGCTGGACCCGAACGGCAAGCCGCTGTGGAAGGAACTGTTCTCGCAGCTCCGCAGCCGCATGGACCGGCGCGGCCTGACGGACCGTCTGCGGCTGGGGACCATGAGCGACGCCTGGCCGAGCCGCAGCGAGGTGCAGTTCTTCGCCGAGGTGGCCGGCGATCTGAGGTGGTTCTCCGACTCGCATCCGGGTATCGCTGACCTGCAACGACACATGGAGCAGTTGGCCTCGGGCAACGCCAGCCGGTCGATGCGCGAGGCCTCGTATCCCACCGTGACCGCCCCGAAGGACGAGATGGCCGTCCTGGCCCGGGCCGACTACACGGCCCACGTCTTCAGCCTGACCATGCCCAACGAATCGCGGACCGGCGACAGCCTCATGGGCTGGAAGAACCCGATTGTGGACGTGCAGCACGACCGCCACGCGGAGTTTCACACGATGACCCGCTGGCACAACATGCCCGAGGTCAACGTGCTGGGCGGCCAGCGCGGCGTCGGGCGCCTGGGCGGCGACTGGTGGCGATGCGTCAGGAACCAGCGCGGCCTGAGGGTCGGACTCGCCCGCGACCGCTATCCGCAGAGCAGTTGGCGCAACCTCGACGCGAATATCCAGATGCTCGCCCCCGGACCCGACGGCGCGGTGGCAACCTACCGTTTCGAGGCCGTCCGCCAGGGGCTCCTGGAGACCGAAGCCCGCGTGTTCGTCGAGCGCGCCCTGGACGCCCCGACCACGAAGGCCCGCCTCGGCGCCGCCCTGGCCGCGCGGGCGGCCGACCTGTTGCGGCGGCGTGCAAGCCTGCTGACCAAAGCCTCGTCCGGCCTCCAACTGGGTGGTCCCGACTGGTCCCACGTCACCAACGCCCGCGGATGGTTCCAGTGGAACAATACGGCCGGCCACTCGTGGCTGCTCAGCGCCGACTGGCAGACGATGAACGAGGAACTGCTCGCCCTGGCCGCGGAGGTCGAGGCGAAACTCGGCGCCGGCAAATGAGGTCAGCGGCTGTCCGGCAGCCACAGAAGAGAGTTCATCAAAAAGCCGGGGCGACTCGGTGGGAGTCGCCCCGTGTCGGTGCGCTGGCTCTGGGGTTGGCAACAGCAACGCACCTGCGCTGAGGCCGAAGTGGTGCTCCGGCCCGCGCTGTTGTATCGAATCAGTCGGCAATCGCGCCGAACGCCTTCCGGGCGCAGCCCATCAGCAGGCCCTCGAACTCCGCGGCCGGACACATGTTGGTCTCGTAAGCGCCCTGGGCCTGGGCCTCGTCCGTCGGGAAGTAGCCGATGTAGTCGTTGGCCAGCGACACCACCACGGTGTGCTCCGTGGGGCTCGCCTCGCGAAGCATGCCCTGGTACTCGCTGAACAGCTCGCCGGGCAGGCTCACCAGCGACAGGTCACCTGCGCGGAACGCCTGGATTTCGGTGGCGATGGTCTCGCCCGTCTTGCGGCCGGGACTCTGCTGACCCTTGATGGCGTCACGGGTGCGGACGATGTTCCACGGCTCCTGGCGCGACCGGACCGTGCCGGCGGCAATCGGTTTCAGATTCGCGACGGCCGGCGCGACGATGCCGGCCAGGGCCTCGCCCATCCGCTTCGGGTGCTCGGGGCCGACCTGGATGCAGACGCGCGGGTTGATGTTGGCCCCGCCGCCGTTGACGAACAGGACCGTGTCGGCCACGCCGCGACGCTCCAACTCGTCCTTGAGGTAGCCGGGGTAATCGGCCGAAATGTCCAGACTGCTCGGCCCGAGAACGACTGGGTGGCAGCCATAGGCCACCACCAGCGCCGCCAGAGGCCCCGCGGGCCGTCGAACGCCCACAAGCATGACCGTCGGATCGAAGAACCCGGGGTGCTTGCCGTCGGGATCGTTCCACTCGTTGCCCCAGGTTCCGTCGGCCAGCTTGACGCGGCGGTTGGACCCAAGCGTCGGCGCCTTGGTATAGGCGACCTCAAGAACGCCGGGTGCCGCATCGGCCCACGCGCGAGCGACCAGGTCGGCCAGGGTCTCCTTCAACGATTCCAGGTACTTCACGTCCAGCGGCTTCAGCTCCTCGCCGCCGAACATGCTCGTGGCCGGACCGCTGTGAGTGTGCGTGCCGGAGACGATGACCGCCTCGGCGGCCAGGGGCGTTCTCGCGGCGATCATGCGGCGAACGTCCTGGACGTAGCCCCGCGGGTAGCCGATCGTGTCGCTCGTGATCAGGGCCCACGCCCCGCCGCCGCTGTCCCTGACCACCAGGGCCTCGGCCCGCAGCGTGTGCCCGAGAGCCGTGGACTGGCGAGGCTTGTAGCCCACCATGATGGCGCCCACCGGCGGCGTGATGTCGGCCACGGCAACGCCGATCTCGAGACCCGGTTTCTTGCCCATGCGTCGTTCCTCCCCATGCGGCGGCGGACCGCCGTGCGCCTCAGTCGGCAATGGCCGCGAAGGCCTTGCCGGCATGTTCCATGATCATGTCCTGCATGCCTTCGACCGGAGCGGACTTGCTCTCGTAGGCCCCCTGGGCCATCGCCTCGTCCGTCGGCAGATACGAAATGCAATCGTTGGCCAGTTGCACGACGACCGTCTGCGGCACGCTGCTGATGTCGCGCAACATCCGCGAATACTCGCTGAACAGCTCGCCGGGCAACCCGATCAGGCCCAGGTCGCCGACGCGAAGAGCCTGGATTTCCGTCGGAATCGAGTCGCCCACATGGAACCCCGGCCGATCCAGAGGTTTTCGCGGCTCCCGCGTGCGCACCAGGGTCCACGGCTCGCGGCGCCAGGCCAGCGGACCGTCGGCCACGGGGGCCAGACGCCCCACCGCTGACGCCACAATGGCCGCCAGCGCCTCGCCCATCTTTCGCGGATGTTCGTCGCCCACCTCGATGCAGACGCGCGGATTAACGTTCCCGCCGCCGGCGTTGACGAAGAGGACTGTTCCGGCCACGGCCTGCCGTTCGAGGGCGTCCTTCAGGTAGCCCGGGTAGTCGGGCGAGACGGCGAAGCTGTCGTAACCGAGCGTGACGGGGTGGCAGCCGTAGTTGACCATCAGGGCGGCCAGGCAACCGTCCGGCCGCCGCACGCCGACCAGCATGACGGACGGATCGACGTAGCCGGGATGCTTGCCGTCGGGATCCCACCACTCGTTGCCCCACGCGCCGTCCTCGCCTTTGACGCGCCGATTGTGGGCCAGACTCGGCGCCTCGGTCCAGGTGGTTTCCAGACGGCCGGGCTCGGCCGAGCGGAATGCCGCCACGGCCACGTCGGCCAGCTTGCCCTTGAGGTCGGCCAGGTACTGCCGGTCCAGGTCGTTCAAACCGTCGCCGCCAAAGAGGGTGGCCGGCCCGCTGTGCGTGTGGGTGGCGCAGATCATGACGGCCTCGCCCGGCAGGCCGCACGCCTGGCGGATCCGGTCGCGGATCTCCGCCACGTCGTCGCGCCCGTAGCCGATGGTGTCGCTGGCGACCAGCACCCAGGCCTTGTCGCCGCGGCGACAGGCCATGGCCTCGGCACGCAGGGCGTGTCCGATGGACCGCGAGATCCGCGGCGTGTACCCGGAAAGCGTCACGCCGACCGGCGGCGTGATATCGACCGAAGCGATGCCGATCAGAAGGTCGGAGTTGCCTTTCACGGGAATGTCCTCCCAGCTGCGCGATATCCTGAACACCTGAACGCCGCACGGCACCGAGGAACTAAGGGGTGCCGCGCCGCGATCGACCGCCATGGACGGCCCATCGCAACGCGACACCCACCGGTTCGGCGTGTTCGGACCACGACTACTTCTTCTTTGCCGTCGCCTTGCGAGCCGTGCTCTTGGCCTTCACGAGCTCGTCGACGTTCTCCTTGATCTTGGCCACGGCGTCGGCGATCTTGAGGAACTGCGAACGTTCGGCCAGCAGGAACGCCTGGTGAATCGCGCACAGCCGCTCGCCCGCCGCCTTCACGGCATTCGGGCACTCGACCTTCTTGTACTGGGCGCCGGCATACTTGGTCGGCACCTTCATGTTCTGGAACAGTGGGTACTCGTGAATCGAGCGCCCGTAGCCGCGGCCCATCGTGACGCCCTCGGCGGCCATGGCTTCCAGGAAGTCGGCCCGGGACAGACCCTTGAACTCGTCGGCATCGTACTGCATGCAGTAGTAGTAGTACCCGCGGCGCGTGATGCGCTTGTCCTCGGGCAGCGGCTCCAGGCCGCCGATCTTGCGCAGGGCGGCGCTGAGGGCCTTGGTGTTGGCCATCTTCACGTTGACCTGCTTCTTCATCTTGACGAACTGGCTGTTCAGCAACGCCCCCTGAAGGTCCGTCAGCCGGTAGTTCGACGATACTTCGTAGAAGTCGTAGAAGCCCTGCGTCTCCAGGCGGCCCAGGTTGTGGAACCGGTACATCTTGCCCCAATCATCCCTGGAGTTGCATACGACGATGCCGCCCTCGCCGCAGGTCAGCGCCTTGGACTGCTGGAAGCTGAACGTGCCGAACTGGCCGTAGGAGCCCACGCCCTTGCCGCGCCACTGCGAGCCCTGCGAGTGAGCACAGTCCTCAATCAGCGGCAGCTTGTGCTTGCGGGCCACCTTCACGATGCGGTCCAGGTCGGCCGGGTATCCGCCGAAGTGGACGATGACGATGGCCGTCGTGCGCGGCGAAATGGCCGCTTCGATCGAGTCGGCATCCGGCTGCAGAGTCTTCGGGTCGCAGTCGGCGAACACGGGAATCGCGCCCAAGGGCAGCGCCGCCGAGGCCGACACCACGAACGACAACGCCGGCACCACCACCTCGTCGCCCGCCTTCACGCCCGCGGCCCGCAACGCCAACTCCACCGCGATCGTCCCGTTCGGAACGCACAGGCCGAACTTCGCGTTCTGGTACGCGGCAAAATCCCGCTCGAACTTGCCGCACGCGCTGGCCGCCTGGAGCTCGATCGTCCCGCCACGCCACCACACGCCGCTGCGGAACACCTTCAACAGCGACTGCTCGTCGCTCTTGTCGAACTGTGGCCACTTGACCTTGATCCCATTGGGAAGAACCTTCTTGCCGCCCTTAATCGCCAGTTTCGCCATACCGAGTTGCTCCTGTTCACGGAATCCAGAGAGTTATCCTGACACACCAACTCCATCCTCACCAGTGTACCGCCGAACCGACCGGACGCCATGCACTGGGTTACGATATACGTGCAAAATGTCACGATTGACTGCGACTGCGGAACTGCTTGGGCGAACAGCGGACCACCTTCTTGAACGCGCGGCTGAAATAGTACGGGCTGTTGTAGCCCACCTGTTCGGCGATGTGCGAGATCTTCGTATCGCTCCGTTCGAGCAACTGCTTGGCCGCCTCGATGCGAACCTCCGTCAGAAAGTCGATGATCGTGCGCCCGAACTGCCGCTTGAACAGGCTCGCCAGGTAGTTCGGCGACAGCGCCACATGGTGCGCCACCCGGGCCAACGTCACGTCGCGGTTGTAGTTGCGCTGGATGAAGTCGCGGGCATTGAATGCCACCACCTGCGCATCCGACCAGTCCTCGTGAGGCGGCAGCGGGCGACCGTCCGTGCCCAGTTGCCGCAACGCCTGCGCCAGCAACGTGTTCAGCAACCCTTTGCATAGCAGCACCCAGCCGCGGCGGCGACTGTTCAACTCCTCGATCAACTGCGTCAGGACGCGGTTGGCCGGTGGAAAGTCCAGGAAGTCCAGCGCTCCGAGCATCTGGTGACCGCCCTGGGCATCGAACGTCGCCACCTGGCTGCCCAGGTGATTCGGCGACGCCGCCATCCAGATGGTCTCCGCAATGCGACCCACCGACCGCGTCTCGTGCAGCATCCGCGGCGCCACCAGGAGCACCTCGCGGGCGCGAATCCGGATGGGTTCTCCGTCGTTCAGCACCTCGATGACGCCGCGCGTCACGAAACACAGTTCCGGATGGTTGTGCGAGTTGAATCGCCGGTTGACCGTCGGCGGACGCCCGTCCAGCAGCTTCAGACGCCCAGCGCGCAGGCCGTTGACAATGGCCGGCAACTGCTCGTCAAGAATCTGTGCCCAGTTCGACTCGCTGTAACCCGTGTCCATGCGCAAGCTCTCCGTTCGACACACATTGTGTCAAGATTGCGCCAATTATCAAGAGGGTGCCGGCGGGAGGGGCCCACATCACGCTCGTGGGCAGGGACGGCAGCGCCGCAGGGGGCGCTCGCGAGCGACCCGCCAGGAGCAAGTCCCTGCGAGGGCGGCTCCCGAGCCGCCCCTACGATGGGCGGGGCTCTCAGACGAGTGACCTGCCTACCCACAGGGCGCGGCCCCGAGAGGGAAGCGGCCCCCAAGGATTCCGACGCATGCAACGGGTTGTGGCTGGGACAGATGGCGCTGGGCGCCTGGCTTCTGAAAGACCAGAGTCCCGGAGGGATGCGGACTGGTCGCAAAGCCGCCACGACCCAGCGGCCCCGGCGGCTCTCCGCATGGAGGCAGGACCGGCCCTGCCTCCGACGCCGCGACCCTATCAGTTGTTCGTCGTCACCGTCTTGATCGACCGGCGGGGGATGAAGATCGTGTTGTCGCCGCGCTGATCGATCTGGACCCAATCGCCCATGACCTTCACACGGCACCGTGAGGCGCGCAGCGGATCTCCGCCGGCTTCGCTCGTGAACTCCACCACCGCGTCGCGGACATCCAGCGCAATCGTGCTGGAACCGCTCGGCCGCGACTCCTGGGCCATCGCACTGACCGCCACCAGGACGCCCAACACGCCCACCACCACCAGCACGACCACAAGTGCTTTCATCCGACCGATCCTCCGAGAACTGGCGATGCCGCGGTCCGGGCCTCCACGCCGGCGGCCGCCGCGGCTGCGGCAACCGGCGCCGCCGGGGTCTCCGGCGGACCACCCACACCAAGTGTCCTATCGACACAACCCCCGAGCCTTCTTGATTCGTTGAGCCTGCCCGTGGATCCGCCAGGGCAACCGCACTCGGCCGGCGTCCCAGCCCGCCGCCCCCCGCCGGCGGCCGACCGCCCCTCGGGGCCTTGTCTCATGCCGGTATTGCGACTATTCTTGCACGGGACCGGCGGGGATCGCATGCCGGATGGCGGATGGCACTGCCCAGCGAAGGGAGAGACTATGAGGCTGATCATTGTCGGAGGCGTCGCCGCCGGAGCCAGCGGCGCCGCGAGAACCCGAAGGCTGGACGAGAACGCCGAGATCGTCATCTTCGAGCGCGGCGACCACGTGTCGTTCGCCAACTGCGGCCTGCCGTAC
>Ga0123329_1000898_pt1 | contig 29572 bp, 15 predicted proteins | sample BioC12SIPDNA_FD_89703 | JGI IMG/M metagenome (GOLD analysis project Ga0123329, IMG submission 89703) | Anaerobic biogas reactor microbial communites from Washington, USA - Biogas_R1_B C12 SIP DNA | ecosystem: Engineered > Bioreactor > Anaerobic > Unclassified | place: Washington, USA | collected...
CGGCGCGGAGGAACACGCCCATGTTCAGCAGGCCGCCAAGGATCACCACCAGGCCCGCCAGCCAGCGGACGCGCGTGCCGAACCGCTTTTCGAAGAGCTCGGGAATCGTCATCACCCGGGCCTCGCGCAGGGGCACGATGACGAAGCCCGTCAGGCCGACCAGGAGCATCGCCACGGCGTTCAGCACGCCGGGGGTCGCCCCCGCCGGCCCATTCGTGAAGCCCATCTGCGCCGTGTAGACAATCGTCACGATGCCGACCTCGGTGGCCGCCAGCGAGGTGACGCCGAGGCTCGACTCGACCTCCCGCGCGGCGACGGCGAAGTCGTCCACGTTCGTGACGTACCTGCGCATGCGTATGCCGGCCACCGTGCAGACGACGAGATACCCGGCGATGATCATCCAGTCGATCGGCGATAAAAACATCCGAGCGCCGCTTTCCTGCTCTTGATGCCGCGATAATGTGAAGCCCGGCGGACGATTCGGGCAGCCAACGTGGTGAGAGTATAGTTGGCCGCGGAACGGCAAGCAAGCCGGCGAGGACGAGTCGCGAACTGGCCGGCTCCGCAATTGAGCCGATCGGCGGGCCGCGGGATGGCCGGAATTGCGGACCTCCGTCGTGCGCGCCGCCGGAGCGGATAGGACGGATGCCCGGACGCATGTAGAATCAACGGCGGGATTGCCCCGGCGACCGCGGGCAGTCGGGTTTGCGGGGTCGCAAGAAGGTTTGCTTTCCGGTCTTTTGCCCGAAATGGGGAAACGATGAATACACAGCGCGCGGCGGATCGTTTGGCGGAAGAGGCGGTGGGACTGTTCGAGGAGCAGATGGGCAGGAGCCCTCGTTGGGTGGTCGCCGCCCCGGGACGGGTCAACCTGATCGGCGAACACACCGACTACAACGACGGCTTCGTCCTGCCGATGGCCATCGAGCGGCGGGTGGTGATCGCCGCGGATCGGGCCGCCGGCAGCGCGCTGGACGGCCGCGCCCGGCTGATCAGCTCGGCGGAGAAGGCCCCCGCGACGATTGCCGTCGACGGCGAGATCCGGCCGGGCGAGGTCCACTGGTCGAGCTATGTCCAGGGTGTCGTGGCGGGCTGCCGGGAGGCTGGACTGAAACCCGGGCCGTTCGAGGCCGTGATCCACAGCGATGTCCCGCTCGGCGGCGGCCTGTCGAGCAGTGCCGCGCTGGAAGTCGCCGTGGCGACGCTTGTCGAGGCACTCGCCGGCCGGACACTCGATCCGATCGCCAAAGCGCTGCTCTGCCAGAAAGCCGAACACGAGTATGCCCGCATGCCCTGCGGAATCATGGACCAGTTCATCTCGGTGCTCGGGGAGCCAGACCGCGCGATGCTGCTGGATTGCCGTGCGCAGCGGGCGGAGATGGTCGCGCTCGACGATCCGTCGGTGACTGTGTTGATCGTCAACAGCAACGTGAAACACGAATTGACCGGCAGCGAATATCCGCAGCGCCGCGCGGCCTGCGAAGAGGCGGCGCGGATTCTCGGCGTAGCCGCGCTCCGCGACGCCACGCTGGAAGGGCTCGACGCAGCGCGGGAGCGGCTCTCCGAGGAGCACTACCGCCGCGCGCGGCACGTGATCAGCGAGATCAACCGGACGCTCCACGCCGCCGAGGCGCTCAAGGGCCGCGATTGGCAGACGGTCGGCCGCTTGATGTACGCCAGCCACGCATCGCTCCGCGACGATTACGAAGTCAGTTGCGAGGAGCTCGACCTGCTCGTCGAGATCGCTCGCTCAATCGGCGTTGCGGGTGGCGTGATCGGTTGCCGGATGACGGGGGGCGGTTTCGGCGGCTGCACGGTGAGCCTCGTCGAAAGCCGCAAGGCGGAGGCCGTCCGGGAGGCCCTCTGCCGGCAATACGGCGAGAAGACGGGGATCGAAGCGGCGGCATTTGCCTCGCGGCCAGCGCAAGGGGCATGCGTACTTCGCCGGGCCTGAGCGACAACTTTTTGCGAATGCAGGCACCCCCTGCATGGTGGATGCCCCTGGTTCTCAGGCTTTCGTTTGGGAACCAGGTCGGGCGCGAGGCGAGCGTTCCCAAGCTGGAGCTTGGGAACGAGGGGAAATTGGGAACGAGGAAATACTCGTCCTGGAATTGCGGGCCCCCCCAAGCTGGTGAATTTGCCGTTTGTGATTTGACAGGTGCAACTGGCGACCTACGGTTGTCTCAGAGCCAGCTACCGGCGGCTGCCCGGCGGCGGCCCACCAATCAAGGCTTTCTCACCCCCCGTGTTCGGAGCAGGGCCATTCTGCCAAATGACCCTGCTCCTTTTTTCGTGCCTGCTGGCGGAAGGGCCGCGGCGCGGCGGCGGGGGAGGGCCCCTGGCATGCCGAGGCCCCGATCAGCTCGCCAATTGCGGAATCGCCAGATTCCGGGCGCTGAATCCTCGCGATTCTCTTGGTCTTCCGTTGACAAAACGACGGGCGTCAAGTAACAACGTTGAATTGGCTCCATTCGAAGTTTGGCGGGATGTATGCCGACCGTTTTCTGGTCGCGTTCGGCCATCCACTGACCTTGGCTGCCGGCCGGCCTGAATCGGCGAGCGTGGCGGTAGCAGAGTCGCCAAGGATTTCCAAAAAAATGGCAACAATGGTGAACGTAGCAGCGGCGATCATAATGCGGCGTATCGGAGGCACGGAAGAGATGCTGGTGGCTGCGGATGAATTGGGGGTTGTCCCGCCCGATCGAACGGCGGGAGACGGGATCGCGGCGCCCTATCCGGCCGGTCCCTGCGTCGCGGAGATCGATGACGACGATTTCGACGACGATTTCGAAGAAGACTTCGACGACGACGATTTCGACGACGATTTCGACGACGATTTCGAGGAGGAGTCTGAAGAGGGGTTTGCCGACTTCGACGACGACGATTTCGACGACGATTTGGACGACGACGACGCCAATGGTTTTGGCGGCTTCGACGACGACGACAGCGATAGCGACGACGACGATCTCTGAGAAAGCGCAGATGATGGAACTGGCCAGTCGGATTGGGCAGGCCGCCGAGGCGATTCGCGATCGATGGCCGGGGACCCCGCATGCGGGGATCATCCTGGGGACGGGTTTGGGGACTGTTGCCGGGCAGATTGAGCAGGAAGCAGTCCTGGAGTATGGGGAGATTCCCCACTTCCCCCGTTCGACGTCGATCAGCCACACCGGGCAGCTCGTTTGCGGGAAGCTGCAAGGCCTCGGCGTGGTCGCCATGGAGGGCCGTTTCCATGCGTATGAGGGCTACACGCACCAGCAGATCACTTTCCCGGTCCGCGTCATGAAGGCCCTCGGCGCGGAGCTGCTCGTTGTTTCGAATGCCTGCGGCGGGATGAACCCCCAGCACGACCAGGGGGACATCCTCGTCATCGAAGACCACATCAACCTGATGCTCGGCAACCCGCTGATCGGCGTCAATGACGAGAGCCTGGGACCGCGATTTCCCGACATGGTGGCCCCGTACGATCCCGAGCTGATCGCGGCGGCGCTGGAGATCGCGCGGAAGGAGAATTTCGCCGCCCACAAGGGCGTCTACGTGGCCGTGACGGGCCCGAACCTGGAGACGCGGGCGGAATACCGGTTTCTGCGCGCGATCGGCGCCGACGTGGTCGGCATGTCAACGGTTCCGGAAGTGATCGTCGCCGTCCACGCCGGGATGCGCGTCTTGGGGCTCTCGATCATCACCGACCGGTGTCTGCCCGACGCCCTCCGGCCGGTGAACATCGAGGAGATTCTCGCCACGGCGGCCAAGGCGGAACCGAACCTGCGGAAGATCGTGCTCGGCGTGCTGGCCCGCGAGGCGGAGAGAAAGTCCTCACGGACCGCGCCGTGAGCGATCGCGGAAGTTTGCCGAGCAAGTCGACGCGGGCTAACGGTCCGGGGCGGTGATGAGGTTCCCAAGCGGGAGCTTGGGAACCAGGGGGATCGCCGGGGTACCGGGAGATGCGGGTTCAATAGGGATTGAGCATCTCTTTGACCTGCCGGGTTCCCCAAATGATCGCTTCGTCGATGACGCAGTTGTCGGGGACATCGATGCAGTGGACGAGCGTGCGGGCGAATTCCTCGGGACCGGGAAATCCCTCGAGCCAGTCATCGGGGATTCCTGAGGCCTGGCAGAAGTTGGTCCGCGCCGCGCCGGGGATGAAGCTCGTTGCCCGGCCGCCCCACTCGGCCATTTCCTTGTGCAGGCAGCGGGTGAAGGCGACCAGTCCCGCCTTGGCGGCGGTGTAGACGCCCCATGTCGGCCAGGAGTAGTGGGCGCAGCTGCTGGAGACGTTGACGATCTGCCCGCTGCCCTGCGGTTTCATCACCTTGACCGCCTCGCGGCAGCCCTTGACCACGGAGATCAGATTCGTCTCGATCACCACCTGGATCGCCTCGTCCTCCATCTCGTCCACCGGAGCGATCTTGACGCCGGCGCCGTGGTTGTTGACCAGCACGTCGAGCCGCGCGAATCGGTCGAGGGTGGCCCGGATGAGCGCATGCCAGTCCGCGGAAGAGACGGCGTCCGCCCGGACGGCGAGGAGACGCTCGCTGGAAAGCTCGCTTTGGGCCTTGTCCAGTCGCTCCTGGTTGCGGCCGGTGATCACGACCTTGGCGCCCATCTCCAGGAGGAGCCGGGCGGATTCACGGCCGAATCCGGAGGAACCGCCGGTGACGATGATGACCTTGTTTTCCACATAGTGTTGCATGCCGTTTCCTTCTGCAGGGCGTTTGGATCGATCGATGGGGACCGTCCGGTTATCGGGGCGAGCACGCTTCTGGAGGCGTCCAGAACACGATTCGCCGCGGAAATCGGGGCCGTCCCCCTCAGCGCCGACGCGTTCCCAGCGCGAACGTCCCACCATGGTAGCAAGGCGGTTGGCGACCTTCCAGCCGGCGCGCCGATCACCGATTCTTTCGACGGGGATGGAGCGCGAGGTCGGGCCTAGAGACGCTTGCCGCCGAGTTTCGGCCAGCCGGCCGGGGCCAGGCCGCCGGATGGGCACTCGAGAGCCACGAGCGTGCCGTTGTCGAGGCCGAACGCCAACCGCCTCGGGCGGAGAATCGCACCGGCCGAGCGGACGGCCGCCTCCACGTTGGCCTTCCATTTCACCCCGCCCGACGCGTCCAGGGCGTGGATCGCGCCGCCGTTGTCTCCGAAATAGACGAGTCCATCGTCGCCGATTACCGGCGTCGATTCAACGGGGCCCTCGGCCGCGTACTCCCAGCGGATCTTGTGCGAGTTTCCATCGATGGAGACGAGCCGCCCGGAGGGCCTCTGGCCGCGGGGCGCCCGGCTGACGCCGACGTAGATGTGCCCCTCGGGAGCGATCACCGGGGAGGCGAGCATCTGGCCGTCGACCGGCGTGCTCCAGGCCTTGGCGCCGCTGGGAGCGAAGCCGTAGAGATGCTGGTCCCTGGCGGCGACGACGATCACGCCACCGTCTTCCGACACGGCCGGCGATGAATTGACATACCCGCCGGCATAGCCGTCCTCCTGGCCATGCTCCCAGAGGTTCCGGCCGCGGTCGTCGCCGAGTTCGATCGCGAAGATGTAGCCGTCCTCCGATCCGACGAGCAGCGCGTTGCCGAGGATCACGCCGGACGAGTCGAACTTTCGCCGCGAGCGGAAGAAGGGGCGGCGATCCGGCTTGCCATTGGCGGCCACGCGCAACAGGCCGCCATGATACGCGCAGATGTAGGTGTTGCCTCGGCCGTCGACAACGGGGGCCGCCCAGCCGAGCGGCTCGCCCACGTCGACCGGCGGCCACTCCTGCTTGCCCGACGGGTTGACGCAGTGCAGGCAGCCGTCGGCCGTATGGACGCGGATCGAGCCCTCGGGGCCCAGGACGGCGGGGCCGGGCACGTGGCCGCCGACGACGTATTCCCAGACGACGCGCGCCTCGCGTTCTTCTTCAACCAGCGCCACGAGCCGGCCCTGCGTGCAGAGGTAGATCGTCCCCTGGGCGTCGACTGCCGGGGCATTCTTGGCCGGTCGGGCCTCGTCTTCAACGGGGGGCTGCGGCGGATAGGCCCAGACGAATTGCTCGGGGCGGAGCACCTCGGGACGTTTTCGCACCGGTTGGCGGGGTTTTGCCTCGCCCCGGGGGGCGGCCGCTCGCCTGGCGCCGCCAGGACGGGACGGGGCGGGGGGCCGCGCCGCGGGCGGTCGGGCCGCGGGCGGTCGGGCCGCGGGCGGCCTGGCGTGTGACGCCACCGGGGGACCGGCACTTGGCCGCGTCGCCGACTTTGCCTGGCTGGCCGGCTTCTGGGATTTCTTTCCGAGCGCGGGGCGAGCGGGCTGAGCGGCGGGTTCGCCCCGCGTTGCGGCCGAGCCGGTTCCCGTGGCTGAGCCGGTGGGCGGCGCGGGTCGCCGGGGCGGAGAAGCCGGTTGGCCGGAGGGGGGCGCGGCGGGGGGCGGAGACTCCGTCCCCGCCGGCCGAGGCGATACCGCCGGCGGTGGTGGCGGCGGCGCCGGGTGTTGCGGACCAGGGGGGGCGGCCACCGGATCGCCAGGCCTCTGAGGTGGGACCGGCGCCGGCGGCTGGCCTTGGGAGGTTGGCGGGAGGCCGGTCGGCCGAGCCAGCGGCGGGGCGGGCCGCGGTGGCGGGGAGATTCCGCCATGGCTGGGCGGCTGCGGGCCCGGCCCCGGCCCGGGCCCGGTCGGCGGAAGGCCGGAGGGGGGCGGGGCCGGATAGGCCGGCGGCGCTTGGGCTGGCGGCTGCGGCCGCTGCGGCGGCGGAACTTGGCCGGGATCGATCAACTGGAACAGGCCCACGGCTTGGGTCCCGCATTGGGGGCAGCGGTAGGGCTGTGTGGGCCGCTGAACGACCAGTCCGCAACGTCTACAGCGGAAGTTATTCATTGTGCCAGATTCGCCTGTCGGCTTGAGACTAACGGACGGCAACGGCGGCCTTGGTATACACCTTGCCGTTGTCGCGGAGCACGATCCAACCGAGAACCCGGACGATCTCCACGCCGCGCGAGGCGGCGTTGTGGCGGGCCGAGTCGAAACGCTCGCCCGGATGAACCAACTCGACCGAATTGTGGATGCCGGCGGCCTCGCAGGCCCGCTGCAGAGAGCCGGCCAAGGCCTGTTCAAACGGGCTGTTGCCGGGCGCCGTCTTCGGTTGCCAGCGATAATAGGCCTCGCCCACGTCCTTGAGCAACTGGGGCAGCCGTTCGGCCGGCGCGGAATGGAAAACGAGCAACTGACCGGCCAGGGCTTGGGCGGCCTTGTCGCCGCCGGCGACACCTTGGAGCAGTTGCCCGGTCGATTCGCCAAGCGCCGCGTCGTCCACCAGGTCGGCCCCGAGGATCGCCCGCCGCCACGCGGCGCTGGTCTCGGGCAACTCTTCGTCCGCCGCCGGTTGGGGGATCAGCAGTTCGGCCAGGCTCTGGATGCCGCTTTGGAGTTGCGCCTCGATGCGTTCGAGCAGGCGGTAGACGGCCGCGTTCTGCTGGTCGAGGACTTCGAGCTTGTCGCGGACCGGGCGGAGCGAGTCGACCAGGGCTTCTGGCGGTGGGGCGTCTGCGGAAGCCCCCCTGTCTTCGCCCGCAACGAGCCCGGCGAGGGCGTCGAGTTTCGCCTCCAGCGCGGCGATCGACCTGGCCAGGTCCTCGGTCCGCCTGCCGGGCGGACCGCCGCTGAGAGAGGCGGCCGGCGGCTGCGCCTGGCGCTCCAGCAGGTAGTCGGCGATCTGCCGGTTGGCGTCTTCGAACAGCCGCCCGACGGAGCGGAGGCTTTCGATCAGGTGCTCCAGGGCGGTTGGGTCGGGGCCGCCCGGGGACGCGTCCGGCTGGCGTGCCGGCTCCGCGCCGTGCTGGTTGCTGAACAGGGGAGACATGGGCTGGCTCCGTGGTCGGCCGCGGCTGGCGCGTGGGGCTAGCGGCCCGTCTCGATGTTGTCCAGGCCGCCGGTGTCGAGGTAGTAGCGTTCGTCGGCCAGGGTCCGCCAGTTGAAGTGGACGTTTTCGCCGAGGATCGCCTCTTCGCCGGCCACGGTGCCGGTGACCGACTGCAATTCCAGGGATTCCTCATTTTCGCCGGTCGCCCGCTTCCGCTTGATTCTCACGGCGATCTCGGTCTTGCCGATGCGGTCGCCGACGTCCGCCTTGAGGACATAGACCGGCGAGGCCTGCGAGTCTTCGCCCTCGGTCATTTTCCGGCCGATGATCACGCGTTGCGAGCTGGTGGAAAACTCGGTGATCTCTTCCTTCGCCTGCTCGCCGGCCGGCTGGAAGAGGATTCGCTCCTTGCGGATGCCGCTGGTGGCATCAGTCATTACGCCCCAGTAGTAGGTGTTCTCCTTCGCCTTGCTCTTCATTTCGAACTTGAACTGGGGGAGCATTCCGTGCCGGGCCATGAATTCGATCGCGGCGCCGACGACGACGGGGCTCTTGGGGTCGACGATCACGCCGGGATTCCGCCCCTTCTCGTCCTGGTAGGGATACCAGTTGCCCGCATAATGCTGGTGCATCGGCACGATCCGCGAGGGAGACAGGGGGACGTACATGCGGACGAGATTCTGGATGTAATCGAGTTTCGAGGGGAGACCGGCCAGGAGGACGACGTCGGCGTTGTGATCGACGATCCGTTGGCAGTAATCGAAGAGGAGCTCGTCGAAGACGTCGTGGACGACGCCTTCGAACTGTTCGCGGTCGACGCAGAGGTCGAGTTCCTGCTGGACGGTGTAGTAGCCGGGCCCGCGGAGCGTGTCGAAGACCTGCTGGAGCGAATCGAGGACGGCCGGATCGACCACTTCGGGGTCGGTGTGCGAGATCGGCTCGTCGGTCACGTCGTCGACGGCGTTGTTCAGGTAGGCTTGGGCCAAGGGGACGAACAAGCGGTTGATCCAACCGACGCGCTGGGCGCGGAACTCGCGGTTCTTGGGCACCTCGGGGCCGAAGAGGAGTTGGACGTCTTCTTCCTCCAGCCCGAGCACCTCGGCGAACAGGGGGACGATGATCGTTTCGAGGAGGCGCTTGACCAGTTGGTCGCCGCCCAGGGCGATGCCGTCCTGGTGGAGGACCGCTCCGCGGATGGCGTCGTCGATCCTCGACTCGAAGTTGTATCGGGCGATCATCAGGTCGGTGGTGCCGCCGCCGACGTCGATGCAGGCGATGCGGACCTCGCTGGCCGGCTCGCCGAACGCTTGTTCGTCGTCGCCGCTGCGGCGGCGCGGGGGCGGGGTCGGCCCGCCGGGGCGGCGGAGGACGGGGCGGGCGCGGCGCCGGGCGGCGGGCGCGGCCGCCGGCTCCCGGCTCGGCGGTTCCTCCTCGGCCGGCTGCTCGCCGCGGTCCTGCCTCATCGTGGCGAACCAGAGCCGCGGGTCCTGCCCCAGCAGGCGGAGTTCGCTCCAGATGTAGGTCAAGTGGACAGCGCTCGCCTCGTCGATGCTCAGGTTCAACTCCGGTTCAACCCGCTGGTGCTTGCCCAGGGTCCGCGCGAAGATGTTGATCGCCTTTTGCGCCTGGGCCTGGAGGCGTCTCTGCTCCTCTTCGATCATCCCGGAGGGGAAGGTCATCGTCATCGTGCGGATTTCGCGGGCCCGACCCGAGTCGCCGGAGGCCGACCGGTAGCCGAGGCTGTTCACATAGGCGTAGGCCTGGCAGAGCATCTCGTAGAGGGCCGCGGTCATCATCGCGCGCGGGGCGTGGCGCGGCTTGTGGGGCGCTTCGCTGGCGAAATCCGCGTCGCGGAGCGGGCGGTCTTCCAGGAGGAAGTCACGGTCGTCTTCGTGGACGAATCGCAGGTAGGGCCCCCGCAGGGGCGCCGCGTAGGCGCCGGTCCGGCAGCGGTCCGCCGGGTCGGCCATGTGCCAGTTGGCCCCTTCGAGCCAACTGGCGTCGTCGGCCCAGAGATAGCGTTTGGGCGAGCTCAAGCCGATGCGGATGTCGCCGTCGGCGCGGATCACGTGGGCGATCTCGTCCCCCTCGCGGCCCATGCGGACCATCGAGAGGTCGTCGAAGAGTTTCGGCGTGATCGCGACTTCAACCTTGTTCTGCTTCAGACGCCGCGTCCCGCCCGAGAACCAGCCCCCCCTGTCGCTCGCGTCGACCGTGTGGTACTCGGTCTTTTTCTGGGGGATCGGCGGCAGGTAAGGCGTGTTGGCCCAGATCGTCTTGGAGGAGAACCAGCGGGCGGACGGCGTGCTCTGAAACCGCCCCTCCTCGTCCCAGGCGTCGAGATGGTAGCGATTGAGCAGCTCGAAGGGCGTCATCTGGGGCGTCTGCGTGATCTCGCCGGTCAATTCCAGGAGCAGGGCGCCGGAGCGGCTGTTGCCAAAGTCGATCACCATGTGGACGTGTTTTGCGTCGCCGGCGGTCGCCGCCGCCGAACGGATGCAGACGTCCACGGGAGGCGTTCCGCGGAGCGGATTGCCCTGGAGGTCGAGGATGTTCTCGATCCGCAGTTCGAAGTCCTTGGCCAGCGCGCCGGGGTCGCAGAAATAACCGACGTCGGGGTCGCCGCAGGTCGTATCGACGGCGAGAACCAGCTTGGAGACGGCCCCCTGGATGATCTGCCACTGGATGTAGGGGTGTTCTTTGGCCGGCCGGTCTTCGCCCCGCTGGCCGGCGGTCTCCGCGGCGCAGCGGCTGTGCTGCCAGCCATAGCCGATCTGCGCGGCCTGATAGCGGCTGCCCCCGCGGAGGGGGACACAAATCAGTTGGACGCCCGTATTGGCAAATAGAACGTGCATCGATCGGTTCTCAAACGTCGAATGGTTCCACGATCTTGATCAGCTCGTCGTTGCCCGGCGGAATCTGCACGTGCTCGCCGGCGCCGCGGGCCAGGGCCTGCGGCAGCCGCTGGATCCAGCGGCGGACGAACGGCGCCATCAGTCCGAAGCGGTCGAAGTCCGGCTCCTCGGGCGGCGGCGGAGCGGCGTCCGGCGGCGGGGCGGCCTGGCCGGCCGTTTTCTGCGGCGAGGGGATGGGCGTCCTGCTCGGGCCGGGATTCATCACGAAGTCGTTGATGATGATCTGGACGTATTTTCTTCGCGCCCTGCGCCGGGCGGCCTCATCCCGGGTTTTCAGATGGACAATCGGCCCGAGCCGTTCCGCGAGGGCGCCGAAGACATCGTCGGTCAGCAGGTAATCGCGGAGGTAGCGGGCGAAGGCGTTGATGTCGTTCGCATCGAGCCAGGGCGCGCCCTCCTCGTGCTCGGCCATGTGTTCCTCCCAGCGCTTGGGGACGGTGACGGTGGCCCACTCGTGGAGAAACCCGCGGAGGTGCCGCGGCAGGGGGTCGCCATGGCGTTTGCTGGTGATCTCGGCGCAGTCGGCGAGCTGCAACTCGTCGCCCGGCTGGACGCTCATCGACTGCTGGATGGCGTGGACGCGGTGGTAGGCCGCCCGCTCGTCCTGCCTGAGCCAGTCGACAACGCGGACGGCGGCGCGGATGCGTTTTTCCCGATCGACGTTGGCGTCGGGGTCGACCACCCAATCGCGCGAAAGCTGGAGGAGGCGGTTGTTGATTTCGAGGATTTCGCGTTGGAGTTGGTCCTGCTTCTCGGTTGCGGTGGTCACCGAGCGGATGCCGGCGCTGATCAACGACAGGCCGCCGTCGTCGTCGCGCATCGCGGCATCCCAGCGGAGCTCGGGCGATTTCATGTACTCGGCGACCATTTCCGATTCGAGAAAGGCCTTCTTCGCCCGCGCCCATTTCTGCGGGTCGGCCTCTTGGCGCTGCTCTGCGTTGGTGTCCCAGGTGCCGGGATAGCGGATCGGGTAGGTGTTGGCAAACGCCTTCCCCCTGCCGCCGAAGTCGTTCATCACGTTGCCCAGGGCGTCGACCAATTGGCCGAGCCGGGCGTCGTAGAGTCCTTTCTCGGCGTATTCCTCGCGGTTGCGGAATTCCTCGTCGATCCCGGTCATGCCGATGAACAGGGCGGGGACGTCGTCGTGGACCTTCTGCGGCCAGACCTTTTCGCCGTAGCGCGCCCGCCCCCACTTGTCGATGTGGTATTTCATCTGCGAGGTGACTTCGAGGTTTCCGCCCCGCGAGAGGAGAAACAACGTCTGGATTTGCAACTCCTCGGTATAGCGTTCGAAGAGGTAGGCCACCTTGCCCCGTTTGACGATCTCCATCTGCTCGTCGATCGTGTCGGCCCCCGTGCGTTTGCCCTGTTCGGCGCCCTGCCGGCCGGCCCGCATCCCGGGAATATCGAGAAAGTCCATCTGCTCGATGACCTTCCGCCAGTCGTCGTTCAAGCGGTGGGGCAAGACCGGCATGACGAGTTCCAGCATGGCGGCCTGGATCGTCTCCTGGTCTTCGCTGCCGTCACCGCTTCCCGGGTGGTACTCGAGGACGTGCCAACCGTCGCGCTCGCGGAGGTGGAACTCGTTCCACGCCACGCGAGTGAAACATTTCGAGGTCCGCCGTTCGTGGAACTTCTGCCGCTGGCTGTCGAGCAGGAACCGCACGCCCGCCCAGTGGGTGAGAATCGCCGGGTCGTGATCGCCGCGGCGAATCTTGTCGAGAAACGCGTTGATCCTGACAAACAGCCCGGTGAGCGAGTCCCAGTCGTCCCAGAAGAGCCGCGCGGCGGCGGCCACGTAGCCGTCGTCGCTGAGTGGATATCGGCTCATCAGCCCGCTCAACGCGGCTTCCTTGGCGGGAAAGCCGCGGCGGTCGACCGAACGCATGTAGGAGAAGGCGTCGAGGAGGTCCATCCGCCACTTGCGATCGACCCCGCGGGCGCCGTGCTGCCGCCCGAGCTCCTCAAACAACTCTTCCAACTCGGTCTGCTGCCAGGCCCGCTGCGGCGTCTGGCACTCGACGTGGAACCCGCGGGCGAGCACGCGAATCCACTCCGCCCGGGTCAGCGCGCGGACCATCACCGGATACTCGGGCGCCACGCTGGCGGCGATTCGATCCTTGGTCGTAAACCGGGTGACCAGCGCGGTCGCCTCGTTGGATCCGCTCTGCGGATTCAAATCGTTGTCGAAGGAGAGGGCTTTGTAGTAGGCGGGCTCGCCGTGCTGCTCGTCGCGCCCAAGCGGGCTGTAGGCCTCGCTCGACGGTTTGAGCACCTGGCCCATGAACAGGCTCTTTCCCACCTGCGACGGGCCGTACACGGCCGCGGCCACGGGGACTTTCGACGAGGTATACAGGTTGCCCGCCAGGCGGCGAAGCTGGAGCACCTCGAATTCGTCGCTCTCGGCGATCGGCAGCAGGTCGACGGCCTTTCGGGCGGGATTGAACTCGGCCAGCCAATCGCATAATTCGGTGGCCAACTGTTCGACCTGCTCGGCCTGCCTGATCAAGCTGCGATCGCGTTCGTCAGGAAATCCCATCGGGTCTTTCCGTCCATCTTCTGGGGGGGTGTTCTTGAGCGTTTCATCGTATCCGGCTCCCCGACGCCGGGCGGGAAGTCCGCTCGGGTCAGCGTTTCGGCCGATCTTCCACGATTCTTGATTCCAATCGGAAGGTAAACGGATATCGTTGAGTCGAACCACCTGCCTGGGGTCTGGCCTCCAAAATCACGCTGTAACGCGCCGTACGATCGCGATAAGGGATTCGCGGACTGGCCAGAACCACCCGTTGCTGTCCACTCTTAAGAGTTGCGGACACCCACTCCGTAGCTGCATTTCCACCCGCTCCGACAACGCGGTACTCCAATCGCCCCTCCGAGGCGGCGGCCAGCACCTCGATCTGGACGGCGAAGTCGCTTGCGCCGCTGTCGAGCGTGGTTGCCACGTTCAAGAAACGCTCGCCGGTAACCATCACCTCGGCAGCCGCCTCGCGGCCCCGGTAGGTCGCCCGGACTTGCGTCGCGCCAAGCCCCTCGGCGCGGAACCCGGCGGCCGCGGGCGCAAGGACCGATCGGTCCATGCTCTCCAGCTCCGCGGCCACCGGGTAGCGCGCCCCGCCGGCCTGGCTGGCATAGACGATCAGCGGCGGGGCGGCCTCGCCGACGCCGAGGGTCACCCGGGCGGGTTCGATCGCCAGCTCCAGCCCGCTAACCTCGACGTGCGCCACCGTGGAGAGCCCATCGTGAGCCGTCCCCGGCACGCGGGCCGAGACCACGACCCGAGCCGTGCCGCCGGCCAGGCCCCGCAACCGGCCGTCTCCCGAGGCGCCGACCACGGTTTGACCGGCGGGTATCTCAACCGCATAGTCGACTTCGAACGGCGCCTGGCCAGCGCCGGGATGGACTTGCACACTGCGGAAGCCGCCGACCTCGCCTTCGACCAGATCGAGCGTCTGGGGTATGACCTCCAGTCGCCCGGCGGCCGCGCCGTAGTCGCCGACCTCGATCAGCAGCTCGGGGATCGTGATCAGGGTCCCGAGCCGGGCCGCGACCCGCGTCTGCCCGGGGCGAACCGGGCGAAACACCGGCCCTGCCGGAGTCTTTTCGAGCCTGGCAACCTGGTGGGGCTGGGTGAACTCCAGGGCCGGGTCGCCGCTCACGTCGATCGACGAGCCGTCGGCGAAGACTTGCAGCACACGGACCGCCGCGCCGGGCGAACCGGCGCCGATGCGGAGAACGTCGGGCGAGAATTGCAGCCCCGTGCCGGCAGCGTGGGACGCCGGGCGTTCCACGTCACCGAGCACGTAGCCCGGACCGCCGCGAACCACCCAGTCTGAGCCGAAATATCCGTAGCCCGGTCCAACAATCGCCCTCCGGCCGGAATGGAGCACCGCCCGGCCCGGCGGCCCCCAACCGGCGAGCACGTCGAGCGCCGCCTCGGCCGACTGCGAGCCGAGCCGGGCGACGACCGCAGTCCGGCCGGCTACCACGCCCTCGACGGCCATGTTGCCAACCACGCGTGCGACCGCCGGGTCGCTGACGTAGAGCCCCAGACCATCGTTCTCGGTGACGACGCGCCGTTCCGCGCCGCGGAGCGCCGACGCCTGGTAGACCACTCCTTGTCCCGGGTGAATCGCGGCGCGGAGCGGATCGAGCACCAGGCCGGTCCAAGGCGGGTCGGTCACCGTGACCGGCACACGCGCCGCCGCCCGGCCTTGGTAGGTGACGGCCAGGCCGGCCTCTCCGGGCGAGATTGCCTGCACCTGCTCCGCGCCGACGATCCGGACAGCTTGCGGATCGGGCCCAGTCACCGAAACCGCCAGGTCCGGTTGAGGAAACAGCAATTCCGCGCCCGAGGCGCTGCGGCCGACGACGCGGAGTTGCGCAAGATCGCCAACCGACATGGCAAGCCTGGCCGGCTCAACGCTGATTTCGGTGATTGGCCCGCTGTTGACCGTGACGTGGGCCTTGCCCGGCGTTGCCGACTCGGGCAGTTGGGCGGTGATCTCCGCTTCGCCTGTCGTCTGCGCGCACGCCAGGTTGCCCGCGATGGAAACCGTCTGCGGTGCGGAGCTGCTGAGCAGGCAAGACGCCGTCCGGTCGATCCGCCGGCCGTCGCCGGTCAACACGTAGACGCGAAGATCGAGCGCCTGGCCCGGCGAGAGGACGCCGGAAGCCGGCTCGACGACGATTCGTCCGTGCACCGCGCCTACGGGCAGGACGCGGACACTGGTAGTTGCCAGCTTGTCGCCCCACGCGAAGGTGACCGCCGCGGCGCCGGGTGAGACCCCCACGAGGCTGTGCGTGAGCGGATCGTAGCGAACCACGCCGGGAAGAGCCGAGGTGACGCGCGCCGAGCGGCTGAAATCCACTTCGCCGCGGAACACGCCCAGGTCGACACCGATCCGCCGGCTCTCGCCCACGACGATCTCGATCGATTCCTGGTCGACGGTCAACGCCTCGGCAAGCGAATCGACCACGCGGATCGCCGCCGGCCGGCTGGTGATCGCGCCGAACTGGGCGGTGACAGCGCTTTCGCCGCGGTTTAACCCCCTGACCGACGAGCCGCTCAGCTGGGCGACCTGGGCGTTGCTCGCAGACCACTGGACGCCGGCGATGCCGGTGATCCGGCCGACGGAGCGGCCGCTCTTGTAGCCGATTACGTCCAGGCCGACCGTCTCGCCCGGCAGGATGTTGACCAGCTCGGGCGCAATCCGAATCTCGTCGATATCGAGCTTGTCGGTGACCGTGACTTGGAGGCCGCCCTTGGAGGCGACGCCGTCGAATTCCGCTTCGACCAGTGCTCTGCCGGGCTCAACGCCGATGATTCTCCCTCCGGCGAACGAGACGGGCCCGCGAAGCTGGTTCTCGCCCAAGCGGATCGTGGCCTTCCTGGTCACAATCCGCACGAAGCCGTCGGCGTATTCGGCCTCGACACGGAAATCGTCGAACTCCGCGCCAACGGGCAGCGCCACGCCGGGCCCTTGGTCGCTGAGCACGCGGACTTCGATCGGCTGATCGGGCCGCCGCGACGGCAGGGCGCTGGCGCTTCGCGGCTCGATCGCGACCGTGTCGAAGCGGATTGCGCGGCCGCCGCAGCGGGCCGTGAGCCATTGCTGGTGGCCGGCCTGTTTGGCGGTGAGCACCGGGGCGCGCCAGCGGACGAGCTGGTTCTCGAAATCCGGCGGCCAGGCGACCTCGGCGGCCGGCTCCTGCTGCTCCCCTTTGCGGAGGAGAACCTGGTAGCGTTGACTCTGGCCGACGAACAGATACCGGCCCACCGGCTCGCGCGCCAGTTCGAGCGTCACCGCGAGGTCCGCCGGGTCGAGCGCGGCTTGGACGGCGGCGATATCCATCGCCGCCCGCCGGCCCTGGAACTCCGCGTGAAGCCGGCCGCCTCCGCCCGCCGGGCCGAGTCCGACTGCCGGGCGCAGTCCGCCGGCGGCCGGCCACCAGCGTAGTTCGCTCGGCACGTCCCAGGCGACGGCGTCGGGGCGGACTTCGCGCCAGCCTTCCAAGCCCGGCCACTGGGCTTCCACTTTCAGCGAGACGCTCTGCCCCGCCGCCAGCGACGCCGCGGCGGGCGTGATCCGCATCTCCGAGGGCGATTCTGGTGCGACCACCTCGATCTTCGCCGCGGCGGGCCGGGCCAGGTACGGCAGGTACGTGGCGGCTAGCTCGAAAGGCTCGGCCGCTACGCGGCCAACGAGCACGGGCGGGCGCCAAACGACCGCCTCGGGCTGCTGCAGGCTGTAGCCCACGCCCGGTCCGGACATCTCGGCCCGCTCGACTTTTTCATCGTGAAGCCCCTCCAGGTAGAGCCGCAGCGCCGCCGTCTCATCGACGGCGATCCGCACGGCGGCCGGTTCGAAGACCAGCCGGGCCTTGGCCGGCTCGACCACGACAAGATCGAGGCTGGCCGGCGACTGCGTCGCCGGGTGCGTGGCCGTGATTGTCGTCGCCCCGGGACCGGTGGCCAGCAGCCGGTCGCTGCCGGGCTCGACCGCGACGATCTCCGGTGGACCGCTTTGAAGTTGGGCCAGTTCCGGCACCAGTTCCACGTCGCCGCGGGGGCCGGTCCCATCGATCCGCAGCGTTCCGGGTTCGCCCACCAGGCGAAGCTTGCGGTCGAGCTGGAGCCGCAGCGTCACGTCTTCCGGCCCGACGCTCCGCACCTCGACCTGATTGCTCCAGCGCCCGAAATCGGCGGCCCTGACCTTGATCGCGCCCGAATCAGCCGCTAGCGCCGCGAGCTTGTGCCCGCGCAGCTCGAGGCCGGGCGGATCGGGCGCGGCCGGCCGGCATTCCCATTGGAGGCGTTCCGGCGGCAATTGCACCCGGCGTGAGCCGGCGTAGTTGGCCCAGGCATCGAGGCTGAGCATCTGCCCCAGGGGCAATTCCACCGGTCCGGCCGGCGTCAACTCCACCCCGTGCGGGGCGACCACCACGTCGACCGGCGCGGCGTTTGCCAGTGCCCCGCAGCGGAGCGCGAGCGACTGCGGCGGACCGGCCCCGGTCGGCGCACGGCCCAAGAGGGCCATCGCACGGCGGTCGAAATCCGCGTAGCGCGGCGAGGGCAAGGCCTCCGTCTCGATCGCCTCGGGGGCCAGCTCGAGCCGCCGGCCGTCGGCCAATCGGCCGTAGACGCGAACTTCGCGCTCGTGGTCGACGGGGACGACGATCCGCGAGGGGGCAATCTCGATTGCGCGGAGGTCTTCGTTGCGGACGGCGACTTGGACCGTGCGGCTCTCGGCGCCTTGCCTGACGGCGACCTGCGCGCTTCCCTCGGCGCGGCCAACCAGCCGGTTGTCTTCGGTGACTTCGACCACGGCCGGGTCGGAGCTGGCCAATTCGACCGGCGCTGGACCAGGCGCGGCGATGCCCAACTCGGCCACCTCGCCGACCGCCATCGCGATCGATTCCGGCGCGACGATCAGCGAGCGGACCGCGCAGGTGGGAACCACGCTAAAACGGGCGGCTCCCGCCAGGGCGCCGTGATCGAAGGAAGCCGACAACTCGGCGCGGCCGACCCGGTCGCCCTGGATGGTGTGGATGTGCGGCGTTGCCACGGGGGAGGGATTCACGCCGAGCGCCAGTCGCGACGAGCCCAGCAAGGAGTAGCGCTTTCCGTCATCGGCGATGGCGTCGATCTTCAACCGGCTCGACCGCCCCACCGGGATGTCGGGAGGAACGACCGCCGCTTCGATCGAAGTCAGCGGAATGTCGCGGACAAGGACGTTGGCCGTCGCCTCCAGCCTGGCGATCCGATACCACGCGCCATCGGCCGCCTGTCTGACCGCCGGGTCGGCGTCGGCGTCGGCGGGCGGTGCGGCGGCCTGGCGGACCGGCAAGCTGGCGACCAGGGTGCTCCTGCCCGGCGCGAGCCCTTCCAGCAATCCCTGGTCGACATAGACCACTTGATCGCCGCTGGGGGCCCATTCCGCCAGGCTGGAGAGATCGGCGGTGGCGCTACCCGGATAGTGGCCCAGGAGGCGGACCTGGGCAGTGGTTCCGACTCCGAGTTCGACGCGAGGCGGATCGATCGAAATCCGGTCCGGTGGGCCGGGCTCGGTGACCGTGACGGACACCCGGGCGGTGCGGCGGCCGTCGTAGAACCGGATCAGCGTTTTGCCCGGACTCTGCGCGACGGCGGTTGCGCCATGCGGATCGAGTCTGACGATGCGCGGGTCGTCGGCCAGCGCCACCGCCTGGCCGGTGATGTGTCGTTCGCCGAGCCCGAACAGCCCGGGCCGGATGATGGAGAATTCCAGCCGGCCGCCCAACGGTCCGGTCCAGTCGCCGGGCCTGGCGATCAGCCGGCGTTGGTTCCACGCCAGCCATCCGCCGATCAAGGCCAAGAGCAGCAAGAGGAGCAGCAGAGCGAGGGGCCGTTTGCGCGATTTCTGCTTCGGCTTCTGCGGCAGGGCGGCCTGGCAGGCCGGACACTTCGCGCTTTGGCCGGGGCGGCGAATCCAAAGCAGGTTGCAGCCCTCTTCGGCGCACAGCAGGGCCGGGGCGGGCTGTCGATCGTTCCGCTGGTATCCCCAGCACCACACGAGCCGGGGACGGTTCAGTACGTCTTGGTAGCGGAAGAAATAGCTGGCCCGGTCGCTTCGCGCCTTGTTGTGGGCAAGATCCTCGAAGTTCTCCTTGAGGACGCGCAGCAGGAGCCGCTCGGTTGAGTTCTCCGCCTTGGCGGCGTTGAGACGCTCCTCGATCTTCTCAAGCTCGGCTGCCAGGGGGCCGCGCAGGTCCTCCTCGGTTGCGGGCGAACAGGCAACGTCCTCGAGTCGGCCTCCCTCGTCCGTGCGAACGTAGAAGTTCACCGAGTCGCCTTCAATTTCCGGCTCGGCGGCCAGGTGTCCCAACCAGCGGAGGAGGATTTTGCCGCTGGCATTGGCGGTGTCGAGCATGGGAACGCCCGGCTCCAGTGCGATCGGCCGGAAATCCGGGGCGTTGTCGGCGAGGTCGATGCGAGCGAATCGTCTGGCCATCAGTCAGCTCAACTGTCCAAATCGGGCCTGCGGCAACGATCAATCACCTCCGTAACCGGTCGCACCCCGAGATGGACCCGCGGGGGGCAGTCGCGTCTTCGCGGCGGCCCTGCTCTGCATGTCACCGCACCAGGCTGCGCGCCGCGCGAACTGGGACAGTCCCGGTAAATGATCTCCCCCCCTCCCTCTAGCCTATCCGCTTTTCGACGAGCCGCAAGCAACCGTTCCGCTCCCCGGGGCGGGTCGCGGAGGGGGACGCCGTCTCGGAATGGTGCCAACCTGGCAGTCTGGCCGGTTGCCTCCCGGTTGCGCCAGCAAGAGACACGCCGAGACCGCCGCGTTTACCTTCTGTTGAGCGGAGCAGCAGGGGCGAGGCGGCTGCTGATGGCTCCCAAAGGGCCATTTGCCGCCAAAGAGCGGTGCGCCCGTCGCGAACGGTCGCGCTGCGGGAGTCTGGCCGGGCGGACCGAAACTCGCCAAAGGTCGGCTTCCTACAGGCCAAGACCGTCTTGCAGGACATGGTTGCCGAGGAGATTTGCCAATACCCATGCGCCGAACGCCACCAGCAAGAGGGTCTTCACGTAGCGCCGGAAGTCGTCCCACGTGGTCGGTTCGCCATAGACTGTCGCCCCCCGCCCGGATCGCTGCTCTGTCCAGCGGCACCATATGACAACACCGACAAACACGAAGTAGATTGCGTCCAGCGCGGTCGCCCATCCGCTTCCCGTGCTCAGGATACCGCACAGCGTGAGCAGAATCGCCGCCGGTCCCAGGCAGAACCAGGTCAGTCGCGTGATCAGCCCGCCGAAGGTGTTGATGGCCGGCCGATCGTTCGGGTTGCTGTCTGGGGGGTTCGTGGACTCGGCAGTCTGGCTCGCGGTGGGGCTCGTCTGACGAGGCTCCGGAGAGTCCGGCAAGCGTTTGCGGCTTTTCGTGGGCATGGATAAACTCCGAGGATCGGAATCCGAGAGGATTCAGGAACTGCGTTTCATCTTCGGGGCAAGATATATGCCAGTCTCGCCTGGGCGCGAGCGGATCGTGTGCAAGATGCTTTCACACAAGGGTTTGCATCACAATTTCGATCCCAGCCGCGCTGAATCTGCCGATTCAGCCTTGGTCGGGGCGTGGACAGATTCTTTCCGCTGTGGGCAACCGTTTTCCTTCGGTAAGGAGTCTGCGGGGTGGTTTTGACTGCCGGCCGCACGTAGCAGCGTGTTGCTCGGCCGTGTTGGCCCGGCGTGGCCGGCATTGCCGTGCGATGCTGCTGAATCGGCATCGTTCTTGCTTGTAATCGATTGCCACCCCTGGAGCGGGGGACATAATTGAAAACTGGCGGAGTCACCCCGCAGTGGACTGATTTTCCGGCTTCGTTTGGGTGGGACATTGGCATGTGGAAAAAAGTTGTGACCCCGCCGATCCTGGTGAGCATTCTGTGGATTGCGGGCAGCAGCATCACGAACTACTACATTCAAGGGGTGTACGAATCGCACGCTCGGGCGTTGGAGGAGAATGTCGCCACGATCCGGGCGGGCTGGGCGATGCAAGATGCCTTGTGGCGGCTTGAATCGATCGTGATGGAGGCGGAGGGGAGGGATTTGCACGAGGCGGGAAGCGAGGCGGACGAACTGAAATCCGTCTTTCTGCAACACTTGGACGATGCGGAGCGAACGTCCGTCACGCCGGAAGAGCAGGTCCTGGTCAGGGCGGTTCGCGAGCGTTTCGCCGTGTACCGCGACCATGTCGGTTTTGACGCCGTCGATCCTGGTGACGGCCCGCCGCAAGCGGACCGGTTGGCGCAGCCGGCCTGGCAACCGGTGCAGAAAGAGGCGACGATCCGCCTGGCCCGCGAGGTAGCCCGACTCTGCCGGCGGCTCACCGATTTGAATGAGCGGATTCTAGCCGAGGCCACCGCGCGGAGCGTTCGACTCGGTCGAGTGATGCACTCCGTGCACCTGACGTTCTTGATTGCCGGTCCAATCGTGGGCGTGCTGTGTGGCTTGTGGGTCGCGCGCGGCCTGCGGCGGTCGCTTTCCGAGATCAGCGTCACGCTCCGGGATGCCGCGGGCGATCTGGACCGGAAGGTTGGCTCGGTGGAAGTCCGTGCCCTGGACGACCTGCCCGCTCTACAGCAGCAGGTCGAGGCGGTTGCCGAGCAGATTCGTCGCGTGATGGACGAGCTCGAGCGGAGCCGCCAGAAGGCCATGCTCACCGAGCGGCTGGCGGCGGTCGGCGAGTTGGCGACGGGCGTGGCCCACGAATTGCGCAATCCGCTCACGTCGGTGAAACTCCTCATCCAGACGGCAGCCAAGCGCGAGGGCCCGGCGGCGATCGAGGAGAAGCCGCTTCAGGTCGCCCGCCAAGAGATCGCGCGGATGGAGAGTGTCATCCAGGGCCTGTTGGATTTTGCCCGCCCGCCGCAATTGCGCCGCGTGCCCCATGACCTGCGGGAGACCGTCCGCCGCGCGCTGAACCTGGTGGCGGGGCACGCCAGCCGGCAACAGGTCCGCGTTCTGGAGGAGTTTCCCGCAGAGCCGGTCGTCGTCGACGGCGACCCCGACCAGCTTCACCAGGTGTTCGTCAACCTCGCGCTCAACGGGATCGAGGCGATGGAAGAGGGTGGTCCAATGCTGGTGTCGATTTCGAGCGGAGCCGCTTTGGGCGGGCGCCAAGTCGTGTTTCGCGATCGCGGGCCGGGAATCCCCCAAGAGATCATCGGGCGGATTTTCGAGCCGTTTGTCACCAGCAAACAGCGGGGAACGGGGCTGGGACTGGCGATCAGCCGCCGCATCGTCGAGGATCATGGCGGCGCGCTGCACGCCGCCAACCGAGCCGAGGGGGGAGCCATGTTCACGGTCGACTTGCCACCTTGCGAACCCCAACCGGAGGCCGCCGATGCCCAAGATTCTGGTGATTGACGACGAGCCCGGCATTATCTTCAGCATCGAACACGTCTTCGCCGGCAAGGGGATCGAGGTCCTGGGCGCTGAAGACGGGGAAACGGGGCTGCGGCTGGTCGCCGACGAGTCGCCGGACGTGATCTTGCTCGACATCCGGCTTGGCAACCGTTCCGGGCTGGACGTGTTCCAGGACATCCGCCGCCTCGATCCGAAGAGCCTGGTGGTTTTCATTACTGGGCACGGCACGGCCGACACGGCGATCGAGGCGATCAAGCTGGGCGCCTACGATTACCTGGTCAAGCCGCTCGACGACGAGCAACTCGACCAGGTGGTGAGCCAAGCCTGCGCGATCAGCCGGATGATGCACGTGCCGGCGATTGTCGAGGAGGCGGACTGCCCCGAGGACAGGCCCCAGCGGCTGATTGGCGGCGCCGCCGCAATGCAGGCGGTCTTCAAGCAGATTGGCCGGGTGGCGCCCCAGGATGTGAACGTGCTGATCCTGGGGGAAAGCGGGACGGGCAAGGAGCTGGTGGCCCGCGCGATCTACCACCACAGCCGCCGCAACCAGGCCCCGTTCGTTGCGATCAACTGCGCGGCGATTCCCGAGTCGCTGCTGGAAAGCGAGCTGTTCGGGCATGAACGGGGGGCCTTTACCGGGGCGGAACACCGGCGGATCGGCAAGTTCGAGCAATCTCACGGCGGCACGCTGCTGCTCGACGAGATCGGGGACATGGCGCCGGGAACCCAGGCGAAGATCCTCCGGCTGCTCCAGGAAGGGAGTTTCGAGCGGCTCGGCGGCAGCCAGGCGATTGCGGCCGACGTCCGCGTGATCGCCGCGACCAATCAAGATCTGGACGGCCTGATTGAACAGGGCCGGTTCCGCATGGACCTTTATTACCGGCTCCGTGGCGTGACGATCCGCCTGCCGCCGTTGCGGGAACACCGCGAAGACATTGCGGAGTTGGCCCACTACTTCCTCTTCCGCTACAATCGGCAACTGGGCACGGCGGTGCAGTCGATTTCGCCCGAGGCGCTGGACCTGTTGGAGAGGCACAACTGGCCGGGCAATGTGCGGGAGTTGCAGAGCGTGATCCGCGAATCGTTGATCGCTTCGGCGGGTCCGACGGTGATTGCCGAGTTTCTCCCCGCCGAATTGCACCGCGGCGAGGGCGGCGAGCCCGAGTCGGAGACCGAGGTCAGACCGATGCCGGACATGGATTGGCGGTCGCTCCCTGAGTTCGTCGAATCGGCCGTGGCCGAGGGTCAGAAAGACGTCTACCGGCGAGCTCTGGAGCAATTCGATCGTTTGATTGTCGCCGCAGCCATGCGGCAGGCCGGCGGCCAGCAGAATCGGGCGGCCGAGATTCTCGGCATCAGCCGGGTCACGCTCCGGGCCAAGCTCCGGCATATGCACCTGGCCGTCGAGAAGGTGCTGCTGCCCCGGCAGACGGAAGAGCCGCGGAATTGACGGGCAGGGGGCAGCCATTCCGGGGGTCCCGCCTCGATCCTCTCGGCAAGTTGCCCCGCCCGGCGGTGCGGGACACGGATTGGCTGCCAGAAAAGCGGCACGCGCCGGCGGTTCTCCGGGCGCGGCCGACTGCCGGCCTGATCGCAGTTGACGCGCGGTGGTCCGGGCAATTAGCCTGAGAGTAGGACGGCTGACCCGAAGAGAAGCATTCGTCCGCCACCGGGGGCGGTCGAGGAGGCTTCTGTCTTCGCGGCGCGTGGTAGGGCGAGGCATCCGAGAGCCCTTTTCGTCGCGGTCCGTGGGTCGATTGCCGCGACAAGTAATGCCCCAAGACCGCGGATACACGGCTGGAATGGACAAGTCAGGACACCGAGTTCTTGTGCTCATCATCTCGCTCAGCTTGACGGCGCTGTTGGTCGGTGGCGGAGCGGCCGGGCTGGCGGTCTGGAAGACCTTGGGCAAGCAGCTCCAGAATGCGGAGTTTCTCGAAGCGCAGCTCAAGCGGGTCCGTCCGGAAGGGGAGAATCGCGGCGCCGGCCCCCCGCCGGCGCTCGTTCGGGTCGACCGGGCGGAGCGGAAGATATTCCGCCCCCAGCGGGAAATCATCGGCCGGCTGATCGAAGTTCACAAGGTGACCGTTGCCAGCGAAGTGACCGGCACGATCATCGCCATGCCCGTCGAGGAGGGCGCCCGGGTGACCGCGGGCGAGACAGTGCTCGCCGAGGTTGACCAGGTCTGGAGCCGGCTCGCCCGGCAACGCTACGAGGCGGAGTTGAAGTCGGCTGAAGCAATGCTCGAGTTTGAGCTGGTTGAGTTCGAACGGTATCAGAAACTGACCGACGAGGATGCCATCAGCCGCAGCCAGTTGGAGTTGAAGGCGGCGACGATTGCGGGGCTCCGGGCGGACAGCGCAAAAAGCCGAACGGCGATGGAGGAAGAGGACGAGCGGATCGCTCGCTCGACGATCCGGGCGCCGCTCGACGGGGTCGTGGTCGCCAAGCACGCTGAGTTGGGCAGCCACGTGACGGTCGGCACGCCGCTGGTCGAGATCATCTCTTCCGGCCAGTTGGATGCCCGGCTGATGGTCCCCGAGTCGGCGGTAAACTTGTTGGAGGAAGGCGAACACATTGCGATTCGCATCGACCCCCTCAAGGAGGAGGTTGAGGGCACGGTTGTCTCGGTAACGCCCTATGGGCCGACGGCCTCGCGGACCTTCCCGGTCCGCGTCCGGCTGGACGATCAACAGGGACGGCTGAAGGTGGGGATGAGCGTGACGGCTTCGATTCCGACGGGCCCGGAGCGGGAGTCCCTGGTGGTCTCGCGAGACGCCGTGCTCGTCCGCCCCGACGGCGCGACGGTGTGGGTCGCCATGGCGGGGGAGCAGCCGGCGACGGCGGAGGTCCAGCCGGTTCCCGTCACGGTCAGCGATCGGATGCGCGACCAGTACGCGATCGAGCCCGAAACGGCCTCCGGCCAGCAGTTGCTGGTGGACGGGGCGACCGTGGTCATCGAGGGCTTGGAGCGCTTGATGCCGGGGCAGGTCGTGCGGATTGTGACGCTCGAGGCGAAGTCGCCGCTGGCGTCCGCGCCGCGGTAATCGCCGCGCGGAGTCGGATGCGAGGAATTTAGGCACGAGGAAACGGTCGGCAGAAGATGGACATCATCCGTTTCTCGATCCGGAACCCGGTGAAGGTCGCGGTGGGGGTGATTCTCACCGTCCTTTTCGGGATGATCGCTCTGACACACATCCCGATCCAACTCACTCCGGACGTGGATCGGCCGGTGATCACGGTCCGCACCACGTGGCCCGGCCGCAGCCCGGAAGAGATCGAGAAGTCGATCCTGATCGAGCAGGAGGAGAAGCTCAAGACGGTCCAGGGTCTCTGGAAGATGGTCTCCTCGGCGGATCTCGGCCGCGGCTTCATCACGCTCGAGTTCAATGTCGGCGTGGACGTTTCGCGGGCCCTTCAGGAAGTGGCCAACACGCTCGATGAAGTACCGTATTATCCGGACGAGGTTGACCGCCCCGTGATCCGCGCCTCGGACTCGGCGAGCGACGACTCGGTGGCCAACTGCCTGCTGCAAGCCGAGGACCCGGACTATGAGATCGCGGAGTTCTACGACTTCGCCGACCGCTTCATGAAGCCGGCCTTGGAGCGAATTCCCGGCGTTGCGGAGATCGGCATCTACGGCGGCCGTGCGCACCAGGTGCAGGTCCGCTTCGACCCGGCCGCCCTGGCCCAGCGCGGGATCAGCGTCGCCGCGCTGCGTTCCGCCTTGCAGGCGGACAACATCAACGAATCGGCCGGCGACCTGGCCAACGGGCGGCAGGACGTGCGGTTCCGCATCCTCGGCCAGTTCGATTCGCTCGAACCGCTCCGCCGCACGATCGTGGCCTACGACGATGGCGGTGTGCCGATCCGCGTGGAGGACATCGCCGAGGTCTGCCTGACGCTCGAAAAGAAGGTCTATTTCGACCAGTGCAAGGGGCGGACCACGATGACGGTGTTCGTCAAGCGGGAGGTCGGAGCCAACGTGCTGGAGCTGATGGACGCCGTCCGCGCGCAGATCGACGAATTCAACGCGCCGGGCGGGTTGCTGCGGTCCTACAAGAACGACCGTCATGGAATCCGCTTGCGGCTGGTCATCGACGACACCTATTACATCCGCCGCGCGGTGGACCTGGTGAAGGAGAACCTCGTCCTGGGCGGCAGTCTGGCGATCCTCGTCCTGCTGCTGTTTCTGCGCAGCCCGCGGCCGACCCTGGTGATCGGCGTGGCGATTCCGATTTCGGTGATCGGCACGTTCGTCGTCATGGCGGTGACGGGGCGGAACCTGAACGTGATCTCGCTGGCCGGCTTGAGCTTCGCCGTGGGGATGGTCGTCGACAACGCGATCGTGGTCCTGGAAAACATCGACCGCCACCTCGCCCTGGGGGAAAGACCGTTCGAGGCGGCCTACCGCGGGGCCAAGGAAGTCTGGGGGGCCGTGCTCTCCTCGACGCTGACGACGGTCGCGGTTTTCGCGCCCGTCCTGACGATCAAGGAGGAGAGCGGCCAGCTCTTCTACGACATCGCGCTGGCGATCAGCGCGGCCGTGATTCTCTCGCTGCTCGTCTCGATCACCGTGATTCCGATGGCCGGCTCCCGCTTTCTGCGGGTTCGCACCGCCCCGCGCGGCCGGGCCCGCAGGGCCATCGATTCGCTGTTCGGATTGGCGCCCCTGGCATCGTGGTGCACCGACGCCTTCTCCCGGCTGATCCACCTGATGACGCTTCCGAGCCTGCCGGGCGCATGGTTGCGGCTGGTGGTCGTCTCGCTGATCACGGTCGTTGCCGTGGGGTTGAGCTGGATGTTGATGCTTCCGGCGAGTTACCTGCCTGACGGGAACAAGAATTTCACGCGGGGAATGATGTTCAATCCGCCGGGCTATTCGGTGGAACAGAATACGTCGGTCGCCAACCGCCTGGAGGAGGCGATCCGCCCATATTGGGAGGCCAAGGATTCCGCCGAGGCGACGGCAATCGCGCCGCTGTTCGACATGCAGACGGGCAAGCCGATCCCCGAGGTTCCCGCCTTGGGAGAGTTCTTCTTCGTGGTTTCCCGGGGCCGGGTGTTCATGCTGGTGACCAGCAAGGACCCGGAGAACGTCCGGCCGGTCAAGGCGATTCTCGCCCAGGCGATGAGCCAGATTCCCGGCAGCTACGGCTACGCTTCGCAAAGCTCGATTTTCGGCCGCCGTGCCGGCGGCTCCAACTCGGTGGAAGTCGAGGTGGTCGGCAACGACTTGCACGAGCTGATCGACAGCGCGGCCCACCTGCAAGGCGAGCTGATGGGGACGTTCTCGAAATTCGCCGTCCGCAGCGACCCGATGACCTTCAACGAGGCCGCCCCCGAACGCCAACTGGTCATCGACCAGGTCCGGGCCAAGGAGCTCGGTTTGAACGTCAACGCGCTGGCCCTGGCGGCCCGGGCGATGGTCGACGGCGCCAAGGTGGGCGACTTCAGCTACGAGGGCGACAACATCGATATGTTGATCATCCGCGACCCGTCGGTCGAACTGACTCCCAGCGAGCTGACGGAAATCCCGCTGGCCGTCACGGAGGCGGGCGGCCGCCAGGCGATCGTCCCGCTCGGTGAAATGGCCGAGTTCGTCGTGGCCGACGCCGCCCAGTCGATCCGCCGGGTGGAGCAGCGACGGGCGGTGACCTTCACCGTCAACCCGCCGGCCGAGATGGCCCTCGAAGAAGCCCAGGTCCGGATTGACGGCCTCGTCGACGGGCTGCGCAAGCAGGGATTGATGTCGCCCGAGGTGCAGGTCAACCTTTCCGGAAATGCCGACAAGCTCACCCAGGTGCGGACGGCACTGCTGGGAAAATGGAGCGGGTGGAATCTCGACTCCCTGAAGAGTGTCGCCCTGAGCCGGTTCTTCCTCGCCCTGCTGATCACCTACCTGCTGATGGCGGCGCTGTTCGAGCACTTTCTCTACCCCTTCGTGATCATGTTCAGCGTTCCCCTGGCGGCGGTCGGCGGGTTCATCGGGCTGCGGCTGGTCCGGCTCCTTGAGCCCACCCAGCAGCTCGACACCGTGACGATGCTCGGCTTCGTGATCCTCATCGGCGTGGTCGTCAACAACGCGATCCTGATCGTGCACCAGGCGCTGAACTTCATGCGGGGGATCGGCGAAGCCGAAGACGACGTCTGCGAGATGCTGCCGCCGCGGGAGGCGATCCGCCAGTCGGTCAGGACGCGAATCCGCCCGATCTTCATGACCACGGCGACCAGCGTCTTCGGCATGCTCCCGCTGGTGCTCGCGCCGGGGGCGGGCAGCGAACTGTACCGGGGCCTGGGAGCGGTCGTCGTGGGCGGGCTGACGACCTCCACAATCTTTACGCTCGTGGTCGTTCCGCTGCTCTTTAGCCTCGTGCTCGACTGCCAGGCGCTCGTGCGGCGGGGACGGCGCGGCGGGCTGAATGTTCCGGATCACCGGCAGGATGCCCAAACCCTTGAGAGGGAAGAGGTCTGGCCAATTCACACGCCAATCGCCTCCCCTTGATGCCAAGTCGACACCATCCGTCCCGACGCCCCCCCTCACGGACTGGGCCTGAATCACCGCGACACCGCGCCGGCCGGTGAAAAAGACGCTCCGCCGAGGTCATTAACACCGCTTGCGGAAACGTGTACGATAGCGGCTTATCTCTCTCCTCCGGCGGGCGACCTGGTGGTTCAATCCCGGCGGCAGGAGTTGCCGCCGGCTGGAGCTGCCTCCTTGGGGAGCCATCCGGGCTGCGGCCGAATCGAGTCCGTGAAAGGGGACGCGCACCTTATGTCAACCGCAACGCAAGCCGCAAAGACACAGCCGCATCACGACCCGGTCGTCTCCTCGGGGGTCCTCTTGCCGTGGATTCTGATCACCTGCTGCTTCGCCCTCTGGGGATTTGCCAACGACATCACCAACCCGATGGTCAAGGC
>Ga0123329_1000906_pt1 | contig 29397 bp, 29 predicted proteins | sample BioC12SIPDNA_FD_89703 | JGI IMG/M metagenome (GOLD analysis project Ga0123329, IMG submission 89703) | Anaerobic biogas reactor microbial communites from Washington, USA - Biogas_R1_B C12 SIP DNA | ecosystem: Engineered > Bioreactor > Anaerobic > Unclassified | place: Washington, USA | collected...
AAGCCGTCCTGTCTGATGTCCCGAGGGATCCCGGAGGCCCGGGAGACGGGCCCCACCGTTGCCCAGCTCTCTGCCGCCGGCTTCGGGAAGCTGCCCACCCCATGGGTCCTCTTCCCTAGGGTGCTGTCCCGGCGGAACACCCTCTGCAGCTCCTCCAGTCGCGGACGGACCTCCTTCATGGTAGCCTCCACGTCCTTGACCTGCTCCGGGCCCACGTCCCTCTTGACCCCGCCGATGACGTTCATGCTGTAATGCACCCGGTTTCCGGAGAGGCGGTTGACGAGCATCATGACGAACTCCCTCTCCCGGAAACACTGCATGAACAGGTTCTCATATCCAACGGCCTCGGCTATATGGCCTAGGGCCAGAAGATGAGATGTCAGACGCTGACACTCCATCATGATGGTGCGGATGAGCTGGGCGCGCAGGGGGGCCTCCACGCCGTAGATGGCCTCCATCCCCTGGCAATAGCAGGAAGAGTGATGATATGAGCAGATGCCGCAGACCCTCTCGCACAGGTACTGGGACTTCTTGTAGTCCAGGGACAGGGCGTGCTCCATGCCCCGATGGTTGTATCCCTGGTTCAGCTCCGCGCCCACCACCTTCTCCTCCTCCAGCACCAGCTTCACGTTCACGGGCTCCAGGAACGCGGCGTGCTGTGGGCCGAAGGGGATCACAGTAGCTCTAGCCAGGTACGTCACCCCCCTTTACGTCGGCCTGACGCTTCCTAAGCGGTTCGGGGGGGCTCTTCCCTTCAACGAGGAAAAGGCCGGGGCGAACGCCTTTGAACCTCACCCCGAACAGGTCCACCGCCTCCCTCTCCGCGGTCATCGCCCCGGGGTAGATGTCAGCGACCGAGTCCACCTCCTGGTCTACTGGGATGGCGAACCGGAAGTCGGTCATCTTCTCGTCCTGATCGAAAACGTAAATGAGCTCAAAATTGCCGTCCTCACTATCCCGGACCACCAGGGCTATGAACCTGCTCCCGGCATCCAGGAAGCCCTTGAAACGCCTCCGAACGTCGATGACGTCACTGCGGTCGAACTGCGGTTCCTCCGTTGTCATCCTTCATCCTCCATCCTCTTTTCCCATAGAGAAAGGGCTAGCACTAGGCCGTCAATGAGGGCCTCCGGTCGGGCTGCACACCCCGGCACGTAGACGTCCACGGGGATCACCTTGTCCACTCCCCCGCACACATTATAGCAATTATGGAAGGGCGCCCCGGTGGAGGCGCAATCTCCGCATGCCACCACCAGCTTGGGGCCCGAGGTCTGCTCGTAGAGGTTGCGCAACCGGTCCTCGCATCTCTTGGTGACTGGTCCGGTGATCAGCAGGATGTCGGCGTGCTTGGGGTTGGCCTTGTTGACCGCGCCGAACCTCTCCACATCGTAGCGCGGTGTGAGCAGCGCCCACACCTCCAGGTCGCAGCCGTTGCAGGAACCAGTGTCGAAATGCAGGATCCACGGTGACCTCTTCCTCGATCCTTGTACGAGCCCCATCAGATCAGCCCCTCCGGGAAAATGGTAAGGTATATCATATTGACGGCCACCAGGGCGATCCCCACGGTCAGCATGAACATGACCATCCGCTCCCGGGTCAGGCGGGCCGTGATGTTATCTATGACGATGGTGACGAGGAGCACGAGGAGGACGATGGCCGCCTTCCCTAACAACGAGACCGCTGTATTATCGTGCCAAACGAACAGGGTTATCACCCCCAGAACAAAGGCCAACTGGAACCAGCGGGCCCCTTCCATGATGGCAAGGTAGGGTCCAGAATACTCGACGTATGGCCCGGATATAAGCTCCTGGTGCGCGGCAGGGACGTCGTATGGCGACTTCTCCAGCAGTATCACCATCACCGGGATCAGGGCCAGCAGCACCAGGGGGAGGTCCACCAGCAGGCCGCCCTGGATGTCGCTAACCAGGAAGGAGCCGCGCATGCCCAGGGACAAGATGGCCAGGAACAGAACCGGCTCGTAGGCGAGGATGGCAAGAAGCTCTCTTTGACCCCCAAGATATGAGTAGGGAGAGCGCACGCTGAACGCCCCCAGCACCAGGAATATCGCCCCCGCCCCGGAGACGAAGAAGGCGATAATCAGGTCCCCTCCTGCCACGAACAGGGCCAGGGCAGCGACCTGGAACAGCAGGGAGGTGGCGGCGAAGGTCACCTGGAGGTTGTTGATGAGGATAGGTTTCTTGGACAGCAGCTTGACCATATCGTAGAACGGCTGCACCACGGGGGGACCGCGGCGGTTCTGCATCCGTGCCGTGAGCTTCCTGTCCACACCCCTCAGCAGACCCACCGCAATGGGGGCGAGGACGATGATCGCTATCTGCACAAGCAGGGTCACGGGCTCCATCACAGCACCTCCAGAAGGAGAGGCAGTAGCAGGACGGCTCCCACCAGGACGGCTCCCACGGCCTCGGTGAGCGCGATCCCCTGCCTCACGTGTTCTTCCCCCAGGTAGTAGTTGCCGCGGTACTCGAACTCAAAGGTCTCCCCGCACGCATAGGGCGTGCTCACCTCTTCCTCCTCCGGACGCACTATAATACCCAGGCCCAAGACGATGATGGCCACGAAGAGGAGGAACAGGAACACCGGGAACTCCCCCGAGGAGGTGAAAAGGGTGAGGTCATCAGTACCCACGGGGAGCGGGAAGTGCCGTTCGACGAAGGGCAGCACCAGGCTGCGGAGCACTGGGCCTATCAGGGCGGACAGGGCCACGGCACCGACCATAAGGGTTCCCAGGGTCCAGAAGTAGTTGCGGGCCAGGGGATCGCCCTTCAAGGGGGTGGAGCGGACCCCGGGACCGACGGAGAGGATGGTCCCCATCCACTTGAAGTAGAAGACCACCATGCCCGCGAAGCCCACCCCCAGGAAGAACATGAGGAAGGGGAAGGTCACCGCCGCCTCGCTTATCAACCACTTGGAGGCGAACATGCCGAAGGGAGGAAGGACGATGGTCAGGATGCCGATGGACAGCGCCGTGCTGGCGAAGGGCATGGAGGTGCGTAGGCCCTGCATGTCCTCTATGTCCTCGCTTTGTAACCTTTCTTTGACCACCCCCACTGACAGGAACATCAAGGCCTTGGAGATGGCGTGATACAGGAGGAGAACGACAGCGGCAGTGACCGCCAGTGGCGTGGAGATGCCGACGCACATGGTGATGAGGCCGAGGTTGCCGATGGTAGACCATGCCAGCACCTTCTTGGCATTGCTCTGGGTGATGGCCAGAATGCATGAGGCTAGGAATGTCACTCCTCCCACCAGGGCGATGACGGCGCTGAGAGAGGGCGATCCCGCCAGGTTGGGGGACATCCTTATGAGGAGGTACACGCCGAGGTTGACCATCGTGGCCGAATGCAGCAGGGCGGAGACCGGGGTGGGGGCCACCATGGCGTCCAGCAACCAAGACTGGAACGGGACCTGGGCGGACTTCGTGAAGGCGGCCACCGACAGCAGGGCCATAGGGAGGAGCGCCAGATCGTTGGCCCCTGATATGGGGAAGGCGGTCAGGGCGAGGGAGCCGTTGTAATGGAATGCCAGCACTGTACCGAATATGAACGCCAGCCCTCCCCCTAGAGTGACCGTCAAGGCCCAGCGGGCCGCCCTCTTGGCCTCGTCCGTCCCGGTATGGCCGATGAGCAGGAAGGAGCATAGGGTGGTGAGGTCCCAGAACACGAAGAGCCACAGCAGGTCGTTGGACAGAACGGCCCCGTTCATGGAACCCAGGAACAGCAGCACCGCCGCGAAGAAACGGGGCCGGTGGAGGTCATTTTCCATGTACCTCAGGGAATAGATGGCGATGATGGAGCCTATCAGGCTGGTGATAAGGACCATGATGACCGCCAGATGGTCGATCACCAGGGCAGGGTTGACCTCCTGAAAGCCTGTCAGTACGTCCAACAGGATGGCCAGTACGAGGTTGGCGGTGGCGATGCCCATGACCAGATAGCTCCGGATGCGCCACCCTATGTACACGAATAGAGCTGCCAGCAGGAGATCGATGGCGATCATGGCCGGGCCCATGGGAAAGAGGGAGGAGGCCTCGATCTCCGACTGGAAAGTACCTGGAGAGATGAGCAGGAACAGGGCCAGTGATGATACGGAGATCACGCCGGTGGTCAGGGCCACTGTTACCTTGAGCCCCATGTTACCCCTTGTGAGCAAACTGGCCATCGCGCCGAGGATCGGAACGATGATCAGAACAACCGCCAACAGCTCCACCGGTTCCATGCGGCCTATTATCGGCCTAGGGTTAGTTCTAACTTCGCACCATCAGTGGTCTGGAGGACGCTGAATCTTTGGTCTGATCCGCTGGAACAACCTTTTATTTCGCAGTTCCACCTTCCACCGATCATGGAGGAGACCTCGGAAGGTCAGATACAGGGAAGGAACCTGTTGCTGGCGACGGACGGAAAGCCACACTCGATGAAGGCCATCAACTACGCCATCGAGATGGCCGCCCTCACATCGTCGAAGCTGTTCGTGGTGTACGTGGTCAGTCCCAAGAACGAGTCGGAGAAGACGGAGCTTATCAAAGAGGGGATGGCCAAGCTCGTCGACATAAAGAACCTGGCGTTAGACCGGGGGTTGGAAGTGACCACCTTGCTTGAAGGAGGATCACCCTACCAAACGATACTGGCCACAGCTGAGAGGATCAAGGCCGGGGCCATCATCGTGGGCACATCGGGCAAGACCGCCCTGGACCGGGTGCTCATCGGCTCGGTGTCCGAGTACGTGGTGCGTAATTCCGGCTGTACCGTGATCGTGGTCAAGTAAGAGGGTGCCAGCAAGGGCTTATGTCCTATCTCCTCATTATTGTGCACCATGGAACCCGACGTCCCTCCTTTTTACACCCTGCAGGGGAAGAACGTTGTACTGGCCACTGATGGGAAGCCGAGCTCAGAGAAGGCCATGTGGGTAGCTATAGAGCTATCCAAGCAGCTGGGCTCCAAGCTGGTGGTGCTCATGGTCATCAGCGATAAGCTCTCGGACGACGAGAAGAAGTCCCAGATACGAGAGGCGAAGAAGAAGCTCAACGCCATCGTGGACCAGGCTACGGACCATGGGGTGGATGTGACGGCGCTGCTTGAGGGCGGCTCCCCCAACGAGACCATCGTGTTCACTATCGAGCGCTTGAACGCAGGATTGTTGATAGTGGGGACCTCAGAGAAGTCACGTCTGGACCGGGTGCTCATAGGCAGCGTGTCCGAGCATGTGGTCCGCAACAGTCCCTGCTCGGTGATAGTAGTGAAATGATGAGACGCTCGGCATTTTCCCATAAAGAGCGTTTCCAGGAGAGAATCGTTAGGCCGAATAGCGGCCGGGCTGTAACTACCCTCCGTACATATGATCTATGATCGTCCATCGCATTTGATATGGGAGCGATCACTGATCCCGGAAACCGCGATGGTTCAAAGAGACAGCTGATCAGGGCCCATATGCCTCCGCCAAGTCAGGCTTAAAGACCCTTCCTCTCCTCCATCTTGCCTAAGGCCACCATTATCCCCTGTATGATGGCCTGGGGGCGGGGAGGGCAGCCAGGGATGTAAACATCCACGGGGAGCACCTTATCGACACCGTCCAGGACCGCATAGGATCCGCGGTATATGCCCCCGGATATGGCACAAGAGCCCATGGCCACCACCATCTTGGGACTGGGAGTGGCGTTGTAGGTCTGCCGCAGCGGAAGCTCCATATTGCGGGTCACCGGACCGGTCACCAGCAGCATGTCCGCATGGCGTGGGGAGGCCACGATGTGCAGACCGAACCGCTCGATGTCGTGGATGGCGTTCGTTAGGGAGTTGACCTCCACCTCACAGCCGTTGCACGAGCCCGCGTCCACCTCTCTAATGGCCAGGGAGCGGCCGAAGACCTCCCTCACCTTGTTCCTGAGCTCTTCCCCCAGCCTCTCGGTCTCCTCATCCATGGCGGTACACCACCCTAAGGTCCTCCTTCGACGTCGCGGCCAGCTCGAACTCCCGGCTCATCTTGATGGCCTTGGGGCATGCCTCCGCGCAGTCACCGCAGAAGATGCACCGGGCCGTGGATATCTCCACGCCCTCCTCGGTCAGGGAGATGGCCTGCACCGGGCAGACGGACACGCAATGCGAGCAGCGGTCGCACGCCGCCCCGTCTACTTCCGGCAGACCCATGAAGGCATCGTAGGGCACCACAGGCTCCTGCGGGTAAGGCTTGGTCTGAACCCCCCTCTTTAGCACTCCCAGCTTAAGGAACTTGAACATCTTGGCACCTCACAGGTCGTTCCCCGAATATGAAAGGTTGAAGCTCTTGTTGATCAACGGGAAGTCGGGGACGATGTTGCCCAGGACCGCCTCCTCCATCGCCAGCCAGTTGCAGAAGGACGCGTCCCGTATCTTGTGCCGGTAAGGTTTCTCCTTCCCGGCCAGGATCCAGTGGACCAGCTCCCCCCGGGGGGACTCCACCAGGGACATGGCTATCTCCCCCGCGGGGATGTTGTCCACCACTGTACGGATGGGGCCGGCGGGCATGCCGTCCAGGGCCTGGTCGATGAGCGAGAACGACTCCCTCACCTCGTCCATCTTCAGTCTGGTCCGGGCGTTGACATCGCCGGCCGTTCCCCGGGGCACCAGGAAGTTCAGCCTGTCGTACGCGGCGTAGGGATGGTCCCTGCGGACGTCACGGTCGACACCGCTAGCCCTCGCCACTGGGCCGACCACGTTGAGCCTCACGGCCATCTCCATGGACAGCCTACCCGTGGTCTCCACCCTGTCCAGAAGCGAGGTGGACGTGATCATCAGGTCCACCAGGTCCTCGAACTCCAGCTTCAGCCGCACGAGGGCAGAGAGGGTCTTCTCCCTATCGTTGGCGGAGAGGTCCTTCCTCACCCCGCCGATGACGTTCACCGAGCGCAGCAGCCGGGAGCCGGTCAGGCACTCGTTGAGGTTGAGGGCCTTCTCCCTCAGCAGGTAGCCGTTGGCGGCGCCTACACTGAAGGCCGTGTCCAGGGCAATGCCGGATATGTCCCCGATGAGGTTGTATATTCGCTCCAGCTCCAGCATCACTGTGCGGATGTACTCCGCGCGCTCCGGTACCTCCGCCGAGGCAAGGGCCTCGACGGTCTGGCAGTAGGCGGTGGAGTGGGCGACGGAGTTGTCCCCGGATATGCGCTCGGCGAGGTGGGTCCCCCTCCAATAGGGTGTGCTCTCCGATATCTTCTCTATCCCCTTATGGACGTACCCCAGCCGTACCTCCAGGTTGATGATGGGCTCCCCGGCTACGGAGAAGCGGAAATGGCCCGGTTCGATGACCCCCGCATGCACCGGGCCCACGGGTATCTCGTACACGCCCTCGCCCTCGACCTTGGTGAAATGGTACGCGCTCCTGACCCGCGGTGGCCGGCGGTCCAGCGGAAAGTCCTTCCGCAAAGGGTGCTCGCCCTGGGGCCAATCATCGTAAAGGACCAGTGGTCGGGGGTCGGGATGGCCGACGGCCTCCAGGCCGAACATGTCCTGGACCTCCCTCTCGTACCAATCCGCCTCATTGATCTGAGGGGTGAGGGACACGAACCTCTGGGAGCGGGGCTCGAGGGGGGCGATGATGGTGACGTAGGCGTCGATCCCTCGGGGAGACAGCACCACGTAGAGCTTGAAGCAGTCCTCCGCCGCCCGGTCATCGGTGGCGTGCATGGTGACCAGAGAGGCCTGGTGTGCTCCGTGGATGTGCTTGGCCAGGGAAGCGAGGTCGTCTATCCCGGTCAGCAGACGCAGGTCGTTGCCGCGTACCTTCGCAGCACGCACCTTGGAGTACAGCTCCGGAGGCAGCTCTTCCACGATCCGGCGCAGTTTCTCCACGGTCATGCTCCGCCCCCTGGCACGAACAGGCGGTATACCTGGTCCAGAACCTCGTTCAAGAACTCGGGGACGTACAGGCCCAACGCCAGGATGGCGATCAGGAGGACCGCCATCATCACCACATCGGTGCCCCGCCTCTCCTTGGAGGGCCTCTCCTCCAGCAGTGGTTCCCCGAAGACCATGCCCCCGATGTGCTTTAGGAAGGCCGCGAACACGATGATCAGCAGCACGATGTATAGTATGGTGCCCAGATAGTTCTGCGAGCTGAGCCCCCCGACCATTATCATGAACTCGCTCAGGAACAGCGAGAAGGGCGGGCACCCGGTGATGGCCAGCCCTCCGCCTAGCAACAGCGCACCAGTTACCGGCAGGACCTTGATGAGGCCGTGCACCTTGTCGATGTCCTTGGTGTGGAAGCGCTGCAGGACCTTACCCGCACCGAAGAACAGGAGGGTCTTGGCGAGGGCGTGGTTCAGCATGTGGAAGAGCGCCCCGAAGATGCCCCAGAAGCCCCCGAAGCCGAAGCCGATGGCAATGATGCCCATGTGCTCTATGGAGGAGTATGCGAGCATCCGCTTGTAGTCCTTGGCCATTATGATGAAGGCCCCCGCGGTGGCCACGGATATTATGCCGAACAAGAGCAGAAGTCCGCCTGAGAAACCGGCACCGAGCGAGGAGCCGGAGACTATCATGTGGAAGCGGAGGATGCCGTACATGGCGCAGTTCAGCAGGACCCCGGACAACAGGGCCGAGACAGGGGTGGGGGCCTGAGAATGGGCGTCGGGCAGCCACGTGTGCATGGGTGACAGCCCCACTTTGGTGCCGTACCCCACGAGAATGAATATGAATGATATCTTCAGGAGCCCTGGGTCCAGGGCGGAGGCGTTGGCCTGCAGGGTGGACCAGTTGAGGGCGTTGGACTCCTCGCCCAGGACCTGTATGGAGGAGGCGTAGACGATGATGGTCCCCAGAAGGGCCAGGGTTATGCCCACGGAGCAGATGACGAGGTACTTCCAGGCGGCCTCGATGGAGGTGTCACGGTCGTAAAGACCTACCAGGTAGGCGGACGCCAGGGTGGTGCCCTCTATGGCGATCCACATGATGCCCAGGTTGTTGGAGACGGTGACCAGGAGCATCGTGAAGACGAAGAGCTGGAAGAAGATGTAGTAGTTCCTGAGCTTCAGCTCGGTGATCTCCCCCTCCTCCAGCTCCCGGCGGAGGTAGGATATGGAGTAAAAGCAGGCCAGGAGTCCGACCAGGGAGACCAGGAGCAGAACGTAGGCGGACAGGGCGTCCATGTACAGCAGGCCCTCGTCCAGGGTCCCGGTTGTGAACACCTCGTAGGAGATCGACAGAGATGCTATCAGGGTCACCGCCGAGCCTGCCACCGCCACCGCCTCCACCAAGGCCCTCCTGCGCAGAGGGTAGCATAAGGCGGCGATGATCAGGGGTATGAGGAGGATATACTCGATCAATCGTGCAGCCTCCTCAGGATGGTGGTGTCCACGCTGTCAAAGGTCTTGTTTATGCGGAAGGCGAACATGCCCATGATGAGGACCGCGACCAGAATGTCGAAGAAGATGCCCAGCTCCACGATCATGGGCATTCCGTAGGTGACGGAGATGGCCGCGAGGAACAGGCCGTTCTCCATGGTCAGCAGCCCCATGATCTGGGTGACCGCCTTCTTGCGCGCGATCATGGTATAGAAGCCGATGAGAACCACCGCCAGGGAGATGGCCAGACAGTTCTTGGTGATGGTGGTGATGGTCCCGCTGGTGAAGATTATGGGCTCCGTTATGTAGAACGCCACTGCGGTCAGGACCCCGCACAGCAGTAGGGACAGGGGTATGCTGACCAGGGGCTCGACCTCCTTGGTGGTCCTTATCTTGTCCATAACGTACAGCAGCATCCAGGGTATGACCACTCCCTTTATGCCGATGGTCAGGACCGCCACGGCGTAGATGTGCCCCGCGCCGGTGATGGAGGCCACGGACATCGCCAGCAGCCCCAGGGCCACTGACTGCAGGGCGAACAGGCGGACCAGGGAGAACATACGGTTGCTGGCGATGGCTATGAAGGTGGTGAGCAGGATGGCCGCGGCCAGGCCGTCGATGATGGTGGTGGTGGAGAAAGCCATTCAGGTCGCCCCCAGTATGTAGAAGGACATGACAGCGAGAAGGGAGAGGATGAAGGCCACGGTCAGGATGTTGGGCAGGCGGAACAGCCTCATCTTGGCCGTCGCGGACTCGATGACCGCGATCGTCACTGCCAGCACCAGGACCTTCACCAGGAAGGCCAGCAGGCCACCGGTCAGGGACAGGACCGTGAGGTCGGTGGCAATACCCCAGGGGAAGAATACGTTGGAAAGGATGGCCAGGAAGATGATGAGCTTGGTCATTGAGGATATCTCCATCAGCGCCAGCTGCTTTCCCGAGTACTCCAGGAGCATGGCCTCATGGATCATGGTCAGCTCCAGGTGCGTCGCGGGGTTGTCGAAGGGCACCCTGGCGTTCTCTGCCAAGGTGGCGATGAAGAAGGCCGCCGCGGCCAAAAGCAGGGTGGGGGCCACCAGGTCCCAGCCGTTGGTGGCGATGCCGTCGGCGATGTTGCCCAGGGAGGTCGTCCCCGCGACCAGGGCCATGGCGAAGATGGACAGCAGCATGGTGGGCTCCACGATGGAGGAGATGTACATCTCCCTGCTGGACCCCATGCCCCCGAAGGCGGAGCCGGTGTCCAGGGCCGCCAGGGCCATGAAGAACCGCATCATCGATAGGAGATAGATGAGCACTATGAGGTCGCCCACGAACCCGAACGTCCGGGCATAGATTACTGGGACGAGGAGGGCTGCCACCATGATCGCGGACAGGCAGACGTAGGGAGTGATGGTGAAGACCCAGGAGGCATCTTTTGATACCACTGAACCCTTGGAGAACAGCTTCCTCAGGTCCCGGTAGGGCTGAAGGATGCTGGGGCCGGTCCTGCTCTGCAGATAGGCTTTGACCTTGCGGATGATGCCGGTGATGAGGGGCGCGATGGCCACGAGCAGGATGGTCTGCAGGACCTCTACGATCATCGGAACACCACCAGCAGTACCAGGAGGACGACGAAGATGTACGCCAGGTAGGCCTGTATGCTTCCCCTCTGGATGAACCCCAGGCGTCTGGCCAACGCCAATACCAGGCCGATCGTGGGAGCGTAGAGATATCTTTCGAACACCGGTTCGATGCTACGGGAGAAGGAGATCCGTCTCTTGATGAGCGAGGATGTGGTGTACTCCGTCCTCACCTCGATGTGCGGCCGGTACACGGACTTGAAGATGCGGTTGATCGGCTCGGAGAACCCGGACGCGCTGTACTCGGTGCGCGACGTTAGGGGGGTGCCGCAGTCCCAGGTGTCCCCGGTCACGACCTTGTGCCTGCCGCCTAGAAAACGGGAGATGGCCAGGGATGCGGGTATGGCGATCATTAGCAGAACGCCGATGGCCAGGGGGCTCATGCTGGAGAACTCCCCTGCTGGCGGGCTGAGGATGAGGCCGTTGACCAGCTTCCCGGCGATGCTCACACCGAGGAGGGAGGAGGTCACCTTGTCGATCTCGGGAACTATCAATATCGAGAGAACGCCGGTGAGCACGCACAGCCCGGCGGCGATCCCCATGCCCACGAGCATGCTCCGGGGGACCTCCTGGGCCTCCGCGGCGTGCCTGCTCCTCGGCCTGGCCAGGAACGTAGCTCCGAAGATGCGCACGAAGCAGGCGGCTGCCAGTGCCCCCGTGAGGGCCAGGACGGCCACGGCCACGGGGAGAAGTAGGTTTACCATGGGATCGGTGATGTTCTGCGTCAGCAGCAGGGACTGGAACATCAGCCATTCCCCGACGAAACCGTTGAAGGGAGGGATGGCGGAGATCGACAGCACCCCGATGAAGAACAGCACCCCCGTCCACCTCATCCTCTTGGCCAGGCCTCCCAGTTCCTCCAGGTTCTTGGTGTGCGTGGCATGGAGGACTGCCCCCGCCCCCATGAACAGCAGGCCCTTGAAGAGAGAATGGGAAAGGGTGTGGAACAATGCAGCGATCAGGGCCAGCGCCGCCAGGTCGCCCAGATGGGCGTTGGCCACAGGATCGACCAGATGGTAGGACTCGAAGACCATGGCCGCCCCCAGGGCGATGAAGATTATGCCGATGTTCTCCACCGTGGAGTAGGCCAGGGCCCGCTTCAGGTCCTCCTCCATCAAGGCGTACAGCACACCCACCAGCGCTGATATGCAGGCGATGAGAAGCACCAGGAGGCCCCACCACGTGTCCCAGGTGCCGAGGAAGTCGAAGTAGCAACGGATGAGCATGTAGACAGCGGTCTTCACCATGATGCCGGACATCATGGCCGAGATGTTGGAGGGAGCGGCAGGATGGGCCTGGGGCAGCCACACGTGCAGGGGCACCAGGCCGGCCTTGGTGCCGAAGCCGATGAGCAATAGGATGAACGCGACGTTCCTCGCCAGCTCCGGCATCGCGCCCAGAGCGCCGAGCTCCCGGAACGCCGAGAAGTCGAAGGAGTGGTCGCCGGGAGTGTTAAGCCACATTATGATGAACGCCACGGTGATGAGGGCGGTGCCCAGGTGGGTCATGACCACGTACAGCAAACCCGAGGACACGCTGTCCTGTTTCCTGTTCTCGTACATGACCAGCAGGTAAGAGGAGACCGACATGGTCTCCCACATTATCAGGAAAAGGATGGCGTTGTCCGCCGATACTACCAGGACCAGGCTCAGCAGGAAGGTGTTGAACAGCAGCCCCATGGTCCCCAGGCTGTACTTGCCCTCGTACTCCTTGGTGTAGCCCAGTGAGTAGATGGATACGCATGCTCCCAGGATAGAGATGGCCAGCAGGAAGAATGCTGATAACTGATCGATGACAAAGGAGAAGGTGCCGAAGCCGGCCACGGCCGTGGGGAGGGTGAGGACGACGGTCCCGCTCCCCAGCAGCACCTCCAGGGCCAGGGCCAGTCCCAACATGGAGGATAAGGTGGAAAAAGAGAAGGACACCACCCGACAGGCCTTGGACCATCTTCCCATCGAAAGCGATGCCAGCGCTCCTAGGAGCGAGGTAAGGATGAACAAACCGAAAAGCTCTTGACCGTTCATCGAAGGACCAGCTTGAGGGGCGGCGCTCCTTTTCGATGTTCAACCTCTAACGTTCTGGCCATGCCCTCTTGGCGGGCAAACCACTGGTCATTCATAAATATTTCCTCGTCAGCTACCATAGTTCGCAGGTACCGGAGGTCCTCTGGACGTGCCTTGAGCAAGCCTTTATGCTGACCTTTTGAGGCAATAATGGTAAGATGTTTTTATAGCGATGGCATCAATCTCTTACTGAGTGAGGGATATGGGTTCTGAGAGAAGCGATTGGAAGATGGAGCAGCAGATCCTCAACAAACAGCTGGGCCTGCTCGCGGCGGCCATAAAGGTGGAGACCTACGGGAGGGACTTCTACCTGCGGATGAGCGAGTGCGTCAAGGACAAGGAGGGAAAGCTGATCCTCCGTAGCCTGGCCAAGGATGAGAAGGACCACCGTACCTGGCTGATAAGGCAGGTCGACAGGATCTTCCCGGGAAAGAACGTAGACACCATCGCTCCGGACCCGGAGTACGCCAATATCGTTCCCCAACGTCCCTTCCCCGATGTCCCCCCAGGAGCATGCTTCTCCTCCCAGGATGAGATAAGGGCGGTGGAGATGGGTATTGAGGTGGAGAAGGCCTCCGTGCGCATGTACGGCGAGGTCGCTTCCTTGACCCGGGACCCGGAGCTGAAGGCGCTGATGCAGCGCCTCGTGGAGTGGGAGAGAGGGCATCAGAAGACCCTCGAGGACAACCTGGAGTACCTGAAAAGGGGCGGAAGCTGGTATGGCTACGAACCCATCCTGGATGGATGAAAGTCCTGCGGCGATGCCCCGTAGGGGGTGCCTGGATGGATCTGGACATCCTCCAATGTCCGTTTCTGTTCCGTCGATAGTTTAAAGACGTTTTCTTCCATACTGTGGTTCCGTATCGCTATTAACAGGTGATAACAGGCTCTAATTCTTAGAGGTACACCCATGGTAAAGATGCCGGATATCAATAGGGAACTTCTTGCTTGTCTGCAATGCGGTTATTGCGTACGGGTCTGCCCCACTTACGAGCAGACGCCGTGGGAGTCCGTTACTCCCCGGGGCAAGGTATTCTACCTTACACAATTGATGAAGCGCTCCCCGATGGACACATTGTTGGGACGCAAGGTTAAGGTCGACCAGGAGTTCGTGGACGCCCTGTTCAGCTGCACCGGGTGCGCCCAGTGCGAGACCGTATGCCACGTCAACATCGAGTTCGCGGAGTTCTGGGAGAAGGTCAGGGAGTGGGTCGTGGACCAGGGGAAGGGTCCCTTGCCGGCGCATTCCAAGCTCGCCCAGAGCATCAAGGACTTCAGCAACCCCTACAACGAGCCGAGGGAGAAGCGCGGCGACTGGTGGCCGTCAGAGATACCCCACACCGAACATCCCGACATCATCTTCTACGCGGGCTGCACCGGATCGTACAGGATGCAGAGGATCGCCAAGGCCGGGGCCACCGTTCTGCACCGCGCCGGCGTTAAGCTGGACATTCTGGGAGGAGAGGAGTACTGCTGCACCTCCCCCATGCTCAGGACCGGGCAGACCGGTCTCACCACCGAGTTCGCACAGCACAACATCCGGGCCGTCGAGAAGAGGGGGGCCCAGGCCATGGTCACCACCTGCGCCGGCTGCTTCAAGACCTCCTCTACCGACTACGGGAAGTACTTCTCCAACCCCTCCTTCCCGGTGTACCACTTCTCGCAGTTCGTGAACAAGCTGATCAAGGAGAAGAAGCTCAAGTTCACCAAGGATATCAAGGCCAAGATCACCTACCACGACCCCTGCCATCTAGGTAGGCACGGAGGAGTGTTCGAGGACCCCCGAGAGGTGCTCAAGAAGATCCCCGGCGTGGAGCTGGTGGAGATGCCCCGCAACCGCATGGGCTCGCGCTGCTGCGGCGCGGGAGGCGGCTACAAGAGCGGGTACAACCAGCTCGCCGTCAACATAGCCGCGGAGAGGGTGAAGGAGGCCATCGCCACCGGTGCGGATATCCTGGTAACGACTTGCCCGTTCTGTGTCCTCAACCTTCAGGCAGGGGCCAAGCAGATCGGCGCGGACATCAAGGTGCTGGACATATCTGAGCTGCTGCTAGATGCCACCGATCCCAATGCCGCTCCGGCCGCTGCCGAGGGCGCCAAGGCAGAAGGCAAGGTGGCGGCAAGGCCGGCGAAGGCCGAGGGCGCTGCCAAGCCTGCGGCTGCAGCAGAGAAGGCCAAGGCCTCCGCACAGAAAGCGTAAACCCTTTCCAGACGTACCTTTTTTTCCTTATGCTACACTGTACGCGCTGCTGTCGACAGATATCGCGTTCGAACAACCAGGCGATAGGTTGAAATACCGAAGTGCCCTCGAATTGTCGCCTGGCCATGGTTTTTGAGCAGCTAGATCAACGTATCCAGCAGGTCCTCCGGGACAAGGACATCCATGAGCCCACAGGCCCTCAGAAGGAGGCCATTCCCTATATCCTTCGGGGCGAGAACCTGCTCCTGGTGGCCCATACCGGCATAGGGAAGACCGAGGCCGCCATGCTGCCCATCTTCCATCAGCTGATGAAGACCCCAGGCAAGGGGATAAGATGCATCTACATCACGCCCCTGCGGGCTCTCAACCGGGATATGCTGAAGAGGCTCACGGAGTTCGGGGACGCTCTGGACCTGAAGGTGGCGGTGAGGCACGGGGATACCTCCCAGACGGAGCGGCAGCATCAGTCCCGGGACCCTCCGGACGTTCTCATAACCACTCCCGAGACGGTGCAGGTGCTGTTCACCGGTAAGAGGCTGAGGGAGCATCTGTCCCGCGTGAAGCATGTGGTAATCGATGAGATCCACGAGCTTGCCAGCAACGATAGGGGAGCGCAGCTGGCGGTCGCCCTGGAGCGATTGGTGGAGATATCCGGGGAGTTCCAGCGCGTCGGCCTATCCGCGACCGTGGGGTCAGTGGAGGAGGTGGCGAGGTACCTCGGAGGAGAGCGACGGGAAGTGCGGACCGTCCGCGCCCACATCTCCAAGGACCTGCAGGTGAACGTGCAGTCGCCACCGGTCGTCGATGAGGACCGGGACCTGGCCGGCCGCCTGCAGAGCGACCCGCACCTGATCTCGGGGATGAGGCGGTGCAAGGACCTCATCGAGGAGCACCGCTCCACCCTGATGTTCGTCAATACCCGGGACACCGCCGAGGCCATCGCCGCCCGCTTCCACATCTGGGACGAGGGGTTCAAGGTGGGGGTGCACCACGGATCGCTGTCCAAGGAGGTGCGCATCGAGATGGAGGAGGACTTCAAGAACGAGCGTCTCAAGGGCCTCATCTGCACCTCCTCCCTGGAGCTGGGCATCGATATCGGCTCCGTCGACTACGCTATCCAGTACAATTCCCCGCGCCAGGTCTCCCGCCTCATACAGCGCATGGGGAGGGCGGGACATTCGGTGGGGGAGCGCTCCGAGGGGGCTATAGTGGCCTCCAATCCGGATGAGGTCGCCGAGAGCCTGGTCATTGCCCGGCGGGCCATGGCCGGGGAGCTGGAGGACCTCCGGGTGCGGGAGAGGCCACTGTCCGTGCTGGCCAACCAGCTGGTGGCGATGGCCATGGTAGGGCAGGTGGAGAAGGAGCTGGCCTACCAGGTCATCAAGCGGGCCTACCCCTTCCGGAACCTGCCACGGGAGGAGTTCCATGATGTCATGGAGCAGCTGACCAGGATAGGGTTGCTCTTCGATAACGAGGAGAAGTACCGGCGCAGCAACCGGGGGATGCGGTACTTCTACGACAACCTGTCCATGATCCCGGACGAGCGCACGTTCCTCATACGGGACATCTCCTCGCGGCGGATCATGGGAACCTTGGACGAGTCGTTCGTGGTGTCCTTCGCCGAGCCGTACGCGGCCTTCATCACCCACGGTAAGACGTGGAGGATCGTGGAGGTCAGGGAGGATGAGTTGTTGGTGGAGCAGATTCGCGACATCGGCTCCATCCCCTCGTGGGTGGGCGAGGAACTGCCTGTACCTTTCGAGGTGGCCCAGGAGGTGGGCCGCCTCCGCCGCACGCGTTCCTACGCCGACTACACCGGGGATGCCGATGCCATCGAGGCACTGAAGGTGTACCTGGGCAAGCAGGACGCGGACGGGGCGGTGCCCTCCGACCAGATGGTGACGCTGGAGATGGGGAAGCGCATGGCGGTGCTGAACATGTGCTTCGGGACCCAGGTCAACGAGACCATCTCTAAGATCCTCTCGGTCCTGCTGACAGCGCGCCTGGGGGAGAGCGTGGGGGTGCACACCGACCCCTACCGCATTGTCATCGAGCTTCCCCGGGACATTGACCCCAAGCTCATCATCGAGACCCTGAGGTCCATTAGATCGGAGGGGGTGGAGAGCCTGGTCCGTCTGGTCCTGAAGTCCTCCTCCTACCTGAGGTTCAGGTTCGTGTTCGTGGCCAAGAAGTTCGGCGCCATCGAGCGCGATGCCGACTACCGGCAGGTGAACTTCACCCGCTTGGCCGAGGCCTACGAGGACACGGTGCTGTTCGAGGAGGCGGTGAGGAAGGTGCTGTGGGAGGACTTCGACGTTGAAGGCACCGTCAAGGCCATGCGGCGGATCGAGAGCGGGGAGATAACCTTCCGCACCATGGGGCTGACCACCATGGGTCGTGCGGGCCTGCAGCACTCCCGAGAGCTTATAATGCCCCAGCGTGCCGACCACACCATCCTCATGGCGCTCAAGAAGAGGCTGGAGGCAGAGGTCATGAGCATGTCCTGCGTCAACTGCCATACCCAGTGGCGTATGAAGCCTCAGGATGCGCCTGACCGGATATTCTGCCCCCGCTGCGGAGGGCAGATGGTGGCCGCCCTCCTGCCTTACAACAAACAGGACATCGCCCTTCTCAAGAAGGCCAAGCCCAATGAGGAGGAGACGAAGGAGATCAAGAGGATGTTCAAGAACGCCAGCCTGGTCAGGGAGCATGGGAAGAGGGCCATGGTCACCCTGGCCGGAAGGGGCATAGGGCCGGACACCGCCGCCCGCGTCCTGTCGTCTTTCTATGAGGACGAGGACGAGTTTCTGCGGGACATCCTCAGTGCCGAGCTCACGTACGCCAGGACCAAGCGCTTCTGGGACTGATCACTTTCTCCGGAACCGGTTGCTGACCGTCCCCACACCGGGGATGGACGCCACCACCAGGTCGCCGTCATGGAGCGCGCTGACCCCCTCGGGTGTTCCGGTGGCTATGATGTCCCCCGCCTCAAGGGTCATGAACCTCGAGATGTAGGAGATCAGGCTCTCGGGAGGAAACACCATGTCCGCGGTGTTCCCCTTCTGCCTTACCTGTCCGTTGACTGTAAGAACGAGCTCCAGCCGATGAACATCCTCCACCGAAGAATAGGGGACGGGCTGCGACATGGGGGCGAAGGTGTCCATGCTCTTCGATAAGGTCCAGGGGTCCCCGGCCTTGCGTGCCTTGTTCTGCATGTCCCTGGCCGTCACGTCGTTGAACACGGCGACGTGTGAGACCTTGCTCAACGCCTCCTCGTCGGTAACGTTCCTGGCGGTACTGCCGATGATGAGGGCAAGCTCCACCTCGTGGTCCACCCTCCCCACGTCCCCGGCCATGATGTCCTCCCCGTCCCCTATCAGGGCGGAGGAGGGCTTTAGAAAGATCATGGGCTCCTCCGGGGCCTGGGAGTTGAGCTCCCTTGCGTGAGCGCGGTAGTTCTGACCTATGCACACGATCTTGCCTGTCGGCATGGCTCCTCAGAGGTAGTCGCTCACTGTCTGCAGCTTGAACAGAACATGCTTCCCCTTGAGGGTCTGATGCACCTTGTCAGCGAGATAGATAGCATCCTCCACCGTCGCCTTGTTGCCCCACCGGTAGATGAAATCGTAGCTTCCGGTGGTGGGCTCGAAACCCAGGCCGTGAAGGGCGTCCATGACCTCTGATGGGCGGGCACCCTCGGTATTGAATGTTATCGTGAGATAGGTAATCATGGTTCAAGGAATAGCAGGGGTTGAATTTAAAGAATCACCCCTACGTTCCAGACGTGCCGATAGGATAGGGAGAGCGAACATAGTGAGGAGAAAAAGGTGGGAGCGGCGGAGGAAAAATGGATGATCGATTGAGGTTCTGATTAGGGGGGGTTCTCCGCTCCCTAATACGAAATCATCTAGGTAAGTATATAATTAGTAAATATCTAGAAATCAGTATTGATATTAAGTTGCGGATCAGGCCTCTAGGCCAGCGGGTCCGCCATCATCTGGAGCGGCCGCCTCCCTATACCCCTTGAACCCTTTGGCCACGATATAGATCTCCGAGCTGCTGGAACGGGACGCCTTGGGGGAGTGCAGGCGGACAGAGGAGAAGCTCTTCTTGACCTCCGAGATGAACTCGTTCATCATGTCCCCCTCGAATATCTTCATGACCAGGGAGCCGCCGGGCCTCAGGGTCCGGAGGGCGAACTCCAGGGCATGGGTGCACAGGTCCACGGACCGCGCATGATCGATAGAATAGTTGCCGCTGATGTTGGGGGACATATCGGAGATGACCGTATCGGCCTTGCCCCCGAGCAGGGACCTGAGCTCCTCCACCGTCTCCGGCCGGGTCATGTCCCCGCGAATGGTGCTCACTCCTTCCAAGGGTGCGATGTGCTGCAGGTCAACCCCCACCACCTTCCCCTTGGGCCCCACACGCTCCTTGGCGATCTGCAGCCATCCTCCGGGAGCCGCACCCAGGTCCACCACCGATCCGCCCTCCTGGAAGATGCCGAAGCGCTCGTTTATCTGATGAAGTTTGAACGAGGCCCGCGAGCGGTAGTTCAGCTGCTTGGCCTTGCGGTAGTAGAAGTCCTGCTTCCTCTCCTTAAGCCAGCGCTTGCTCATGAATGAGCAATTCTCGCCTCGTCCTTAAAGATTATCCTCCTGCCGATAAAAGGTTTCAAGTCCTGGAGAGGATACCGTATCGGTCAGTATGTCCGGCAGCAAGAAGCCCCTCACATATGCCCAGGCGGGAGTGAACATTGATGCTAAATCGCAGGCCATCGAGGCACTGGTCAAGCAGCTGGTCTTCCGCCGGTCGGGACCGGTCAGGATGATCGACCTCCCGGGACAGTTCACCGGGCTCATTGACTTCGGCGACGTGGCCCTCACCCTGTGCACCGACGGCGTGGGCACCAAGCTCCTAGTGGCCAAGGCCATGGGCAAATGGGATACCATCGGCATCGACTGCGTGGCCATGAACGTCAACGACACCATCTGCGTGGGGGCGGAGCCCATCTCCTTCGTGGACTACCTCGCCATTGACCACCCGGACCCTGAGCTCATGGGCGAGATCGGCATCGGCCTTAACCGCGGGTGCGAGCTGGCCAACTGCGATCTGGTGGGAGGGGAGGTGGCCGTGCTTCCCGAGATAATGAAGGAGCTGGACCTCTCGGGCTGCTGCCTGGGCATGGTGCGGAAGGAGCGCATCATCGACGGCTCCAAGGTCGCCCCCGGCGACGTTATCGTGGGGCTGCCGTCATCGGGCGTGCACTCCAACGGCCTAACACTGGCGAGAAAGGTCCTGGAGTCCAACGGCATCGGCCTGGACCAGAGTTTCTCGCAGCTGGGACAGAGCATCGGCCTGGAGCTGCTGACCCCCACGGAGATCTATGTCCGCAAGGTGCTGGAGATCGTGGAGAAGTGCACGGTGCATGGGATGATCGACATAACGGGCGGTGGGCTGCGCAACTTCCTGCGTATGCGCAAGGGCATAGGCATCGTGATCGAGGACCCCATGCCCGTGAATCCCATCTTCCAGGTGCTGGCGGACATCGGCTCGCTGGAGCTGGCGGAGCAGTACCAGACGTTCAACATGGGCATGGGCTTCGCTCTGGTGTGCCCTCCCGAGGAGGCTCAGAAGGTCCGCTCCATCTATGGGGATGGCGCACGCGTCGTGGGCACGGTCATCTCCGGGGAGGGAGTGACCGTGCCGTCGCTCGACATACGTTACAACAAGTACTGAGAGTCCCCACGGCCGGTCGGGCGTCAACGCTTACCGGCAAGGGACCACATCTCCGTCCCCTTCTCCCGGAAATGGACCAACCTGCCCTCTTCCAGCAGCTCCTCCAGGACCTTCTGCAGGTGCACGTCCTCGATATTGGTAAGGGATGACAGCTCGGAATAGGAGAGGTTCATCTCCCCCAGCTCCCGGACGACCCTCTTCTTGTAGTCGGTCTTCAGGATCTCCGGCATCTCCTTCTTGGGCTTCCTCTTCCTGGTCAGCAGGAACACCCCCGCGACGATCGCCGTGACGAGGACGATGAGGGATGGCCATTCCACCGTGGTGCCGGTTACGAAGCTCTGGGTCTCACCGCCCACGGTCACCTCGTGCGCGCCGTCAGCCAGGTTGGTGGCCCGAAAGGTGATGTTCTTGGCCTCCCCCGGCTCCAGGGCGACCTTCTCGGAGGCCACCTGCTCCCCGTCCAGGATCATAGTGAGGTCATAGCTTCCAGAGCTGTTCCCCTCGTTCACTATCGCCATGGTCGCGGTGATGGACCCTCCGCGGCTGGTCATCAGGACCAGGGGCCACCACATCTCGTTGACGTTCATGGTGACCTTGAAGTCATGGACGGCCAGGCGGGCCACGGTGCCGCCCGAGGCCACGAACACTGCCAGGGCCCCGGTGTTGCTCACGTAGCTCCTTACCTCCCAGGTCACGGTGGTCTCCGATATCGGCGTTAATCGACCCCAGGAACCTCCGTTCAGCTGGTACAGGCCCAGGATGGTGGAGCCCCGGGGCAGCGCTGAGGTATTAAGCCCCACTACGATCTCCGGCATGGGGGAAAAGTTCACCTTCACTATTGTACCGTTGCCTAGGCGTCCATCGAAGCTGTAGGCCGCCACCGTTTCCGCCCCCGGGGGGCCGGTGGGCAACAGCGAGGCGTTGGCCACGGATAGGGTGATCCTGGTGGGTACCATACTGTCGGATGTGGTGATGGAGGTCCCCTCCGGAAGGTGGAGGCTAAAGCGGCCTGTCCGGTCGGTGGCGATCACCGTCTCCAGGGTGTTCCCGTTGATGTCGGTGCCGACCACGGTCTCCTTCCCCAGGAAGTCAACGATCACGAAGTTGTACGAGCTCCCGCCCACTGGTATGTCCACCAGGAGGTAATTTATGCTGAAGCTGAGGCCATCGCCCTGGGCGTCGTTCTGCGGAGTGCCCGTATCCACGAACTCCCAGGACCATATGGCGGTCACCGACTCCCCCGCGGACAGCGGACCGATCAGGAGCTGGTTCTCATCGGCAGGGTGGTCCGGGAGGTCCTTCAGGGGAGAAGGTAAGGACAAGGAGGTGTGGAGGCCGTTGGATGATAAATGGAACTGCAGGTACTTGCTTAGGGCCGCCCCGTCGCCCCGCAGATCGGTCTCCTGGACGTTGCTTATCCATATCATCAGGTTGGCGGTGATGGAGCCGGCGTTGCGGATCTCGATGGTGGTGGTACCTGTGTCCCCGGGCATCATGGAGCCGGCGCTCCAGGCCACGCTCCCCTGTCCCCCCAGGACCAGGTCCACGGCCCCGCTGGCAGCGTCCGCCCCCGGCAGGGGGAAGGAGACGAGGAACATTAAAGCGATAAGACAGGCCGCTGCTCGGGTGAGCCTATGCCTTCGCCCTAAGCGAGACGGTAGTATAGCCTCACCTCTTCCAGCACCGGGGTTTCGCCCAGCACCTCACTGGTCAGAACGGCGCGCCACTGCACATATCGTCCGGTCAATCCTTCGAGAGAGGCATGGGTGCCATCTCCCAGGTCCTCCCAGGCATCGTTCGGGACTCCTCCGGAGAGGGTATCATTCGCTCGCACCTCTACGATTATCGAGGTTCCTGCGGGGAGGATACGGTCCCAGAACGCGTGGTCGAATATCGTTCCCGCCTTACCCGTGTCGAAGACCGCTGATGTAAAGGATCCCGTCTCCGATGGCTGGAGCATGATGTCACCTGGATAAGAAGTAACGTCGGTGCCGGTCGCTGTGCCGCTGGCGTAATCCTCCATGCTGGTCTGCTTCCACAGCAGGGGTATCCCCCCAGACGTGTAGATCACCGATGAGACCTCGGTGTCCACGTAGTGGCACGCGATCTCCCCTGTACCTAAGGAGATGAGCGTCACGGCCGCGAGCATGATCGCCCATACCTTTCTGGGGATCACTCGCCTCCCTCCTTGGGGCCCTGGGCGTCGCTCTTGCCGTTCTCTCCCTTGGCCTCGTTGACGATGATGAGCACCCCCAAGAGGACGATGGCCGCCCACCCGAGCGGTCCCTGCAGGAAGTTAACCACGTAACCCAGGTAGGGTGCGGTGAGCTCTACCTTACCCTCCACATCCCCATAGGCTACGGGATACGGGTCCGCATCCTCATTAGCATCGCCCTTGGTGACCATGATGGCGCTGGCACTGTCCATTGCGATGACGCGGTGGCACACCAATGAGCCATCTAAGGTCCGGTAGCAGGCTACATCGCCCACCGCCAGGTCCTCCGGCCGCTCCGGGGAGGTCACTGCTAGATCCCCAACGTTGATGGCGGGGGACATGCTTCCGGACCGCACCACGTCCATCCTCCATCCTAAGGCCGGGGCCAGGGAACCCGCCAGCGCCAGTGCTAGGAACGCTGCTATCGCGACGATCCCTATTTGACGTGGCCTGAACCTCACCTCAACCCTCCATGGAATAATGCGTCCAGGCCTATGTCTGGGTCAGGGTGAACTCGATGCTGAAGGTGCAGATGTCGCCCTGGATCACGTTTCCCACAGAGGTCGGGACCAGATACTTGACGGACACCTTGGAGGTGGCCCCTCCTGCGAGCGAGCCCAGGTTCCAGCTGGTGGTGGCGGAGTTGACCGTGCCCGTGTAGGCGGTGGTCTCCGTCCCGTCGACGATACCGTTGCTGTTGCTGTCCACCCACACGGTTATCATCATGTTGTCCCCAAGCTCACCAGCATCGGTGCCCAGAAGCGCCTCCGGCTCGGGGGTGGAGCCTGCTCCATTGTTGATGTTCGTCAGGCGTCCGGTCAGGGTACCGGGGGAGTTGCCAGCGTTGGTCAGCAGCATGGTCTTGAATCCCGTGGAACCGGGCACCAGGTTCTCGGCCGTGAACGCGGTAGCAGCCCATGGGTTCTGGGCGTCCACGGTCAGATCGATGGTACCGGCAGTGAACGAGTTGCCGCTGCTGGTCTCGGTATCGTTGAAATACGCGTACAATGCCCCGCTGCTCATGACAGCGACCATTGTCAGCGCCAGAAACGCGATGATTGCTCTTCTCTTGATCATGTACCCATCTCTCCTCAGGTTGCCGAGGATGGACCTGCTCGGTCCCCGAGACCCGTTGGACGAGGTTACGATATAACAGTTAGTATCTTGTTCGCTTTATTGGTAATCAGCCTATAATAATACATCCAGATGGATATGGCTAGCACCTTCCAGATGGCGGTGGGATGGCCTACACCGCGAGCCGATGGGCGATCGCCCCCACCACCGCTCCCATGGCGGTGCAGGTCTCCAATGAGAAGCCTCCAGGGGTGATGTCAAAGTGTTTACGGACCATATCGAACACCTCTCGGGGAGCGCCCTTGGGGCCCAGCCCGAACACCACCATGACGCTCCGCCCCTGTCTCAGAAGGATGATGATTTCGTCCAAGCTCACCTTCTTACCCTCCTCGGGCTTGCGCGTGGTCAGGACCGCCTCTCCAAGCTGCGGGGGAAAGCCCCGGTTGGGGTAGGGGAAGGTTTGGAACCGCCCCTTGGACGTGAGCTCCCTGAGGAACTGTCCGTTCTCCCCTATGGAAGTGGTGGTGGCGACCCAGTCCGCGATCTCCTGGGGAGTGCCCAGCTCCTGGGGGAAGGGGAACCCGAAGGTCACGAGGTTGAAGTCGAAGGCCAGGGCCAGGGGTCCCGCCCTTGCCAGCGCGCGGCGGTGGGCCTCACGGAAGTTGCGGGGATCGTAGGAGTTGTACAAGGCGATGGTGGGACGGCCCAGGCGTGACATGGTGTTCCTTTGGCGCCATTGCCTGCTACCCCATAAAAGGTACGCCCGAAAAAAAGGATGAGAGGGTGGGACCTGCTCACGCAAGGTCCGAGTTGGTGTCCAGCATCTTCGCCCACTCGTATTTTCGACGCTTCTTGAGGTCCGTGTTGTGGTAGACGTAGCTGAATATGAGCGGCACCACTGTGGTGGCCTCGGCGTAGACCATCTGCTCATAGGTGGTCTCCACCTTCCCCCAGGAACTTGCTTCCTTCAGGGTGGAGCTGGAACAGGCGCCATCACGGACATCGGCTACGGTGATCTGCACAGCATACTGGTGCATGGGGACGTCCTTTCCCAGGCACTCCGCGCACACCACGGTGTCCTGTGCGAAGTTCTTGGGGACCCCGCCCCCTATCATGAACAGCCCTGATGTCTTGGCGTTCATCTTGATGCGCGTCAGCTCAAAGAAGTCCTTCACGGAGTCTATAGATATGTGCTCCTTGGGGTTGGCGGCCTGATGCATCACCAGGCCGAAGCCGGCGCTGGAGTCCGAGAACGCGGGGCAGAACACCGGGACGTGGTGCTTGAACGCCAGCTCCACCAGGGAGTTCTTCTTCTTGGCGTTCTTGGTGAGGTACCTGCCCATCTCCCTGATGAACTCCCTGGAGGAGTAGGGGCGCGGTTCCAACTTGTCAGCGATCGCCTTTATTGTGGAATCGCACTTCTGGAGCTGCTCCTCGTCTATGTAGGTGTCGTATATGCGGTCTATGTAGTTGTTTCGCAACATGTGGTCATCGATGAACGGCGTTCCCTGATAGTGTTTGAAGCCCAAGGCCTCGAAGAAGTCCATGTCGACTATGGAGGCCCCGGTAGCTACCACGGCGTCGATCATGTTGTACTTGATCATATCCGCGTAGACGTTCATGCAACCGCCGGCGCTAGTGCTCCCCGCAAGCGTAAGAAAGGTGGTGCAATCCTTGTCCTCCACCATCATCTTCAGGATATCCGCTGCCCGCGCGGTGTCGCGAGAGGTGAAAGACATCTCGCGCATGCTGTCAATGATAGGCGTGGAGTCGTACTTGGTCGCGTCAACGTGCTTGACGGTCTTCTTGAGGAGGTCTTTCTTCTTCATGATCATCCACTCAGCACTTCGACGAAAGCATCGACAGACCGTCAGGTACGCCCTGCTCAGGTCATCGGCCGCCCGTCAATATATGGTGATGATATCAGCGTTATTAAGCTTAGCTCATTTTACCCGTGGCCGCCAGGGTCTGGGAAGCGGGACAGCGATGCTGGTGACGAGGAAGAAGCAGGCAAGGCACCAGAAGTTTAACCTACTAGAAGGGGATGTGGCAGCATCGAGAGCGGAGGATGCGAAGACCGTTAGAGTGATCACACCTTTTCGGGGACTTTGCGGGGACGGCTGCAGATCGCATATATGTCCCCGTCGAAGAAGACGTCTAGTTCGGGATGCTCGGCCTGGATCTCCTCGATCTTCCTGAGCACCTCACGGAGAGTCAAGTCGCTCTTCTTGTCGATCTTGACATGTATCTGCTTCTCCATGCTTAGAACTCCACGCGACGCTCTCGCTATCCTAATCGAATGAGGATGTCGGTATATATGTTTTTGTTTCTAGCTATCCGGACTGATTAGCATGCTGGATAGGGTCAGATTGAGGCCGTTTTTTACCCCGCCCCATAGGGGCGGGACGTATTATCAATTGAGAATAAAATAGCAGGAAATCGTTAATATGCCCTCAAACGCTCTCCAAGATACTCAATAACCACAGGTGCGCAATTGGCACGTAAAAGAAAGGCCCGAGAGGAGGGTGCCTCCGAGGCCGACGGAGATTCAACCGCCATCGTCCCAAGCACAGGGGACATCGCCGCAGCCAGAGCTGACGATCTGCGCAGGTGGATGGCGGGAGAGTCCACCTTGATGGCATGGTTGGAGGAGGACCCCTCTCAGCAGCCTACTTTCTATGGCACCACCAACGTTCTGGACCAGGACCCTGCCCTGGAGCAGAAGATAGCCTTGTACGAAATGGAGATCGCCTCCCTTAAGAAGACGTTATCCTCCGGTGGAGGTTCGATCAGCGACCAGGAGGTTGCCGGCCTGAGGGCCGAGGTCGAGCGTTTGACCACAGTCAACCGTGAGCTCAGGGAGCGTGCCTCGGCCACGACCCCGGAGTCGCTTCAGGAGAGGGAGGCGCAGCTTCGGGAGAGGGAGAACGATCTGGAGGCCAGGGAGAGGGCCATCAACCTCAACGGTTTGGGCGACCCGGTCATGCTGGAACGGTACAAGGCCGAGATCAGCGAAAAGGACGCTGAGGCGCAGAGGAAGGAGGCCGAGATCCGTGCCCAGCTGGAGCGGACGGAGGCGGACCTGAGGGCCAAGGAGATAGAGATCAAGCTGAGAGATGACGAGCTGAAGCTTTCCAAGATGTCCAAGCCAGAGGCCAACAAGGAGATGGAGCAGAAGCTCAAGGGCTACCAGGACCGGGAGAGAAGGGTCCTGGAGATGCAGGATACCGTCAATAGCTTGAGGGACCTCCTGAACGAGAGGGAGGATGAGCTCAAAGGGCTGAAGGAGATCATCAGCTACCGCGAGAACGAGCTGGCCCGCAGGGAGGAGGACCTCAGCTTCCGCGAGCGCAAGGTCACCGAGGAGAAGCGCCGCCTGGAAGAGGCCAAGCGCATCACCGGAGGCCTGGAGGAAGCGGAGCTGAAGAAGCGCCTGGACGAGCTGAAGGCAGAGGTCGACAAGAAGGAGCGGGACCTCAAGGCCAAAGAGGAGTACATCCGCAACAAGGAAGCGGAGCTGAGGACCAGGGAACAGGGAGCCATCGAAGAGGAGCTCAAGCACAAGGAGGCGGACATCGCCCTGGAGGCCGATTCTGCAAAGGTCAAGACCGGCAACCCCCGCCTGGACGACCTCCTTCTGGGAGGCATACCCTTCGGTTCGAACGTGCTGGTGCACGGCCCCCCCTTCGTGGGGAAGGAGACCATGGTTAACCAGTTCATCGCCGAGGGACTGAAGAAGGGCATCCCTGCCATATGGGTGTCCACCGACAAGACCACCTCGGACCTGAGGGAGGAGATGAAGCTGGTCCTCCCGTCATACGAGGACTACGAGGCCCTGGGGCTGGTCAAGTACGTCGACTCCTACTCCCGAAGCATGGGAGACACCACCGTCGACAAATATACAGTATATATCGACGAGCCCACCGCCCACGACAAGATCATGGAGGCTGTGGACGAAGCGGCCAAGGCGTTCCGGGAGAAGCATGAGTACTATCGCCTGGCCTTCCGCACCATATCCACGTTGATCGCCTACTCTGATCCCAACACCGCGTTCCGCTTCCTTAGCCCCTTCTGCGGCCGGAGGAAGAGGGACCGGGCCGTCTCCATGTATACCATCGAGAAAGGTATGCACGGCGAGCAGGAGATACAGATGCTCGGCTCCATCATGGACGGAATGGTGGACTTCAAGGTCGACCAGCTGAAGCTGTTCTTCATGATCAAGGGAATAACGGATGTGCAGTCACGGTCGTATATCCGCTATACTGCCACCCGCCATGGCCTAAGCATCGGGTCCTTCGCTCTGGACCACATCAAGTGAGGGTGCGCCCTCCGATCAAAGAGGGACGGGCTCAGGTCGATGCATTGTGCATGCCGACATTCCTTAAGCTCAACCCTCAGGCGAACTCCGGCCCCGGCTGGGTGCGAGGGGCGGGCCCGGCCTTCTTCTCGATGTTGATGCGGGGCAAGGGGAATGGGGGAGGGAGCCTTATGTCCCGGGCGATGAGAAGCGCGGTGGGAATGCAGTTGGAGACCACGATATTGTGAACGATGTTCGCGTCCTCATTGGGCATCGACGAAGTGGCGCTCCATTCCTTTATGAGCGGATCGACCTCGCCCTCCAAGAGCACGTTCCCCTCTATCTTGATGTATCCCATCCCCACGTAGTTGACGGTGAACCTGAACTCCACGGAGGCCGTCCTGTCGGAGGAACGGCTGATCTGAGTGACTGTGCTGTTGTGATCTATGCGGATGTTCGCCATATGCTCTCCAGCCTTGGAGAAGCGTTTGGCCTCGATGGTGTTGGTCTCAAAACCCAATAGCTGCATTGTTGCGCCCCAGAGGCGATAACCGGGACCACTAATAGAGATTTGCACCAGGGATCAGAAAATTAGAAGGAGTGCCGCAGGCCGGACTTGAACCAGCGACTTCAAGATCTTCAGTCTTGCACTCTCCCAGCTGAGTTACTGCGGCGTTGCCGGTGAGTAAACGGCACCCGCATTATAAATCTTCCTAGTCGAGCCGACCCAAGAAAATAGAATGCATGAGGTCGGCAAAGCGTTCCGATAAACGATAGGAAGGCGGTCTGAACCGGGCCGTGAGGGCCTTCGTTCACGCGTCTGATAATCACCCCGCCGGCCATGGCCATGCAACTT
>Ga0123329_1000920_pt1 | contig 29146 bp, 21 predicted proteins | sample BioC12SIPDNA_FD_89703 | JGI IMG/M metagenome (GOLD analysis project Ga0123329, IMG submission 89703) | Anaerobic biogas reactor microbial communites from Washington, USA - Biogas_R1_B C12 SIP DNA | ecosystem: Engineered > Bioreactor > Anaerobic > Unclassified | place: Washington, USA | collected...
CACGAGCTTCAAGCCGCCCGCCTGCTGACCGAGCAGTTCAAGCTGCCGATCGTCCAGGGCCACCAGCTCAGCATGGCCCTCGACGCCCGCTCCCGCGCGGTCACCGCCCGGTTGAACGCGGGCCTGCTGCCGCTGATCGACGGCCTGATCGCCAGCGTGCAAAAGGTATTAGCCGCCAACCACATCAGCGCCCCGCTGTGCCTTGTCAAGGGCGACGGGTCGATCGTCTCAGCCGAATACGGCCGGACCCGGCCGGTCGAGCTGATCATGTCCGGACCCGCCGGATCGGTCGCCGGAGGCCGCCACCTGCTGGCTGACCGAGAGCCTCAGACCGCCGACGACGCCATCGTGGCCGACATCGGCGGCACCACCACCGACATCGGAATGATCCGCAACGGCCACGTCCGCATCCTCGACCAGGGCGCCAAGGTCAGCGACTTCCAGACCCACGTGAAGGCCATCGACATCCGAACGGTCGGCCTCGGCGGCGACAGCCGGGTGCGGATCGACCACGAGGGCCGTATTCACGTCGGGCCGCAGCGAGTCCTGCCCCTAAGCTGCCTGACCGCTCGCGAGACGAAAATCATGGAGCGGCTCGAACAGATCCTGGCCGAGCCGGTTCCCAGCCTGCTCTACGACCCAGCCGATTTTTTCCTCCTGCTGCGGTCGCCGACCGGCGAGTTGCCGGACCACGACCGGCGCATTGTCGAGGCCCTGGCCGACGGTCCAATGGATCGGGGCCGGCTGGCCGACCGTCTGGGCCTTAGACACCCGTCGCTGCTGAACCTCGGTGAGTTGGAAGAGCACGGCCACGTGCTGCAAAGCTGCCTGACCCCGACCGACACCTTGATCGCCCTTGGCCGGCTGGACCTCTGGGACCGCCGGGCAGCCCGCGTCGGCCTGGAGCTCTCGGCCCGGCGACTCGGCCTCGGACCGGACGCGCTGGCCGAAAGGATCCTGCAGGAAGTCCACCTTCGCCTGGGAAGCGAGGTGCTTCTGGCCGGCTGCCTGGCCGAAACGGACGGGCGCGACGGGGCCTTCCACGCCTTCGAACAGGGACCGCGTCTGGGCCGGTTCATCGAGTCGGTTCTGCGCCGCAAGCTCCTCGACCAGGACGGAGCGGTGGTGGCCGTCGATCTGGCTCTCCGCCGACCCGTGGTCCTGGTCGGCGCTCCAGCCGAAAGCTGCCTCCAGCCCCTCCGCCAACTCCTGGGCGAGCAGGTCCGCACCGTCGAGCACGGCGAGGTCGCCAACGCGGTCGGTGCGGTGGTCGGACGCGTGGTCATCCGCCTGACCGGCGAGATCACCGTCGACGAAGATGAGCGCTACCACGTCCACGTGGCCGAAGGACGCTTCGAGTTCGAGGACCTGGCCGCCGCCAAGGACTTCGCCCGAGAGCACCTTCGCCGACAGGCGCTGGCGGAACTGGCCCGCGCGGGCGGACGCAACGGACAGGTCGAAGTCGATCTGGACGACCATTTCGGCGAGGTCGCTGGCACCGCGAGCCTGCAGCGGATATACTTGCGGACGGCCCTGGCGGCCCAGGCCACCGGTCGGCCCGCGGCGACCGTGGAGCAAAGATAGCAGCAAACCTACTCGTGTAGAAAGACGGCAATGGCGATCGTATACGTTCTGATCGGTTATCTGGCCTTCAATACGATGATCTGGCTGGTTCGGCATCTGGCCATCACCAAGGCCAAGCGCCAGGCGATGGCCCTCTCCAGCGCCTATCCCCTGGATCGGCAGGCCTCGACGCCCAAGGTCTCCATGCTCGTGGCGGCCCGAAACGAATCGGCCAACATCGAGCGCTGCCTCCGCTCGCTGCTGGCCCAGAACTACCCGAACCTGGAGATCATCGCGATCAACGACCGCAGCGACGACGACACCGGGCAGATCATCGACCGGGTCGCCGCCGAGTCGCAGGGCCGCCTCACGGCGGTCCACGTCCAGGAGGTTTTAGCCGGCTGGCTCGGTAAACCCAACGCCATGCGCACCGGCATGAAACACGCCACCGGCGAGCTGCTGTGCTTCACCGACGCCGACTGCAATTTCATCTGCCCCGATACCATCGGCATCGCCGTCCAGTACGCCCGCGAACACAACGTCGATCTGTTCTCCGTCCTGCCCGTGCTCGAGACCTCCAGCTTCTGGGAGCACGTGCTTCAGCCGGTCTGCAGCGCGGTCATGATGGTCTGGTTCCGGCCCGAGCGGGTCAATAACCCGCGAGACCCGCGTGCCTACGCCAACGGGGCGTTCATGCTCTTTACTCGCGAATGCTACGATGCGATCGGCGGCCACGAATCGGCCCGCGGCAACGTCAACGAGGATATGGTCTTCGCCCGCCTGGTCAAGGCCAAGGGCCTGCGGCTCAACGTCGTCCAGAACGCCGACCTGTACCGGACGCGGATGTACGAGAATTTCCGCGCCACCTATCGCGGATGGAGCCGCATCTTCTACGGCTGCTTCGCCAAACTCGGACTGGTCATCGCCGCCGCCGCGATGGTCCTCTTGATGAGCATACTGCCCTACCTGATCTTCGTCGGCGCAGCGGCCGCCGCCGCCGTGCAAGGGTCGGAGTTCTCCACGCTCGGCTGGTGGGTGCTCGGGCTGTCCGCCGCCGCGATCGTGGCCCAGATGTCGGTTCTCACGCGATTCTATCGTCTGACCGGGCTCGCCTGGACGCGCGCCCTCTCCTACCCGATTGGCGCGGTCGTGGTCGTCTTCATGCTCATCAGCGCCGCCCGCAAATTCTTCGGCAGCAGCATCGACTGGCGCGGCCGCCAAATCGCCACCGGCCGCTCCGCCGCGTAAACGGCCAACGAAGCGGAGCGATCGTCAACTGACCGGAATGCCCGCTGCGTAGGTCGCGATCGCCTTGTCGATCTGCGCCAGTTCGCTCTGGGTCAACACCACGCCGCCCGCCTCCGCGTTCTCCCGCGCCTGTTCGTGGTTTCGCGCACCGACCAGCACGTGCGTGAGGCCCGGCTGGGCCAGCGTCCAGGCCAGCACCGCCTGCGAGACGGTCAGCTTCCGATCCGCCGCGATCGGCTTGATCGCCTTGAGCATCTCAGCGACCTTGCCGCGGCTCTCCCGGCTGAACATCGCCAGCGACTGGCGGTGGTCGTCGCCCCTGAACTCGTGATCCGGACCCATCTTTCCCGTCAGAAGGCCCTTGGCCAGCGGCGAGTAGGCCAGCATGGCGATCGCATGTTCGTGACAGTACGGCAGCAGCGCCTCTTCGATATGCCGGTCGAGCATGTTGTACTGCTCCTGGTCGCAGTCGACCGCGCCGAGCCGGCGGTACTCCTCGATCTGATCCACCGTCGCGTTGCTGACCCCGATCGCCGCGATCTTGCCCTCGCACTTTAAGTCCAGCAGCGCCGCCATCGTCTCTTCGATCGGCGTACTCGCGTCCTGCCAGTGCGTCTGGTACAGATCGATGTAGTCCGTCTTCAGCCGCCGCAGGCTCTGCTCGATTTCATAACGGATCGACTCGGGCCCCAGGTACTTGTGCACCTTCTTGTCGTACTCGTCGAAGAAGTACTCGCCCTGATCGACGTGCCAGACCAGGCCGCACTTGGTCGCGATGATGACCCGATCGCGCCGGCCCGCCACCGCCTTGCCGACCAGTTCCTCAGCCCGGCCCAATCCATAGGCCGGAGCCGTGTCGATCAGGTTCACGCCTTCATCCAATGCGGTCTCGATCGCCTCCAGGGCGTCCTGTTCCTCCGTTCCACCCCACATCCATCCGCCGATGGCCCACGTGCCGAGGGCCACCACCGACGCCTCGATCCCCGATTGTCCCAACGGCCGGTACTGCATGATGAACCCTCCCATTCAGGTCGGTTGACGCCGCCCATGATACCGCCGCCGGTTCGTCCGGTCAACGCATCAGAGCGGTTCGGCTTCGCCGCTTGACAGAGGGTGCGCGGGGCCATTATCATCCAGTCGTCTGGACCGTTGCGGGAAATCGTCTCGGGAGGACACGATCATGGTCACCGCCGTTTTCGCGTGGATGCTTCTGATGGGTGTCGCGCAGACCGAGTTGACCACCGCGCCGGCGGTCGAATCCGAGCCGGGCGTTGGCGAAATCGAGATGACGGTGGGACCCGATGAGGAACTGGTGTTCTTTCCCACCTACGGCTATCGCGACGACGACGGCTGGACGATCAACCTCCACGGCTGGGTCTACGAGATGGAGGCCGACTCGACGGTTCGCCGGCTGCTGCTCGCCGCCCTGCGCGAGGCGCTCGACGTCGAGGACTACGCACCGGGCCTGCGGACGTTCAACGAGCGGGCGGCCCTGTTCCTGGTCGACAGCGAGCGCGACGAAGTGGTCTCGATCCGTGTGGGCGAGAAGGTCTACACGCTGCTGGAGTCCGGCACCGACGGCCACATCCGCGACCGCGTTCATATCTCGGACAGGCGGGCCAAACGTCTGTTCAAACGGCAGGAGTCGCCAGACCGCTGGCTCCGCTACCAAGCGGCCGGCCTGCCTCAGGATGCACCGACCGTCGAAGGCCACGTGCTGCTGATCGAACCCGAGGGAATCTCGGTGATCTCCGACATCGACGACACCATCCGCCGCAGCAACGTCGGCGACATCAAGAAGCTGCTGATCGGCACCTTCATGATGCCGTTCGAACCGGTTGCCGGCATGGCCGAGCTCTACCAGCGGTGGGCCGAGCAGGGCGCCGTCTTCCACTACGTCTCCGAGAGCCCGTGGCAGCTCCACCGGCTCTTGCGCGACTTCCTAGCCGACCACGGATTCCCCAAAGGCACGATGCACCTGCGGGTCGTGCGACTGAGTCCGTTCGATCTCGAGGACCTGCTCGCCGACGATGATGAAGAGAAGGCCAAAACATCCCGCATCGAGCGAATTCTGCGGGACTTTCCGAAACGGCGCTTCATCCTCGTGGGCGACGACACGCAGCACGATCCCGAGATCTACGGTCGGTTCGCCCGCCAATACGGCGACCGGATCGCCAAAATCTACATCCGCCAGGTCATCGAGGACGATGCCGGGTCATCCCGCATGAAGGCCGCGTTCGAGGACGTGCCGTCCGGCAAGATCGAGTTCTTCACGGCGCCGGACCAGATCAAACCTCTGGAGTGGCGTTCGCCCACTGGGCCAGAAGGGTCCTGACCACCGTGCCCGCGGCGTCAGGCTTTGCCAGCCGGCGCACGTTCTCACGCATCGCCGCCAGCCTCGCCCCATCATCCAGCAGACGATCGATCTTCCAGCCCAGCACCGGCAGGTTGTTGCACCGGATCGCGCAGCCCTGCTCCAGCAGGTGATCGGCGTTCCGCTCCTCCTGGCCGGGGATCGGATTGACGATCACCATCACCAGACCCCGGGCGAGCGCCTCCGAGGTCGTCAGACCTCCCGGTTTGCCCACCAGCAGATCCGATGCCGCCATGTACCGGTCCATCTCGCGGGTGTAGCCGATGGGCTTGAGTTGCACCGGTCCATTGCCCGCGTCACGCGCCCGCTGCTCCAGCCGCGCCCGCAGCTCATCGTTGCGCCCGCAGATCGCCACCACCTGCGCCTCGTGCCGCAGTTCCCCAAGCGAACTGATCAGATTCTCCATCGGCCCAACCCCAAAGCCTCCGGCTGACAGCAGGATCGTCGTCCGCCCGCGGTCCAGGCCCAACTCCTCCCGCGTCGTCTCCTTGTCCACGGTCTCGGCGAAAACCGGATCAACGGGGATTCCCGACACCGTCACCGTTCCGGGGTCGATCCCGAGGCGCTCCAGGTGAACCTTCGTTTCCTCCAGGGCGACAAAATACCGCTGACAACCGCGGCACAGCCACATCGCGTGAATATCGAAGTCCGTCACCACCAACGCCAGCGGGCAGTGCAGACGCTGGCGATCCTTGAGGTACGTGATGATCTCGGCGGGCAGAAAGTGGGTGCACACCGCTATGTCCGGCCTGTACTCCTCGATCATCTTCACGAACGGCCGCGTGTTGAGCTTGTTCATCGCCCGCAGCGCCGGTTCGTCCTTCCACGGCTTGTCCAGATAATCGTACAGCCATCCCAGCAGCTCGGGTGAACGGTTGACCAGGTCGATGTACGCTTTGGAGTATATGTCCCGGAACACCTTGGTCGTATACTCCAGCGTGTCCACGTGACGCACCCGACGCGCCGCGCCCCGCCTGATGAACGCCTTCTCCAGCGCCTCCGCCGCCCGGATGTGGCCCGCTCCCGCCGACGCGGAGAGAATAAGCACGTTCTCGAACATACGCCGCTCCTCCAGGAAATTCGCCGCCACTCCATTCTAGCCGCAGGTCCGACCGGCACAAGCCTGTGCGCCAGGGCGTTTTGCCTTGCCTCGACCCAACTGCGACCATAGAATCTTGATGAAGCAGGAAACTTCCTCGATTGACAGATGAACGGGAGGAGGGCCCCGATGCCCAACGTTGCCGTCGTGCTTTCCGGATGCGGCCGGCTGGACGGTTCCGAAATCACCGAATCGATCTGCACCATTCTGGCCCTCGCCCAGAACGGGGCCGAGCCGGTGTTCTTCGCGCCCAACATCCCGCAGGCCGAAGTCGTCAACCATCTCGAACAGGCCCCGCTGGCCGGCGAAGTCCGCAACGTCCTGCTCGAATCCGCCCGGATCGCCCGCGGCCACATCGCCGACCTGGCGGTCGCGCGGGCCGACCGTCTCGACGCCGTCATCTTTCCCGGCGGCCAGGGCGCAGCGAGCAACCTGTGCACCTTCATGACCGACGGACCCGCCTGCCGCGTCAATGACCACGTGGCCCGCATCATCACCGAGATGCACGAACTGGGCAAACCGATCGGCGCGATCTGCATCGCGCCCGTGCTGGTCGCCCGTGTCCTGGGGGGCAACGGCATTCCGGTCCGCGTCACCATCGGCAACGAAAAAGCCGTCGCCCAGGCCATCGACGCCATGGGCGCCGTTCACGTCGAATGCCCCGTCGACGACTGCCTGGTCGACGTCGACCACAAGGTCGTCACCACGCCCGCCTACATGCTCGCCAAGTCGGCCAGCCAGGTCCATACCGGCATTGCCAAGCTCGTCGTCGAGGTGCTGAGGTTCCTATGATCGCCGCCGTCCTCTTCGACCTGGGCGACACGTTGATCCACTTCGAAGCAGTGGACCTTAACGCCGCCTTCGCCCTCGCCGCCCAACAGACCCATCAGCTCCTCCAGGAGAAACTCGCCGGACCCATGCCGTCGCCGCAGCAGTACCGCCGCCGGCAGTTTCGCGCCCTGCGATGGGCCTACTTCAAGAGCCAGATCACCGGCCGCGAATTCGACTCCACCGATATCCTTCGCGAGACCACCCGAAAACTCGGCATCGACGTCCCCGACGACTTCTACGATGAACTGGCCTGGCAGTGGTACAAAGCCCTCGCCGACGCCTCGCAAACCGCCCCCGACGCCCACGCCACCCTCGAGGAACTCCAGCGCCGACGCCTGCGACTCGGCATCGTCTCCAACACCTTCGTCTCCGCGATCTCGCTCGACCGCCACCTCCAGGCCGAAGGGCTGCTGCGATTCTTTCCCGTCCGCGTCTACTCCTGCGACATGGGCATCCGCAAGCCGCGGCGGGAAATCTTCCACGAGGCCCTCGACCGCCTCGGCGTCGCCGCCGAACAGACCCTCTTCGTCGGCGATAACTTCAAGATCGATATTCTCGGCGCCTTGCGGGCCGGCATGTACGCGGCGCACAAAGCGTCAATGCCGACCAGGAAGCTCGCCGACCGCCGCGCCTTTCACATCCGCCGACTCGACGAACTGCCCGGCCTGATCGACCGCATCAACGCCGAAACTTAGCGTCGGTCGATGGCTTGCCGCGACGCGGGATTGAAAGTATAATGGTCTTGTTGCCGGGGGGCGCCTGATGCACTGGTCCGAATACGTCAAGATCTTCGTCGCCGTGCTGGTGATCGTCGATCCGTTCGGCGCCCTGTTCCTGTTCGTGATGCTCACCGGCGACCAGACCGTGAGCCAGCGACGCCGCACCGCCCGGACCGCCGCTCTCGCCGTCGCCTTGACCCTCAGCGGATCGGCCCTCTTCGGCGAGTGGCTCATGCTGTTTCTCGGCATCCGAATCCCCTCGTTCCAGGTCGGCGGAGGCATTCTGATCCTTCTGATGGCCATCGCCATGCTCTACGCCCGCCTGAGCCCCAGTTCCCACGTGCCCGAAGAGGCGGCCGAGGCGGCCGAAAAGGAGAGCATCGCCATCGTGCCCATCGCCATCCCGCTGCTGGCTGGGCCCGGCGCGATCAGCATGATGATTATCTACGCCAGCCAGGGCGTCGGACCGTTCCACTACGGCTTCCTTGTCCTGACCAGCCTGCTGATCGCCGTGATCGTCTGGATCACGCTGCGAACCGCCGATGCGCTGGGCCGGATGCTCGGCCGCACCGGAGTCAACATCGTCACCCGCGTGATGGGACTGTTCCTCGCCGCCATTGCCGTCGAGTTCATCGCCGAAGGCATGGTCCAGCTCTTTCCCGGCCTGCTGAGACAGTGAACGTTTCGGAGCGTTCAGAGAACGACGATCGCCGGGGAATGGAATCTTTGGAGTGATTGAATAAGGGAGCACCAAACAGTGGGACCGCAGCAGCGGGCAAAGGCGTTGCGGCAGGAAGCCGACCAGGTCATGGCGGCCATCCGCCTGCGCGAACATTGTGCACCCATCGGCGAACCTGTGCCCACCGGCAGCTACCGGATGGACTTGATGATGCACCCGGATATCGATCTCTACCTGCCCGAGACGACGGTCGAGGCCATGCTGAACCTCGCGACCGCACTGGGAAAAGAGCCGCGGGTCCACAAGCTGGTCTTCGAAAAAGGCATTCCCGACGAGCTGGAACGCGGCCTGTACCTCAAACCCGTCGTCGAATACGGCCACTGGGAGCGGCTGTGGAAAATCGATCTCTGGGCCCTGCCCGCCGAGATCATCGAAGCCAAGCAGCGGGAGCTCCAGCGGCTCAAAACCCAGATGACGCCGGACCAGCGGCAACGAATCCTGGAATACAAATACGCCGTCCTCGATCAGACCGGCCGGACCCCCGTGTTCAGCGGCCTCTACATCTACCGCGCCGTGATCGACGAGAAACTCACCGACTTCGACAAAATCACAGCCTACCTGAAGGCCAACGGCATCCGCATGCCGTAGAACTCAATCGGGACCAGACGCTACCGCGGCAATGCCTCGCGCATCGTCGCCAGCGGAAATTCCCTCAGGCCTTTGCAGTAGAAAATCTCGCCGTACCCTGCCACAAAGTTCTGGATCGCCCGCTCGTCCTCGCCAAGCCGGTGCACCGACTCGAAACAGCGGTACAAAATGTCCAAAACGTACTTCGACGGTGGATGGTCCGAGACGAACAGACAGTTCTGCCCCTCCCGTCCCTGCGGCTCGTTCCAGTACACAAAGCACTGCCCGAAAATCGAATCGTCGCCCATGCTCAACACCAGCGGCGTCGACCGGCAATAATAGCTCAAATTCGACGCTTGCGCGTAGTTTCGCGCCATGACGAACAACGCGCCGTCGCCGCGGTAACGCTCATAAAGAAGATCGACCTCGCGCCCCAGCGGATACCAGTGGAAGTAGTAACGCAGGTACTGCTTGACGTGACCCTCCGAACGGAACAGCCCAAAGATATCACCGGTAGCCTTCGGTCCGATGAAGCTCTGCCCGACCACCGCGATAACCAGAACGAAACTGGTGGCCGCTCCCGCCCACGCCGACGCCAAAAGCCACCGCCGGGCGCTACGGCCCGCTTGAAGACCGGCCCACGCCAGCAGAATGACCATCAAGGCGTACAGCGGCGCCGTCCAATTCCCGCCGCCCGGCTCGACCGGGCGAAGGATTCGCATCACCACGTAGATCATGAACGGAACGTACCCCGTCCAGACCAGCAGCATGCCGGAAGGACAACCCTGACGTCTCTGCCGCCGACCCTCCAACCACGGATAAATCAGACACCACGCCAGTAACGCCGGCCCGGCCAGCAACACCTGCCGGCCGAGGTAGATCAGCATGCCGGAAGGATAAAGCCCGGACACCGGCTCGCGCCGCACAAAATGAAAGACAAACGTCTGCCAGCCGTTCGCCGCGTTCCACAACAACGTCGGCAAAAAAACGATCAACGCCAACGCCAACGCGATGTACGGTCCCGGCCGAACCAGCGCCCGCCGGCTGACCGGCTCGGTCAGCCACCAGGCGAACGTGAACACGATCAGCGGCACGGCGAGGAACTTGCAGTCGGCCGCCATCCCCCAGCACACGCCCAGCAGCACCCACCAGCCGAGCCGATCCCGCCGCGCGGCAATCAGGGCAATCCAGACCGCCAGAACCCAGAACACCGCCAGCGGCGCATCGGTAAAAACAATCGTCGTGCCCAACAGACCGACCGGAATCGCCATCAACGCCGCCAGCGTCACTTTCGCCACGTTCTCGTCCGACGAAAGCCACGCCGCGAACCGCCACACCAGCAGCGCCGCGATCGTCCCCATCACGATCGGGCCCATCCGCGCCATCATCAACGTGTCGCTCAACTGGTAGAACGGCCACGTCACCCACCCGAGCATGCCCGGATGATCGTAGTAGCACCAGTCGATCTGCTCGGGCCAAAGCCAGTGATACGCCTCGTCCGAGATCAGCGGAATCGCCGAAGCAATCACGATGCGCAGCGAGATGAACGCAATGAACGCCAGCAGGATCGCCGCCGGAGTGAACCGCTGCGGCTCGCAAACCACCTTCCAGAGCTGATTGACGAACACCCCGACCGCCGCGACCAGCGCAGCGAAAAAACCAAGCCGCACCGCCGCCGGCGCCGACCACGTAAAACACGGATAGCCTTCCCAACCCGGCCCGCCCGCCGCCAGCCATACGGCGAAAAGCGCGACGGAAAGACCGGCGGTGATCAGCCACGCCCGCTGTCCGCTGAGTTGAACTTTTGACGAATCGGTCATAGAGCCGTATGATAGTAGTGATATGAGCGATACGCGTCAAGGTGATAATGGCCCGACCACGCGACGGCTGCCGCCGTGGCTCAAGCGCCCGCTGCCCGCCGGCGCCGGCTACGCCGACGTCGAACGTCTGCTGAAACAAGGCTGCCTCAACACCGTCTGCCGATCGGCCCGATGCCCGAACCTCGGCGAGTGCTGGTCCCGCCGCGTCGCCACCTTCATGATCCTCGGCAACGTCTGCACCCGCAACTGCCGGTTCTGCGCCGTCCAAAAGGGGCCGGTCGAGCCGCTCGACCCGAACGAGCCTGGCCGCGTCGCCGAAGCGGCTCGGAAAATGGGCCTCAAACACGTGGTCGTGACCTCCGTGACGCGCGACGACCTCCCTGACGAGGGGGCCGCCCATTTCGCCGCGACCATCCGGGCCCTTCGCGCCGCCCTGCCGCACAGCACCGTCGAGGTCCTCGTCCCGGACTTCCACGCCCGCCCGGAGCTGCTGGAGATCGTCTGCCGCGAAAAGCCGGATGTGTTCAACCACAACGTCGAGACCGTCGAGGCACTCGCCCCGATCATTCGCCCGATGGCCGACTACCGCCGGTCCCTCACCGTCCTGGCGATGGTGGCCCGGACCTACCCGGACCCGATCGTCAAATCCGGCCTCATGGTCGGCCTCGGCGAGACCGAAACCCAGGTTCGCCAGACCCTCCGCGACATGGCCCAAACCGGCTGCCGCGTCGTCACCGTCGGCCAATACCTCGCCCCCTCCGACCGCCACCACCCCGTCGAGCATTTCTACGAACCGGCCTGGTTTGAGGCCCTCACCCACTGGGCCGCAGCCTACCTTCCCGACCTGATCGTCTACGCCGCCCCATTCGTCCGCAGCAGCTATCTGGCCGAAAAACTCTTCGGACAACTGCGAAAACAGCCGTAGACCGTCCTCCGCGTGTAATCGCCGCCTTTTTCCTTTCCAACCGCTCGTCGACTCTGTTCAATAAGTGGTGTTCCAGTCCAAGGAGGCTCTGGCATGGACACCAACACTCCGGCCATCGACCCGCAACTCAGACAGAAGCTGCTCCTCGCCCAGAAAAACGAGATCACCGAGCACCACATCTACAGCCGCCTGGCCAAGTGCGTCAAGAACGACCAGAACCGCCAGATCCTCCAACAGATTGCCGCCGACGAGAAACGCCACTACGAATACTGGCGAACCATCACCGGCGCCGACGTCAAACCCGATATGAGCAAGGCCCGCCTCTACGTCCTTATCGCCCGGACCCTCGGCTTGACCTTCGCCGTCAAGTCCATGGAAAAAGGCGAGGCCCAAGCCGAAGCTGGATACCGCCAGATCGCCCAAGTCCTCCCCGGGGCCGAGAAAATCGCCCAAGAAGAAGATCAACACGAAAATCAACTCATTAACATGATTAACGAAGAGCGGCTCCAGTACATCGGATCGATGGTCCTGGGCCTCAACGACGCCCTCGTCGAACTGACCGGCGCCCTGGCCGGCTTTACCCTCGCCCTGCGCGACACCCGCCTGATCGCAATGGTCGGCCTGATCACCGGCGTCGCCGCCTCCTTCTCCATGGCCGCCTCCGAATACCTATCCCAGCGGTCCGAAGAAGATGGCCAGAACCCGCTCAAGTCCTCGCTCTACACCGGCTCGGCCTACATCCTGACCGTCATCTTCCTGATCTTCCCCTATCTGATCCTCCACAACCCCTATCTGGCCATCGCCTGGACCATGTTCAACGCCCTGCTGGTCATCTTCTTCTTTACCTTCTATATGTCGGTGGCCAAAGACTACTCGTTCCGCCGGCGATTTCTCGAGATGGCCGGCCTGAGCTTCGGGGTCGCCACCCTGACCTTCGGCATCGGCTTCCTCGTCCGCATCTTCTTCGATATCGACGTCTAAGCCGTCTAGCTGTCTGACCACGTATGGCCAGGCCAATTCAACGCCACATCCCCGGTAATCGCCTAACCATTTTTATAGCATCTACTTACGATCGTTCCCGGCACGATAGCCTTCCCTCTTGACATCACCACCACCTCTGGCGATAATAGACAGCTAGACAGTGACTTGTACAGTGAGGTCTTCAGCTCATGGCTACACGCCACACGACACCAACTGAGGAGGCCGGTCCACCGGAGCTTCGCTCCCCCGCCTCACTGGCCGATCAGGCCCGCGCCGCCGTCGTCGATATCCTCGAACGCGAAAAACTCCCGCCCGGCAGCCGACTCCCCTCGGTCCGCCAGATCAGCGCCGCCATCGGCATCAGCCGCGCCACCGTCGCCAAAACCCTCGCCGATATGACCCGCGAAGGACTCTTTATAAGTCGCCAAGGCAAAGGCATTTATGTCAATGGCGCGGAGCACGGCGACCGCACCGCCCTCGAGGTGATCTACTGCCTGGTCTGCGCCTCGCACGTCCGCCAGGCCCCGCAAGACTACCTCGTCCACAGCGCGTTCTGGAGCCAGATCCTCGCCGGCGTCGGCCAAGGCCTGCGCGACCGCGAGAGCGAGATTCCCCTTCGATTCTCCTTCACCGCCGACTTCCTCGCCGAAAAGACCGCCGGCCCCCGCCGACGGCGATGGAACCGCATCGGCCTGATCGTCCTGGGCGATCCTCGCCCGGAGCAGTGGAAGAAGCTGATGACCCTGCGGGCCTCGATGGTGGTCGTCCATGGCCTGAGCCGCACCGATCGGGCCGCCAACGTCCGCGTCGACTCCGCCCTCGGAGCCGCCATGCTCGTGGACCACCTGGTCACCCTCGGCCATCGCCGGATCGCCTTCTGCGGTTCGCTGGAGACCCACCAGGGAATCGACTACGAGAAATCCCTCGGCTTCCGCGAAGCCGCCGTGCGCCATGGCTTGATGCCCGATGACCGCCGTCTGTTCCTGCCTTGCGGACCGAGCCTGGAGGAAGGCTACCGGGTCGCCCAGATTCTTCTGAGCCATCACCCGCGCCCCACCGCCGCCGTGCTGGTCAACGACGACGCCGCCATCGGGGCGATGCGGGCGGTCTGCGACGCCGGACTCTCCGTGCCCAAAGACCTCTCGATCGCCGGCTTCGACAACATCGCCACCGGCAGCTACGTGATCCCGTCGCTCACCACCGTCTCGGTCCGCATGGCCGAACTCGGACGGCTCAGCGTCGACCGCCTCTTCGCCGTCCACCAGCACAACGACCGCAGCGATCAGATTCTCCGGCCGGAGCTGATCGTCCGCGAATCCACCGCACCCGCTACACAGGAGACCGTTTGACGATGCTGCGAACTCTCATGGCAACCTTAACGGTCCTTTTGGCCGCGTCGTGCGGCTCGGCTCTGACGTTTCAGGAAACCTTCGACGACGGCATTGACCGCTGGGAACAAACCGGGGCCGCTGGCAAGCTCGGCCGCGCCGACGGCAAGCTTCGCATCCAGGGCGCCGACGGCCTGGGCGACAACGCGATCACCTACGCCACCGCCAAACAGACTCTCGACGTCGTCAAAGCGGCGCGTGAGGGAAAGACCGTCACCGTTTCCGCCGACGTGGAACTCGGCCCGGCCGGCAAGGACTACACCTGGTGGGGCGAGTTCGCCGGGTTGATGATCCGCTTCGACGAAAAGAACTGGTTCAGGATGGAATACCGCTGCAACTTCGACGAGGGCTATCAGGTCGGCCGGATCTGCGTCTCCGCCATGGCCGACGGCGAAGCGCCGTACATGCAGTGGTCGCAACTCAGCCGCGCCGAGTGGCACAAGACCGCCACGCAACTCCTGTTCCGGATCGACAGCGGCCATCTCTGGTGGCAAGGCGCGCCGCGGTTCAACCTCAAAGCCAGTCAGGGCGCGGGTTTCCGCCACGGCTGGCAGCTCGACCAGCTTCCGCCCGCCCAAATCCTGCTCTTCCAGCAGCTCAACCACGACAAGCCAAACTTCGACCCGTATCCGTACGCCGATTTCGACAACGTCAACATCTCCGACGGAACCGAACCGTCCGCCGCCGAACCCGCCGAGGCCGCCCGCAGTGACGTGATCGTCGCGTCCTTCCAGGAAGGCATCGCCGTCGACGGCGACCTCGCCGACTGGAATCTCTCCAGCCCGCTGATGATCAGCCGCGAGAGCTCGCGCATGATCAACGGCCACGTCGCCGACGACGCGGACTTGCTCGGCCGGCTCTACGCCAGCTTCGACGACGAACGCTTCTACGTCGCCCTCCACGTGACCGACGACGAACGGTCCGGCCCCTTCTCCGGCGGCGCCTCATGGCAGAACGACGGCGCCGAGCTATGGTTCGACTTCGCCCTCGACAGCACCAGCAACGACATGTTCGCCCAGGAGGACGACTACCAGATCGCCGTCTCCTACTCCACCGACGAGCGGGACAATCCGCCCGCGCCCGCCGTCTATGTCTACCGCAACGGCCACAGCGCCCACGTCTACGCCGCCTCGCAGATCGCCTCGAAACCCACCGACGACGGCTACGTGATCGAATGGGCCGCACCATTCGACGCCCTGATCGGCCTCGACGGCCAACCCGGGGAGGTCATCGGCTTCAATATCTCGCTCTGCGATCAGGACCTGGCCCAGGGCCGCTTCTCGCGACTGCTCTGGATGGGCGACACCGAAGCCGACCCGCGCAACTTCGGCTTTATGACCCTCGGTCCCGTCGAACCGCAGCGGCTAAGCGAAATCATCGAACAGGCCAAAAAGACCCGCCGGGGCCAACCGAAACTCCAAGCCAAAAGCGACGATGCCGATGCGCCCAGAATCGACAAAGCCGACTACAAAGGCCCGCCCCAGTTCCTCAGCGTAGAAACCGACGGCGACCAAATCGGCCGATACGAGAAGTTCGAACTCGACGTGGACCTCGCCGCCGAGTTCGATAACCCCTACGACTACGACGACTTCGTCCTCCAAGCCGAATTCACCGCGCCGAACGGCCAGACGACCACCGTCGACGGGTTCTACACCCAAGCCTACCGAATGAGCCTCGGCTACCGCGGCCGCGACAACACCGATCCGGTCGGCGAACCCTTCTGGCAGGTGCGATTCACGCCCACCCAGCTCGGCGAATACCGCTACGTCCTGATCGCCAACGACCGACAGGGCCGAACCGCCCGAACCGAACCCGCCGCGTTCACTGCCGTCGCCTCACAGCACCGCGGCTTTCTCCGCGTCAGTCCGCGCGACCCGCGCTACCTCGAATTCGACGACGGCTCGCCGTTCTTCAGCCTCGGCTACGGCAACCACGAATGGAGCGCCAGCCCCTCCGACATCATCAACCACAAGCGCCATCAGAGCCAGCTCGCCTTCTACGGCGGCAACACGCTCAGCGTCAACTTCGACACCCTCGCCGACTCGCCCTTCCAGCTCGAAAGCCAGAACACCGGCCTGCGGAAATACTCGCTGCTCAACGCCTTCAAATTCGACTACGCCCTCGACATGGCCCGCAAACGCGGCATCTATCTCCAGCCGTGCATCATGCAGACCGCCAACGGCTTCGGCAAACACTGGGCCGGCAGCCGGTTCAACAAGGTCAACGGCGGACCGTGCAAAGCGCCGGAAGATATCTTCACCAACGACGAGACCCGCGCCCTGGTCAGGAACCGCCTCCGCTATGCGATCGCCCGCTGGGCCTACTCGCCCAACCTGCTCGCCTGGGAACTCTTCAACGAGGTGAATTACACCGACGGCTTCCAGAAGAACATCCAGACCGTTCGCGACTGGCACCGCGAAATGGCGGCCTGGATCAAGCAGCTCGATCCCAACAAGCACCTGGTCAGCACGTGCTTCGGTTCCGGCGACGCCTGCGAGGACGATGAAATCTGGAAGATGGACCTGATCGACTTCACCATCACCCACGAGTACACCAACGACGCGGCGAGCGTCCGCCATCGCCAGTGGCGAAAACGCACCTTCGGAAAACCCAACCTCGGCGGCGAGTTCGGCATCGGCTACCCCCTGGTCAACGACGCCTGGCAATTCGACCGCGAGGGCATCTTCCTCCACAACGGAATCTGGACCTGCGCGATGGCCGGCTCCGCGGGCAACATCCTCTTCTGGTGGGACGCCCAATACCACGACCCGCTCGACTGCTACGAACACTTCACCGCGTTCCGCCGCTTCGCCGACGGGATCGATTGGCCCGCCCACCAATTCAAGCCGATCGAACTGCTGGCCAACCAGCAGGCGGGGGAAACCCGGTACTTCGATTTCCAGATCGACGCACAACCCGTCTGGGACAAGCCCGCCGCGGTCAAATACATCCTCGCTCGCGGCATCCTCTGGGCCGTCATCCGCGAGATCGACCAATCGATCACCGACCCGCGCGAGGTCGAAGCCGCCGACCGCTTCAAGACCACCCGCATCCCGGGCACCCTCTTCGGCGCCAACCATCCGCAGTTCCAGCGCGACCTGGTCATCATCGTCGAGACCGACCGCGCATCACAAATGGAGTTTCCGCTGACCGCCGTTGAAACCTGTGGGACGTCAATCGAGGTCCTCATCAACGCCAGAGTCGCCGAGTCGCTCGACCTGCCCGACGCCGACGGCAAGAACAACCCGTACGCCGACGAGCTGGACCGAACGCTCACCGTGCCACTCGCCGCCGGCACGACCACCGTCACCCTCCGCAACACCGGCAGCGGATGGCTCGGACTCGGCGGCCCGGTCGTCCGCAACTTCGCCCGAAGCGCCGTCCTCGAACAGGCTCAGGTCTTCGGCCTTCAGGGCGACGGCCTCTCGATCCTGTGGTTCCACAACCGTCAGAACATCTCCGACCGCCACCTCCGCGACGACCCGTCGCTGACGCCCATCGACAACGTCGCCGTCACGCTCCGAAACGTCGCCGACGGCCGATACACCGTCGAATGGTGGGACACCTACCAAGGCGAAATCTTCAAGACCGAAACGGCCGACACCGCCGGCGGGACGCTCACCCTCGCCCCGCCGACCTTCGAAAAAGACATCGCCTGCAAAATCAAAGGACCCCATACGCCATGACTCATCCACATCGCCAAGCCGTCAGCCCAGTACGCCGCGAGTCCTTCACCCTGATCGAACTCCTCGTCGTCGTCGCCATCATCGCTGTGCTGGTCTCCATACTCCTCCCGGCCCTCTCCGAAGCCAGAGAGCGGGCCAGGGAGGTTGCGTGCGGCAGCAATCTCCGGCAAGTCGCCGTAGCCACCGAAGATTACGCCGTCGACTACAACGATTTCCTCATTCCCGCCTACCAGCAACTGACCTTCTCGACGCCGATCAAGTTCAAGTTTTGCTACGAGTTCATCCTGCCCTACGTCGGTGGAAATCACGCGGTCCTGAGCTGCGCCATGGATCCCCGAATTAAATACTGGAAGACCAGCTACGGGCACAACTACTATCCACTGGGGCATGGACGCTTCAGACGCCGCGGGTCGATCCCCACGCCGGCGCAGATCATGTATATCGCCGACAACAACAACGAGGAGAGTGCTCCCTTTTCGCCCGACTGGGACCAGCACATGCTCTTTCCCGACGGATCCAGGGAAGGCGTAACCCAACGCCACCGCGGCGGACCCAACATGCTCTGGGCCGACGGCCACGTCAGTTGGCTGCACAAGTACGATATCCCGTGGCATGCCTGGGGATACTGGTTTGCCGATGAGGAGTAGTGTGTTCCCTTCGGCGAATACAATCCGATCGCGAGGAAGTTTGCTATGCTTCGTCGAAAAACCCGAACCAGCCGCATAGCGACATGCAGCTTCACCTTGATCGAACTCCTCGTCGTCGTCGCCATCATCGCCGTGCTGGTCTCCATCCTGCTTCCCGCTCTCCAGCAGGCGCGGGATCAGGCCCGCGTCGTCAGTTGCGCCAGCAATCTCCGCGGCATCGTCATCGCCTCGCAGATGTACGGCATCGATAACGCCGAGTATCTCCCGCGGCTGGTCGACGCCCTCAGCGACGTCGGCTACTTCGTCGGCAACTCCCGTGACACCGGGCTCTCAGCCCTGGTCAAGAACGGCTACCTCACCTATCCTCGACCATTCTTCTGTCCCGCCGACACCCTCCGCGCCGCATCAGACAGCAGCGAATACTCCCGCGTCCAGTTCGACTGGGACGCCTTCGGCACCCAGCGATGCTCCTACGCCTATCGCGGATGGACGGACGCCTGGCAATGGTTTGGCATCCAGTGGGACTGTCGACTCGGAAGCCCGCAAGGCCTCGGCCGCTATCCCGTCGCCTTCGTCTCCGACGCCTTCACCACCGACTGGTCCAACTGGATCTACTCCCACAACATGGCGGGCAAGGGCTTCGGTTCGCTCCTCCAAGCCGCCCCCAAAGGCTTCAACGTCGGATTCAACGACGGCCGAATCCGCTGGTTCCCCTTCCGCGCCGGAGAAAAGTCATGGGACGGCGCACCGCTGATCCGCAACTGGAACAACTGGATCGAACCGATCTGGACCCCGTACATGCCCCTGTTCTTCCAGCTCTTCGACGGCTACACCATCTGAACATAACACCGCTCATCTCTCCAATGGATTCGCCCGCCGACTCGCCGCGCCCACGTTCGCCATCGCCGTCAGACCCGGCGGCGCCGACATCACAGCCGGTATCCCGCTGACCACTCCCCACGTCGCCGTTCACACCCCCCTTCCTGACCGTGTCGCCGGCTCACCGCCGATCATCACCCGACCGTACGCCTCGCCCTGATTAACCCCCGCGCAAAAGATCAACCTGATGACTTCGCGCCCGTTTACATAGCCATGCCTGCGCCAATACACGCCAGCCGATCGCGCCGCTGTGTCCACCTCGGCGAACGAACCCTCATCCCGCTCCCTCGAATACACCGCCTCCTCACACGCCGCCCACGTCTGCCCGGGCATGGACGCCCGCTACAATATGTGGCTTTCTCGATTCCCGCGACGATCCGGTCCTCACAATCACCACGTCCGCCCGCGCATCCCCCCCAAGCCCGAGCGGTCCCTACCGTACTGCACCACGCGAATAGCCCGACCTACTGCACCTCCCTTGCTGTCAACCCCGCCCCTGGTTTGTATCCCCGCCCCCGACCCTGTGCAATGCCCCCCTGCTGAGGCCCGTCCACGAACAACGCGCCGCCGACCGCCATAAGACCCGACCCGATCATCGATCCGTCCCCACTCAACCCTTGCTCACCCGCCTCCCAAGCGTTATATTCCACTCTAGCACGATTGTGTAACCTGTCAAGAACAATATACACGATCGTGTAATTATAATCAAATGCTACCTTGGCCCCACAAGGCTGACCCGCTATGCCCGCTGATGCCAACAAACCACCCGCTGACCTGATCCAGCGACTCAAGGAGTTGCGGATCCGCCACTACGGCCCCCGCGGCAAGCGCCGCTTCGCCGCCGCCCTCGGCATCCCCCTGAGCACCTACTGCACCTACGAGACCGATCGCCAACCGCCTCCCGCGCTGCTGGTCAAAGTGGCCGAGCTCACCGGCTGCGACCTGAACTGGCTGCTCACCGGCGATCTCGCCTACCGACGCACCCCCGCCCTTGATCCCGATGAGCAGGCCATCGTCCAGCGCCTCGCCCGCCTGATCGCTGGCCGCCCCGAGGCCCAACAGGCCGTCGAGGCCCTCGCCGACCTCCTCGCCGAAGGCCGCCAGGCTCGCCAGCAGGCCAACCCGCATCCCCAGCCGTCGAACCGCGCTATTCCCGTCATCGGTCGCGCCGCCGCCGGCAAAATCGACTTCTGGCCCAACGTCGTCGATGCCGAAGACCTGCCCGACCTGGCCCACCTGGCCCACCAGGCCTCCGACCGCTCAGCGGGCCACCTCATTCCCTCCGAATGCCTCTCCAGCCCCCTGCCCGAACCGCATCAGGCCGATGTCACCATCGTCGAGCTCGCCGACCCCCTGCAAATGGGCCAATTGCCGGTCGATGGGGTGATTTTGACGAAAAATTCCACGTGGAACCTAAAGTCGGTCGCGGTTCGGATCGATGGGGACAGCATGGCCGACCTGCTGCGGGATGGCGACTATGTGATCGCCGACCCCGAGCAACCCCCGGCCGCAGGGCAGCCGGCCCTCGTCATGGTGGCCGGACAGATCGGAGCAACGTGCAAGGTCTACATCGACGATGGCGATACCGTCCGCTTGGTGTCACACAATGAGGCATACCCCTCCACCATAGTGCGAAAAGACCAAATACGCTTCGCATGGCGGATCCTGGCCGCGGTGCGACGCAAAAAGCCGTAGATCGGCGCGTGTTCCACGTGGAACGCGGGTGCGATCCCCGCCGGTTGGCCTGTTCCACGTGGAACAAGCCCGCCCGCCTCCCGGCTATCGCCCCGCCGCCTGTTCCGCACCCAGCGCATCGAGCAGATCACCCGGCGAATACACCCCCGCCAGCAGAACCGGTGCCTTGCCCGGCACAAACACCACGGTAAACGGGATCCCCGTCTGCCCCGTCCACTCCAGCAGCTTCTCAGCCGCCATCTCCTGGGCCGACGGGTCCGCCCGCAGCAACATCACCTCCCCCTCGCCCAGCGCCTCGATCACCCGCCCATTGCGAAACACCCGATACTCCACCGTCTTGCAGTTTACGCACCAGTCGGCGGTGAACTTCACCAGATACGGCTTGCCCGACCCCTCAGCCGCCTCCAACGCCGCCGAATCGAACTCCCGCCACCCCAGTCGCTCCTCCTGTGGCCCCAGCATCCACGCCCCAGCCGCCACCAACACCCCGATCGCCGCCAGCTTCCACGCCCGAGCCGCCCAATCGCTCCGCGCCAGCCACAGCTTGCCCCACAGCCAGATCACAAACGAAAACAGCAGAATATAGAACAAAACCGCCAGAATCCGCTCCTCCGGCAGGGCGGTCACCAAAAACGCCGCCACCGCCAGCAGCAAAAACCCCATCGCCTGCTTGAAGATCTCCGACCACCGACCAGCCGCGGGAATCCCCCCGACGAGCGCCGGCCGGCTCGCCAGCAGCACGTACGGCAACCCCATCCCCACCCCGATCATCAAGAACGTCAGCAACGTCAGCGGCACCGACTGCGTCTGAGCCCACGCGATAGCCGCCCCCAGAATGCCAAAGCTGCACGGCGTCGAGAGCACCCCAGCCAGCACGCCCATACCCAACGCCCCGACAAATGCCCCCGCCCGAGGATGCAGCCCCGCCACGAAGTTTGGCACGCGGATTTCAAACACATCAAACATCCCCAGCGCCAAGCCGACCAGCAGTAGGGCGGTCCCGATTAGAAACGTTGGACTGTAGAACTGCTGACCCCACACGAACGCCTGCTGCAGCATCACCGCGACCACCCCGATCGCCAGGAAAAACAGCAATATCCCGCCGCTGAACGACAGCGCCAGCCAAAACGCCGACCGCTCGTGCTGCTGGGCGTCCTTGACCAACTGCAGCACCTTCAGCGGGATCACCGGCAACACGCACGGCATGATGTTCAGGATCAACCCCGCCAAGAGGGCGATCAGCAACGGAACAAACGCCGGCAGTGCCTGAAGATCGACATCCCAGCCGAAGATCGCCACGCGACTGCCAAACCCCACCGGTGAAGGGCCTTGTCCGTCCAGCTCCACCGAAACCATCGTCATCGGTACGCCCGTATCCCCTGAAACACCACCTACTACGTCCGTAGTAGATATCGTCACTGTCCCGGCCAGTTCCCGGTTCCGCACCGGCAGATAACAGCGGTCCTTTGTGCATGCCTGGTACGTGACCTTCACCGAGACCGCGTGTTCCCCAGCCGTGGCGTCGCCCTTGACCCTGCCCCCCAACCGCAGCGTCACCGCCCCTGTCTCCGGATCGGGCTCCAACACCGCCAATTCCTGCTCCATGAACTCCATCATCGCCACCGGCGGGAACTCCGGCGCCTTCGACCAGTCGACCGGCCCCGGCTGCGAGACCGCCAGTGCCGTGGCGATGTACGGCCGGTCGATCTGCGGACCGTACAGATGCAGCCCCGGCCCAAGCGGCACTCTCACCTCCAGCACAACCGCCTGCCCGGGACTCACCACCGGCGGAACGACCGACACCGACGGCTCACCCGCCTGAGCCATCGCCACCGAAGTAGCCAAACCCGCCGCTATCAGCATCACCAATACGCAGACGAACTGCCGCATCGACCGGACCTCCCGTGGAAAAGCCTACAGTAATTCTAAGCGGACCACCCCCGCCAGTCCTGTCCTTTTCCCCACCATCGCCGCAACGCACGTGGCGACCCACTGCACCCAGCCTACTCCTCAGCCGCCGGGCCACTCGCCGGAGCCGTGGTCGGCGATCCCACCGCCACCTCCAGCAGCACCACCACCTGCCCCTCGTCGCTCGGCTGACTCGCCGCAACCTCCACGCCCCGCGTTGTCGTCAACGCCGGACGGCTTGAAACCGAAGGTGCCGCCGCTATGCCCGCATAAGTAGTTGTGGATACAGCACTTACTATCGCTTCCCGTCCCGCACCCGCCGATCGGAGCTGATCCATCACCTGCTCCAGGTCCGTCAGCCGCTCCGGGGCCAGCGATACGAGCAGCGCCGTGCGATGACGCCGCTCCAGACCCTCCGGTCGCGGCAGCAGCGCATACACCTGCCTCGCCGCTGGGCCGCTGGTCGTCATCTCTCCCGGTGCCACGCGCTCCAGGCCAAGCCCGTCCAGCGTCGAAGCCAGATGATCGCGGGCATACATCCACGAAGCCGTATCCGGCACCCGCACCGAAATCACCCGATCCGCCACCGGCAGCTCCGCCGGTGAAACGTCCTGTGGCTCCGCAACGGGCGTCGCCGGCTGCGTCGCAGCCACCGCGCCCCAAACCGTCGCGATCCCGATTGTCACTTCCTGAGTCGTCGGGGCTCCGGCGAAGGACCCCAAGCGCAATTCGTCTTTCCTCATTAACTCCGTAACCCCCTCTGTGTCTTGCACTTCCAGCTCCGATGGAATCGGCTCGCCGTCCAACGGCCCGTTCCCGTCCACATCCTCGCCCATCGCCAAAGGGGCCCTCGGCACCGGTTCGCTCGGCCCGTCAGCCGGTAATGCCCAATGAACCTCGCTGTCCTTCTTATCCTCCACCGCCGCCATCGGCGGCCCTACCCGCTCTTCAACAACCGCCAGCTTCCTGGCCTCACTCTCCTGCTCGCCTTCCTGCGCAGCGATCGGCCCTCCGCGATGAAAACTCGGCGACCACGCCCCGCTTTGGATCAGCAGCACCGATGCCGAAACGATCAGCACCAGGATCGCCGCCGCCGCCAAGGCCTTGACGAACCGCATCGGCCGCGACGGCGCCGGAGCGGCCAGGGCATCGAGCCCCGAAAGCAACTGGTCACGCTCCACCTGGGCCATCAGCCCATCGGCGATGTCCACCGGTGGGCTCACCTTCCGCGACATCGCCTCGCGAATCGCCTCGTAGTGCTCCAGCTTCCGCTGGCACTCCGGGCACCCAGCCAGATGCTCCTCGACCCGCCGAATGTCCTCCGGCTCAAGCTGCCGGTCGAAATACGCCGAAACCAGCTCAGCCAGCTCGTCGCACGCGTTGTGTTCGTGATCCGCCATCATCGGCCTTCTTCGACGTAAGGGGCCAAAACGCTCCGAAGGGCCTCTCTCGCCCGGAAAACCCGGCTCTTAACCGTCCCTTCTGATATTTTTAAAGTTTCAGCAATGTCGCGATAGCTCATCTGTTCCACTTCCCGCAGCACCAGCGTCTCCCGCAGGTGCGGGTCGAGCGCCTCGATGCCCTGCTGAATGATTTCCGCGGTCTCCCGATTCTCAAGTCGCGCCCCCGGATTCTGCGCCCGGGCCATCTGAGCGGCCTGCGAGTGCTTCAGCAGGTCGTGGGCCTGGGCCGCCACGTGACGCGTCTCCCGCCGCGCACGGTCGTGCATGTCCCGGCTCAGATTAATCATGATCCGCACCATCCAGGTATAAAACCGCGAACGGCGCTGAAACTGCCCGATCCCCTTGAGGGCCCGCAGAAACGTCTCCTGGGTCAACTCCGCTGCGTCGTCGTGTGACCCGCAAAGCCGGTAGCCGAGGTTATAGAGCCGGTCCTGGTAGAATCCGATCAACGAACCGAAGGCGGAGAGCTGGCCCGCCTGGGCCGCCGCAATCAGCTCGGCTTCGTTCGGTTGCACATCCCGCGGGTCGGACACTTTGCGAAAAGCTCCTTCTCCGACAGTTTAGACCAGCCGCAGCCACGAAAGTTCCCACCCATTCTAGCAATCCGCACCCCGCCTGAGAAGGGCGCTCAGAAATCCGGTTCCCCGGCCTCGGCCGCAGGGATCGCGGTGGCCCAGCGGAGCGGCGCCCGATAACGCAGTTCGCATCCGACACAGCACCGGCGCTCGCCAGTGCAAACGGTGATCTATCGAGCAGTGATCAGGTGCGGCACGAGCGGTTTGAGGCTCAGCGTCGCACCGGCCAGCGGCGTTCCTTCGACCAACTCGACCAACGGCTGACCAAAGATTCGACCGAAGCTGACTTCGACCGGCTCGGCGTTGAAGTTCATCAGATAGACCACCCGCTGCCCGGCCACCTCCGCCTCCCGCACCTCGACGCCCGCCGCCGGACCGCCGTTGCCGTCCCGCAGCCGCAGCGCGCCGCGCTTGACTCCAACCTCGTCGATCAGCGCATCGAAGTAGTTCATCCAGGCGACATCGGAAAGGTAGTTCGCCACGTAGTGTACCGCGCCTTTCCCGAAAGACGACCGGCCATCGGCCGCGCGATCCGCCACCAAATCAGCGGTATCCAACTCCCGGCCGTAAGGATCCTGCGTCGCCGAGTCGGCGGTGAGCACCAGCCGCCCGCCGTCGCGGACAAACCGCCGGATCACATCCAGCGTGTCCGGATCGATCCACGGCGAACCGTGCACCACCAGCAGCTTGTAGCCGCTCAGCTTGCCCGCCCGGATCTGATCCTCGGTCACGAAATCAATCGGCGGCGTGTTCAGCCAGTAGAGCCCCTGGTAGGGGGGCAGAAGCATGTTCCACTGCCCCGGCCGATGGATCATCGCCGTGCGGCTGTAGAGAATGGCGACCTCCCCCTTTTCCGTGGCCACCGCGGCGACGTATTCTGCCAGCCTTCGCAGATCGAGCGCCGCCGTCGAGCAGGCGTGCACGCGGTTGGCGTGCTCGTCGATTCCATTGGCATTCGCCGCGTTGTACCCGTCGCGCCACCAGATCCACTGCAGGAACCCGCCCACTCCGTGCGTCGCGCCCAGCCAGTAGCAGGCCTTGATGTAGTCGCCGTCCATGTGTCCCCAATGGCCCAGCGGGATGGTGTGAAATTCGGTCTCCACGCCCGGCACGTCCGGCTTCATCGACCGCTGCAGATCGTACTGCGGCACGCCGCGCCAGAGGGTCAGCGCGGGCGAGCCCGCGTTCGGCCGCAGCACGGTGTCGTACTCGAAGAGGTCCAGCACCCGTCCCAACCCTTCGCGATCGACGCCGGACATGCAGTAGTCGTGCGAATCCAGCAGCGGGTTCATCACCTTCGAGTGGATCCAGCTTCGCCCATCCGTCTTGCGGATCTGATCGGCGCACCAGCCGAGGATCTCGGGCAGACGCCGGAGGTTCTCGCGGTTGTATTCGTACCAGAGGCCCTGGCTCACCGACCGGTCGCGCGGAGCGGTGATCGCCTCGAACGAGGTGTAGTCGGTGCTCCACGCCGCGTTGAGCGCATCGATCGTGCCGAACCTGTCTCGCATGGCCTCGCGGAATCGCGCTTCGCCCCGCGAGCACCAGCAGTAGCCGTAGGTCACCTCGTTGAACAGCATGTAGTTGGTCTGAGCCGGGAACTGGCGCAGCTCGCGGCCGACGGTCTGGAAGTAGCGCGAGAGCACCTCGCGATGCGCCGGATCGTCGAGGTCGAACGCAAAGCCGGCTGCGCATCCCGGATCGTGCCGCTCGGGCCCGGTGGTCGTCGTGCCCCACCAGTGAAACAGGCCGTAGACCGCGATGCTCAGCTCCGTCGCCCGGCGGTACGCCGCGGGCGCCGACGCGTAGCGCATGAAGCCGTCCGCCCACTGTTCCGGCGGCACGCCGTCGGTGATGTCCTTGACGTTGGGCAGGTTCGCCAGGTTCCACCAGTTAAAGCCGTAGTCGGCGATGACCTTCAGTTCGTCGGCGGTCTGTCCCCTCGCGCCGAACAGCGAACCGACCAGAAACACCGGACCGTGCCGGTCGCGAAAGCATCCGCCCGAAGCCGTGAGCGTCTCCAGGTCGAGTTGGCGGACCACCTTGGCCCGCGAAGGATCGGCCAGCAGTCTCTCGACCTCATCCAGCGCCTTCGTCAGTTCGGCCAGCACGTAATCGGCGTTCTCATTCGCCCGGTTCCAGAACAGCACCTTGACCGGCCCAACGATCCGCTCGGGCTCAGCCGGCGGCATGGTGTCCGGAATCGGATTGTAATGCCGCTCGCGAATCGTCAAGTCGTGCTCGATCCACGGCAGAAAGTGATCGGCCAGATTCCGCACCGCCGTCAGGTACGGCGCGGGGATCGACCGGTCCCCGCACTGCTTGATCCGCTCAGCCAGACGGTCCCTCGCCTCAACGATCCGCGCCGCCTTCTCGCGAATGTCGCCCGCATGCAGCTTGACAAAGCGCGCTGTCAGTTCCACCGCCGGCAAGTTGCCCTGCGCGACCGCCACGGTCAGAACGTAGTCCCCTCCCGGTACATCGCCGGTTGGCCAACTGAACGCAACGTCCTTCATCCGCCGTTCGAGCGACACATTCTGTGCCTTCTCGAACGCCGCTGCGCCGTCACCTTCGCGCCTCAACGTCCACGTAATCCGCCCATCGCCCGCCATCCCGCTGCCCACCGAAAGTGTCATCTGAACTTCATCGTCGTCCGTATAGACCGTCCGGTCGAGATTGAGCGCCCCCTGGACCGGCGAACCTTCCGGCAATTCGGGACGTTCCAGCCGGACGATCCCGTATTCGTCAGGCGCCTTGGTCAGCCCGATTCCCGACGGCCGGGCCCACTCCAGCCAACCCTCGCGAATACCCTCGTCCTGTTCGTTGACGATGAAGCTGAACCGAAACGACTCGCTCGATCCGCTGATCGGCGAAAGCTGATCCCACGGGATTGCCGCCTCGTAGGTGGTCACGTCTCCCGATTGACCTATCCGGCAGACCGTCGCAGCCGTCAGCGCCTGTACGTCGTGGCTCATCCCCGCCACGTACCACACGCACGACGGCTCGCCGCCGCATAGCGCGAGGCACGCCTCCCAATAGTTCGTCTTCCCGTCGCTGCTGATCGCGATCTGCACGCCGTCGCCACGCCACGAATCCGTCGGCCCGAACGTCTGATTGAAAACGTCGTCGGTCACCGCGAACGCCATGTACAGATGCGTTTGGTCATACATCAGCTTCGCGACGCACGAAATATCCTCGTTGCTCCGCGGCGGAACGGTCGTCCGCATGTAAAACGCACCGGCGTTCAGCGCGATCGTCTCGGCGGCGTCCCACTCGCCGTCCACCACGCCGTCGATCGTGACCGGCGCCGCCGTTCGCGCGCAGCGGTACATCGGCGGTTCCGCCCACACCGGCCCAAGCAGACACACTCCAACCATCAAACCGACGACGAATCGCATTCGAGACCTCCAGACATGCGCATTGTCACATTGTCGCACTGAAGCCGACGAGGGATCACGGGCGGTCACGGATACCAGTGAACGTTGTCCGTGGCGGCGAGTCCGCCGTCGCACCACTGCCTCGGGTCCGCCCACCGCAGCGGCCGCATCGCCACCCAGTCCACGTGCCCGTCGCAGAACAACGTGTTCATCCCGTCCCGATGGTCGAACCGCACCAGCACCGCCCCGCCCGTCTGCGGACCGCCGATATACGAGTCAACCACCGTCAGATACCAGCGGCTCGCGAGTATCCAGTTGCGCCATTCCATCACCAGCGGTACAAAACCCGGCTCGGCGATCGGGTCGCGCGGCGCGCCGAACGGCTGATCGGAAGAAGTCGATATCTTCACCTGAACCCCGTACCCCTTCGTGCCGTACCACTCCGCGCCGTTCGCCATCACGTCGGTAAACGACGGACACGCCCACACCTCGCTGCCGCGATTCCCGCCCGTGTCCGAAAAATCACGCGACGTCAGATACCGGTCCACCGCCGCCATCCACTGGTCCGACCAGTCCGGATCGCAGCCGCGCGGAAACCGGCCCGCGTGGTCGTCGGCAAACAAGTGGAAACCCGTTCCCATCTGCCGGAGATTGCTCGCGCA
>Ga0123329_1000921_pt1 | contig 29140 bp, 24 predicted proteins | sample BioC12SIPDNA_FD_89703 | JGI IMG/M metagenome (GOLD analysis project Ga0123329, IMG submission 89703) | Anaerobic biogas reactor microbial communites from Washington, USA - Biogas_R1_B C12 SIP DNA | ecosystem: Engineered > Bioreactor > Anaerobic > Unclassified | place: Washington, USA | collected...
ATCTGGCGCCCTTCGAGCACCCGCTCCTTGCCGACGACCGGAATGTTGTTCTCCGCCTGGCAGGCCGTCACGCACGCGCCGCAGCCGATGCACTTGCTCAGGTCGATCGACATCCCCCAGCGGTAGCCGTCGTGGGAGTGCTCCTCCCAGAGCGACTTCAGCTCGTCTTCCTTGGCGCCGCCGGGCAGATGCAGCGCGTGGGCGATGACTTCCGGGTGCTCAAGATACGCGCCGCGCGTCGCCTCGCGGACGAGTTGACCGAGCCGCCTGGCCTTCCCCTCCAGCGCGATCGTGTCGATCGCATGATGATCCTGGGTCGTGGCCAGCCGCGACACGCCGCCCAGCGGCTCGACCGTTGCTGGTCCGTCGAAATAGGGGGCTTCGCAGCGCCGCAGCCGGTAGGCATTTACGCCGACCGGCTTGACTTGCAGCCGGGCGCTGCCGCCGACCTGGCCGGCCGCCGTGCGGCCGTAACCCAGGGCAATTGCCAGCGTGCCCTCCGCCTGCCCCGGCATGATGAACACCGGGACTTGAATCTGCCGCCCGCCGCTGGTCAACCGCACGAGCCTGTCGCCGGCAAGGCCCCGACGCGCCGCGGTCGCCGGCCCGACCAGCGCCGCGTTGTCCCAGGTCAATCGCGTCATCGGGTCGGGAAGCTCCTGGAGCCAGCCGTTGTTGGCGAAACGCCCGTCGTAGACGCTCCCGCCGCGCTGAAAGACGATCTCCAGCCCGTCCGCGCCCTTGGAGTCTTCGTCAGGCGGTCGGGGTGGCGGTCCTTTCTCAACAAGCCGCGGCGTCTCGGCCGGCCAGGCGCTCCCCTGCACCAGTCCGTCGTGCAGACACTTTCGCCAGCCCGATTCGAACTCTTCGCCGGCGATCAGGTCTTTGAACGTCTCCCGCACCTGGTCGTATCCGCCGGGCGCTTCGATGCCGGCAAGCGACGCGAGCAGTTCGATCTTCGACCGCCCGCCCCAGAGTGGCGCGATCACGGGCTGGACGATGCTGTACGTTCCGTCGAAGCCGCGGGCGTCGCCCCACGCTTCGAGGAAGTGGGCCTGCGGCAGGTGCCAGGTGGCCGCTTGGGACGTCTCGTTGTCGAACTGGCTGACGTGGATCCTCGTGGCCACCCGCGAAAAGACCTCGCCGAACGCCAGGTCGGCCGGCGCGTCGTACACGGGGTTGCCGCCGAGGACCAGGAGCGTCTGCACCTCGCCCCGCTCCATCCGGCCCACCAGGACCCGGAGCGCTTCGAAGTGCGCGGGGCGCTCCGGATCGGGATCCTGCGTGTAGACGACCGTTTGCCCCACGTTGCCCAGCGCGGCGTTCAAGCGGTGCACGGCCGCGTGGACTTCCGGCGGCTGGCCGGGGCCGGCAACCAGCAGGCCGCCGCCGCGATGGCTCTTCAGATCGTCGGCGATGGCTTCGAGCAGGCGTTTCCGCTCGGGCGGCGCCTGCCCGACGGCACCGGCCACCATCGCCTCCAACTGGTTCAGGAAACCGCCGATTTCACTCGACCGGATCGCCAGGCGGTGGTCGGCCGCGGCCCCGGTGATCGTGTAGCAGCTCTCGATCGCATACAGGCGGTTCATCCGCTCGTCCGGCTGCCGCCGCCCGGCGAACTGCCGGATCGCGGCCAGCGCGGCCGGGTGATCGCCGAACAGATCGGCGTCGAGGCAGACGATCACGTCAGCCCGATCGAGGCGGAGTTGGGTCCGGTATGCGGTCCCGAACGCCTGGATGCTCCCCAGCCGCTCATGGTCGCGCGAAAGCGGCTCGTATTCATGCCAGGAGGACTGGGGAAACGCCTCGCGAAGGCGCCGGCGCAATCGGGTGACCGTCGGCGAGCTGTCGGCGTCGCTGAGCACGGCGAACCCCGCGCCTTTCTTCTCCCGCAGCCCGCCGAAATGTTCCCGGGAAAACGCTTCGAACCGTTCCCAACTCTCCGCTGTACCCCGGCTGCCCGGCTGGCGGTGGATCACCTGCCGGCTGCGATCCGGATCGTAGAGGCCCAAGATGGCCGCCTGGGCCAGCGCGTCGGTCGCCCCCAGGCTCTGCGGATGCAGGGGGTTGCCCTCGATCTTGACCGGACGGCCGTCGAACGCGGTCACGAGCAGCCCCACCGCTGCGCCGGCGAGGTCCATCGCCGTGGCATACCGCTCGGGCTGGCCGGCCATGCGCCGTTCGGGGCGCTCGGCGAAGGGCAGAATCTCTTCCTTCTCCCAGCGGCAGCCGGCCGTGCCCGCCAGGGCCAACGAAGCGCCCATCAACTGGAGCCACCGGCGGCGGTTGATCCCTTGCGGGTCAGCCTGTTTGGGAAACTCGGCTTCCAGCAGCGCCCGAAACTCCGCCGCATCGGCCAGTTCGGCCATGCTTCGCCAGGGTCTGCGGCCGTTCGCGTGAGAGTCTAACGGTGGCATGTTGAGCAGTCGGTCGACGGTTGAATGTTGTTGATTCTCTGAAGCTCGGCGCCGATCTTCCGCCGCGCGGCCTGGTCGGTCTGCATCGCCCAGTCCAAGTCGGTCAGCCTGTCACCTGGCACAAGATGGGGGGCCGGGTCGCGATGGCAATCCAGGCACCAGCCCATCGAGAGCGTCTCCACCTGTTTGACCTCTTCCATCCGGTCGACGCGGCCATGGCAGGAATAGCAGCCGACTCCGCGGGAGACGTGGGCGCTGTGGTCGAAATACGCGAAGTCGGGCAGGTCGTGGACACGGACCCAGGGAATCGGATCGCCCCGCTCCGCGCTGCGCCGAACGGGGGCGAGCTTTTCGCTGTCGGGCAAGACCTGCTCGTGGCAGTTCATGCAGATTTGTGTTGAGGGGATCGCCGCGTGGGCTGCACGCTCAACGCTCGTGTGGCAGTAGCGGCAGTCGAGCCCGAGATCGCCCGCGTGGAGCGCGTGGCTGAAGGGAACCGGCTGCTTCGGCACATAGCCGACGTCGGTGGTCCGCGGCGAGCCGACGAAATAGACCAGCCCGACGAGGTAGACCGGTGCCAGCGCAGTCGCGACCGCCAGGAGCGGTCGACCCCGATCGATCCACGGCGGAAAGGGAGAGCCACGCATCTTTGCTCCGGGCATGCCTGCCGCGTCAACACTCTTGTCCAGTTCTCGGTGGGCAACGAGCCGCCTGCGTGCCGGGCTTGGCGAAACCGCGGCGGGACAGTCGCAACACGGCTTGAGCAGGGACGTTGGCGCATTCTACGCTCCACAGGGACGTGGGAAAGGAGCCAGACGCGGTGTGCCGCGTGCGGGTGTCGGCACCGCGCCCCGCATTGGCGGTTCGGCGGCGGAAATCCGCCAGGGCACATTTTGATTTGCCCAAGAAACGGGCTGCATGTCTGCTTGGCCGGCCCCAACGAACCTGTGAGGATCTTGCCGAACCGTGCGGCGAGACACTTTCGTCGCAGGTCGCTGGGGCCGCGGAGAGGGTCTTCTGCTCGTCGAGGGCACGCCCGGGACAGTCGCCACGATGTCTTGAGCAGAGCCGGCATTTTGGCTATAGTCACCGGGCCCGGACCCGTCTCGGCGCGCTGCCCGGTCCGCTGACGCTCCCCGGCAAACGGCCGGGGCTCTCTCCGGTCCGTTGTTCCGGCCAAGGGATGCGCGGCAGTCGTCACCCGGCCGCCACCTCGGAGGTGGGCGAGCCGGCGGTCGGCTTCCCGGCATCCTCGCGACCGTGCAAACCCGCAGGGCCAATCCAACGATGCTTCTTGGCGTACTCAGCGATACCCACGGGATGATCGAGCCGGCCCGGAAAGCGGTCCGCGTGCTGCAAGACCGGAATGTCAAGCACGTAATTCACTGCGGCGACATCGGCTCGCCGGGAATCGTTCCGCTCTTTGAACCGTTCGATGCCCACTTCGTCTTGGGCAATTGCGACAACGCGATCACGATGCCGTTGGCCATCGCGTCGGCGGGCCAGACTTGCCATGGCCGAATGGGCGAACTCCAGTTGGAGGGCTGCAAGATCGCCTTTCTCCACGGCGACGGCCCGATGGCGATCGAACGCTTGCTGCAAGAGGGGCAGTGGGACCTGATCTGCCACGGCCATACCCATGTGGCCGGCGTCCGCTCGATCGGCGACGTGGTTGTCGTCAACCCCGGCGCGCTCACCCGATGCCGGCGGCCCTCGCTGGCGGTGATTCGCGTGCCCGAACTCCAGGTCGCGGCGATTGCCCTGTAGAGGCTCTCGGCGGACCCAAACCGCCCTGCTTGCCAGCCGGTCCGGGCTAGAGTGACAGCCTTCGTCGCCGCCGCCAGCCCACCACGGCGGCCACGCCGCCAAGCAGCGACCAGACGACCAGCGTGCTCGGCTCCGGCACGTGGGACTGGGAAGGCACAGTCGCACCGACGGGGTTTCCACCGGCACCCACATATAGAACGGGGTCTGCAGACCCGGTATTGCCCCCTTTCAGGAGGTACCGCCGATCTCCCTTAGTCTCCGCAGGGCTATAGAGGATGGCGGTGTACGTGGTGCCGGCAGACAACGCAATTGGCTGCTGCGTGTCCTCAAAGAAGACCCAAGTCGGATTGATCTGGAATTTTTCCGGTGAGAGCGTCACGCGCAGCAACGGTTCAATTTCTTCGTTGTAGCCGGGACCGTACGGGTCCGCAAACTCTCCCTGAATGATATCCAGAGTAATGTCCTTGTCCGTGTGCGGCCCCTTCTTCATGAGAAAAAGTCCGCCATGCAGCCCACTCGTGTCTTGCTCGGGCGTGAAGGTCCAAAAGGGTGTGTTCCCTATGTGAACACTTTCTTTGTCGTCGGTTTGATTCGGGGAGATGAAGATCGCCGCCTCGACGTGACCGATTCCCAGCAACAAAGCCATCACCGTCAAATACACACGCTTCCGCACCATGTCTGAACCCTGCCTCTTACCCCGATTCCGTCGGTGCCAAAACCAGCTTGCGACCTCTACGTGACCGCAGGAATGCACCATCGCCGAATTGTAGCACAAAACTCTGGAGAAGCCATGGCGTGGCCAAAAAAACCGATATAAATCCTGGCGTAACCCCCCCTTTGCCTGTGTTCCAACATCTTCCGCAGAAGACTGGTGGTGAGGGCGATGCGGCGAGCGACCGCCAAGAAACGCCACTTCAATTGGGGCATTCTCCACCCGGACGAGCCCCAGAGTCCGAGAATCCAGGCAGTCTACGATAAATGGAGACGATCGGGCTCGAACCGACAACCCCGGGCTTGCAAAGCCCGTGCTCTCCCAATTGAGCTACGTCCCCGAACAAATTCGCCAGATGCGGCAAGGTCAAGGCTCCGGCGCCACCGGCCCGGAACCGTTGAGGTTCACCCCGGGGGTGGGGCAAACCGGCATTTGAAATCTGACGCTCGCGGCCGTTTGCGCAGGACGCTGCCGCACGTTCGCTGCAAGTCCACTATTCTATGGCGTTTATCGACATTTGCAAGGTGCGCTCCTGACGTTCCGTCGCCGGGATTCGCCACTTTGACCCGCCGCGCCGGACGGATTGAGCCGCCCTGGTCGCCCGGTCATTGCGGGAGAACCGGCGGCGGGACGGGCGCGGCGGCGGCCGCGGGCATGGGTTCCGCAGGCAGGGGGTCCGCTGGGCTTGTGCCGAACCGGCGGTTGAAAACCTCCGGATCGAACGGGTCGGCTGGCTGGGTGACCGCCTCGCGAGGATTTGTGGCGGACTTGATTTCGCCCGTCGGTTGGCGTGCCGTGGCGGCCGTTGTCGAGATCGTCTCCGGCGGCGGGCCAAAGGGGTTGCGGCTGGGGATGGCAACCCCGGCTGCGGCAACGGGGGTTGCGGCTTGGGGCGAAGCCAGGTAATTTGCGGTCAGCGTCCCGGTTGGGGTTGCTGGGGGGGCCGAGGCCGCAGGCTGGGAACCATTGGGGTTGCCCGCCAGGGCATGTACCCAGGCGACAAGGTATCGGTACTGCCCGGAGCGAGAGAGTGAAAGCATCGCATCGGTATCAATCCGGTGTGGGCACCTTTGCGGGCTGATCAGCTCGCTCCGATCGGGGGCCGCCCGATCGATCAGTTGGAGTACTGCGTAGAGGTTCCGCTGCGTAGAGCGCTGGCTGATTGGCGCGCCGGTCGGAGGCCGGTCGAGTTTGAACGAGTTTTCCGCCCGCGATGTGTGGCAGCCGGCGGTTGCGCAGCGGTTGAGCAGGATCGGCTGGATCACCCGAGTGAATGATTCCGTGGTCCCCTGCGGCAATCCGGCGACGAACTCGTTGAGCTGGAGGGGAGAAGGCTCCGAGTTGGGGCGGGTTTCGGCGGGCGCCGAGGGCCGCCGCTCCGTCCGAGCCGCGGCAAGCCGGCGTTCGACCAGCCCGATCAGGGGGTGCGTCGGGTCGAGGCGCCGAGTGATCTGGAGCTCATGTTCCGCCTGCTGATCGAGTCCCTGATGTTGGCACCACTGGGCGAGCCTGGCATGGTCGTGGGCCTGATTGAAGCCCACCTGGGATGCCTTCAGCCGGTAGGCCTCCTCCAGTGAAGTGCAGCACATCTCGACTTCCGCAGCGGAGACAAAGAGACTGCCCGCCTCAAGATCAACGCGAAATCGGTCGTCAACCTGCGAGATTCTGCCTTGCAGGACCTCGCCGTTGCGGAGCACGAGCACCGCACGAGTCGGTTCCGCAGGAGGTGACGGCTGCTGAGCGGCAAGGATGCCCGCAATGAAGACCGCCCCCGCTCCGGTGATCAAGAGAATCTTTCGGTTCATGCGTGGGCCCTCCAAGGGGTTCTGGCAACGGACTGTTGCAGGCGGAGGTGGGAGGTTAAGGAAACCGGATGGAAAGGTCAATAGAAGGTGGCATGCCCCGCCAACGGGTTGTGCTTGATCCGCTGAGCGCGGAGATTTGGCCGGTTTCAGAGGTTTCTGGCGGCTGACAGGCAGATCCGAACCAGGGCAAGAACGGGGCAGCCAGGCGGACAGTGGCGAACGAGGTCGGGGAAGGGGCGTGGTTTGTTCCCTGGGAGCTGGAATCCGCGCCCGTCCATGTTATAGTGGAGCTTTCGGAGTGCAGGCGACGATGGAGGACAAACGGAATCGCGAGCGGCGCCAAGTGCATTATCGCGGGCGGGTCCAAGGCGTGGGTTTCCGGTGGACCTGCCGCGGGATTGCAGCCGGTTTCGCCGTGGCCGGCTATGTGAAGAATCTGGCGGACGGGCAGGTTCTGGTCGTGGTGGAAGGCGAACCGGACGAACTGGATCGATTCCTTGCCGCCGTGGATGGTGAAATGAGCCGGAATATCCGTGAGAAGTCGGTCCAGACTGCGGACGCCCTAGGCGAATTTCGAGAGTTTGGCATCCACTTTTGAACCCTCCCCGATTTGGCGGGTTGTCCGTTCCGCGCCGCTTCATCCAGTCAGCCTGTTTTTCCGACGAACCAAACCAGGATTTTTCACGTAAGGGGAAGCCGAGCTCCAGATTTCGTTCTACTGGCACGCGAGACCTTGCGCTTGGAACAGGATAGCCGGCTGGTGGAAGCGACTTGTGGGCCTGTCGTTATGGGACTCGGATCCCCATCGAGTGATTGCAGTCAGGTGGTACAGGCATGAGTCTCTCCGGCGTCGAGATGGCGTTGTTTGGCGCGGTCAGCATCTGGATCCGACCGTTGTGGGTGGTGGGAGCCGGCATGGTGGCCGCATTGGCCGTGATGCTGCTTCTGCTCTACGTGCTGGGGCTATTCGCGCCGAAAGTGTTGGCGATCGCCCGCACGACGGCCAAGGAGGCCATGTACCAGCCGCTGTTCTACCTGATTCTCTTGATTGGCGTGGTGGCGCTGCTGATCTTCCTCTTCCTGCCGTACAACACGTTCGGCGAAGACGTGAAGATGGTCAAGTCGGAAGGGCTGACGCTGATCAAGATCCTGGCGGTGATCCTGGCGGTTTGGACGGCCAGCGTGTCAATCGCCGACGAGATCGAAGGGCGCACGGCGCTGACCTTGCTTTCCAAGCCGATCGGTCGGCGGCGGTTGATCTTCGGCAAGTTCCTGGGAATCGTCATCCCCGTGGCGATTGTCTTCATTCTCCTGGGCTCGTTCTTCCTGGCGACGGTCTCCTACAAAGTGTCTTACGACGCACGGGAATCCGCCAGGGAGGCGCCGACCGCCGAGGAGTGCTTCAACGAATCGATGCGGGTGGTTCCGGGCCTGACCCTGGGATTCATGGAGGCGGTTGTCCTGGCCTCGGTGAGCGTGGCGATCTCCACGCGGCTGCCGATGATGGCCAACATGATCATCTGCACGTCGATCTACGTGTTGGGCCATCTCGTCCCGATGCTGGTGAACTCGACCGTTGGCAACAACGACTTCGTCCGGTTTGCGGGCGATTTCTCGGCCGCGGTGCTGCCGGTGCTGGATCACTTCACCATGGAGACGGCAATTTCCACCGACCAGGTGGTGTCCGGCACGTACCTGATGTGGACGGGCGTGTACAGCCTCATCTACTGCCTCGTCGCCATGCTGCTGGCGTTTCTGCTTTTCGAGGATCGCGACCTGGCGTAATCGCGCGGGAGCCGGTCGACCGCCGGTTGGCCGCGCCGCCCGGCAGCCGTGCGACGCGCGGCGGACGGGCGGCTAACCCGGCCCAGTGGGAGTTGTCCAGCGCGCCGACGGGCAGCGAGATCAGGTTCCCGTGAAGTAGAAATACGCCGCCAGGATGATCAGCACGACGATCGCCGAGGCGGCCACGTCCGCAGATCCCCAACTGCTCCGCGACTGCCGCCGGTGCTCTTGCGTGATGGTGCCGTAGGTCAGTCCCGAGATCTTCTCGTAGTCGGGCTGCCTGGTAAGGAGGCTCACCGCGATCATCGTCGCGGCGGAGACGATCAGGATCAGGATGCTGTAGTACTGGAAGAACATGTTGTTGACGATCCAGAGAAACGAGTTGGGCTCGTAGGCGAAGCCGTCGATGAGTTTGACCGGCGTGTCGACGGCCAGGCGGAAGAGGCCCATGATGAAGCCCACGATCATCGCCGCCAGGCAGCCGGCGCCGTTGAGCCGCTTCCAGAAGATGCCGAGAAAGAAGACGACGAAGATCGGCGGCGCGAGATAGGCCTGGACGCCCTGGAGATAGTCGTAGAGCCCGCGCCCGCCCCGGATGACCGGGATCCATGCCAGGCCGATGAGCACCATCGCGGCCGTGGCGATCCGCCCGATCCAGACCAGCCGGTGTTGCGAGGTATGGGGGCGGAATTTGGAGTAGAAGTCCATTGTGAACAGCGTGGCCGAGGCATTGAAGACGCCCGCCAGAGAACTCATCAGGGCCGCCAGCAGGCCGGCGACGACCATGCCTCGGGCGCCCGTGGGCAGGACGGAAGTGACCAGCAGGGGGAATGCCTTCTGGGCCTCGTCGCGAATCAACTGGCCGTCTTCGCCGATCAATGTGCTGCGGATCGCGCGGCTTCCGGCGGCAGCGTCCGCAGCGCCGCCTTGGGTGGCCAGGGCGAAGCAGATCATGCCGGGGATGATGAAGATGAACACCGGCAGGAGTTTTAAGAACGAGGCGAAGATCGCCCCCCGGCGCGCCTCGCGTTCGCTCGGCGCGCCCAGGGCGCGCTGGACGATGTATTGGTCGGTGCACCAGTACCAGAGGCCGATGACCGGGGCGCAGAACAGCATGCTCAGCCAGGGATAGCGGTCGTTGAAGTACCAGGCCATGCGGCCGGTCTCCTTGACGGGCGCCCAGGTGGCCTCGACCCCCTCGGGGACGAGCGGTTTCCAGAGGTTGAACATCTCGGAGCCGCAGGCCGCTTGCAGCCCGCTCCACCCGCCGATCGCCTGGAGGCCAAAGATCGTCACGAGCACCGAACCGGCGACGAGGATGACCGTCTGCACGGCTTCGGTGTAGGCCACCATCCGCAGTCCGCCGAGGATCGTGTACAGGCCGGTGAGCACGATCACGAGGATCGACCCGACCCAGAAGGCGTCGAGCGGGCCGACGCGCATTTCGGGGAGCAGGACGGAGAAGACGACCCCGCCGGCGAAGATGCCGACGGCGATCTTCGTCAGCACGTAGGCCACCAGCGAGATCAGCGAGAGGACCCAGCGGCTTGTCGGGTTGAACCGCCTCTCGAGAAACTCGGGCATCGTGAAGACCTTGGACCGCATGTAGAACGGCACGAGCAGCCATCCGAGAACGAGCAGGCACCAGGCGTGCAACTCGTAATGGGCCATCGCCACGCCGTCGGTGCAGCCGGAGCCGGCCAATACGACGAGATGCTCCGACCCGATGTTCGAGGCGAAGATCGAGGCGCCGACGATGAACCAGCCGAGATTCCGCCCGGCGAGGAAGTAGTCGTCGGCGGTGTCCTTGTTCTGCAAAATGACCCACCAGGCGACTCCCAGCAGCAAGCTGAAATACGACGCGATCACGACCCAGTCGAGAGTCTCCATGCATTGATCCTTTCGTTGACCGTTTACTTCTGCCCGTACGAGGCCCCGGGTCCCTGTTTTCGCCGGAAGTGCTTGTCGCGCAGGTAGTCTTCGAGCAGCGGCGATTCCGGGCGCAAGAGGCGCGTGGCCAGCGCCATGGCGGCAACGGCTTCCAGCGCCGCGGCGGTGGCAACCGCATCCAAAGGCCCACGGCCCCAGCAGAAAGGGCCATGGCCGGCGGCGAGCACGGCGGGCATCGCCCGCGGATCCAGGTCCACGAATCGTTCGATGATCACCTTGCCCGTGTTCCGCTCGTAATCCTCTTCGACCTCCTCGGCGGTCAGCGGCCGGGTGACCGGCACGGGGCCGGAGAAATGGTCGGCGTGGGTCGTTCCCAGGCAGGGAATTTCGAGCCGCGCCTGGGCGAAGGCGGTGGCTCTCGGGCTGTGGGTGTGGGCCACGCCGCCGATCTGCTGGAACGATCGGTAGAGGAGCAGATGCGTGGGCGTGTCGGAAGATGGCCGCAGGCGGCCCTCGACGACGTTGCCCTCCAGATCGACGACCACCATCCGCTCAGCGGTCAAGTCGTCGTAGGCCACGCCGCTCGGCTTGATCGCCACGCGCGTGCGGTCGGGGCTGATGCCGCTGGCATTGCCCCAGGTCAGCGTGACCAGCCCGCGGCGAGCCAGTTCCCGGTTGGCGCGGCAGACCGCGTCCTTGAGCTGCTCGAACATGCCGGTCAGCCTTTCCGCACGCGATCCCGAATCGCGATCAGTCGCTTCATCAGCTGCGACAAATCGCCCTGGGCGCCGGCGATTCCCAGCGAATCGTGGAGTGCGCGATAGAGTTGATAGAGTTCGGCGTAGACGGCGGCGGCCGTCTTTCTGGGGCGGTAGACGGCCGGTTTCACACCAGTCATTTTTTTCTGGGCCTGCTCGGTCGAGCGGTAAGCGCCGCCGGCCACCGCGCCGAAGATCGCGGCCCCCAGGGCGCAGGTCTGGGCCGAGCGGCTGATCTTCATCGGCCGGTTGCAGACGTCGGCATAGACCTGCATGATGAACGGGTTCTTTTCGGCGATGCCGCCGCAATTGACCACTTCCTTGACGTTGACGCCGTATTCCTCGAAACGCCGGATGATCGTCAGCGCGCCGAACGCGGTGGCTTCGACCAGCGCCCGGTACACCTCCGGAGCGGTTGTGTGGAGCGTCTGTCCGACGAGCAGTCCGCTCAGCCGGGGATCGACGAGGATCGTGCGGTTGCCGTTGTTCCAGTCGAGGGCCAACAGCCCGCTCTGGCCGGGCAGGAGTCGCTCGGCGGCGGCCGTCAGATCGGCGTGCGCGTCGCCGGAGCGGGTGTACTCGGCGGGCGTCAAGCAGCGGGCGAACCAGTTGAAGATGTCGCCGACGGCCGACTGGCCGGCCTCCAGCCCGTACATGCCGGGAACGATCGAGCCGGGCACGATCCCGCAGAGGCCGGGGATGTCGGGAAGCGGCTTGTCCATCGGCGCGACCATCATGTCGCAGGTGCTCGTGCCAATGATCTTGACGAGCGTGCCCGGCTTGATGCCGGCGCCGACGGCCCCCATGTGGGCATCGAAAGCGCCGACGGCGACCGGCAGGCCGGCCGGCAGGCCGACCTTCCGGGCCACTTCGGGGGCGAGGCCGCCGGCCCGCTGGTTGGAGGCCAGGGCATCGGCCGCGTAACGCCGGCGGACCTTGACCAGGGCCGGATCGAGCTTCTTGAGGAACCGTTCGCTGGGCAGGCCGCCCCACTCCGCGTGGAACATCGCCTTGTGGCCGGCGGCGCAGATGCTGCGGGGGATGGTCTCGGGGGCAAGATTGCCGGTGAGGAAGCCGGGGATGAAATCGGCCAGTTCGACCCAGGCATGGGCGGCTTCGAAGACCTTCGGAGCGGTCCGCTTGCAGTGCAGGATCTTTGACCAGAACCATTCCGAACTGTAGGTGCCGCCGCACTTAACGAGGTATCCGGCGCCGTCTTTTCGCGCCGCCTCGGTGATCTCCGCCGCTTCGGCGTGGCCGGTGTGATCCTTCCAGAGCCAGGCCTGGGCCGCCAGCTGGTTGGCAAAGCCCGGCCGCATCGCCAGGGGCGTGCCGGCCTGGTCGACCGGCATGGGCGTCGAGCCGGTCGTGTCGACGCCGATCCCGACGAGGTTCTCCGCCGCGGAATCCGCCCGCTTCCCGGCCGCGCGCAGCGCGCTTCGCACCGACTTGTAGAAGCCTTCGATATAGTCGGCCGGGTTCTGCCGCGCCAGGTTCGGGTCCTTCGGGTCGAGCAGGATTCCCGCCTCGCCGCTCGGATAGTCGAAGACGCTCGTGGCGACTTCCGCCCCGTCGGCGACGTCGACCAGCAGCGCGCGGACGCTGTTGGTGCCATAGTCGACGCCGAGAGCGAATCGTCGTGGTCCTGCCTTGGCCATGGGGGCGGCTCTCCGGTTTTGAGGGCGGAAGACGGCAAAGCGGGCGTCTCGCGCGATTCGCTGTACGGTAGCCGGTTTTCCGCCGTCCGGCAAGTCCGGCGACTGCGCATCCGGGCCAATCGCCGAGGCTGTCCGGCGGGGAACCGCCAGACGCCCGGGGCCTCGCGCGGCGGGCTTGCGGGCGGGCGGGAAATCGCCGAAAATGAGCCGCAGATCAGGTTCAGGGCGGTTGAAATGCTTGCGCCGGGACGATTAGAATCCCGGTTGGCTGTTGACTCGCCTTCGTTCCACTGCCATTTGTTAAAAGGAAGAGACTATGCCCAAGACAAACCGCCGTACCTTTCTCAAAACCGCCACGATTGCGGGCGCAGGCTACTTCGTAGCCGCCGGCACCCGACCGGCGATCAGCCAGTCCGCCAATCAGAGGCTGAACGTCGCCTGCATCGGCGTCGGCGGCAAGGGCGGAAGCGACTCGAACAACGCCGCGCAGTTCGGCAACGTGATCGCCATCTGCGACGTGGATCGCGGCACTCTGGAGGGCAAGGGGAATGCCGACCGGTTCAAGCAGGCCGAGAAGTTCCTCGATCACCGCGAGCTGTTCGCCAAGCACGGCAAGAACATCGACATCTGCACGATCAGCACGCCCGACCACATGCACGCGACGGCGACTCTTGAGGCGATGCGCCTGGGCATCAGCTGCTACACGCAGAAGCCGCTCACCCGGACGATCTACGAGGCGCGGCTGCTCGCGGAGGTTGCCAAGGAGACCGGCGTCTGCACCCAGATGGGCAACCAGGGGACGGCGTTGGACTCCTCGCGGGAAGCGATCGCCCAGCTCAAGTCCGGAGTCCTCGGCCCGCTGAAGGAAGTCTACGTCTGGTCGAACCGCCCCGTCTGGGCCCAAGGGCCGGGCCGCCGGATGACGATGGCCAAGTTCGCCGCCCAGGCCAAGGCGGAGAATCCCGATGCCGCCGAGCGGCTGATGGAAGGCAAGAAGAAGGAGATCGAGCGGGCCCTCGAGAAGCTGGATTGGAAGCTCTGGCTGGGCGTGGCCCCGGAGCGCGAGTACTGGCCCGGCCTGTATCACAGCTTCCAGTGGCGCGGTTGGTGGGATTTCGGCAGCGGCGCGCTGGGCGACATGGCCTGCCACCAGGTGACCGTTCCCTTCGCGGCTTGCGGGCTGAAGGACCCGGTCTCGGTCGTCGCCAAGACCACCGGCCACGATTACGACAGCTTCCCGGCCAGCTCGATCATCGAGTTCCAGTTCCCGGCGACCTCGGAACGCCCGGCGATCCCCTTCTGGTGGTACGATCGCAGGGGCAACAAGCCGCCGCAAGAGGTCTTCAGCAAGTGGGGCATCGAGAAGGTGTCCGACAGCGGCGCGCTGATCGTCGGCGAGAAAGGCGCTTTCTACAGCAGCGACGACTATTGCGGAAGGTACGAACTGAAGGGCGTCGAGAAGGTCAAGGTCGACTATGAGAAGGCCGAGAACAAGGGCAATAACGACCTGAACAACATGTGGGAGCTGTTCCGGGCGAAGATCGCGGGCGATCCGAAGATCTGCCATTCGAACTTCATCGACCGGGCTGGCCCGTTGACCGAGACGATCCTCCTGGGCAATCTGGCCGTCTGGGCGGCTGCCAAGGGCGGCGCCAATGGCGAGATGGGAGATTGGGGCGAGAAGGTCGAGTGGGACGCCAAGAATCTCAAGGTCACCAACCTGGACGCACTCAAGACGCCCGGAGTGGCCGATCTGGTCAAACCGAAGTATCCGGAAGGATATCGGCTCGACTGAGTGCCGCGGAACGATCACCGAGCAACAGCTCGCGCGGCGATCCATCCCCGGGTAGCCGCCGAGCTGGCTCGGCGACGGGCGGCACGTCCGGGCGCGGGGCAGACCCGCGCGGCTATCGTCTGTAACCTGTGACCTGCCACAAGCGCGGGCCGAGCCCGCACGGCGGCCGGGTGGAATCCCGGAGTCGCTCGATGAGAAAGTCAACAGCCATGAGGAACAATCTCCCGCTGGCGGGCAGCGTGCTCGCCGTGCTGACTGTCTGCTTGATCGGCCTGGCTGGCTGCCCCGCTCCCAAGAGTGGTGGCAACGGCGCGGGGCAGTCGTCGGGCGGCGCAGCCGGCGTCGATCGAAAGCCCGGCGAGGAAGAACGCGCCACGGCCACGGCCACGGCTACGGCCAAGGCCGAGGACGTGGAAACCGCCAAGGGACTCCTCGATGGAATGCCCGGGGCGAAGTGCACGCTGCGGCCGGGCGGCTTGCTGACGGAGATCGTGATTCCGGACGGTTCCGCGCTGACGCCGGAGGACGTCTCCCTGTTCGGGAAGCTCACGGACCTGGAGACGCTTCAGATTCTCAACTACCGCGAGCTGAACGACGAGATGGCCGCAGGTTTGACGGCGCTCGAGGGCCTGAAGAAATTGGCTCTGACCAACTCGGCGATCGGAGATGCGACCGTCGAACGGATCGCCAAGTCCTTGCCGAATCTGGCTGAATTGGACCTGTCGTCGAACACCAACATGACCAACGGTGCTCTGAAGGCCATCTGCCAGGTGGGCGGCCTCGAGCGGTTGACGCTCGTGCAGAACAACTTCAACGACATCGGGACGGGCCATTTGGAGAGCCTGAAGAATCTGCGGGTCCTCGATCTCCGCGGGAACATGGACGCGGGCGACATGACGCTGGAGATTGTCGCCCGACTGCCGAAACTCGCGGCTTTCAAGCACCGCAGCACGGCGGTGACCGATCTGGGCATGGAATATCTGGCGGAGAGCAAGACGCTCCGTGCGCTGCTGATGCACGATTTCAACGTGACCGGCCAGTCGGGGCAGTATCTGGCGAGAATGCCCAGTCTTCGCGAGCTGGAAGTGTTCCGCTGCCCCGCCTTTGGCTCCGACGGCGTGCTGGCGCTGAAGGGGCTCAAGCTGACCCGGCTCACGCTCCGGGATCTTCCCGCAGTCGACGACCAGGCGATGGAAGTCTTTGCGGAACTCCCGGAATTGAAGCGGCTTTACTTGCACGAACTCCCCTCGCCCAGCGATGAGGGGCTGAAGAACCTGGCCGCCTTGAAATCGCTGGAATTGCTGGACATCTGGACCGTGCCCCAGATGGGCGACGCAACCGTTGCCGCGATCGCCGGCCTGCCGAACCTCAAGGAATTGTCGATCCGGACGACCGACGTGACCGACGCGGCGGTCGACAGTCTCCTGGGGATGCCGAACCTGCGGTCGTTGACGTTCACTGACAACGGACGGGTCACGCCCGCAGGGCTCCAGAAGCTGTCCGGCAAGCAGTGGTCGAAGCTCGACATCGGTTCCGCCGCGTCCAGCGAATCAGCGGCTCCGTGATCGGCGTTGATTGCCGCACCGCGCGGGGGCGACGTGGAACCGCCCGGCAAACCGGCTCGATAGAAGTGGCAGGTTCGCAGATGAACCGTCGTGGTTGGCATCTGTACGGGGTTCTCGCGCTGATTCTATTGCCCTTATGGCTGGCATATGCCGCCTGGCATTCTCGGGCGTACCGATACGAGCGGCGGCTGGCGATGGAGTCGATACACCGGCAGGCGGAGACGGTTCGCCGGGTTCTTGTCGGCAGCATCAACTCCCACCGCCGCGTGGGCCCGTTCTTCGACGCGATGGTCCAGGGCTCGTTGGACGAAATGGCCCGCTCCGAGGCGATTCTGGCCGTGGGCATCGCCGCGGATGAATCCGGGCAGCGCGGCGGGATCCTGCTGGCGGCGGGCGATGACGCCCTGTTGGACTTGAGCGTTCCGGTGGACGATGTTGGGTTTCGCTTCGTCAACGGGTTTCGCCTCGACGCGGAACCGGCTGGCGGCGGCGGCGGGGGCGGGGGCGGGGGCGGAGGACGTGGGTGGGGCCGCGCGCTCCGCGGCGAATTCGAAGAGGGGGTGTTTCGCGCCGGGGAGGCCTATGCAACCGTGCTGGTGCTCGATCGGGCGGAAACAGACCGCCAGGTCCGCCGCGCGTTTTGGCTCCGCCTGTGGGCGGTCGCCGCCGGAGCGGCGGTGCTCGTCCTGCTCTCGGTCGCCTGGTTGACCACGGTCCGCCTGGTGGAGAGCCGCAGCCAGGCCCGCTTGCTGCAATCCGAGGCGGACCACTTGCACGACATGGGCCAGGCGGCCGCCGGCCTGGCGCACGAAACGCGGAATCCCCTCGGGCTGGTCCGCGGCTGGACCCAGCGGCTGGCGCAGTCGCCCGGCTCGACGGCCGAGCAGCGGCGGCAAGCCCAGGCCGTGATTGAAGAGTGCGATCGGATTACCGTCCGGATCAACCAGTTTCTGTCCTACGCCAAACCGTGTGATCCGCAGCCGGAGCGGCTGGACCTTGAGGGGCTGGTCGCCGAACTGGTGGCGATTCTCCAGCCCGACCTGGAGTGCAAAGCGCTGAAGATCGACCTGGCGGTCGAGAACCGGCCCGCCGTAGTCGACGTGGACCGGGAGATGTTTCGCCAGGCGGTCTTCAACCTCCTCAGCAACGCGATCGAGTTTGCGCCCCAGTCCGGGGTGATCGAGGTTCGCTTGACGCGGGGGCGCGGCGGCCGCCTGCGGCTGGAGATTGCCGATCCCGGGCCGGGCGTCCCGGCGGAACGGGCCGATTCGCTGTTTTCACCCTATTTCAGCACGCGCCCCGGCGGGGTCGGGCTCGGCCTGGCGATCGTCCGCAGGATCGCCCGGGCGCACGGTTGGCGAGCCGGTTACCGCCCGCGGCCGGGCGGAGGTTCGATTTTCTGGCTGGATCATGCCGATGACCGCTAGGCGACGGGTACTGATTGTCGACGACGAAAAGTCCCAGCGGGACCTGCTGGAGGGCTTTCTCCAGTCGCTGGGGCTCGAGACCGCCGCGGCCGCCAGCGGGGAGCAGGCGCTCGCCGAGCTCCGCTCCGCGGCGTTCGGCCTGGTGCTTCTCGACGTGCGGTTGCCCGGCATGTCGGGGCTCGAGGCGCTGCCGGAAATCCACGCGATTGCGCCGGAGTTGCCGGTGCTGCTGATCACGGCCTACGGCGAGCTCCGCCAGGCCGTGGCGGCGGTCAAGAGCGGCGCGGTCGATTACCTGGTCAAACCGGTCGATCTGGATGAGCTGGAAGCGGTGATTGCCGACACCCTGGGCACCGAGGCGGAGGATCGCAAGGGGCCGGAGTGGCCGCTTGCCGACTTGCCCGAGGGCCTGATCCTGGAGAGTCCCGCGATGCGCCACGTGGCCGAGACGGTTGCCGTCGTCGCGCGGTCGAATGTGCCCGTGCTGGTGATGGGAGAGAGCGGGACCGGCAAGGAGGTCGTGGCCCAGTTGTTGCACCGCTGGAGCGAGCGGTCGAGCGGGCCGCTGGTCGCGGCCAACTGTGCCGGGCTCTCGGAAACACTGATCGAGAGCGAGTTGTTCGGCCACACCAAAGGAGCGTTCACCGGCGCCGCCGAGGCACGCCAGGGCTTGTTTCGCGCGGCCGACGGAGGGACGCTGTTCCTCGATGAAATCGGGGAATTGCCTCTGCACCTGCAACCCAAGCTGCTGCGGGCAATCGAGACCGGCAAGATCACGCCGGTAGGCGCCGACGCCCCGATCGACGTCGACGCGCGGCTGGTGGCGGCCACGAACCAGGACCTGGGCGAGGCGGTCGAGGCGGGACGGTTTCGCGACGACCTCTACTATCGCATCAACGTGATCGAGTTGGTGGTCCCCCCGTTGAGCGAGCGGCGCGACGACGTCGTCCCGCTCGCCCACCGCTTTGCACTGGAGTTTTCCGCTGTCCCGGTGCGATTCTCGCCGCAAGCCGTTCAAACCCTCTTGGCCTACGCCTGGCCGGGAAACGTCCGCGAGCTGCGCAACGCGATTCAACGGGCTTGCCTGCTCTCGCGGGGCGACGTGATCATGCCCGACCATCTGCCGCCGCGGATCGCCGGCCTTGCGGGCCCGGTCCCCGCGGCTCGTGGCGAGGGGCGCCTCTCGCAGGTCGAACGGGCGACGATTCTGGCCACGCTCGCCGAGTGCGGCGGAAACCGGACAATCGCCGCCAAGAAGCTCGGAATCAGCCGCAGAACGCTGATCTACAAACTCCGTGCCATCGAGGCAGACGACGGATAACTCTTCGCAGACGGTGAGTCTTCCGCAGACTGCCAGCAAGCGGCAGCGGCGTGCCGACTGGCAAACCTGTGTGCAATCAGTCTATTTTGCCCAGACTGCCGCAGCCGGGTCGGGCGTGCAAGGAGGGCCCTCTCGTCGCGTGCGGATCTGGGCCGGACTTGGCGTAGTTTGCGGGCAATGGAGTGGAGTTGCTCCCCCCTTTTTGTGCGATCCGGCCAAATCTGATTGTTGTGATTGCGCGTGGTTAGCCGATAGTCACAAATGCACTACATCTTGCGCAGTGTGTGATTGTTCTCTTTCTCGCGAGCGACGAACCGTCAATCAAGGCAGAGACAGATATGCCCCGTACTTCGTGTTGTCTCCAACGTGCAATCTGCTTTGCAGCGGTCTTGATGCCGCTGTTTGCGTGCGGCTGTCAGACAACGCGGTCGGCGATGCCGCCCGAAGCCACCGCGCTGGCATCGTCCGCGCCGCGGGAGCTGAACAAGGTTTCGCTTCCGGCCTATCGGATCGAACCGCCCGACCTGCTCTCGATCGAGGCCTTGAACATCGTTCCCAAGATGCCCTATTCGCTGAAGACGCTCGACGTCCTGTCGATCGAGTTGCAGCGATCTCCGATGGACCGGCTACAGCGGGGCGACTTGCTGTCGATTCGAGCGCCCGGGGCGCTTGCCGAGGCGCCGATCGATGCCGTTTATCCGGTTGAGGCAACCGGGCTGGTCAATTTCGGCGGGCTCTACGGATCGGTGGCCGTCGGCGGGATGACGGTCGCTGAAGCAAGCCAGGCGATCGAAAGCCACCTGAAGCAGGTGCTTGCCGACCCGCGTGTGGAGTTGTCGCTGGCCCAGTCGGGCTCGCCGATCAGCGGAGCTTATCCGATCCAGGTCGGCGGAACCGTCGACCTCGGCATGCCTTACGGGACCGTGGCGGTGGCTGGCTTGAGCGTGGAGCAGGCACGGGAGGCGATCTACCAGCACCTGGTCCGATTCTTCAACCAGCCCAACGTCTCCGTCTCATTGGTCAGCGTCGGCGCCCAGCAGCAGATCGCTGGAGAACACCTCGTTAGCCCCGACGGCACCGTCAATTTGGGCACCTACGGGTCGGTCTCCGTGGTCGGCTTGACGCTTGCCGAAGCCAAGATGGCGATCGAACACCACCTCTCCCAGTTCCTGGATTGGCCCGAAGTGGCGGTGAATGTCTATGCCTACAACAGCAAGGTGTATTACATCGTGACGCAAGGCGCTGGAACGGGCGACCGGGTCTACCGTTTTCCGATCACGGGCAACGACACCGTGCTCGACGCGATATCCAACGTCAACGGCTTGGAGGGGATCTCTTCGAAGCAGATGTGGATTGCCCGGCCCACGCCCGACCCGTGCCAGGTTCAACTGCTGCCGGTCAACTGGGATGCCGTAACCGCGCAGGCCTCCGTGCAAACGAATTACCAACTGATGCCGGGCGACCGCCTGTTCATTGCCGAGGACAAGCTGGTGGCGCTCGACACCGGGCTTGCCAAACTGCTCGCCCCGGCGGAGCGCGTGATGGGATTCTCGATCCTCGGAGCGGGCGTAGCCACGCGATTCTCGGGCAAGGTGCTCGAGGGTGGAGGAAATCAGCGGAGCACGTTCTGAGGGATCGGGCCGATATCCCACGGATCGTCGGGTAGGCAGGTTTGAAGCGGTTGTCAACTGGGGGAGCTATGTACAACGCCCTTCGATTGTCGCGAACGTTCGTGATCTGGCTAGCCGTGGGGGCTGTCTGCGCGGGCGGCTGCTACAGACCCCGGTTGTGGGTCGCCCCGGAGTATCGCGGCCCCGAGCCGAGGGCGACCGCATGGCCCCGCCACGCGTGCCGGGTTTGCACCTCGCCGGCGTGTTTCGGCTACCACGCCGGCCAGTGGCGGCCATGGCCCTGCCCGGACCCGCCGCACACCGCGGTGATCGGTGTCGGGCCGCAAGCCCCCGACAGCTTCTCCGGCGCGTCGCCAGCGGATCCGATCGAGGTCCCTTTGGACAGCGGCCTGGTCAGTCCGGAGGCGAATGCCGCCCGGCCCGAAATCCCCATGCCGGCCCCCGACCTTGCGCCCGTGCCTGACCAAGGCGACGTCACGGCGCCGCTGCCTGAGAGAGGGGCGATTCCAGTTCCCCCACCGGATGCCTCCCCCGCCGAGAGCGTGCCGCCTCCAGCCACGCCTTCGCCAAGCGACGCTATCCCGGCGCCGACGGACAGGAAGCCTGCCGACTCCGCGCCGACTGCTCCCGGCGTGCCGCCGCAAGCGCCGATTCTGAAAACCTCCCCTCCGGACAACAGCGCCGCGCCCTCGCACGATCTGTTTTCGGGCTTGGTCCAGGCGGTCCAGGCCTTGTCAATCCCAAGTCTCGCAAGCCAAGGCGGCGAGCCGGTCGTTCCGGCGGTACTCGCCACGGCCGATCGAGAAGAGTCCGGCGAGCCCGAAGCCGCTGCGGCAAGCCTGGTGACCGCGCTGGCCCGCTGATCCGGCCGGGTGGAAAGGGAATGGGGGTAACCACTCACACGAGGGGGGCCACTTGGAAGTCGTCGATTGCGATCGACGCGCCCTTCTGGAGAAAATCGACGCTCACCAGCAGCCTGGTCTCGCCATGCCTCTTGATCACGGTGCCTTCAAGCCCGGCCATCGAGCCGGACTTGATCCGCACCCGGTCGCCGGTGGTCAGCCGGTCTTCAACGGTCAGCGGAGCACCCGACAAGATCAGCCGCTGCAACTGCGCGAGGTCGCGTATGAGTGCCTCGGGATCGTGAACTTCGAGAATTCGGGAGATCCGGTTGGTCTTGAGGCTCTCGACGCGTTCCAGTTCTGTCCCGAAGAGGAACACATAGCTGGTGAACAATGGCTTGTACGACGATACCCTGCGGCCGCGGTAAACGTTGGTAGATCGAATCAGGGGGAGATAGTAGGGAATCTTCCGAGTAAAGAGATCGCGGGCGAGCGATTTCTCCTGTCGCGACATTGTGTAAATTGCCCACCATTGCCGGTTCGACGGCTCCCGGGCGAGGTGTTCCAACAGCTCGCCGGGAAAGATATCCGGTGTCTGGCTCATGTGGACGCTCTCGTGATCGAACGCTTGATGCCCTGCTGGCCGTGTACACTCGGGGACTGGCCGGCCCCATCGAGGGCAGTCCCGAGTGCGCAGCATATGGGATCAGACTACCTTCCGGCGGGCACTTGCCGCAACCCATCTTGATGTGCGAGAATTGTCTGGAGTCCGTCGTCGTGCCGCCCGCAGAACTTTAGCCAGCTCTTTTTTGAGTTGGCTAAAGGACCGCCGGTGGCCGAAACCGATCGATGGTCGAGGGAGGCCCTTTGTGCACAGCATTGAGAAGGGTTCGTTGAGCCGATCAAGAAGACTCGTCCGTGACCGAACCGATTTGTGGCCGTGGGAGGCCCTCTACGCAGCACAGAAACGATTCTTCGGGGCGCTGCTTCCCGGGCCGTCCGCTCAGCTGATTGCTACGACTCATGGCGCACGAAATCGCCAAACTGATCCTGGAGCATGCCGATTCCGGCAAAGAGCGTGCAGCGGCGATTCGAACCGCCCTTTCTATGGGCATGCCTCTCAGCCAGATTGAGGAGTATCTGGACTGGCTCGACCAGATGCGACCACCAAAACCCTCGGAAGAGGATTAGCTTGGCGCCGTCGCGCAGAACGACATTCCTTGCCTGGTCGATTGCACGCCGGCCGCGCGGTGTTTAAGGCGAGGCGGGCGAGTCACTCTGTGCCGACCCGATGACGGCAACGGGAACGACAATCGCGGCCGCGATGCCGGTGTAGGTGAGGACGGGATGCTCGGCGGCCCAATCGTAGAGTTTTCCGCGGATAATCGGGCCGCCGACCACAATCAGCGTGGCCTTGCCGGCGGCCGGCGGCGCGGTGCCGCACTGCCAAAGCCGGCAGACTCGGATTTCGTCGCCGCATCGGAGGCCGTACGGACCGGCGTGGACATTTTTGAATCGGAAGCATCCCCTCTCGTCGGTTACGGTCGACAGCGCCGGGTGGCGGCCACCGCCACGGGTCAGTTCCAGCCGAGTCCCGGGCACGGGGATGCCCTCGGCCGTCACCACCGTGCCGGCCCAACTGCCGTCGGGCCCCAATTGGGCGTCCAAGGCGGTAGTCCGCGGCTCCGCCCAGGCGACGGATGATGCCCACAGGCTCAGGCCCAACACAGCCAGCAGGTTTGGCAGTTGGCGCGGCGAAAGCGTGTTCACTCTGGAGTCCTCCGTGCGAATCGGGCCACTCCTCTTTGGTAGCGCGTTGTGCCCGACGCTCTCTTGAACTGTTTACCGCCAATACGTGTGTCGCTCGCGTCAGCGGCGGCGGCCGAAATTGTAGTAGTGCGAGTAATTCATGAACGTGCTGCGGACCCCGGTCGGCGTCAGCACGCCGCGCGATTCGAGGGCGGTGGCCCGCTGCCGCACCGCCTGCAACTCAACCGCCTGCTGGTTGATGCGGTTCTGCTGGTCCACAAGCGTCTGTCGCAACCTTTGCTCGGGTCGCACATAGGACAGGTATGGCCCGACCGGACCGGGATCCGTGCGATACATGTTGAGCCAAGGGCTCAAGGCGGGACCTGGGGTATACGGTGTTCGCACGACCTGGCCGCTGGCAGAACTGGAGGCGATCAGCAGTAGCAGCCCAGCAGTCGCCGCGAGCGGCGGAATTCGGATTTGACGCGTCACAATGCCACACTCCGTCAAGAACAGTGATCCAAGGGGGTCTTGCAGGGAAAGACGGATCGATTTGCAGATCCGCGCAAACGGGCGGATCGGTTGCCACCCGCCTACAACAATTTATCGACAAAATGGCTCGGCCGCTTGTCCGATTCGGCGAAGTCGCCGAAATATCCCCACTCCGTCGCCAGATCGGTTCGGCGCAATCGAGACATCCGCGGGAGGACTCGGAACGCGCCATCGGAAGGCGGTGCGTGGGTCAGCCATTTCGGGTTGTTCTATTCCACCCATATAGGCTGCCTGGTTTTTCTGGCTTCCCCTCTCATTGCGTATTGCCATCGGCTCACGGATCAACTACGCTGACGAGTAAGGGCAACAGGTGCGTACTGTCCAGGACAGGCGCGGAACCGCCCGTGACGGAACGGTCGGGCCGACACGGAATCGTATCGTCCTGGCAAGTCGCCGTCAATCTGGCAAAGCTGATCTGCGCTGGTCTGCCGGAAGAGCAGCCGGGAGCGGAGAGGAGTTGTCGGGGGCAACACTTATCTTCTTCGTGCAGTTCTTTTCCTCGCTGGCCAGTTGTCTGCTTGTCTTGCAGAATCATGAGGAGTTGCACGGAGCGGATGGGTTGGAGGCCCGTTGGCGGTTCTGAAGCGACGCCGAATGTTTCTGCCATGAACGAAGAACAACGGACCGACCAGCGTCCGCGTCGTCCCCGGGTCCCGCTGGCATTGCTGCACCGAAACCGGCTGTTTTGCGACTGCCTGCGATTGGTGTTCGATGCGTTGGAGACCTTTGAGCCGATTGTTGTGGATCACCGGGAGCCGGGGTTTCTCTCGTTGATCGAGGCCAGGAGGCCGGACCTTCTCCTGGTCGACGCACGACTGCCGGACGGCATGGCGGTCCAAGTCACGCACTTCGTGTTCAACCGGGTTGGCCGGGCGAAAGTCCTGCTCCTCGGCTCGCTGGAATGCCGAGACGTCCTGTTGGAGTGCATTGGGGCGGGAGCCCAGGGCTGCGTCCTCGAGGATTCCACGCTTGCCGAACTCCAGGCAGCACTGGAGAAAATCTACCACGGCGAGCCGTATTGTTCTTCCTTCCTGCTGCACGCGATGCTCCAGCAGCTTTCCGAGGCGGCGCGCCAGCCGCGCTGGCCGGACAGCGCCCGTTCGATCAAGTTGACATTCCGGGAGCAGGAGGTTCTTCAACTCGTTTCGCAGCACCTGAGCAACAAGGAGATTGCCAAGCGGCTGCTGATCTCGGTCTATACCGTGAAAAACCACGTGCACAACATCGTGGAGAAGCTCCAGGTTGAAAGCCGCTACGAGGCAGTCGAATATGCACGGCAGCGAAACTGGATCGCTCCCCTCCAAGCGCTTTGATTTGCGGCTTGCCTGTGCATCGGGCCGCCGGCGCGGAACGCGCCGGCAGGACGATTGCCCGGGTAGCTGCTGTCCCGCCCCCCCCCGGCGGCAGTCCGGTCGGGCCTTCCGACCACCGGAAAGCATTTGAAATCCCCGGGAGAATTCATTAAAGTAACTAGGTTGGGGGGAGCGTGGAAGGTCGGCCTTGCCCGCTGGTGCGGGGCAGGTCTAGAAGGCGTGCGGGTGTTCCCGCAGGGTTCCGGAGGTCGGCGGTTCCGATGGCAGTCTCTTCAGGTTATTGGTGCGATCAGCGCTTGATCGTCACGGTCGATGGCCCGGACGGTTGCCGCTCGATCACCCTCAACAAACCCTTTGCCCGGATCGGCGGCAGAGCGCCGGCGGAGATTGTCCTGCCGGCGGAGACTTTTCCACGCCGGTGGCTCTACCTGCACGGTTCCACGCACGGGGTGTTCTGGCTGAAGCTGCCTCGTTCGTCGGCGGGGGAGAAGCACACCCACGGCTGGCTCGATGCCGGCCAATGGCTTGTCTGCGGCTCGCACCGCCTCGGCGCCCAGTTGACCGGAGGCGGTGCTGACCTCCTGCAACCGGGACCCGATTGGCTGGGCGAGGGAAGCGCCCGGCCGCCGTATCCGGTCATCGTGCTGTCAATCGGCGGCCAGGTCATCGAGCGGCAGACGCTTACGCGGCGTTTGACCATCGTCGGCCGCCACCCGCCCGCGACCGTGCAAATCGCCAATCGCTCCGTGTCGAACTGCCACTGCGCCCTGTTCATCGATGCCGGAGAGTTGTGGGTCGTCGACCTGCTGAGCAGCAACGGCACGAGGCTCTCCGACGCCCCGATCGAGTCGGCCCGGCTTTCAGAAGGGGAGACCCTGAGGCTCGGGGGGATCGACCTGACGTTCGACGGATGCTCGATCGGCGAGGAGCGATCGGCGATCGTCGAGACGCTCGCTGCCGCGGACGAGAACGACGAGCTGCCAGGGAGTGCCGCGCCCCTTGAGGATCGGCGGGCAGGGCTCGATGCGCAGAAAGCGGAGCTTGCGGCCCAGCGGGAGCAGTGGAGGCGGGAGCAGGACCGCCGGGAAGCCGCGATCGCCAAGCGGCTCTCGGAACTGGAGGCCAACCGAGCCGCGCTGGATGCCAGGTGGCTGGAATTCGAACAGCGGCAGGCGAGTCTCCAGCAGGAATTGGCGGCCCATAAGCAGCAATGGGAAGAGCAGTGCCTCGCCTGGCGCGAACGGCAGGAGGCCGCCGAGCGGCAGCTCGCCGAGGAGCGCCGGCAGCTCGCCGAGGAGCGCCGTTCCTGGCGCGCGGAGCAGCAGGGACCGGCCGCCTCGCAGCAGGCCGCCCCGCGGCGCGCGGATCAAGAGCCAGGCGAAGCCGCGGACGGACGGCTTGCCGCCGCCGATTTGACGGCGCAACCGGCAGCCCTGGAAGAATCCGCATTCGAGGGGAGCGTTGCCGGCCTCGGGCTGCTCTGCCCTCGGGCGGCCGTCGAACGCCCATCGGGACCTCGGTCCCTTGAGCCGGCAACCGCCGCGGCCGGCGCTAACGGGGATGCCGAGCGATTGGATGATCAAGCGCGGATTCGGGAAGCGTTGGCGGCCTTTCATCAGCGGAAGCAAGGTGGTATCATCGCGTCTCTCCTGCGGCTCCTCCGCCGCGGCGAGGTTTAGCCCGGCCCCCGACGATCGGACGGGCGCGGGCGGCGTCCCACCGCCAACTCCCTCGGATTGACCTTAACATCAGCAAAGACACAGGAGATGGATATGATCTGGAATCATCCTGCGATATGTCGCGATTGCCTGGGCCGCGCTCGCATCGGGATCATCGCATGGCTGTTGGCAATCACTGGAAGCATTGGATTGTCTGCCGGCGCGGCCGAATCATCCGATCGGGCGCGGATGCCCGTCATGCCCAAGTCTGGCATCTCCGCGCACCGGGGCGCCAGCACCAGCCACCCGGAGAATACGCTTCCGGCGTTTCGCGAGGCGATTCGGCTGGGCGCGCACCAGATCGAATTGGACGTCTACCTGACCAAGGACAAGCACTTGGTGATCATGCACGATTCGACGGTCGACCGCACCACGGACGGCACGGGCAAGATCGCCGACCTGACGCTGGCTGAAATCAAGCAGCTTGACGCTGGTGGCTGGAAGGGTCCGCAGTATGCCGGCGAACGCGTGCCCACGCTGGAGGAGGTTCTGGCAATCATGCCGGACAATGTCTGGCTCAACCTGCACCTCAAGGGAGGCGCCGAATTGGGGGCTGCCGTGGCCCGGCAGGTTGTCCGCGATCAGCGCACGCATCAGGCGTTTCTTGCCGCAGGGCGTTCCGTGATAGAAGCAGCGCGAAAGGTCTGCCCGGAGATCCTTGTCTGCAACATGGATCGCCGTGAGTCCTATTCGCAGTACGCGAGCGAGACAATTGCGCAGGGGGCGGATTTCATCCAGTTGCTGGGCAAGCTGGCATCGCCGGACGACATGGCCGGGCTCAAGGCGGCGCGAGTCCGGATCAACTACTGCTGCACGAATGACCCGGAATCGCTGGAGAAGCTTTATGCGGCCGGCGTCGAATTCGCCCTGGTGGACGATCTGGAAAAGATGATGCAGAAGGCCGCGGAATTGGGAATCCGTCCGCTGAAGCCGGTCTTTCGCGCCGGCGGCAACGCCACAGGGCAATGACTCTTGCCTCGCGGCCGTTGCGCTCTAGCGGGCAGGATTGTCAGCGCGGCGCGCAGAGCATCAAACCTGGCACTGTAGACCCAATCGCCGCCCCTCGGAGTGAGAGGGTGGGTTATTCGAGATCGAAGTCGAAGGTGTTGTCGGCGCCGTCGGCAACGGTGGCTTTCAAGCCGGAACGTGCGACCGACGCATACTTCTCGGGGATCAGACTCTTCAGCGGCGGCGTCTCGCCGTCCGCGACTTCGTCGGGCGGTTCCTCGTACTTGACGACCTGGACGCCGTATTCTCCGGGAATCGCTCCGTCGCCCTGCTCGAAAGTGGTCAGCGAGTAGCGGCCTGCCGAATCGGTCCGGCCCACAGCGCTGCCGGAATTGTCGGCCAACAGGAACGTGACCGAAGCGTCAGCCAGCGGCTGTCCCTCGAGGGTGATCGTGCCCTGCACGGGCACGGTCTTTGGACCATCACGATCCGATGCCCCGCCACAACCGCCAATCATCAGGATCAGCGGCGCAGCGATACCGAAGCGCCTTGCGGACACTACTTTTTCGCCGCGGGCTTTGCGGCCAGTTGCACGCCGACCAGTCCGCCCACGATGAACCCGACCACGAACACGGCGAACAACAGGAGCGAGCCGGGGAAGCCGAATCGGAACAGGAGGAACTTGACTTCAAAGCTCTGCGTGTTCTGGAAGACGAAGATCAAGACCACGGCGGCGAGGATCAGGATCGCAAGCAGCTTGACTTTGCCCATCACGGTCTCCGCGACTTCAGGATTTCCACGTTGCCGAGCAGCACCCCGGTCGCCGGCAGCGCCGCTGCTGGTGCGCTGGAAGTTGTCGAGCAGATTCCCGTCGAGACTGGGGCCGCTCCCCCTCAATCATCGATGGTTCGAAAATCGACCGTTTGCCACCGGCCGGGTTTCAACGATCCGATCCGGGAGCGGCAATTGTTCTGGCTCTTCTTCGACCGGGTCGCATGCCCGCAGGTGATCTGTCCCTTGTTCCGGAGGGTGCTCCGCGCGCCGCTTCCTCACCGTGCCGGTGAATAGTCCGTGGCCGCCATGAACACGGACTTCACGCCGTCGGTGACGGTCAACGGGCCGCCGGCCTTGTCTTCGGAGGCCTTGCGGGCGACGATCCAGTCGGGGTCGGCGCGAAATGCGTCAAAGGCGGCTTTGGCGGCCTCAACGCTCGGATGCGTCACGAGGTAAACAAGCGTCTCGCCGGCGCCGGGCTGGCCTTCCCGCGGGCACCAGTAACCGAAGCAGGTGATGCCGTGCTTCGCGAACAGTTTGACCGTGTGGTCGCGGAAGCGGGCGTTCAGATTCGCCAGATTGCCGGGCGAGGCGGTATAGGTCCGCAGCTCGAACACCCGCTTGCCGCCGGCGGCCGGCTTGACCGGGGGCGAGTAGTCGGTCAGACTGAGCAAGACCGACTCGATCTTGTCCACGATCTTGCCCGCTGCCTC
>Ga0123329_1000928_pt1 | contig 29027 bp, 23 predicted proteins | sample BioC12SIPDNA_FD_89703 | JGI IMG/M metagenome (GOLD analysis project Ga0123329, IMG submission 89703) | Anaerobic biogas reactor microbial communites from Washington, USA - Biogas_R1_B C12 SIP DNA | ecosystem: Engineered > Bioreactor > Anaerobic > Unclassified | place: Washington, USA | collected...
CTCCAGCGCCTTCCAGGCGTCCAGCCGCCGCTGGTCGTCCGGGCGCGTGAGAGCCGCATAGGCGCCCTGTCGCCGGCGGAAGTCCTGCGGCGGCCATGGCGTCACGGCCGGCGACACGGCACAGCCGCCGACGTAGTTGGCATGGCGGCGGGCGATGGGCGGCGCCGGGGCATGGATCACGGTGAGCCCGGCGGCGCGGCTCGCGTTCAGCACGGGGACGATCCGCTCGACGGTCACGCGGTCGTCCTCGGCGTGCAGGTCGCGCTGTGCGTCGCGGTCCCACACGTCCAGACACACCAGGGCCGTCTCCCGCAGCGACACGTTCCAGCAGACGGTCTCGTAGCGGCCGTGAGTCTCCAACGGCTCGATCCCGCCGCCGGGAAAACGGCTGTAGTACCGCGCACGCAACGTGATCATGGCAACCCTTCTGCCGCGCGGGGCGGTCGCTCAGAACATCGAGAGCTGGTGACGCTCCATAGCGTACTTGCCCATGTGGGCGCCGATGGGGACGGGGTAGCGGCCGGTGAAGCAGGCGGTGCAGTAGTGGCTCGGCGGGCGGCTGACGCACGAGAGGGTGCCCGGGACCGAGAGGTACCCGATGGAGTCGATGCCGAGGAAGTCGGCGATTTCCTTGGGTGTGCGGCCCGAGGCGATCAGCTCGTTGGACGTCGGGAAATCGATGCCGTAGAAGCACGGGTGGCGCACGGGCGGGCTGCTGACGCGCAGGTGGATTTCCCTGGCCCCGGCGGCACGCAGGGCTTCCATCTTGCCGCGTGTCGTCGTGCCGCGAACCACGGAGTCTTCGATCACGACGATGCGCTTGCCTTCGACGACCTCGCGCATGATGTTCAGCTTCACCTGGACGCTGGAGGCCCGGTCCGCCTGGCTGGGCTGGATGAACGTGCGGCCGACGTAGTGGCTTCGGATGAAGCCGATATCCAGCGGGATGTTGCTTTCGAGGGCGTAGCCGACAGCGGCCGAGTGGCCGGTGTCGGGAATGGCCACGACGACGTCGGCCTCGGTCGGGTGCTCGCGGGCAAGCTGGCGCCCGAGGTTGCGGCGCACGGCGTGGACCGAGTCGCCGAAGACGTAGGAGTCGGGCCGCGAGAAGTAGATGTGCTCGAAGATGCAGTGCGACGGTCGCACGCGATCCGGGTGGCAGTAGGTGCTGGACCGCAGGCCGGCCTCGGTGATGTGGAGGATTTCGCCGGGTTCGATGTCGCGGACGCGCGTGATGTTGAGCATGTCGAAGGCGCAAGTCTCGCTGCTGACGACATAGGCGTCGCCGAGGCGTCCGAGCGACAGCGGCCGCAGCTTGTACGGGTCGCATGCGGCGATGAGGCGGTCGGGGGCGAGGATCAGGAGGCTGTAGGCCCCTTCGAGGCGGTCCAGGACGTAGGCGTACGGGTCGGCGAGGTTCTGCGAGGCCACGCCGGCAAGCAGGTGGACGATGACCTCGGTGTCGTTGGTGGTGCGGAAGATAGAGCCGCGCGCCTCGAACTCGTCACGCAGGAGCCGCGCGTTGGTCAGGTTGCCGTTGTGGGCGACGGCCACAGGCCCGCGGCTATAGCGAACGACCATGGGTTGGGCGTTTTCGACGCGGCTGGAGCCGGTGGTGCTGTAGCGCACGTGGCCGATGGCGGCACGATTGCGAAGGGCCTCCAGATCGGGCCGGGTGAAGACGTCGCGCACCAGGCCCATGCCGACGTGGTGCTTGATGGTAGAGCCGTCGGTCGAGGCGATGCCGGCGCTTTCCTGGCCGCGATGCTGAAGGGCGAACAGCCCCAGGTACACCCGCTCCACGGCGTCCGGGTGTCCGAACACCCCAAACAGTCCACAGTACTCTCTCTTCTCGGTCACGGACGGTTGGTCCTCGTCGCAGGGGCCTGTGCCACTGGCATCGGCCAAAGGATGTCCCGGGCAGGCATCGGATCGGCCACAGATCCAACACATTGTATCGGCCCCCGGCCGGGCGGTCAACGTGCACGAACGAGGGATTCAGCCCGATCGACCCTCGGCCCGGAAAGAAGCACTCCGCCGTGGCCTGCCGGCTGCGGCGGAGTGGCTCGAATACGTCCGGAATCGCACCGGGACGGTGCGACACGTTCAGCGGCGATCCTTCGGATTATCCGGGTAAACGGGGACCAGGGTCGCCCCGCTCTGGATCGACTTGACCTTCTCGGTCATCTTCTCCATATTGCTGAGGATCACGACGTCGGGGTCCACGGTCATGACCTCGGGGAACAGGGTCTTGCGACGGGCCATGTCGTCGAGCACCCGCACGGCCATCTGGGCCATGGCGGCCATCTGCGGCGCGACAACCACCTTGTTTTCGTCCACCACCTTCATGCCGGCGACCGTGCCCGTCAGGAGCACAGCACGGGCCGCACCGAGCTTGGCCAGCGGATTGCTCTCGCCGGTCGGCTCGGCGGCCGGATTGATGAGAATCCAACCGGCGATGCTGCTCTCTTCGGCCATGACCTTGTCAATGGCCGCCTGCACGCCGCCCTCGCTGGCGTTGGCCCGCTCCGGCCCCTTGACCGAGAACTTGGGCTGATCGAGGAACTGCACGATCCCCTTTTCCAGGGCCAGCTGCGCGGGCGTCTCAGGAGCGCTGATGACCGCCACCAGGCCGCCGTCCGGGCCGATCTTCTCGACCATCGTCGCGGCGATCTTGCGTCCGACGTAGGCCAGGTCGGCACCGATGAACGTGTTGCGGCCGTTGCCGGCGACAGGCGGGCAGTCGCTGTAGAACGTCACCACGGGAATCTTCTTCGCGGCCAGGGCGGCCATGGCGGCGGCCACCTCGGGCGTCGGGATGGCGTCAATGGCCACGCCGTCGGAGGCTGCGGCTTCCGTCAGGGCGGCCACCTGCTCTTCGGCCGTGGCGCCCGAAACGATCTTGATCGACGTGCCTTCCAGCTTGGCCTTCATCGATTCAGCGGCCGCTGTCACTTCGTTCGGCGCATAGCGGGTAATCACCACGAAGCTCTTGGCCTCGGGCTTCGGGGCCGGCGGCTGCTTCTGCTGACAGCCGACCGCCACCACCAGCATCACCATCGCACTGACACAGGCGAGAAATCGCATTGCCGTCCTCCTCTTGCGTGAGCGTCTGTCGGCACCCCGCCGGGGCGCGTAACACCGTATTGCACCTGAACCTGCAAGCGAGCAGTGTACGGTGCCCGATCCCGTTTGGCCAGAAAAAAAGGCTCGCCCCTCGCCGCGGGTCTCCGCCGCGCTACGCCGTCGGGCCCTGACGGCCGTTCCAGCCGGCGATCACCTCGCGCAACTGGCCCAGAATCCCTGTCGTCCGATCCAGGTGGTGCCCGTCCACGGTCTTTTCGCGCCGCAGGGTGCGGCCATCGACGGCATGGCGGCTCAGGAAGAAATCGAACACGGCGTGCTCGTCCACATCGTCCAGCAACGGCCGGCCGCTCAGGTGCGACAGGCAGGCCATCAGCCCGTAGACACCCCAGTTCGACGTCGTGGCGGCGATGAGGTGGGTCACCCGGACCACGCAGGGCCGTATCTCCAGGCCCGCCAGGGCGTCCAGCACGTTGCCCATGCCGATCTCGTTGCCGCCGTCGCCGACGCCGATGGTCAGGCACTCGGCCGCGTCGAACAGGACGCCCAGTTTGGCGGCGTGGTCGCTGATGTCCTGGTGGGCCATGTTGTAGCACCGCCCATCGGCGGCGTGGCCCGGACGTTCAATCGAGATCATGGCCACGGGCCGCCGGTCGGCGAGCAGGTCCCGCGCCGGGCGGAGGCTCTCCTGCATGCTCAGGATCGGGAACTCGATCACACGGTACCGTTCGGCCAGGACGTGGGCGATGGGCGGCGCGGCGACGAAGTGCGGCTCGAAGCCCAGGTGCATCAGGGCCCCATACAGCCCCACGGCGGCAATCGGCCCGTCCGTCTCGTACGTGCCCCGGACGGGAAACCCGGTGGCCAGCAGAACGCATCCGCGCGGACAGGCCCACAGCGCCTCGGCCGCACGCAGGCAGTAGTGCGGCGGCAGGCACCCGGCCACGCGCTCGATGCCGCGGTCGCCGTGCTGGAGAATCACCTCTTCAACGGTTCGCATGGCCCCACAGCATAGGCGCACAGCGGCCCCTCTGGCAACGGAAAACGGCCGCCCGGCGCAAGCGTGCCGTCGTCAGGCCTTCTGCCGCGTCTGCTGGTCGAAGGTGGTGACCATGGCTTTCATGCGGAACCAGGTGAACAGGGCATAGCCGGCGGCGGCCACCAGGGCACCGACGTGAACGCCGACCACACGGTACACGTCGTACCAGATGCCCTGGGCATCGTAGCCTTCCTGGAACCGCTCGGGCATGATGCACGCGTACATGGCCAGGAAGGGGCTGACCAGGGTGGCGGCGTAGCCCACCAGGGGAATCCAGGCCGTGATGCCGCAACAGCAGGTGATGGAGGCCGAGAAGCCGAGGACGACCAGGGCGGAGTACATGGCAGCCATGCCGCTGGACTTGGCTTTGAGGCTGAAGGTCATGCCGACGGTGACCATGGCGGCGGCGGCCGACCCGGCAATGAGCAGCGGGTGCAGGATCGAGATCCACGGCCAGTTGCTCCAGGTGGCGCCGCCCCCGCCGAGGATCGGGCCGCCGCTGGGCTTGATGCGGTCCACCCAGGCCTGAGGCACCAGGTCGCCGAAGTACTGTTCCACCGGGAGCCGCGCGATCAGGAACGACCCGAGCGTGACGACGAGCATCATCACCAGGAACAGGCCGAGGTAGCGGATGATGCCGAGGACCTTGCCGACGATGAAGTAGCGCGGCGTGATCGGGGTGGAGAGCATGATGTCGAGGGTGCCCTGCTCGCGTTCGTAGCTGATGCACGAGGCGGCGAGCGTGGCTCCGACGGTGAGCATGACGAACGTCTGGACGATGGCAACGACGAGGACGAACAGCCGCGCGTCGTCGGCGCGGAAGTGCGTGACCTTCATGACGAAGACGGCGTAGACGGCCAGGACGCTGAGGAGGATGTAGAGGAACTGCACGAGGTTCCTCCGTGCGGTGGCGGTGCGTGTGGTGCGTTCGCGCCACGCGATGGGATTGTCCCAGACGGAGTGCGGCTTGCGGTGCCGCTTGAACTGGAAGAAGACGATGCCGACGGCAACGAGGCCCAGGGTCATGGCCAGGACGACGAGGCCCTGAAGCGTCCCGAGCCGCGAGGTCAGCACGTAACCGCCAAAGGCCACCAGGGCGGCGCCGCCGACGGTGCCCAGGCCAATGGTGATCCGTCTGGCCAGCCGCCCATAGCCGCGCGCCAGGCGGCGGACCAGCACCGCGGCGAAGATGATGATGGCCAGGCTCAGCACCGAGCTGTAGACCAGGTAGCCGTACTCGGGATAGTGGACCCAGAACTCGCCGAACGTGACGTCGGCCAGAATCGGCCGCTCGGCCTGTCCGGCGGCCAGTGTGCGTTGGATGGCCCCGACGGGGTTGATCCAGTCGAGCGATCCGGCCACGTGAGTGCCGCCGGTCACGAGCGGCAGGACGTTGTGGTCGAGGGCGTAGGTGCCCACCAGGTAAGCGACAATGAACAGGAAGAAGCCGACCATGACGCGCCGCGTGCCGGTGTAGAGGATGCCGATGGCGATGGCAACTGAACCGGTGAGGGTGGCACTGGTGGCGGCAATGCCGTAGCTGAGAAAGACGTCGCGCAGCTCGAAGCCGCCGAAGTAATAGAGCAGCGCAAAGAGCGGGAGCGTGGAGAACAGGATCGCCAGTACGAAGAACAGTCGCGACAGGAGCGACCCGAGGACGATCTGGAGGTTCGACAGCGGGGTGGCAAGCAGGACGCTGAACGTTTCGCTGTCGCGTTCCTGGGTGATGGCCCCGACGGTGTAGATGGGGGCGAGCATAAGGATGAGCACGAGCTGCGCGTAGCTGACGGCATGGAAGAGCTTCTCGCCGAGTTCGGCCAGGGCGGCGGTGCCGCCGAGGCTGCTGCCCAGTTCACCGAGCAGAATCACAACAAGCGTGGCCAGCATGACGACAAGATAGCCGGCGCGCACCCAGACATGGCGCGACCGGCGTCCCGACGTCGTCAGCACGCGAAGGAAGATCGGGTTGACCTCCGGCAGTTTCAAGGTGCAAATCCTTTCCGGCAGCGCCGGGCGCCTTACTGCACAAGCCCCTGGGTCAGTTGCATGAACGCGGTCTCCAGGTTCGCAGGCTCTTCCTGGAACGTCAGGAGCTTGTGCCCGCGGTCCACGAGCATCTTGGCCAGAAACGAATAGTCTTCCACGTGCGAGGCGAGGGCCACCTTGAGCACCCCGTCCTCGATGTGGACTTCGGCCACGTCGCCCTGGCTCTCGAGCAGTTGCCGGGCGCGTTCGGCCTCGCCGATCACGCCGATCCGCAGGACGGTTCTCTGGCGAACCTTGCGCATGATCTCGCCGATGCTGCCCTGGGCCACCAGCTTCCCGCGCTCGATGATGCCGACCTTGTTGCACAGCTCGGCCAGTTCGCTGAGGATGTGGCTGGAGATCAGGATGGTCTTGCCCATCCGCTTGAGTTCCTTGAGCAGTTCGCGGATTTCGATGCGAGCCCGCGGGTCCAGGCCGCTGGCCGGCTCGTCCAGCAGCAGCACTTTCGGATTGTGCAGCAGCACGCGCGCGATCGACAGCCGCTGCTTCATGCCGCGGCTCAGGCCGTTGACCGGGGCCGAGATCTTGACCGACAGGTCCGTCAGTTCGAGCACGTCGACAACGACGCGCTTGCGGTGCGGATTGCGGATGCCGTAGGCCGCGGCGAAGAACTCCAGGTACTCCTGGACGAGCATGTCCTCGTAGGCGCCGAAGTAGTCGGGGACGAAGCCGATGAGCGGGCGAATCTTGCGCGAGTGCATGCCCACGACGTGCCCGCAGACGCGCGCCACGCCCCAGGTGGGCTGAAGCAGCGTCGCGAGCATCCGGATCGTCGTGGTCTTGCCGGCGCCGTTGGGACCGATGAAGCCGTAGCAGTCCCCCTCATCGACCGACAGGTGCAGATTGTCCACGGCCAGGAAGTTCCCGTAGCGCTTGGTCAGGGCAATCGTCTGAATCATCTCACTCTCCTGCTCATTCCAGGTCACGAATGCCCACGGCGGCTTGAATCGGAATCACCTGCCGGAAGACCACCAGGCGATCCTTCGCGCCGCACTCGGTCTTGCGCCCGTTCACGGTCAGGCCGTCGGGCACCTCCAGGTCGGCCACGCCGATCAGGACGGCATAGCCCGCGTCCAGCACATGCGTCAGGTCCATCGTCCGCACGGACGCCTGGCGATCAATCATCCCGAGCGTCAGCGGCCCGCCCTTGTAATTGGGCTTGGCGTCCAACGGATGACGCCGGTGCCGCTCGTAAAACGACGCCAGACAGATGTCACGGTACACCCTGTCGGAGATCCCCTGTGCCGTCACGTCTTCGACGGTCGCCGGCGCCACGGTCCCGAACGTCGATGATGACTCGTCCAGGCACCTCTCGGCCCATTTCCTCAGCAACTCCGACGTTTCCTGACGACCCAACGTCCCGAGACCCACGGTCTGACCCGCCTTGATGCCGCTGGCCAGCTCGTAACTCACGCCATCGGCCACCAACACGGCCCGGCGGATGTCCCTGTTGCCGCCGATGAGCGAGCCCGACAATGTGTTTGTCCAGAAACCGTGCCGGACGTCGGCCGTCACGGGGGCAGGCGCCTCGGCCCGCCACTGGCTGGTGAAGTGCCGCGACTGGTTGCTCTTGACGGCCAGCCGCTCGACGGCCAGCAGCGTCGCCGAATGGCGGAACCGCTGCGGCGTCGTCGGCACCACGTCGAACCCCGTGCTGCTTCGCCGCAGCGCGATGGCGCCGCGCCGGGCCTCCAACTCCACGTCGTAGAGCGACGAATCGGGAAACCGCAGGTTATGGAAACTGCGCCCGATCATGGCGTGGCCGTCGCACGGAAAATCAGCCACCGTCAGCGTGCGGCACTGCGTGTCGCGGTTGCGCACAGCCGAGACCGCGGCAAAGCTCAGTCCCGCGACCGCCAGGCTCAGGCCCATGTACGCCGGCCACGACCAGTGCAGCCGCTGCATGGCCCGAAGCACCAGGTGCAGCAGCGGTCCGGCGACGACAATGTAGCCGAGCGTCATCAGGAGGATCGCCCAGACGAAGTGGACCGACCCGAAACGGCCGCCCGGGATGATGAACTGGTCGGGCTGCTGGCCGACCACGAAGGACGACACTTCAACGTTGTCCGCGGGGATCGGCCGTTCCTTCAGCCGCTGGATCGCGACCGCCAGCGCAGGCGCCGCCGGCCATGTCTGAAGCGTCTCGCTCTCGGTGTCGAGACCCGCCAGTACGACGCTTCCCATGCCGACCATGCGCCGCAGGATGACCGGGCGCCCGTCGCAGGCCACCTCGACACGGCAGTCCGGACCAGCGGGGACCATCGTCGGCACAAACAGCTCGCCCTGGATGGCCGGCGCCCTGGCTCCGGCCATGCGCCGCAGCGGCTCGGTGTTCGTTATCGGCGCCAGAGGCCCGAGGGTCGCCGGCAGAATCCCGGCCAGGGGGCTCCCGGCCACCTCCTGCCAGTGGCGGTTGATGAAGAACACCAGCCGCCCGCCCTCCTCGACGAACTGGATGATCGCCCTCGCCTGGTCCTCGCTCAGATCGCGCTCGAGACGCGGATTCAGCAGCACCAGCACGTCGATGCCGTCGTACCCGATGGCCAGGTTCGGCAGTTGCCGCGTCACGATGGGCACGGCCTCGTAGTAGTGCGCATAGGGTTTGTACTCGCTCCCGTCGGCCAGCTTCTGGCGGTGAAGGATCGCCGCCTGGAGCCCCAGCGGCCGGCCCGAAGGACCATACGCGATGAGAAAGACGGTCGCCGCATCGTTCAGCGGCCTGCTGCTGCCGCCCATCGCCTCGCGGTCGAACAACTCCACGCCGCCGGGCCCGTCCAGGTACGCCGACGCCCGGAACTGCCCCGCGCCCGGCCGCACGTAGAGCCAGAACCGTTCGCGCTCGCCGTCGGCGCCGCTCGAGGTCAGCGTCACCGGCGTACGATACTCGCCCGGCTCCGTCCCCGAGGCCCCGGCCGGATGGATCACCGCGTCGCCCTGAAACTGCATGTCCAGCGCCGACTCAATCAGCACCGGCGTCCAGCAATGCGGCCGCGCCCGGTCGGCGAACCCGTAATGAATGTCGAGCGGCGGCCGCTGCGCCTGGACCCTGCCCTGCCCGACCGCCGCCGCGGCCAGCACGGCCAGTGCCGTCGCCACCCACCGATGCCACTGCCCTGATCGTCCCAACGATGCACTCCTTCAGGAGACCGTCAGACGTCGATGCTTGCCCCCTCACGGCGGGAGCGTTCACGTTGTGGGGGCCGTACCGTGGCGCGGGCATCTTGCCCCTGCTTCCCAGGACGCGAATGCTCCCCCTCACGGCGCGACGCTTGCCGCCGGGGCCGCCTCTGGTTCGGCCCGCGGCCACACGTTGTCCGGGCCCGGGTAGCGGAACACCCAGTAATCGGGGTCCAGCTCAGCGCGCAGCGGCTTGAACTCAAGACGCACGACCACGCGGTTTTCTTCCTCTTCCAGGGCCACGCGACGCTCGACGTGCTCCGCCCCGTCGGCCCCGTAGAACACGATGTCCAGCGGCATCCGCCACGGCCCCTCCGTGCCCGGGACCTCCTGCCGCACCGTCAGCACGTACTGGCCCGGCGTCGTTTCGTCGGCCGCAAGATCGGTCAGGATGTAGTGCGGCAGATCCTTCCGTCGCAGCCACTGGTCGAAGAACCACCGCATGTCCTGGCCACTGACCTCGTCGGTCAACCGCCGCACGTCCTCGATGGTCGAGTGCTTGCCCTCGTATTCCGTCGCATAGCGCCGCAGCACCGCGAAGAACTTCTCGTCGCCCAGGACATACCGCAGCGCGTGCAGGGCCAGGGCCCCCTTCTCGTACACCGTCTGCCGGTAGAGCGGGTTGTTCATGTAGCACGAGGCCGGCGGCTCCACGAGCCGGGGCAGTTGCACCAGACCCTCGAAGTAGAAGAGGCTGTACTTCTCCAGGTGCCGCGTCAGGAACTCGCGCCCGTGGAGCTTCTCGTTATAGAGGGCGTCGCAGTAGGTCGCGAACCCTTCGCTCAGCCACATGCTGTAGCCCTTCTCGAACGAGATCGGCACGTGGTTGCCCCACCACTGGTGCGACAGCTCGTGGGCCAGCAGGCTCACCGGCACGTCGTCCGCCGGCAGGAAATGCTCGGCCAGCATCATCATGCCCGCCGGGCCGATGCCGCCGAGGATCACCGGCAGCTTGTCGATGGTAATGGAGATGCGCGGCTGCTTCAGCTTCCCGAACTTCTCCTCGTAGAACGTCAGGACGTCGCACGCCCGGTCGGCCAGCTTCTCGCCGTAGTCGCGCCTCGCCTTGTCCACGTAGGCGACGACCGTGCGGCCGTCGGACCACGGCCGCTCCACGGCGGTCCACGGGCCATAGCTGAAATAGAGGCCGAAGATCGGCGTCTGCGACACGTACCGCCGCACGGTCCCCTCGCCGCTCGGGGACGTCAGTTTCCCTGCGGCCGAGACCTCGTAGCCCGGCTCCGGCAGCCGGAACGTCACGTCCGTCGTGTACATGTCGCCGTAGATCGTCAGCGGGTACCACAGCCCCGCGCCGATCGCGTAACCGGTCGGTCCCACGCGGACGCGCATGTCGCCGGTCATCGTCTGCATGATCTGCTGCATCTGCTCGTCGCTGGGCGACTCGCCGGAGGCCAGGTTCACCCCCTCGGGCGCCGATCGCGGCGCCTCGAACTTGCCCGACGCCTTGAACGTCAGCGTGCCGCCCTGCCCCGTGGCCAGGGCCTGTGGCAGCCGGATGCGCACCACCTCGCGCTGACGGCTCGACGGCGACACGACCTCCGCCGCCGCGCCGCCGAACTTCAGGTTCTCCAGCGTCATGCCGGCGTTGAACTGAAGCAGCAGCTCCGACGTCTCCGGGCCGTTGTTCACCAGTTCCATGGAGCCGGTCACTTCCAGCGTCCCGTCGGCCGGCACCAGGCGCACCTCCATCGTGTAGGTGATCGTGTCGAGCTTCTGGGCCAGAAGATCCTCGAACTCCTCCCACGGAAACGCCTTGTCCAGGGCGGCATCGTAGATCGGCGCGCCGTAGTAATCCTTCTCGTACTTGCGATCCTTGTCCTTGAGCTCCTTCTGACCCGCGCTGTCGGCCCGCTGCGCGTAGCGGGCCCCCTTGGCCGTGCCCGGGTTGCGCTGCGCAATCTTGCGGGCCATCTCGGCCGCCTGCTCCTCGTCGTTCAGCTTCTTCGCGTAAATCTCGTATTGCCGCTCGTTGGCCCGGTCCACATACTGGCTCTGCGGAAACTCCTCCGCCAGACGCTTATACACGGCGATCGCGTCCTGCGGCATCTCGGCTTCCTCGAACCAGCGGCCGAGCCGGAACAACGCCTCGTCGGCATACTTGCCCTTGGGGAACTTCTCCAGGTACCGCTCCAGACGCGTCTTCACGTCGATGGGCGGATCCTGAAGCTGATCCTGCCACAGCCGCGCCGCACGGATCAGGTCCTCCTCCGCGCGAGGACTGTCCGGGTGCTCGTCGACAAACTTCTCGCGCAGGTCCACAGCTTCCTTGAACAGCTTCAAGGCCGCCTCGCGATCGGCCTTCTCGGCCAGGCCCAGTTCCTCGCACAGCTCGGCGATGCGGTGAATGACGGCCTCGGCCTTGTCGCTGTCGGGGTGACTGGCCATCAGGTCGCGGTACCGCTGGAGCGCCCCGGCCTTGTCTTTCAGAAGCTCGTCGTAGATTTCGGCCACCCGTTGCCGCGCGTCGTCGTGAAATCCGTCGTCGGCGAAGTCGGTCCAGACCTGCTCGTACTGGCCGATGATCTCCCGGCGACGGGCGGCAAGCTCCTCGTCGGTCAGGTCGGCCGCCTCGGCCTGGAGCTTCACCTCGGCCTGCTGGGCCCGGCGAAACTGCTGCTCGGCCGTCCGCGGCTGCATCAGATACCACGCCAGCCCCGCCGCCGCCCCCAGCACCGCCACGACCACCACGACAATCCAGAGTTTGCCTTTCATCGCCATGCCTCCTCAGACTCCGTGCGACGTGAGCCGCGCCGCTGGCGACCTCACTGCTTCGTCGGGCAACTGCACGGGGTGGCCCGGCAACGCGGACACCCGCCGGCGTATTTCGACACGACGTCCTCCATCCGCACTCCCGACAGGCTCGCCAGCGTCGTCAGCCACGCCAGGCAATCCGCGAACTCCTCGTGCTTCGACGCCTCGTCGCCCTCGCGCAGCGCCGTGGCCAGTTCGCCCACCTCCTCGATGAACCAGAGGAACGTGCCCTCCAGCCCGCGGCCGCTGTCACGCTCGTAGTAAATGTCCTCGATCAGCTTCTGATACTCGCCCAGATGCATCCGACCATCCCTTCCCGCATCACGCGATCCGTCGATGATATACGTACCACTCGGCCGCCAGCACCGCCAGCGCCGCCAGGGTGACCCAGAACCAGACCTCCTCCGTGCCGCCGGCCAGGCTGCCGCGACCCCGGATCGCCTCGCCGGCCAGGCCGCGCAGCTCCACCTGCGGCGCCGCATTGGATTCCCGCACGCTCACCAGGTTCATGGCGAACCCCAACCGCCCGTCGGGCAGCGACGCCTCGTAGAACCCCACCTGGTGCGTGTCGGCCAGGTCGGCCAGCCCCTGCGCCGCCGTCACGTCCACCGTCGCGCCGTCGGGCCGCCGCACGGCCACCGTCGTTCCGGCCGGCACGGCGCCGAACGACCACAGCCGCCCGCTCTGGCCCACCAAGGCCTGCCCCAGCCGCTGCGCACGCCGGGCCTCGTCCAACAGGTTGCCCATCATCAGCACAAACGACACCTTGCCCGGCCACGTGCTGCGGTCCAGGCGGAACCCCACGCAGTAGTGCCGCACGCCGGCCTGCTCCTCGTAGCCGATCAGGGCCGTGTCCTCCGACCACACCAGCGGCACGATCCGCGGGTCCGGCTCCATGGCCAGCGCGCTTTGCGGCGCGAGCCGAACGTCGGCGAACGTCACGAACCGCATAACCGGATCGTCGCGTTTCCAGTCGAGAATCCGCGGCCGCTCCAGCACGCCCAGCGGACGAAACGCCCCGACCCCGCGCTCGGGCGCCAGAAGCACCGTCGTCCGGTCCGCCGGCAGCGCCGCAGGAACGAAACCATCGAAGATGTAAAGGTCCGAGCTGCCGTCCGCCGGATCGTACTGCTCCGGCGCAACACGGGTGTAGACGCAGTCGGCCAACGCGAGGAACCGCTCCACGGGGCTTCCGCCCCCGCGGGCCACCAGCAGCACCTTCAGCGGCCGATTCGGGCCGATCACGACACAGGCCCGGTCGTCCAGCGCCAGGGCGTCGCGACCGTCGAGCGTTACTTCGTATTCCCCCGCGGCGAAATCGCGGGCGAAGGTCACGCCCGACGACTTTCCGGCCGCCAGTGTCAGCTCGCGCGCGTCAATCGGCGCGTGCTCGCCCCGCCGCCTGAGCGAGACCAGCAACGCCCGGTCGCTCGCGGAGAAGTTGCCGATGCTGACGAATAACTCCCCGGAATCGGACTCGCGGCCGCCGCGGTCGAATTGCAGGCCGAGGATGCCCGCGTTCTCGCCGCCCGAGCCGACCGTCAGATACGTCAGGTCGTCGGCCAGGCGGCCGAGGTCGCTCGACAGCTCCAGCCCCGCGCCGTCGCTGATCAGGTAAACGCGGCCCTGGAGCCGCGTGGTCGAGGCCGTCGCCTCCGCGTCGGCCGGCGCCGCGCCATCGGCCCCGGCTGCGTCGTCGCCGCCCGTCTGGCCGACCGTCAGTGCCGCCTGTGCCAGTTGCAGACCGGCCGCCACGTCCGCCTCGGCCTCGCGCGGCTCGATGCGGTCCAGCGCCCGGTGCAGCAGGCTCGTCTGCTCAATGAATCCGTCCGTGACCATGCGGTCGCCCGCCAGAATCATCATCCGCTGGCCGTCGTCGAGGCTGTCGATCAGGTCCGAGGCCAGTTCCCGCGCGCGTTCGAACCGTGTCGCGCCGCCGGGCACGTCCGTCGCCAGCATCGACGCCGACACGTCCACGACGAGCACGTTGCGATCTGCCAACCGGTAGGTCGAAGGCATCGCCGGCCGCATCAGCGCCGCCACCAGCAGCGCCAGCACGAGCATCTGGAGAATCAGCAGCAGGTTGGCCCGCAGCCGCTGAAACGGCACGTTCGCCTCGATGTCCTTGATGGTCTCCTGCCACAGGAGCGTCGAGGGAATGACCCTCTCCTGCCGCTTCATCTTCAGCAGATAGAGCAGCACGATGGGCACGGCCGCCAGGGCCGCCAAAGCGAACAAAGGTGCAAGGAACGTCATGGGCTATGGTCTGCGCCTGTTCCTGGAAACCGCCAAACAGCCGTGAGTGTAGCCGTCGGACACGGCAAATGCAAGGTTCACTCCGCGTGCGAAACTTCAAAGACCATCTTGCATCACGCAGCCAGGGATGACTATAATCGTGCCCGTCACCCCACAGTCCATCCTGTGACATCGCGTTCGCCCCCAAGACGAACGTGTTCTGGTGCTTGAGTAATGGAGAGCTCCTGATGCCGTATTGCTGGAAATGCAAGGCCCCCTACGCGGCCATGAAGAAGATGCCCGGCTTCCACGACACGTGCGATACGTGCCACCACTACTGGCACTCGTGCTGCAACTGCCGGCACTTCACGGGTTATCCGACGGCGCGGTGCCTGTTGCCGAACACGGATGCCGTGCACGACTTCGAGGGCGCCAACTTCTGCGACGAGTTCAAACTGGCCGAGACCACGCCCGACCAGCGCAACGCTCCCGACCCGGGCGACGCCCGCAAACGGTGGAACGACCTCTTCAAGGACTAGCCGGTGCCCGACGAGAGCCCATCGCTCGACTTCTTCGACTCGGCGTTCCTGCGTAAGCTGGAAACGATGGCCGTCTTCAGCCGCCGGGCCTTCGCCGGGCGGCTGCGCGGCGAGCAGCGGAGCAACAAGCACGGCTCCAGCGTCGAATTCGCCGACTTCCGCCCCTACAGCCAGGGCGACGACTTCCGCCGCATCGACTGGAACGCCTACGCCCGCTTCGAGGACCTCTTCGTCAAGCTCTTCATCGAGGAGGAAGACCTGTTCGTCTACCTGCTGGTGGACCGGTCGGCCAGCATGGCCTTCGGCGAGCCGACAACGAAGTTCGACCTGGCCCGCCGCCTGACCGCCGCCGTGGCCTACATCGCCCTGAGTCACCTGGATCGCGTCACGGTGCAGTCCCTGAGCTGCGAAGGCCAGGCGGCGCCCGGCCCGCTCGCGGTGTCCGTCGAGGCGCCCCCCGCCCCACCCAACGGTCGCCCGCCGGAGAACCACCTGGCCTTCGTCCGCGGCAAGGGCTCCATCTTCACGGTGTTCGACTTCCTCCGCCGCCTGCGTCCCGAGGGCAGCACCGACCTCGGCCGCAGCGTCCGCGAATTCCTCATGAATCACCACCACAAGGGCGTGGCCCTGCTGATCAGCGACTTCCTGAGTCCCAACGGGTACGAGGACGCCCTGAAGCAGCTCGGCTTCGCCGGCTTCCAGCCGATGGTGATCCAGGTGCTCGCCCGCGAGGAACTGGAGCCCGACCTCTCCGGCGATTTCCGCCTGATCGACAGCGAAACCGGCCTCCCCGTGGACATCTCCACCACGCGGCGCATGATCGACGGCTACCGTGACCGCGTGCGGCGATTCACCGGCGACCTCGAGCAGTTCTGCAAGAAACACAACATCGCGCACCTGATGACCACCAGCGACACGGCGGCCGAAGATCTCGTCCTGCACACCCTCCGCCGCGCCGGCATCGTCAAGTAGGCCGCCAGCCGGCCGCGACGCACAGGCGGCACAGACGGAACATCCCGCAACCCAGGCCGCAGACTTTCCCCAGATTGCCAACGATATTTCCGTCCCCGGCGGCGATTGTTTGACCCAGGGCCGCACGTGGGCTATATATGTGCGGCGGAAGCGATCACCGCGGCCGGTGGGGACCGGCGGCGCGTCGCCAGGTCGCTTCGCCTGCCACCAATCAGGTTGCACACATGCACCGAACGACTCGAACCACCGCGGCCCTGGTCGCATTGTGCCTGCTGGCGTTTCTGGCCGGCCTGGGCTGTCGCAGCGTCTACGCCGGAGGCTCCTACGCGCGCCTGGGAACGGTGCGGCTGAACCATCTGCCGACGGACACCCGCCAACGGATCGAGTCGCTGGTCAAGGACCACCCGGATGCCGCCGCCCGCGGCCAGGCCCTCTGGACTCAGGGCCGCCAGTTCGAGACCGAGGCGAACCTGGTCGCCGCCCTGGCCACGTACCAGGAGATTTCCCGCACCGGGGCCCTGCCCCCGGCGGACCTCGACGAACGCATCCGCTGGTGCCGCGCCAGGATCGCCGTCGACGCCCGCTGGGCTGACGAGAAGCTGCTCGCCTCGGCACGCGCGATGACCCTCGAACAAGGCCTCGGCCTCTATCGCGAGGTCGCACGCAGCGTGGCCGACAACTACGTGGACCCCGTCGGCTACGCCCGGTTGCTGGCCAACGGGATGACCAATCTTCGCGCGGCCATGGCCGGCGACACCTTCCGCAGCCGTCACGGTATGGACGACAACGCCGCCACACGCGCCGAGTTCCTGGCCGGCCTCGACATCATCGCCCGCAAGATCGGCGAGGAGAAGAAGCTGACGAGCTTCACCGCCCGGTACTACGTTCGCCTGATCTGCGAGGAGAACGAGCGGACGGTGCGCCTGCCGTGCGGCGTGGTGATCTCCGAGATGCTCTTCGGTGCCGCCGAGCACCTGGACGACTACACCGCCTTCCTCACCCACGACATGTACGACGAGGTCAAATCGGACATCAACGGACAGTTCGTCGGCCTGGGCGTCGAAGTGCGACAGGACGAAGGACGCATCCGCATCGTCAGCGTGTTCGAGGACGGGCCGGCCTGCCGCGCGGGCCTGCTCGCCAACGACATCCTTCTGGCCGTCGGCGCCGAGAGCATGAACGGCAAGAGCCTCGGCGAAGCGGCGCGACTGATCCGCGGCCCGCGCGGATCCCAGGTGAGCGTCACCGTGGACCGCGACGGTCAGCAGCTGACGCTCACCGCCACGCGCGACACCGTCCACGTGCCGAGCGTTCGTTGCGCCGCGCGACTCGGCGACGGCGGCCGCATCGGCTACATCCACCTGGCGACCTTCCAGCGGAGTTCCGCGCTCGAGATGTCGCAGGCGCTGGATCGCCTCGCCGACGAAGGACCGCTCGACGCCATCGTACTCGACCTGCGCGGCAACCCCGGCGGGTTGCTCGATGCGGCCGTGGACGTGTGCAACCTGCTTCTGGACAAAGGCGTGGTCCTGACGACGCGCGGCCGCGGCTTCGGCCAGACCAGCACGGTCCGCGTGGGCCACTGGCGCTATCGCTACCACGAGCAGCCGCTGGCGGTGCTGGTGGACGGCCGGTCGGCCAGCGCCAGCGAGATCGTGGCCGGCGCGCTGCGCGACCATGGCCGTGCAACCCTCGTTGGAAGACGCACTTACGGCAAGGGCATCGTCCAGAGCGTCCTGCCGATCGAAGGTGGCCAGAGCGCCCTCTACATCACCACGGCTCGCTTCTACGGCCCCTCCGAGGTCTCGTTCCACGGCATCGGCATCCCGCCCGACGTCACGGTCGAGGCCGACGGCGAAGCCGCCACCGCCGCCCTCGCCGACGTGCCCGACCCGGCCGCTGACGCGGCGCTGCGACGCGCGATGGACCTCCTCGCCGAGGCGATCCGTCCTGCCGCCGTCGCCCGCGCCGACACCGCCGTCGCGCCGCTGACCACTCCCTGATCCCATTCGTCATCCTCGTTCGCCGCGCACGATCCGACGGCGCGCCGCGCGCCGCCGATCCTCCTGACAACGTACCCACGCGCCGTCGTACCAACACCACCCGACCTGCCGTCGTGCGCCGACGCCGTCGCATGTCGTCGCAACGTCCGAGGCGGTGGCATGTCGCGCCGTCATGGTCCACGCATTCGGCGCGCGCCGCTGACGATCCGCAACCGACGACTGACGACCGCTCGCGACGCGCAGAGCAAAACACGCGCGAAAAAAAAGTGACGATTGCGTCCATCCACGGCGCGATTTCTGTTGCAGTCGGTCACTGATGAAGCGCATTATGAACAGCCATGAGAGGCAATTCGTCTTAAGTTAAGTTCGCTGATGCTCCGATGAGTTGTAGCAGGATGAGTTTGCAGCACTGATAAGGTCGAATGTCGGAGACGCTCGAAGAGTCGGTCACATCCTTATCAACCACTGTTGTGCTTGAGCTGTTCACGTTGATGCTTGTCGCGGGAAGTTCACGGTCGCCGTGGGGCTGCACTCGTGACGAAACGATAAGGCAACATGAAGTCGGCGTCGGCTTCAACAGGACTTGGAGAGATTCGAGCTGTCTTTCATGACCCTTTGAAAGGAGCGAACACGATGGCGAAGGCGAAGAAGAAAGTCGCGAAGAAGAAGGTAGCCAAGAAGGTCGCGAAGAAGAAAGTCGCCAAGAAGAAAGTCGCCAAGAAGAAAGTCGCCAAGAAGGTGGCCAAGAAGAAAGTCGCCAAGAAGAAAACCTGCTGCAAGAAGTAGCTCCGTCAGCCGAGGCCGTTCCGAAGTGGAGGCTCGGCCATTCATGCCTATCGCGGGACCGGAAGACGCCTTCCGGTCCCGTTTTTCGTGGGCGGCCTTGCCCGGCGGCCCTCCAGCCCGTATAATCCCGCCCATGCGAGTGATTGCCATCGTCAATCAGAAGGGCGGCGTCGGCAAAACGACCACCACCTGCAACCTGGGAGCGGCTCTGGCCGCCCTGGGCCGACGCATCCTCTTGATCGACCTGGACGCCCAGGCCCACCTGACGTTTCACCTCGGCGTGGACAACTCGACCCTCGAACGGTCCATGTACGAGGTCATGACCGGCCGGGCCTCGGTCGCCGAGACCCTGGTGCAACGCGCCGAGCGGCTCGACCTGGTGCCCAGCCACATCGACCTCGCCGGCGCCGAGATCGAACTCGTGTCGCAACTGGCCCGCGAACGGATCCTCACCGACGCCCTGGCCCCCTGCCGCGATCGGTACGACTACGTCCTGATCGACTGCCCCCCGTCACTGGGCCTGATGACGCTCAACGCCCTGGTGGCCGCCGACGACATCCTCATCACCCTTCAGCCGCATGTCCTCGCCCTGCAAGGCATCAGCAAGCTCATCGAGACGGCCGGCCTGGTGCATAGCCGCCTGAACCCGCGGCTGCGGATCATGGGCGTGGTCTTCTGCATGTTCGACGGGCGCACGACCCTGTCGAGCGAGGTGCTGGCCGACGTGAGCGGCTACTTCTCGCGCGCCTCCGACGGACAGACGCTGATGGCCGGGACGCGCGTCTACGAGACGCGCATCCGCCGCAACATCAAGCTGGCCGAGGCCCCCGGCTTCGGCCAGACGATCCTGGAATACGACGCGACCAGCCACGGCGCCGCCGACTACCGGCTCCTGGCCGACGAGTTCCTGGCCCACGAGTCGGACAAGGCCCCGAAGCCCGCGGCCGCAGCAGCGCCGTCGGCCGACACGGTCGCACCGTCTCCCCCAACGCCGCCCGTCGAGTCGCCGCCAAGCGATGCGCCGCCCGAGACCGAGGCAACAGCGGCCCCGCACGAAGCGGTTCCGCCGACCGAATCGCCTGACGCAGCCGATACCTCGGCCGTCGCCGATCCGTCCGCCGGCGCCGTTCCGTCGTTGTCCATGGACGCCGATGCGACAGCGGCGCAGGACTGCCCGGCGCCGGCCAGTGCCGCGGGCGAGGGTGCCAGCCATGGCCCGATGGCTGTTTAGCCGCACCCTGGCCTGGGGCTGCGCGATCGCGTACCTCGTCCTGCTGTTCGTCCTCAGCCACCACAGCCTTCGCGGCGTCCGCGTCCCGACGTTCCGCTTCAGCGACAAGGCCGCCCACGCCGTCGCGTACGCCGGCCTGAGTGCCGCACTGTACTGGGCGTTTCGGAGTCTCAGACGCGGATGGCTGTTTCGCTGGGCGCCGCTGCTGGCCTTCCTCGCGGCAAGCCTCTACGGCGTCAGCGACGAGTGGCACCAGAGCTGGGGACCCGGCCGCCGCACGCCCGACGTCTGGGACTGGGTGGCCGACACGGTCGGGGCCGCGGCCATGATGATCGGCGTGTTTCTTCACACCCGCAAACGCCCGGCTCAGGCCCCGAACCAGGCCGCCACCATGGTGGACAATCCCGACTTCGAGAACACGCACTCGTAGGCCGTCCAGGCCAGGAACGCCGTGAACAGGGCCCGCACGAGGCGGTCGGGAAGCTTGTGCGTCAGGTGGCCGCCGATGTACGCCCCGACCAGGGCCGACGGAACCAGCAGCGCCGCCAGATGGATCGGGGCCCAGTGCGTCATGCCGTCGGGCAGCGACACTGTGAGGTTCTTCACCACGGCGGCAATCGAGCAGAAGACAACCATCGTGGCCGCGCTGTTGGCGATGGCGTTCTTCTGAGGCATGTCGAGGAAGATCTGCTGGCCGGGCACACTGTAGGTGCCGCCGCCGATGCCGAGCATGCCGGCAAGGAACCCTGTGGGGACGGCCACGGCCGAGACGCGCGGCAGGGTGACCCGCAGCGACGCCAGATCGTCGCCCGCATCCAGGGCCGCCGGGTGCCCGCGCCCGAAGAGCTTGCGGACGTTGTTATAGACCATGAAACAGACCACCGCCCCGAAGACGCCCCAGAGCACCTTGTCCAGTCCGTGGCGACCGAGCGTGTTGGCGGCCAGCACGCCGGCTATGGCCGCCACGATCCCGAGCGGGATGATCCGTTTCACGACGCTCACGATAACGCGACGGTTGCGGTAGTGGCCGATCGCGCCGCCCATGCCGACGAAGACGTTGCAGATCAGCGCCGCCGCCGCAAAGACGTTGTACGACGCGTCCGGAAACACCCGACCGAGAATCGGCAGGAAAATCACCGAGCCGCCGATGCCCAGCATGCCGCCCCCGATCCCGGCGACAAGACCGGTGACAATCAGCACGGCAACCCGACCGGCGGTGAACTCGAGCATAATCATCCCATCCGTGCCGGCGCCAGGGCAGCGCGGCCCCACGCGGCACTCACTTGTGATAGCCCAACCCCTTGAAAACCTCGAACAACTCGCCCAGGGTGATGAATTTGCGGCCGTGGGAGATCTTGTAGGCGTCCACCGCCAGGGCGAATTCCCGCGCCTCCGGCGACAACTCCGCGTACGAATCCCCGAACTGCCGTCGCTCGGCGCCGCCCGAACGCCCCTCCGCCTTGCGCCGGTCGAAGAACTGCTTGTCCCACTCGACCATGGCCGACTCCTCCATTGCAGGACCCATCCCGTGGCACGGGCATCTTGCCCGTGCGTGGCAGGGCCATCCTGGCCCTGCAATCTCGCTTCATGCACAGCCGCACGCCATGGCCGTGCGGCCATGCGGAACGCTGCAGTTCCGCCGTGCAGCTGCAAGCAGCCACCCTGCCGCTGTGCCGTGGCGCCGAAGCATGGCGCCCTGGCAACAGTACGTCCACCAGAACCCGCGTTGCGTCCCACACGCCACACTACGACGACGGGGCTTGGATGTCCGGTGCCCGTTGCCCAAGCAAGCCACGACCATCCTCGTGGCCCGCACCCGGTCTACCCGTCTTCCCCCGAGGTCATCTCCGCCAGGTATGCCGGCAACGACGTGCGGAATCCCGGCAGGCGGTACCCCGTCAGCTCCGCCAGCCGCGAGCAGTCCAGGACGCTCATGGCCGGCCGCCGCGCGGGCCGACCGAGCCGCTGCGACGAGATCGGCTCCACAGCGACGTCGCTCTGCCGCAGACGGACGATCTCGCGGGCGAATTCGAACCACGACGTCGGTTCGCTGCCGCAGGCGTGGACCACGCCGCGCGCCCCGCACCCCATCAGTCGCACGATCGCCTCGGCCAGGTCGCCCGTGTACGTCGGGCACCCCACCTGGTCGTTCACGACGGTCAGCGGACGGCCGAGCGCGGCCTGTCGGCAGATGGATCGGACGAAGTTGCGGCCATGGGGGCCGTAGAGCCACGCCGTCCGCACAATCAGGTGCTCGGGCGCCCGGGCCGCCTCACGCTCGCCCAGCAGCTTCGACTCCCCGTAGGCGTTCAGCGGCTGCGGCGGATCAGCCTCGACGTACGGCCTGGCCTCGTCGCCGCCGAACACGAAATCCGTGGAGATCTGGACCAGCACGGCCCCGACCGCTTCGGCCGCCCGGGCCAGGTGCCCCACGGCCGCGCCGTTGATCCGCATGGCCTCGTCGCGCCGCGACTGGCACTCGTCCACCTGCGTCAGGCCCGCGCAGTTGATGATCGCGCCGCAGCGACGCCGCTCGACCAGTTGCCGCACGGCCGCCTCGTCGCCGATGTTCAACTCGTCCACGTCGGTCCAGATGACCGGCGCCGCGGGGCCGCCGGGCTGGCCGAATCGTCGCCGCAGGGCCCCCGCCAGCATGCCGTTGGCCCCGGTCACAAGAATCGGTCGCTCTCTCGGTGTCGTCATGTCGTTTCGCGTCGGTCTGGCGGCCATCGCAAGGCCGCCGGTGGCGGAGATTGGATCAGCGGACGCCATGTCGCACGCGCCGCCCGGACATCGTTCATGGGATTTTACAGGGGAGCCCTGTGCGGTCAAAGGTTTTCCAGAACAGGACGCCGCACAGAGGACTACCGGCCCGACGGCCGTTCGCCGACGACCTGCTGCAACCGCTGTCGCAGCCACCGCGGATCGGGTCGCCCGATCACCGTCAGGTGGGTGATGAACAGGTCCTCGCCGCCGGCCCGCACTGCCACATGCAGCGGCTGCGGGGAGGTCGGGTCGTGCAGCGCCTTCAGCATGGCGTCGGGTGCGGCCGACTCAATGAGATCTCGATCATCCAGCGACACCAGGACTCGATCACCCTCCAGGCGACCGCCGAACCCGAACACCTGCCCGGCATCCCGCTCCATGACCGCCTGAGGCGATCCGCCATCGCCGAAAGCCAACGACATCCGCAGCGACGGCCCAGGATCGGCCCATGCCGCCGTCGCCGTCACGACATCGAATCCGCCGGCCGTCGCCGGTCGCAGCTCCCACCCGACCTGCGTCCCGTCGCGCCGCTCCATGTTGGCCGTCAGCGCCACCTCCACGTCTCCCACGAACGCCGCTCGCGACACGATGGCCCCCTGCCCGTTGCGGCATCGCAGCGCATTGAGCATCAGCGCCCATCCTGCCCCATCGATGCGCCAATCGTCCAGTTCACGACCGCTGACGAAATCGTAGTCCAGCCGAATGCGACCTTGCTGCTGCGGCGTCACCTTGGCGGAAAAGAGGTCCGCCCAATGCGCCGACGCCAGGTGCGACACACGGTCGTCCGGCAACCGCCACAGCACGTGCTCTTCGGCACGAACCTTCACGGGAACCGGTCTGGCCCCGCGAGGATCGTACCGCACCTGTTCATTCGCCCGGACCACCACCGGCGTCGGGTCGCCCGCCACACTCAGCGTCACCTCGCCCGAGACGACCGTCAACCGCAACTCGCTCGGCATCGCCGGCTCGCCAAGCACCTGGACCGTGGCCGCCGCCAACACAAACGGCCCGCCGCGCCGCAAACGCCCGCCGGCCAGGCTCCCCGCCGCCAGATGCACATCGAACTCCGCCGCCGTCGCCTCCACGCGAGCCACCGACGTGTCGAGCACCATGCGACCTGCACCGCCCGGAGACCCCAGCGACACGAACACCTGCCCCTGGTCCAGCCGACAAAGCGTCTCGGCCGCGTCGCTCCGCTCGATCACCAGCGCGGCTCCCTCGTTCACGTCCATCGACCCGCCGCCGGTCATCGCCAGTGTGAGCATCGCCCCCCGACCGGTCCGAATCCGCTGGCCCACGTGCAACGTCTGTTGCCCGGAGAGCGGCGAACCCCCGTTGCCGCCTACGGTCACGGATCCGCGCATGGCCACGGCCCTTGCCACCGCAGGGCCCAGGGTCGAACGAGCCGACCGCACGGCCAGGAGTCCGGCCGCCGCCACGACCGCCAGCACCGCCGCCGCAGCCAGCGCCCGGCGAACCTCCGGACGGTTCCAGAACCGCGCCGCCACACCCGAACGCCGCGTCGCAGACCCAGCCTCGGCCTCGTCGGCAAGCATCTGCCGCGCGCCGTCCACAATCCGCCGACGATCGGCCTCGGGCACAGCCGGCGTCTGCATCGCCTCGGACCGCCGCAGGGCCGCGTCCAGCGCCGCCAGCCGGGCCGCCGCCTCGCGGCACGAGGCACACGCGTCCAGGTGCCGGCGCAGGGCCTCCGCGGCCGCCCCGTCCAGGCGCCCACCCGCCAGATCGGCCAGTTCCTCAAGAGAATGTGCACCGCACGGCTTCATGAGCCTTGTGCCTCGGTCCAGCGGGCTATGGTTTCCCGGTCGCGGCCCACAACAGGCCGCCCTGACGTGACGCCCGACTTGCCGCCGTCTACGGTTCTAACAGACCCGATGATGAAAAGCTCTAGAAATTCCACGCGTCTGCGAACCTGATACGCGGAAACGGGTTACGTGCCGCCCGTGTTTTTTCCTTTGACTCGCACAGGACACACGCCTATAGTTGGTTCGTTGCAGGTCTCCCGCTCGCTAACGAGCGGGGGCAATGAGGGAAGGCCGTGAAAACCGGCCGCGGACGCGCCGCTGTAACCGGCGACAACCGTTGCACAAGCCACTGTCGGAGCGGAGCATCGCACCGATGGGAAGGCGCAGCGGAAGGATGACCCGGGAGCCAGAATACCCGCCTGCAATCGACCTGGAAAGGGCCATCGCGAGTCGTGGACCTCCGGAAAGCACAGGAAAACCCTGCGCCCCGGAACCGCGACAGCGGGCCGGGGTTCGGTTTTTTCGGGGCCTCTCGCGACATGGTGGCGCCCGGGATACCCGCCCTGAGTTTGCGCCCGCAGTCCCCCCTTCCAGAAGCGTAACAATACGGTCTCAGAACGTGTGGCCCGGCCGCCCTCGGCCGGCGAAAATGGGAAAAGAGGGTCGCACAGCCGAGGGCGGCTGCGCCACAGGAGACTGTTATGTGCATCCCGTCGCGGTTTGGCCGCGGCAACCTGTGAGAGAGAAACAGATGAGGCGCCGGCGATTGAAGCGCCGACGCCCTTGCATGGGAAACTGGCCGGTTCCGCCATGCTCCGGAAGTATACCTCGCTTGCCGTCCAATGCAAGCGATCCCGCGCATGGTCTCCCCTCCGCAAGGGCACGCCTCGAATCAACCCATGCCGCTCGCACTGCGCGCCCGGTCGTCCCGGTTCCCCGAACGGAATCGACACCGGACCGCGGCCCACGCCGGCGGCCGGAAGGAGGTGATTGCCGGAGCATCCTGAATCGAGGAACCTGACCGCGTGTTGCGGTCGGGGCATTCGCCTGTGATTCGCAGTGGCCACTGGCCCTGTGGAGCAGAATCAACAAGGACTTGCCGGGGGAGTAGGGAGACACCCGATGAAGAGCAGCAATGGAAGCAGCCTCACTCGTTCTGTCTGGCGGACAAGCCTGTGGGCGTTTGGCGTGGCCATCGCACTGGCCGGCACGGCCATGGCCCAGGTCGACAACACGTGGACGCAGTATCACCAGGGCCCGGGCTTCGCGGGACAATCGGCCTCGGGGCCCGATCTGCGGGATTACCCGACGGCCCGGTTCGTCGTCGGCGCCGGTCTGGGGGCCGGATTTATGGGCGCCAGCGTCTCGTCGCCCGTCGTCATGAACAACCAGGTCTACTGCTACGACGCCGAGGGCGGCCTGTTCGCCTTCAGCGAGATCGACGGCGCCGCCCTGTGGTCGGCGGTGGTCGCCGAGGCATCGTTCGGCTCGTGGTCCTCGCCGTCGGCCGATGTGGCGAGCCACTCCGTCTACATGGGGTCCGGCGAATACGTCTACCGGTTCGACGCCGACACCGGACAGGCCGTCTGGAGTCAGCCGTACCACCTGACCACCACCAGCACCCATGGAGAGACCTACGCGACCGTGGTCAACGCGGCGCCGACGATCCTCCCCGGCCTGGGCACGAGCGGCGAGGGGCTCGTGCTTCAACACACCTACGGCAGCTTCGGAGGCGGCACGAGTCTGCACGCCATCAATGTCGCCGACGGTTCCAAGGCATGGTCTCTGGACCTCACGGGCCAGGGCCAGGGCGAGGTGGCCTACAACCCCACTGACGGACTCGTCTACACGACGATCGGCACCGAGGGCGGATGGGCCGAAGGTCGTGGCGGCATTGCCGCCATCAACCCCGCCAACGGCCAGATCGTCTGGACGTCGCAGGGTTCGTTCGAGCCGCTCAGTTTCGGCGGCATTGCCTACGACGCCGCCAACAACCGCGTCATCGCCGGCGGCTACGACTTCTACAGCTACGCCGGCATGCTCGTCGTCAATGGAACCACCGGCGCCACCGTCTCCTACACCGGCGACGACATGGCCCTGTCGGGCGACTACCGGCCCACCGTCGGGGCCAACGGCCTCATCTACACGGCCGGCGCCGAGTTTCAGGACGGGCCCTTCATTGCCGCCTACGATGCCGCGACCGGCCTAGAAGTCTGGCGAAGCGAACAGGGCTGGGGCGGCTGGAACCAGTCGCTCGCCTACGCCCTGGACATCGGCGACGGCACCGACGTCGTCTACGCCTGCGATCAGTACGGCACCAAACTCGGCATGTTCGACGCCGACACGGGCCTGCTGCTGGCCGAGATCGCCTGCGGCGGCGTGCCCACGCTGGCCAACGGCAACCTGTACCTCATCGCCGACGGCCAGTTGATGGCCTTCGGCCCGAACGTTGTCCCGGAACCGGCCACGATGAGCCTGGTCGGACTGGGCATGCTGTGGTGCCTGCGTCGCCGACGACGCTGAGCCTGTCAGGGGAGGTCGCGCCACCTGCACCGGCGCGGCCTCCCCAAAGTCATGTGGAGAGATTCGATCAGAGCCACTCACACAAGGAGGGATTCGATGTTACTGACACAGTGGACAACAAGAGCGACGATGGCGGCTGCCGCGCTGTTTCTGGCCGCCGGTGTCGCATCGGCCGACTACGCCTACAATCCAAGCGACTTCGCCACGGAAGTCGTGGAATACGTCCAAGGTACCAGCGTCGGCAAGGACTGGATCAGCGGACAGACCTTCAACAACCCGTCCTCGGCCCTGGGCCGGCCCACCGTCGATACCACCGGCGACGGCTGGTACATCAACCTGACCATGCCGTCACCGGTCGTCCCCGTCTACCCGGCGTTCCGGTCCTATGAACTGGTCACCATCGGCAACGGCGGCAGCCTCACCGTCAAGTTCGACCATCGCGTCGAGAACGATCCGCTGAACCCGTATGGCCTGGACCTGATCGTCTACGGCAACGCCTTCCAGGTCATCGGCGGCGGACAGGGCTGGACCAACGGCGACCCCGACTCGGTCCACACCGGCGGCACGGGCTTCGTGGAGCCCGGCACCATATCGGTCAGCCAGGACGGCGAGACCTGGTACACGTTTAAGTCTGGACCCTGGGCCGACGACTTCGCTCCGACGCTCGGCCGGCAGTACGATCCCGACGCCCCCTACCGCCCCGAAGACCCGGAGAATCCGGGCCAGGTCGATCCGGCGTGGGCCTGGAACCTCTGGTGGGGCGACCCGACGAATCCGACCGTCCCCATCGATCCGGAGTTGGCATGGTCCAGCTTCAACGGCAGCAGCGTGGCCGAGATCGCCGAGGCGTACCGCTACGTGGATGAGGCGGCCGGCTTCAACGAAGTCTCCGCCGGCGGCACAGGCTTCGACCTGGACTGGCTCGGCGTGGACGGCCTGGACTGGATCCAATACATCCGCGTCACCGACCAGTCCGGCAGCAGCGCCACGACCGAGATCGACGCCTTCGCGGACGTGGCCGCCGTGCCCGAGCCCGCCTCCATGGCCCTGCTGGGCCTCGGGCTCGGAGCCGTGCTGATGCGACGCGGCCGCCACCGATCGCACACATAAGGTCACCCTCATGGCGGGAGACCGACCTCGAACGGGTCGGCCTCCCGCCGCTCTGTCAGGAACGAACGTGATCGAGCCCAGCCCCAGTTCCACCCCTGTTATCCCGGACGCCGAAACCCCCTGCCCCGCCTTGCGCCACAAAGCGTTCACCCTGATCGAACTGCTCATCGCCGTGGCCATCATCGGCCTGCTCATGGCGATCCTGCTGCCGATGCTCGGCGCCGCCGTGGAGCACGCCCGATGCATCCAGTGCTGCAACAACCTGCGCCAGATGGCCACCGCCATGCAGTTGTATCTGAAGGAGAACAAGGGCTTCTTTCCCCCGGCCTATCAGGTGCAAATGACCGGTGGTGTGTTCCGTTCCGTGGCCTGGGACTTTGTCAGCGTCAAGGACTGGGCCCACGGCGGCAAGGAATCCGTCACAGTCGGCCTGCTCTGGCAGGGGCGCCTGACCGAACCCAGCGAGGTCCACCAGTGCCCGTCGTTCGACGGGGCCCACAACTGGCTCTCCGATCCCTTCACAGGATACAACTACAACACCGATTACCTCGGTTCGCCCGCCTGTCGCGTCAACCTCTCGCGCGTGCGCCATCCGGCGCGCTGCGCCATGTTCGGTGACGCCGGCTATGCCTCCGGCTCCAACAAGTTCATGCGCGCTCCGTTCCCCCCGCCGGACAAGTACGACGACGGCCTCTCCCCGGCCGGCCGCGCCGCCGGCACCCAGGCCTTCAGGCACCTCGGCCGGACCAACGTGGCCTTCGTGGACGGACACGTGGAATCTCTCGATCAGATGTACACGGATACCGACCCGGCCGCAGCCGGCAGCATCGCCCCGGACACGGGCTTCCTCTCTCCCGACAACAGCCTGTATTCCCTCAGCGGCCACTGAGTCCCCGCGGCGACCCCTGCCCGACGGCCGCAACGCAAGAGTCTTTGACAAGCCACCCGCCGCCGACTATACTTCTGCACTTGTCCGGC
>Ga0123329_1000934_pt1 | contig 28829 bp, 26 predicted proteins | sample BioC12SIPDNA_FD_89703 | JGI IMG/M metagenome (GOLD analysis project Ga0123329, IMG submission 89703) | Anaerobic biogas reactor microbial communites from Washington, USA - Biogas_R1_B C12 SIP DNA | ecosystem: Engineered > Bioreactor > Anaerobic > Unclassified | place: Washington, USA | collected...
ATTAACACAATCCTAATAATCCGCCATCCGGGTCAGGAGGGAGTCAGCAACCGGTCGAGCGACCATTTTCCGCCGCCTTTTAAAAGGAAGAAGAGGGCGGGAAAGAAATAGAGCCAGGCCATTTCCTGGCCGGAGAATCCCTGTCCGGCGTGGACTTTGAGGGCGGCGCCGGCCATGGTGGCGGCGATGAGAAAGGCGGCGGGACGGGTCAGCAGGCCGGCGGCCAGCAGGATGGCGCCGATGCTTTCCGCAAAGGCGGCCAGGAAGCCGAGCACGACAGGGGCCGGGAAGCCCATCTTGGCCACATTGTCAATGAAGCCCCCCAGGTCACCGAACAGTTTGCCCCAGCCGTGGGTCAGCAGGGCGAGGCCGGTGAAGACCCGCAGGACGACCAGCCCGGGGTTGGCGTCCGCGTCGGCTCCGATCAGGCAGTTCCGAATGTTCATGTTCATGCTCCTTGGTTCGGGTTCAGGGCCAGCCGAAGGCAGCCGGCGAAATGGCGCAGGGAGTAGTTGCGAAGTCCGCACATGAGGTGGTGCAGGCGGACGCCGATGCGTCCGCGGATCCAGAAGCCGGGGGCGAGGCGGCCGATGCTGGCGGCGTGCAGGGGAACGATCCAGCCCAGATCCACGGGACGGAACGGGCGGGCGGGAAGGCCGTGGCGGAGGCGGAGCATGTTGCGCGCGGCGTGCCGTCCGCCGTAGTACGCGAAGTTCACGGCCTTGCGCAGCACCTGCCCGCGAGAACGGATGGCGGCGGCATCGCCGGCGGCGAAGACGCCGGGATAGCCGGGCAGCGAGAGATCCGGTGCCACGACCAGCCGGCCGTCGCGCAGGCGCTCGACATGGCCGAGGATTTCCGGCACGGCGAACGTCGAGCCGCCGGCCCAGCAGACAAAGGGCGATTCCAGTTCCCGGCCGCCGACAACGGCGCGCCGGCCGTCGAAGGAGTCCAGCGAGGCGCCCAGGCGGATGTCGGCGCCCTGCGAGGTCAGGAAATCCAGGACGTACTGCCGCTGGCGGTCGGGGAGGGAGGGCAGGAGGACGGGCGCGGGGTCCGCCAGGGTAATGGCGCAGGACCGTCCGGCGGCGCGCGCCCGAAAATGGAGGCTCATGGCCAGTTCGAGACCGGTATAGCCGGTGCCCAAGACCAGCACCTGCGGGCGGGGCGTTGCCGAGAGATAGGCGGCGAATTCGTTGCGGATGCGCAGCGCGTCGGGCAGGGTCGCCAGGGCATGGATGGTGCCGGGCGGAAATACCGTGCCCCGGAAATCCGGCACCGAACCGGCGGCGATCAGCAGGTGATCGTAGGAGACGGGCCGTCCGTTGGCGACGATTTGGCGCTGGTCGAGATCCAGGCGAGTGGCCGCCGCGGAAAGCAGGTCCACGCCGGCGGGAAGCAGTTCCCGCAGGGGGCGGGAGACGATTTGCTCCGGGACCCAGCCGCCGGCCAGGTCGGGCAGGGCGGGCAGCATCGTGGTGACGGGGCTGGGATCGATGAGGAGAATTTCCCCGTCCTGCCGCGCGAGGATCCGGCAGGCTTGAAGGCCTGCAAAGCCGCCGCCGAGAATGACGGTTTTCCCGTGCATGACCGGTCAATCTACCGTAGAATGCCCGAAATGCAACCGGTCCCGGACGAATTCGAGACGCACTGGCAGCGCCATCTGGAGACGCATCCGTTCTGGCAGAGTTGGACGGATGCCGATCCGGTCCTGGCCCGGACCGTCCGCGATAACCTGCAGGTCCCGGGCAAGCGGCTGCGTCCGCGGCTGTTCTGCGCAGCCTGCCGGGCGTTCGGGCGGGACCCGTTCCCGGGGCTGATGCCGGCGGCACTGGCGCTGGAACTGGCGCATGCGTTCATTCTGATACACGACGACCTGATCGACGGCTCGGACATCCGGCGCGGCGCGGACAGTCTCCCCCGTCGGCTGGACGAAGCCATGGGCGGATCGCGCGGCGGGAATTTCCGGGGGAGAGATGTCGCGCTGGTAGCCGGCGACGTGCTGTACAGTCTGGCGATGGAGAGCCTGACGCAGGCCGAGGCCCCGCCGGAGCAGCTGCTGTCCGCCTCGCGCGAATTCATGCGCGCGGCGCTCGACACCGGCCGCGGGGCGCTGCTGGAAATCCGCGCGGCGCGAACCCCGCCCGGGCAGCTGGCCCTGGATGGTGTCGAAGAGATGTATGCGCTGAAAACCGGCGCCTACACATTCCGGCTGCCGGTGCGCCTGGCGGCGGTTTTCGCCGGAGCGGGCGAGGGCATCTCCCTGGAGTCTTTCAGCCGTCAGGCCGGAATTGCCTTCCAGCTGTCCAATGACCGTCAGGGGCTCCGGGATTGGCTGGCGGGCGGTCCGCTGCCCGACGATCTGCGCGACGGCCGTCCCATCTGGGCGGCAGTCTGGGCCTGGCACAGGGCGGATGCCGCCACGCGCCGCCTGTTCGTGACGCCTCCCGGCCCCGCGTTTCGGGACTGGTTCCGGACCTGCGGCGCCATGGATGCCCTGGATCGCGCCATTCAGACGCATGTTGACGCGGCCCTGACCGGGCTGCAGGATTCCTCGTTGCGGGCCGAACTGGCCTCCGCGATGCCGTCCTGATCCAGCGGATTTCGCGCCCGCACATTCCCGCTCCCGATGGATTCCTTTCATTTTCCTGTTGGGCATGAGGCCGGGGATGTGGTTAAGTAGGTAAAACGATTTATCCAGGAGGGGACATGCCCCGGAGAGACGACCTATCCAAAATCCTGCTGGTGGGCGCCGGGCCGATTGTGATCGGCCAGGCCTGCGAATTCGATTATTCGGGAGCGCAGGCCTGCAAGGCGCTGCGGGAAGAAGGCTACGAGGTGGTGCTGGTCAACAGCAATCCCGCGACGATCATGACCGATCCGGGCTTTGCCGACCGCACGTACATCGAGCCGCTGACCGTGGACGCGCTGACGGCGATCATCCGGCGCGAGCGTCCGGACGCGCTGCTGCCGACCATGGGCGGGCAGACGGCGCTGAATCTGGCGGTGCAGCTGCATGAGCGGGGAATCCTGAAGCGCTACCAGGTGGAACTGATCGGGGCGACGGCGGAGGTGATCCACCGTGCCGAGGACCGGGGGCTGTTCAAGAAGGCCATGGCGGGCATCGGCCTGGCGGTGCCGCGATCGGGATCGGCCCACAGCCTGGAAGAGGCCCGCGCCGTTCAGGCGGAAATCGGCGCGTGGCCGGTGATCGTGCGGCCGGGCTTTACCCTCGGCGGGGCCGGAGGCGGCATCGCCCGCGGCGCGGAAGAGTTCGAGGCCATCTGCGCCAACGGCCTGGCCCTGAGTCCGGTCGGCGAGGTGCTGATCGAGGAATCCGTCCTGGGCTGGAAGGAATTCGAAATGGAAGTGATGCGCGACCGGAAGGACAACGCGTGCATTGTCTGCTCCATCGAAAACCTCGATCCGATGGGCGTGCACACGGGGGACAGTCTGACGGTGGCGCCGGCGCTGACGCTGACGGACCGCGAATACCAGACGTTGCGCGACGCCAGCCTGGCGGTGATGCGGGCGATCGGCGTCGAAACCGGCGGCGCCAACGTGCAGTTCGCGGTGAATCCCCGCGACGGCCGGCTGGTGGTCATCGAGATGAATCCGCGGGTCAGCCGCAGTTCGGCTCTGGCCTCGAAGGCCACGGGTTTTCCGATCGCCAAGATCGCGGCCAAGCTGGCGGTGGGCTATACGCTCGACGAGCTGCCCAACGACATCACCCGCTCGACGCCGGCGTGTTTCGAGCCGTCGCTGGACTACCTGGTCGTCAAGGCGCCGCGTTTCGCCTTCGAGAAATTCCAGGGATCGGACGATACGCTGACGACCCAGATGAAATCCGTCGGCGAGACGATGGCCATCGGGCGCACATTCAAGCAGGCGCTGCAGAAGGCCCTGCGGTCCCTGGAAATCGGCCGGGCGGGCTTTGCCCGCAAGGCGGAGGCCGAAGGGGCTCTGTCCGAAGACGAGCTGGAAGCAGCGGTGGCGCGGCCCAGTCCGCTGCGGCTTTTCCACGTGCGCGAAGCCCTGTTTCGCGGATGGGGGGTGGAGCGCGTGGCGGACCAGTCCGGCATGGATCCGTGGTTCCTCCGGCAGATGGAGGAACTCATCGCGTACGAAGAGGAAATCGGCGCCGTCCGGACGCTGGAGGGGCTCGAGGCCGACCCGGCGCGGTTCGCCCAGGCCAAGGAATTCGGGTTTTCTGACCGGCAGATCGCGGCGATTCTGGGCGCCACGGAAGGCGAGGTCCGGGCGGCCCGCGACCGCCTGGGCCTGTGGCCGGCCTTCGGGGTGGTGGACACGTGCGCGGCGGAGTTTGCCGCCGCCACGCCGTATTTTTATTCGTCCTACGGCGGGGAGCCGGAGCCCCCGCTGCCGAAGTCGGACCGGAAGAAAATCATGATCCTGGGCGGCGGGCCCAACCGCATCGGACAAGGCATCGAGTTCGACTACTGCTGCGTGCAGGCCTGCCAGGCGCTTCGCGCCGCGGGCTGCGAAACCGTCATGGTCAACAGCAACCCGGAAACGGTCTCGACCGACTACGACACGAGCGACCGGCTGTATTTCGAGCCGGTGACGCTCGAAGACGTGCTGGCGGTGTACCGCCGGGAGCGCTGCGACGGCGCCATCGTCCAGTTCGGCGGGCAGACGCCGCTGAACCTGGCGCTGGAACTGCAGGCGGCGGGGGTGGCCATCATCGGCACGAGCCCCGAGAATATCGAAAAGGCCGAAGACCGGGAGTTTTTCAAGCGGCTGGCGGAGCAGGTCGGCGTGAAACAGCCGGCGAACGGAACGGCCACGGATCCGGACAGCGCGCGGACGATTGCGAATCGCATCGGGTTCCCCGTGCTGGTGCGGCCGTCGTTCGTGCTCGGCGGCCGGGCCATGGCCATCGTCTATACCGAGCCGTACTTCGAGACCTTCTGCCGGGAGGCGTTCGCCGCGTCGGAAGGCCGCCCGGTGCTGATCGACAAGTTTCTCGAAGACGCCGTCGAAGTGGACGTGGATTGCCTTGCCGACGGCGAGATCGAAGTCATCGGCGGGGTGATGGAGCACATTGAAAAGGCCGGCATCCACAGCGGCGACAGCGCCTGCCAGATGCCGCCGCAGGGACTGGCGCCGGAGATCGTCGAACGCATCCGCGAACACACCCGCGCGCTGGCGCGGGGGCTGGACGTGCGCGGCCTGATGAACGTGCAGTACGCCGTGCAGGACGGCGAGGTGTACATCCTGGAGGTGAACCCGCGCGCGTCCCGGACGGTTCCGTTTGTCGGCAAGGCCAGCGGCGTGCCGCTGGCGGGCATCGCCGCGCGCGTCATGGCCGGCGAATCCCTCCGGTCCATCGGCTTCACCCGGGAGGTCGCGCTGCGCCACGTGGCGGTCAAGGAAGCCGTGCTGCCGTTTGCGCGCTTTCCGGGCTGCGACGTGCGCCTGACGCCGGAGATGCGCTCGACGGGCGAAGTGATGGGGATCGACCCGGATCCCGGCATGGCTTTCCTCAAGAGCCAGCAGGCGGCCGGCAATCCCATACCCCGGTCCGGCGGCGTCTTTGTCAGCGTGTCCGGCGAACGCGCCTCCGACCGGACCGAAATGGTCACGTGCGCCCGGGAGCTGGCGGCCATGGGCTACGCCATCTGGGCCACGTGCGGCACCGCGACGCTCCTGCGGGATTCCGGCGTGCCCGCCCGCGCCGCTTTCGCCATCTCCGAAGGCCGCCCGAACGCGCTCGATCTGATGCGCGACGGCGATGCCGGCTGGATCATCAACGTGCCCTCCGGCTGCCAGCCGCAGCTCGACGAAGTGAAGATGCGCACCGAAGCCGTCCGGCGCGGCGTGCCGATGACGACCACGCTCCGCGGACTGCGCGCGGCCATTGACGGGCTGCAGACGCTGGCGGCGCATCCGGAAGTCGAAGTGCTGACGCTGCAGGAATACCACCGGGCCACAATCCGCAAGGGGAACCCGTCATGAGCGCGGCCGCCTGGAACTGGGCGGAACGGCGGGAACGGCGGGCGTTCCTGGCGCTGGCCGACGGCACGGTGATCCGCGGCTGGTCGTGCGGGGCCGCCGAAGACCGCCTGGGCGAAGTCGTTTTCCATACCGCCATGACCGGCGTCGAGGAAATCCTGACCGATCCGTCCTACGCCGGGCAGATCGTCGTCCTGACCATGCCGGAAACCGGCAATACCGGATTCAACGGCGAGGATCACGAATCCGCCGCGATCCAGGCGGCCGGCCTGGTGGTTCGCGAAATGAATCCGCCCTCCAACTGGCGTTCGCGGGAAACGCTGCCGGAGGCGTTGTCGCGCGGAGGCGTTCCGGCGCTGGCCGGGGCGGACACGCGCGCGCTGACGGTCATGCTGCGCGACGGCGGCACGCAGAAGGCCTTTCTGTGCGCCACAGGCGACCTGCCGCCGGAAGAAGCCATCGAAAAGGCCCGCGCGTGGGAAGGACTCGATGGCCAGGACTACGCGTCGAAGGTCTCCACGCCGGAACCGTACGACTGGCCGTCGAAGGCGCCGGCGGATGCTCCGCTGGCGGTCGTGCTGGATTTCGGCGTCAAACGCAACACCCTGCGCCTGCTTGCGGAACAGGGATTCCGGGTTCGGGTGGTGAATGCCCGCAGCACCGCCGCCGACGTGCTGGCGCTGAATCCCGCGGGCGTCCTGCTGTCCAACGGGCCGGCCGACCCGGCCGCGCTGCCGTATGCCGTCAAAACCATCCGGGACCTGCTCGGACGGGTGCCGCTGATGGGCATCTGCCTGGGACATCAGCTCCTGGGACTGGCGCTCGGAGGAAAAACCCGGCGCCTGGCCTTCGGCCATCACGGCGGCAACCATCCGGTGATGGACCTGCGCACGAAAACCGTCGAAGTGACCTCCCAGAATCACAACTACGTCGTGGATCCGGACAGCCTGGATCCCGCGGCGGCGGAGATCACGCACATCAGCCTGAACGACCGCACCGTGGAAGGATTGCAGGCCCGAAAATTCCCGGCCTTTTCCCTGCAATACCATCCCGAAGCCGCGCCGGGCCCCCGCGATGCCGTGGCGGCGTTCGCCCGCTTCCGCACCCTGATCGGCTGACTTTTCGCCCGCCTGGACCGCCGGGTGTTTCAACCGGATCAGAGCCCTGCCGGTTTCCGACCCGGGATGTTATGCCACTGGTGTCCGACACGACACGACGGGGGCGAAGGGCATTGACCCGGGCGGGGGCGGGATGGTTTCATGGGGTACGCCGGGGCAGGATCCCGGCCGGGAGTCCAAGAGATGAGTTCAGTCCATCGAGCCAAGCGAACGAAAACGCCCGCCCGTCTGCGGCTGGGGGGGCATCCGTTGATTATCGGCTGCGTGGCGACGGAACCGCGGCTGCGGGCCTGCGCCCGGAAGGCGCCGGCGGATTGCGACTGGCTGGAGGTCCGGTTGGATCTGACAGGCCTGTGCAACGGGCAATGGCTGGACTGGTGCGCAGCGGCGCAGGCGCGGGGGCGGCCGGTGCTGTTGACCATCCGGGATTCCCGGGAAGGGGGAAAATGGAAGGGGCGCGAGGCCGACCGGCTGGCACTGGTGCTGGACGCGCTGCCGGTGGTGGCCGCGGTGGACATGGAAATCGGCGCCCATGCGCTGATGACGGTGGCCAAGGCCGCCCGTCTCTGCGGGAGCCAGGTGGTGGGTTCGTTCCACGACTTCAAAGGAACGCCCGATGCGAAGACGCTGCGGGCGGTGGAGATTCGGGGGCGTCAGATGGGCGCGGACGTGGTGAAAATTGCCGCAACGGTTCGTTCCGCCGCCGACCTGGCGCGGCTGCTGGCGCTGCCGGCGCAAGCCCGCGGGCCTCTGTGCGTGCTGGGAATGGGCGCGCGCGGTGCGGTTTCCCGGGTGGCGCTGCCCTGCGCCGGCTCCTGCCTGGCCTATGGGGCGCTGGATGCCGCCACGGCCCCGGGGCAGTTGTCCTGCCGGGAGCTGGCCCGGGAACTGGCCCGGTGGGGAATCCGGAAGCGCTGACGCCGGTCCGGAGATCCTCCCGGATGGCCGTTCCGGCGGCAAGAGGATTGACAATTTCGGGCGCAGGGGATATTTCCTCACCCCGTTATGGCTTGTGAGGTCAAGATACCGCTGGGCGACCGCTTGTATTCCATCTGGATCGGGGCGGGGGTGCTCCACCGGCTGGCGGAGCTGGGACAAGGCCTGCGGGGCATGGTGGTGACCGACGCCCATGTGGCGGCGATCTATGGCGACCGCGTCAGGACGGCGCTGGGGCCGGACTGGGCCCAGGCGGTGCTGCCGCCGGGGGAATCCACCAAGTGCGCCGCCGAGTGGTCCGGGCTGCTGGAGCGGATGGCGGAAGCCCGGCTGGATCGGAATGCCGTGGTGGTGGCGCTGGGCGGGGGGGTGGTCGGCGATCTGGCGGGATTTGCGGCGGCGTCCTACATGCGGGGCATCCGGTTTGTTCAGCTTCCCACGAGCCTGCTGGCGATGGTGGACAGTTCCGTGGGGGGCAAGACGGGAATCAATCTGGCGGCAGGGAAGAACTTGGCGGGGGCGTTTCACCAGCCGATGGCGGTGCTGGCGGATCTCGACACGCTGGCGACGCTGCCGTCCCGGGAGTTCGCGGCGGGCATGGCCGAGGTGATCAAGTACGGCGCGGCGCTGGATGAAGAATTCCTGGTCTGGCTGGAGGCGAATGCGGAAGCGGTCCGTGCGCAGGAGCCGGCGGCACTGGAGCGCATGGTGTCGCGGTGCTGCGAGCTCAAGGCGGCCGTGGTGGCGCGCGACGAGCGGGAGGGCGGTCTGCGCGCGGTATTGAATTTCGGGCATACGCTGGGGCATGCGATTGAAAAAACATCCGGCTATGGAACGGTGCTGCACGGCGAAGCCGTGGCGCTGGGGATGGCGTATGCGCTGGAACTTTCGGCGGAAATGCGGGGGCTGCCGGCGGAGGAGGTCGAACGGGTGACGGCCCTGCTGCGGGCGTTCGGGCTGCCGGCGGCGCCGTCCGGCGAATGGTCGTGGGACCGGTTGAAAGCGGCGATGACGGTGGACAAGAAATCGGCGGGCGGCCGGGCGCGGTTTGTGCTGGCCGGTCGCCTGGGCGCCGCGGAGCTGCCGGCGGCGGTATCGGACGCGGAACTGGAAGCGGCATGGAAAAGGTGGTGTGCGCATGGCGTCGGTGAATGAATGGATGGTGCGGGAGTATCTGGAGGCGCTGGGGTTTCTGGTTCGCCAGCCGCGGAAGTATCAGGTCGTGGCCCGTTCCAAGGGCATTCATGAAGAGGTGGATCTGCTGGCGGTGAATCCGTTGGCCAAGGCCGGCGCGGCGTTCCCGGAAGACATGCTGTGGGGCGCGCGGGAGCTTGCGCAGGTGCCCGGCGTGATCGTCGCGGTGCGCGGCTGGCATTCGGAGCGCTTCACGGCGGCCATGCTGGCGAGTTCCCCGGAGATCTACCGGTTTGCCGAGCCGGATTCGGTGCGGGCGGCGGCGGCGGAGATGGGGTTGGATGCGCCGGCGAAGGTGCTGTGCATGGCGGATCTGCCGACGGACCCCGATCCGCGCGCCGAGGCGCTGGAGTTTCTGCGCTCGCAGGGCATTGACGGGGTGATTCTGTTCCGGCCGATGCTGCTGGAACTGGCCGAGCGGGTGGACGTGAAAAAGACCTACGAGAAATCCGATCTGCTCCAGATTCTGCGCATTCTGAAGAACTACGACCTGCTGCGCAGCGGCCAGATGGATCTCTTCCGGCACACGCGCCGCCGGCGCGCGGCGCCGCCGCGGCCGGACCGGACCGAGGATCTGCCGCTGGGCGACGGCGCGGGCAACCGTCAGGACCCGGACGCCTGAGGGCGGGCGTGCGGCAGGAACAAGGGAATCATCCGCGGCCATGACCTCTCGCGAAGCGTACATTGTCCTGAACCAGATCGGGAACATCGGCCCCGTGCGGGTGCGGGCGCTGTGCGAGGCGCTGGGCTCGCCGGAGGCGGTCCTGTCGGCGTCCGGTGCGGCGCTGTCGGCGGTCCGCGGGGTGGGCCCGAAGGTGGCGGAGGGCATCGTGGCGCAGCGGGACGGGCTGGATGCCGGGCGCGAAGAAAAGGCGGCGGCGAAGCTGGGGGCGCGGCTGATCACGCCGGCGGATCCGGAGTATCCGCCGCCGTTGAAGGCGATTTACGATCCGCCGCTGTGCCTGTATGTGCGCGGCGCGCTGGAGGCGAAGGACGAGCAGGCACTGGCCGTGGTGGGGACGCGTCGGGCATCGCACTACGGCGCGGCGCAGGCGGAACGGCTGTCGTTTCTGGCCGCCAAGGCCGGGTTTACCATCGTCAGCGGGCTGGCGCGGGGCATTGACACGGCGGCGCACCGGGCAGCCCTGAAGGCGGGCGGGCGCACGATCGCCGTGCTCGGCGGCGGCATGGACCGGCTCTATCCGCCGGAGAACCGCGCCCTGGCGGAGGAGATCTGCGCCGGCGGGGCGCTGATGACGGAATTCCCGCTGGGGCGGGAGCCGGACCGGACGACGTTTCCGTACCGCAACCGGATTGTCAGCGGGCTGTCCAAAGGCGTGCTGGTGGTGGAGGCGGGGCTGAACAGCGGGGCGATGAACACAGCGGAGCAGGCGCTGGAGCAGGGCCGCAGCGTGATGGCGGTGCCCGGGCGCGTGGACATGGAGGGCTCGCGCGGGCCCCACCGGCTGATCCAGAACGGCGCGCGGCTGGTCGAGGATCTGCCCGACCTGCTCAAGGAATTCGAATTTCTGTTTCCGCCGGACGAGCAGGCGCGGTTGGCGCGCCGCCAGGATGCGCGCCAGCGCCTGACCCTGGCCCCGGCGGAAGCGGCCATCGTGCGCGCGCTCTGGAACGAGCCGGAACTGGATTTCGACGAGCTGATCCGGCGCGCCGACCTGACGTCCGCCCGCCTGATGACGGTGGCGATGCAGCTGGAGATGAAGCGCGTGATCCGGCGGCTGCCCGGCCGGCGGCTGGCGCTGATGGAGGAAATCCGCCAATGGGATGTGCCGGCGGCGGAAGACGGGACTTGAATGAAAGGAAAGCAAGACATGGCGAAGAACCTGGTGATCGTGGAGTCGCCCGCGAAGGCGAAAACCATCAACAAGCTGCTGGGCAAGGAATATGTGGTGAAGGCCTCGATGGGGCATGTGCGGGATTTGCCGGAGCGGTCCCTGGGCGTGGATCTGGAGAACGGTTTTGCGCCGCAGTACGTGCCGATCAAGGGGCGGGCCAAGGTGCTGTCGGAACTGCAGGGGCTGGCCGCCCAGGTCGAAACGGTGTTTCTGGCGCCCGATCCGGACCGCGAGGGAGAGGCCATTGCCTGGCACCTGCGCGAAGCCCTGCGCGGAAAGGATGCCGACGACAAGTTTCTGCGCGTGACCTACAACGAGATCACGGCGCCGGCCATCCGCAAGGCGTTCGATCATCCCGGCGAAATCAACCAGCGCCGCGTGGACAGCCAGCAGGCGCGGCGGATTCTCGACCGCGTGGTGGGCTACAAAGTCAGCCCGATGCTGTGGCGCCGGGTGCCGGGGGCTTCGAGCGCGGGGCGGGTGCAGTCGGTGGCCCTGCGGCTGGTCTGCGAGCGCGAAAAGTCCATCCGGGATTTCCAGCCGGTGGCCTACTGGGTGCTGGGGGTGCGGGCGGCCAAGCAGGTGGAGCCCCGCGATCCGTTTACCGCCACTTTGGCGAAACTGAACGGCGAAAAGGCCGACGTGAAGGACGAGGCGCTGGGGCTGCGTCTGATGGACGAACTGAAGCGGCGGTCCCTGAGGGTGGCCGACGTGGTGCGCAAGGAAATCCGCAAATCGGCGCCCCCGCCGTTCATCACCAGCAGCCTGCAGCAGGCCGCCAGCGGCGCGCTGGGGTTCTCGACGTCGCGCACGATGCGGATCGCCCAGAAGCTGTACGAAGGCGTCAATCTGGGGCATGGCATCACCTCGGGTCTGATCACCTACATGCGCACGGATTCGTTCACGGTCGCCCGCGAAGCCATCGAGCAGGCCCGCGACTTCATTGAGAAGACCCACGGCGGGGACTTCCTGCCGGAGACGCCGAACGTGTTCCGCAACCGGTCCAGCGCGCAGGAGGCGCACGAAGCCATCCGGCCGACGGATCCCGCGCGGGCGCCTGACGAATTGAAGAGCATCCTGGACGAGGACGACTGGCGGCTGTACGACCTGATCTGGCGGCGGTTCATCGCCAGCCAGATGGCCCCGGCCCGCATTGCCCAGCGCACGGCCGAGCTGGAAGCCGTCGGCGGCGCGGATGCCGGCCCGGACACGTTTCTGTTCCGGGCGACGACCTCGGAAATCGTGTTTCCGGGTTTCATGCGCGTGTCCGGACTCGAACAGCGCAAAAAGGAGCAGGCGGCCAACGGCAACGGCGACGAAGAAGGCCCCCTGCCGCCGCTGGAGAAGGGGGAAGCCCTGGATGTGGCGGAGTGGCTCAACGACCGGAAGGAAACCCAGCCGCCGCCGCGCTTCACGGAAGCCTCGCTGGTGAAGGTGCTGGAGGAAAACGGGGTGGGAAGGCCCAGCACCTACGCGCAGATCATTTCGACCCTGCTGGGGCGCAAGTATGTCGTGCGCGAAAAGCGGGCCCTGGTGCCCAGCGAACTGGGCATGAAAGCCTGGGACTTCCTGGCCGCCAACCTCGACGCGCTCTTCGACGTGCAGTTTACCGCCGGCATGGAAGAGCAGCTCGATGAAATCGAGGAAGGCAAGGTGGCCTGGACGGACATGCTGACGGCGTTTTACGGGAAGTTTCGCGACTGGATGGGAACCGCGCGCGGCCCGGAAGCAGATGCCGGGGTGGTGGAGAAGATGCTGGCGGCGCTGGAGCCGGTGAGCGCCTGGCAGCCGCCGGTGAAGCGCGGCGGCAAAACGGTGTACAGCGACGAGAAATTCGTGGCGTCGGTGCGCCGCCAGTTCGCCGAGAAGAAGCGGCCGGTGTCCGGCCGCCAGCAGGATGCGCTGGCGAAGCTGCTGTTCCGCTATCGCGGCCAGTCGCCCGCGGCGGAAGAGCTGATCCGCGAGCTGAACCTGGTGGCGCCGGAGGAGGAACTCGAGCGCGCCAAACCCCCCCGCCAGGAAACGCCCGAAAAGCTGGCCCTGCTGGAACAGGTGACATTCGATCCGCCGCGCAAGTTCGGCAAGAAAGTCTATGATGACGGCGATTTCTGCGCCTCGCTGCGCAAGCAGGTGGAGGCCGGCCGCCGTCTTTCGCCGGCCCAGGTGGCCTATCTCGACCGGATCCTGCACAAGTACGCCAGCCAGATTCCGGGCTTCGAGCAGAAGGCGGCGGAACTGGGGGTCCAAACCGAAACGAAAGCCGCGGACGGCCAGATTCCGGAGATTCTGGCGCTGTTCGAATCGGTGAAGGAATGGCGGCCGGCGACCACCAGCAAGGGGCGCACGTGGGACGACCGCGAATTCCTGGCGTCGCTCAAGAGCCAGTATGAACAGCGGCGGCAGCTGTCGTTCAAGCAGGTCTCCGCGCTGAAGCGCATGGCGGTGGCCTACGCCGCCCAGATTCCGGACTATGCCGGGGCCAAACAGCGCCTGGGGCTGCCCGAGCCCCGGGCCCCCCGGAAGCCGCGCAAGGCCGCGGAAGGCGAATAGACGGGGCCGGAGCCGCCCAATGGGCACACAGGCGCAGTCCGGCCGCCGGGGCCCGGCGCGGCCATCCGCGCCGGCCGGCGCGGGGGTGGCGGACGATCCGGCTGTGGCGCAGTTCGTGCGCCATCTGCGGGCCGAACGCAACGCCTCCGAGCACACGCTCTCGGCCTATCTGTCGGATATCGGCCAGTTCTGCGCGCAGATGTGGGGGGCGGAGGTCCGTCCGCCGTTTCCCTGGAAATCGCCGGATCGCTTCGCCGCCCGGCGGTTTCTGGCGTCGTTCCAGAAAGCCGGCCTGGCGCCGGCGACCGCCAGCCGCAAGATGTCGAGCCTGCGGTCGTTTTTCCGCTTTCTGGTGCGCGAAGAACTGGTGAGGAGCAACCCGTTTTCCAGCCTGCAGCAGCCCAAGCCCCGGCGGCGGCTGCCCAACGTGCTCAGCCGGGAGGAAATGCTGCGCCTGCTGGAGGCGCCCGCCCGACTGCGCCGGGAGGCCCGCGAGACGGGCAGGCGGGAGGGGGCGGACGGCTTTGCCGACTATGCCGCCCTGCGCGACACGGCGATCCTCGAAGTGCTCTACAGCACGGGCATGCGCATTGCCGAACTCTGCGGGCTGACGGATGCGCGCCTGGATCTGCTGTCCGGCACCGCCCTGGTGCGGGGCAAGGGCAAGAAAGAGCGGCTGTGTCCCATCGGCCGGCCCGCGGCATTGGCTTTGCAGGCGGCGCTGGACGCCCGGGACCGGCGGCAGGCCGGCCAGGGCCGGGGCCGCCCGGCCGCTGTATTTCTCAATCGCGCGGGCGGCCCCCTGACCCCGCGGTCGGTCGAGCGGTCTTTGAAAAAATATCTGGCGGGGGCGGGTCTGGACCCCGGCCTGACGCCGCATGTGCTGCGACACAGCTTCGCCACGCATCTGCTGGATGCCGGGGCCGACCTGCGCAGCGTGCAGGAGCTGCTGGGCCATGCCAGCCTGTCCACCACCCAGATCTATACCCATGTCAGCGTGGAGCGCCTCAAGGAAGAATACGGCAAGGCCCACCCCCGCGCGTAGTCCGGATTGCATCGGTTGCCCGCAGCGGGTATACAGGGAGATGTCGCCGCGGGGACGGCGGAATTTACAGGAGAAAGCAACATGAAGAAAAACGTATGCGTACTGGTGGCCGACGGCTCGGAAGAGATGGAAGTCGTGATTTGCGTGGATGTCCTGCGCCGCGCGGGCATTGGCGTGTTTCTGGCGGGGGTGGGCGAGGAGACCCGGATGGTGACGACCTCGCGCGGAGTGCGGATCGCGCCCGACGGCGCGTGGGATCCCGCCGAGGCCAGCCGGTTTGATGCGCTGGTGATTCCCGGGGGCATCGGCGGGACCGACATCATGCGGCGGGATGAGAGCGTGAAGCAGGCCGTGCGCGATTTCCTGGCGGAAGGCCGGATCGTCGCGGCGCTCTGCGCGGGTCCCGAGGTGTTGCAGGAAGCCGGCGTGCTGGAGGGCCGGACCTATACCAGTCATCCCAGCAGCCGCGAGGAACTCACCGCCGGGACCTGGGTGGATCAGCCCGTCGTGCGCGACGGCCATCTGGTGACCAGCCAGGCGCCGGGCACGGCATTCGCCTTCGCGCTGGCGCTGGTGGAAATCCTGGACGCCCCGGAAACGGCGGGCCGGATCGCCGACGGCATGCGCTTGCGCCGGTAAGAGCGGGATGCCGCGCGATTTTCCCATTCCGGCGGGGCTCGAGAGGGTGGCGGTGACGCCCGAAGCCGCCGAGCTGCCCGTGCCGCATTTCGTGGATCTGTTCATCCGCGATGCGGAAGACCGCGCCGAAGCCTACGGCGACCGGGCGGGCGGCGGTTCCTTCGTGCCCAGCGACACCCGCTATGCCTTTCAGGTTCTGCAATGGCTGCTGCGCAGCGGTGCGCTGTCGAAGGGCGCTGCTTTTCTGGAGTGGGGCAGCGGGCAGGGGCTGGCGTCCATTTTCGCCTCGCTGCTGGGTCTGTCGGCCGTGGGGGTGGAACTGGACGAAGAGCTCGTGCGGGAATCCACCGCCCTGGCCGCCCGCTACGACGCCCCGGCCCGGTTCATCCATGGCAGCTACGATCCGGCCACCCCCGGGGTCAAGACCGTCACGGCCCGCCACCGGGCGGCGGTCTATGTGTATCCGTGGCCGGGGGAGGAGACGTATTTCCTGCAGTTGTTTCACGCCACGGCTTCGCCGGGCGCCCTCCTGCTGATGTGCCTGGGCCCCGAAGAGGTGCGGATCTTCCGGAAGACGGGATGAGGACATGGGCCGGATTCTGATTCATGCCTGCTGCGCCCACTGCCTGGGCAAGACGCTGGCCGGGCTGGCCCGGGAACCGGAGCCGATGGCCCCCGTGGTGTTCTGGGGCAATCCCAACATCCATCCGCTGATCGAATGGCGCCGCCGTCTCAAGGCGGTCAAGATGCTGGCGGAGCGCGCCGGCCTGCCGCTGATCGCCGACGAAACCTACGGGCTGGTGGAGTTCTGCCGGGCGGTTCACGGACACGAGGCGGTTCCGGAACGCTGCACCCGCTGCTATGCGCTCCGCTTGAACCGGGCGGCCGAGGCGGCCCGGGAGAACGGCTGCAATGTCTTTACCACCACCCTCGCCACCAGCCGCCACCAGGACCACGCGCTGATCCGCGCCGCCGGAGAGGCGGCCGGGCGGGCCGTAGGCATTCCGTTTCTCTATCGCGACTGGCGGGAGGCCGAGGCCGACCCCGATCTCGTCAAGATGCTCTATCACCAGCAGTACTGCGGATGCGTGTTCAGCGAATACGACCGCTTCAAGGACACCACGACCCATCTCTGGCCTCCGCCGGGGGACGCCGCCCCGCCGCCCTGAACCCGGTGCAGCAGCCCCGGAAATCCGGATTTTCCATGCCGTGGAAAATCCGGATTTTGGCTTGGAGGCGGCCGCAGCCGGGGCTTGTCCGGACCGGGGAAAACCGGCATACTCGCCCCCAAAGAAAAACACAACCCCCCCGGGAGAACGATCCATGAGCAGTGAAAACCAGGAATCGGTCATTGGCGCGGATGTCGAAATCATCGGCACCATCAAGAGCAACGGCAGCATCCGGCTGGACGGCAAGCTCGAAGGCGAGCTGCTGTGCGGCGGCAATGCCATCCTCGGCAAGAACGCGCAGGTCAAAGGCAACGTGACGGCCACATCGGTGACGATCGAGGGCAAGATCAACGGCAACCTGCTGGCCAAGGACAAGATCGAGATGAAGGCTTCGGCGACGGTCAACGGCGACATCAAGGCGCGCCGCCTGTCCGTCGAAGACGGCGTGACGTTCGTGGGCCGCTCGGAAGTCAATCCGAACAGCCAGCCGACGCCTCCGCCAGCCCCCGCCCCGCAGTCCGGCGCTCCGCAGCGGTAGGCAGGTTCTCTTTCGCAACGGGACGCCGGCCGGCTTTCACGGAAGCCGGCGGCGGTTCCTGAACGGAAGGATTCCGGCGTGGCGGCAGCCAAAAAAGCCAGGGTAGTGGACGGCTTCTCCGTCGTGCGCGGTCTCGCGCAGGCGAAGCAGGACGCCGCCTTGCCGAAACCGGGCGCCCGGCGCCCGGCGGAAGACCTGTCGTCGCGTCCGCCCCCCGCCGCCAAGCCCGCCGACAGCCCCCATATCGTCAAGACAATCCAGCCCACCAAGCGGACGATCCGGTGTTTTGAATGCGGATACGAGTTCCAGCTGTCGGGCACCACGCGGACCATTTACTGCTCGAAATGCCGCGAGAAAATCGACATGGGCGACTATGTCATTGACCGGCCCTGGGCCGAGGAAATCAAAACGGGAGGAAGCGTCATCATCCGGGCGTCCGGGCGGCTGGAGAATGCGCGCATCCAGGCCGGCAACGTAATCCTCGAGGGCGACATGGACGACCGGTCCACCATTGAATGCACCCAATGGCTGGAACTGGGCGGTCAGGCGAATCCGAATCCCCGGCAGCTCACGATGCGCAATCTGCGCATCGCGGCCGGCAAGGCGATGAAGTTCAAGTACAAGCTGCAGGTAAACCATCTGGAGCTGATGGGGACGCTGGAAGCGGATGTGGAGGCCGCGGGGCTGGTGTCGATCCGGGAGGGCGGCCATCTGAAGGGAACGGTGCGCGGCGCGCATCTGCAGGTGGAGGAGGGCGGGGGACTGTCGGCGCGGGTCTTCATCTGGCCCCAGGGGAATCCGCTGGCCCCGGAGGCGTGAACGGCGCCATGGGCGGACACATCCACGTGGCGGGGGTGGCGGGGGTCGGCATGAGCGCCCTGGCGCAGGCGCTCTGCTGGACCCATGATCGCGTCAGCGGTTCCGACCGGCTGCTGGATCGGGGACATTCCCTGCCTGTGCTGGATGCCCTGCGCGCGTCCGGCGTGAAGCTGGTCCCGCAGGATGGCTCCGCGGTGAATGCGCAAACCGAGGCCGTGGTGTACAGCACGGCGATCGAAGAGGAAAATCCGGATTTCGCAGCCGCGCGGCGCGCGGGGGTGCCGCTGCGGCACCGCGCGGCGGTGCTGGCGGAACTGGCGAAGGGGAAACCGGTTCTCGCGGTGGCCGGAACGGCCGGAAAAACCACCACCACCGGCATGCTGGGCTGGACGCTGGAACAGCTCGGCGCCGACCCGACAGTGATCAACGGCGGCGCGCTGGTGGACTGGGCGGGCCCCGGGCGGGTCGGCAACGTGCGGCGCGGCAAGGCCGATGCCCCCTGGGTGGTTGAAGTGGACGAAAGCGACCGCTCGCTGCTGAATTTTCATCCGGCGTGGTCCATTCTGACCAATATCTCGCAGGATCATTTCACCCTGGCCGAGGTGCAGGATCTGTTCCGAACCTATGCGGCGCAAGTCAGGACCGGCATCGTGTGCGGCGCGGGGGTGGGGGCGATTCTCGGAACGCAGCAGGCGCAGATCGTCGAGATGGCGGCGCAACCGGAACGAACGGACGACGGCTTTGCGGTGGCGTGGCGCGGCATGAAGCTGGCCGGGCGCCAGCCCGGCGCGCACAACGCGCTGAACGCGCTGCTGGCGGCGGAGCAGTGCGCGCAGCTGGGCTATGCGCCGGAAAAGATCGCGGCGGCGCTGGGCCGGTTCGGCGGCATCCAGCGGAGGCTGGAACGGGTGGACAAGGACGGCCCGGTGCGGGTGGTGGATGAGTATGCCCACAATCCCGCGAAATTGGCGGCGGCCTGGACGGCGCTGTCCGTTCCCGGCCGGCGCATTCTGGGGGCCTGGCGTCCGCATGGCTACGGGCCGCTGCGCGCCATGCTGGAGCCGCTGACCGATGCCCTGGCCGGCGTGTGCCGGCCGAACGACCGGCTGTGGCTGCTGCCGGTCTATGATGCCGGCGGAACGGCCGACCGCTCGATCCGGTCCGATGTCCTGGCAACCCGGTTGCAGGATCGCGGAATCGCCGTCGAAGTGGCGGAGAACCTCGACGCCCTCGGTGCGGCCATGATGCGCGAAGTCCGCCCGGGGGATACGATTCTGGTCATGGGCGCGCGCGATCCCCGGCTGCCGGTCTTCGCCCGGGACATGGCGGCGCGTACCGCCGGTTTGAAAAAGGAGAACGAATGAACCCGACATCCGACTTTCCCGTCTTGACGGATGAAACCGTCCTGTTTGACATGCGGCCCGCCGCCCGGGCGTACATCGGTCTGATCGTGTGGGGCATTCTGCTGCTGCCGTTTTTCCTGATCGGGCTGCTGCTGCTGCTGCGGGCCTGGTACCTGGTGGCGGCCACCCGCTACCGCCTGACTACGCAGCGTCTGTTTGTGCAGCGCGGCCTGGTGGCCAAGCACCTGGAGGAAGTGGAACTGTTCCGCGTCAAGGATGTCACCCTGCGCCAGGGAGTAATCGAGCGTCTGATGGGGGTGGGGCGCGTCATTGTGCTGTCCACCGACGACACCGCCCCGCGGCTGGTTCTGACCGGCCTGCTCGATCCGCTGCAGGCCAAGGAACAGGTGCGCACGGCGTTTCGGGAAGCCCGCCGGCGCGAGGGCATGCATACGGCCGAGTTCATCCACTCGTAGAAAAAGTCTCCTTCACCCGGCTGTCGGGGTTTGGTAATCTGTGGGTTCATGAACTCGCCTTCTCTTGCCCGCACGCCGTTGTTCGAACGCCTGGTCCATGCCGGCGGGCGGATGGTGGATTTTCACGGGTGGGAAATGCCGGTGCAGTTCGGCGGCATCCTGTCCGAACACCGGGCGGTGCGGACCGCCTGCGGAGTGTTCGATGTCTCCCACATGGGGCAGGTCTTCCTTTCCGGCCCCGATGCCTGCCGGCTGGTGGATAAACTCAACTGCAACCGGATGAGCCGGGAACCCGGCCGGGGAACCTATTCGCACATGCTGGCCGAAGACGGGGGCATCCTCGACGACGCCATCACGTTCTGTCTGGCGCCGGACCGGTTCCTGGCCATCGTGAACGCGGCAACGGACGAGGCCGATTTCGAGTGGATGCGGCGGCAGGCGGGGGGGGGCTGACGTTCACCTGGACCACGCCAGCTCCCGCTACGGCATGCTGGCGGTTCAGGGCCCGAACGCTCCGGCCCTCGTGGCGGAATTTTTTCCCGCCGCGCGGGACATTCCGCGCTTCGGCGCGGCCGAGATCCCGTACGGCGGCGAAACGGCCATCGTCATGCATACCGGCTATACCGGCGAGGATGGATTTGAAGTGGCGCTGTCCCCGGCGGGCATCGGCGCGTTCTGGGATGAATTGACGGCGCGCGGTGGACGTCACGGTCTCGTGAACTGCGGACTTGGCAGTCGCGACACCCTGCGGCTGGAAGCGGGATACCTGCTGTACGGCGCAGATGCCGATGCCACGCGCACGCCCTACGAAGCCAACTGCGGATGGGTAGTCAAGATGCAGAAGGGTGACTTTATCGGCCGGGAGGCTTTGGCCCGCCGCAAGGAAGCCGGATTCAGGGAAAAACTGACCGGGGTGCGCCTGCTGGGCCGGGGCGTGCCGCGCGCCGGCTGTTCCGTTTGGCAGGGAGACCGGCGAATCGGCGCGCTGACCAGCGCCACCTTCGCTCCAAGCCTGCAATCCGGCATTGGCGTCGGCTATCTGGCCTCCGACGCCTGGGAACCCGCCACCCGGGTGGAAGTGGAAATCCACGGCAGCCGTGTCGAAGCCGAAACCGTCCGCGGCGCATTCAGGAAAAACAGCGTGTGAAACCATGAACAGCCGTTGAACCACGAAACACACGAAAGACACGAAAATGGAACAAGGGATCCTGTTCAAGAAAGAAAGCTTTCAAGTCATGGGGGCTTGTTTCGAGGTCTATAAAGAAATGGGGAGTGGATTTTTGGAGAGCGTCTATCAGGAGTGCTTGGCGCTGGAATTTGCAAGCCGAGGCATTCCATTTGAAGAACATCCGTGTCTTCGGCTTGCTTACAAGAAGACGCTTTTGAAACAAACCTATATTCCGGATTTTCTCTGTTGTGGAGAAGTCGTTGTCGAACTCAAGGCACTCAAGCAGATCGCGGACGAACACCGGGCCCAAGCCATCAATTATCTCAGAGCGACGGGAAAGCGATTGGCTCTTCTGATTAATTTCGGGCATTATCCTTTGCTGGAGCATGAACGGATTGTCCTTTGACTCTTTTCGTGTGTTTCGTGTATTTCGTGGTCAACCTGTTTTGAAGGAGTTCCCATGTACGACGAGAAACAATGCAGATTCGCGGCGAGCCATGAATGGGCGTTTGCCGAAGGTGATGTCATCACCGTGGGCATCAGCGACTACGCCCAGAAGGAAATCAGCGACATCGTGTTTGTGGAACTGCCCAAGGCGGGCGCGGCGGTCACGCAGGGCAAGGCCTGCGCCGTCATCGAGTCCGTCAAGGCGGCGGCCGATTTCATGGCGCCGGCCTCGGGCGAAGTCATCGAGGTCAATGACGCCCTTGTGGACAATCCGGCCCTGGTCAACCAGTCGCCCCACGGCGAAGGGTGGTTCTTCAAGATCAGGATGTCGACCCCTGCCGAACTCGACACCCTGATGGATTTCGAGGCCTACCAGAAAACCGTGCAGTAAGAGAGCAGGGGCCGGGTGAGCGGTGGCTCCATGGCGGCCCCCTCTGAACCCTGAATCCTGAACCCTGTCATGTATTCCCCCCACACCCAAGCCGACCGCGCCGGCATGCTGGCGGCAATCGGAGCGCCCTCCATGGAGGCGCTCCTGGAGCAGATTCCGGCAGAGCTGCGAACGGAGGCATTCGACTGGCCGGCGGCGCTGACCGAGCCGGAACTGCTGGCGCATGCCCGCGCCTTGGCGGCGAATAACCGCCCGCTGGTGTGTTTCGCCGGCGCCGGAGCGCAGGATCATGTGATTCCGTCGGCGGTGAAGTCACTCCTTCGGCGGGGCGAGTTTCTGTCGGCGTACACTCCATACCAGGCCGAAGCCAGCCAGGGCCTCTTGCAAGCCATTTATGAGTTCCAGAGCTCCATCTGCGCGCTCACCGGCATGGAGGCCGCCAATGCCTCGCTGTACGACGGGGCCACGGCGCTGGCCGAAGCCGCCGCCGCGGCTGCCCGCATCACCGGACGTCGAAAAATCCTGCTGCCGGAATCGCTGCATCCCGAATGGCGGCAGGTGCTCGAAACGGTATTCAAGGCGAAAGGCGAACCGGAACTGGAGAGGCTTGCGTGCCCGTCCGGGGTGCTTGATCCGGAGGATGCCGCCCGCCGTCTCGACGACACCGTGGCGGCACTGGTGGTGGCCACGCCGAACTTCTACGGGTTGCTGGAGGATGGCCCCGCGCTGGCCGAACGGGCGCATGCCGCCGGGGCGTTGCTGATTGCCGCCGCGGATCCGATCAGTCTGGGGGTGCTGGAGCCGCCTGGCGCATGGGGCGCGGACCTGACGGTCGGCGAAGGGCAGGGGCTGGGGAATCCCCTGAACGGCGGCGGACCGTACCTGGGGTTGTTCGCCTGTAAAAAACCCTTCATGCGCCATTTGCCCGGCCGCATCTGCGGAATGACCCGCGACGCGGAAGGCCGGCGCGGTTTCGTCCTGACGCTGCAGGCCCGCGAGCAGCATATCCGCCGCGAACGGGCGTCATCGAATGTCTGCTCCAACGAAGCGCTCTGCGCCCTGGCGGCCACCATTCATCTGGCCCTGCTGGGTCCCGAAGGCCTGCGGGAAGCGGCCGAGCGGTGCGTGGACGGAGCCCACCGGCTGGCTGAGCGCCTGAACGCCCTGCCGGGGTTCCGCCTGCGCTTTGACAAACCCTTCTTCAACGAATTCGTGCTGGAGTGCCCGGTGCCGGCGGAACGCGTTCGCCAGGCGCTGCTCAAGGCGGGCCTTCTGGCCGGGGTGCCCCTGGGCCCCTGGTATTCCGCCATGAAACACAGCCTGCTGGTGTGCGTGACGGAAGCCCGCACGGATGACGAACTCGACCGCTATGTCGCGGCCGTCGAGAGGGCCTTTTCATGAACCCGCCGGAAAAGCTATCCATCGAGAAAAGCATTCCCGGCCGCCGGGGTTTCCGGTTTGCCCCGTCTTCCCGTCCGGCTTCCGCCTGGCTGCCGGGAGGCTGCTGCCGCCGGAGTCCGCCGCATCTGCCGGAACTGAGCGAATTCGACGTGGTGCGCCACTATACGCGGCTGTCGCGGCTGAACTTCAGTCTCGACACCCATTTCTATCCGCTGGGCTCCTGCACCATGAAATACAACCCGCGCGTCAATGAAGAGATCGCCGGGCTGGACGGGTTTGCCTCGGTGCATCCGCTGGCGCCGGCCGGCGCCATGCAGGGCACGCTGGAGACGCTCTGGCGGCTGGAACGCCTGCTGTGCCGGCTGACGGGGCTGGCGGCTTTTTCCCTGCAGCCGGCGGCAGGCGCTCATGGCGAACTGACCGGCATCCTGATGGCCGCGGCCTGGCACCGGTCCCGCCGCGACCGGCGGCGCACGGAAATCCTGGTGGCGGATTCCTCGCACGGGACCAATCCCGCCTCGGCCGTGCTGGGCGGCTTCTCGGTGCGGACGGTGGCTTCCGGCCCGGACGGCCGGGTGGATCTGGCGGCGTTAAAAACGGCCCTGGGACCGCAAACCGCCATGGTCATGCTGACCGTTCCCAACACCCTGGGCTTGTTTGAAACCCGCATTCGGGACATAGCCGGCGCCGTGCATGCCGCGGGCGCCTTGCTCTACATGGACGGGGCAAACTTCAACGCGCTGATGGGCCTGGCCCGCCCCGCGGATTTCGGGGTGGATATTCTTCACCTGAATCTGCACAAGTCGTTCTCGACGCCCCATGGCGGCGGCGGCCCCGGCGCAGGACCCGTGGGCGTGACCGCCGAACTGGAACCGTTTCTGCCCCTGCCGCGCATCGTTGAACAGAACGGTCGTTATGCGGTGACCTCTTCCGGACGGAACCGCATCGGCCGGATGCGGACGTTTCTGGGAAATGTCGGCGTGCTGATCCGGGCCTATGCCTATCTGCGCTCGCACAGCGCCGCCTCCCTGCGGGCCATCGCCGAACATGCCATTCTCAACGCCAACTATGTCCGGACCCGGCTGCAGGAACTGTATCCGGCGGCGACGGGCGGCCCCTGCCTGCACGAATGCGTGTTGCAGACCGATCCCGGCCGCCTGAACGGCGTGAAGACTCTCGACGTGGCCAAGCGCCTCCTGGATCTCGGATTCCACGCGCCCACGATCTACTTTCCCCTGATCGTGCACGAAGCCCTGATGATCGAACCGACCGAAACCGAGTCGAAGGAAACCCTCGACGCCTTCATTTCGGCCATGCAGGCCATTCAGACCGAGGCGTTGGCCGATCCGGAACGCGTCAAAACCGCACCGCATGACCTGCCCGTTCGCCGTCTGGATGAACTTTCCGCCGCCCGCAATCCCGACGTGGCGTGGAAATGATGGCTTGGAACCTGCTGTCTCCGGCACGGGATGTGTTCGGACAGATGGCGCTGGACGAGGCACTGGCGGCAGCGAAGCCGGAGCGGTTCTGCCTGCGGTTTTTCCGCTGGCAGGGTGCGGGGGGTACGTTCGGCTATGGCCAGCGGGCGTCGGCGGTCGAGCCGCTGCTGCCCCGGGCGGCGGCCGGCGCCTGGACGCGGCGGCCGACAGGCGGGGGCGTGGTGGAGCATCTCTCCGATCTGACCTTTTCCTGCGTGTTTCCGGCGGAGGGCGCGCTGAAGCCGCAGGGCATCTATGAACGCCTGCATGCCGCCATTCTCGAAGGGCTGCGCCAAACGGGGCTGGCCGTGCAGTTGCTTTCCGAGAAGCCGGAACCGGCTCCGCCGCCCACCCGGGGGGCCTCCCAATGCTTTGTCGAACCGGTGGCGCTGGATATCATGGCAGAGAGCGGCAAAAAAATTCTCGGCGGCGCCATTCGCCGCTATGCCGGGACCGTGCTGTATCAAGGCTCCCTGCAGCTGCCGGGGGTTCGCGAGCGAGCCCCGATTTTCGAGCAGGCCATCCGGAATGGGCTGTCCCTGCATTGGAGCCTCGAATGGCAATCCGTGGACATCCCGGCGGATGTACTGGCGACGGCTGTCTTCCTCGAGGAAAAATACCGCTCGGCGGAGTGGATCCGGCGGCGGTAAAAGCCGGGCGGCAAAATCCGCTGGCGTCTCTGTGATTCGATGCCCGTTGCACAGGTAAGGCGGTTGAACTTCCCGGTACTTTTCAATTGCTGTGAGCAGCCGGTTGCTTCCGGAAGGGGTGGGGGGTTGCGAATATATAGTTATTGCAATAACTATAGTTATTGCAATAACTATACTTTTCCGGACTGTTCAGGCGGGCGGGAAAAACCTTCTTTTCCGTCGCATCCCGAGAGCCGGGGCCTCCATCTGCCGTTGGCGATCAAGGGGGCCGAGTGGGGACGCTTGCCATCGATTCTCCGCGAACAATTCATGGCGGACCGGGGGAGAGATGTGCTACATAAGACCGGTTGCGCAAAGGAGACTCCGTTATGCCGGTGCCCATTACGATAGAAAAACTGGTCAAGCGATTTGGCGACAAGACCGTGCTGCGGGGCATTGATGTCCGGATCGGGGCGGGGGAGTTGTTTTTTCTGCTGGGGCCGTCGGGATGCGGAAAAACGACGCTGCTGCGAGCCGTGGCGGGGCTGAACGAGCCCGATGAAGGACGCATTCTGGCGGGGGACCGCGATGTGACCCGCCTGCCGCCGCATCAGCGCGACATGGGAATGGTTTTCCAAAGCTACGCCCTGTGGCCGCACCTGAGTCTGCGCGAAAATGTCGCCTTCGGCCTGGAGATGCGGGGCATCCGCAAAGCCGAGGCCGGCCCGCGCGTGATGCGGGCCCTGGACATGGTCAAGCTGGCCGACCGGGCCAGCGCCAAACCCAATGAACTGTCTGGCGGCCAGCAGCAGCGAGTGGCTCTGGCCCGCGCGCTGGTGATCGAACCGCAATGCCTCCTGCTGGATGAACCGCTGTCCAACCTGGACGCCAAACTTCGGCTGGAAATGCGCACGGAAATCCGGCGCATCTGCAAAGAGGCCGGACTGACGGCCATTTACGTGACGCACGACCAGAAAGAGGCGCTGTCCATCGCCGATCGCCTGGCCATTCTCGATCAGGGCCGCCTGCTGCAGGTGGGATCGCCGCAGGAGGTCTATACCCGTCCCTGCACCCGGTTTGTCGCCCAGTTCATCGGCGAGACCACCTTCATCGAAGGCACCGTGAAGACGGTGCGCGACGGGAAGGCCGACGTGGATACCGCGGCCGGCGTTTGGACGGCCACGGCGCCGGAGAAATCGGCGGCAGGCGAAAAGGTCTGGCTTTCGGTGCGGCCCGAGGCGGTGCAACTGCACACGGACAAGACCGGCGGGCCCAACGTCTTCAAGGCCCAATTGCATGGGACGATCTATCTGGGGGAAGTCGCGCAGCATGTCGTTGAACTCAGCGGGGGCATCTCCCTCAAGGCCTTGGAGACGCGGCCCAGGCTCGTCGCGCGCGACGAGACCCGGGCGGAGACGAGAGTGTACGTCGAGCCGGCAGACGTGCAGATCCTGACGGAATAGAACCAACAGCCAAACAGCCATTTAGACAGGATTTAAAGGATTTTTCAAAATGAACAGGATTGAGCAGCCAGGGAAAGTGGGGGCTTCGCCCACGAAGAGGATGAATCATGACGGACGATGAATTGACGAGGGTGATCATTGGCTGCGCGATGAAGGTCCACCGGAAATCGGGCGCCGGTTTCCTACACCCAACACGACATCGGCTTGCTGCTGAACATCGGATCGTCAAGCCTCCAATTCAAAAAGAAATTCCGGGTGTACAAGCAACCGGATTCCAATCCTGAAAATCCTGAATAATCCTGTTAATCCTGTCTAACCATGGTTCGAAATAGTTCCATCCTGCTGGTTCTGGCGTTGATTGTGGCACTTCCGTTTTGGTTCCGCCAGGAGGCGGGTGTGCGCGAATGGCGCGAAGGGGATCCGGTGCTGGTGATCATCACGCCGATGAATGAAGCGATCCGGCACGAATACGCCCTGGGGTTCTCGCGCTGGCACGCCCGGCGCTTCGGCGCGCCGGTCAAGGTGGACTGGCGGAACATCGGCGGCACGACGGAAATTTCCCGCTATCTGACCAGCGAATTCGTGTCGAGCTTCCGGGCCTGGTGGACGTCGCAGGGCCGGCCCTGGCGCGGCGACGGCGGGTCCATCATCCTGAACAAGTCGTTCGATCCGGCGAAACGGCCCGACGGGGTGGAAGAAGCCGACTGGGCGGAGCAGGTGGCGATGTTCCGCGCGTTTCGGGAGACGGACGATCCCCAGGCGTTTTCCAGCCAGATTGACATGTACTTCGGCGGCGGCGCCTACGACGGCGACAACGCCACCCGCCAGGGCCTGCTGGTGCCGGCCTGGGCGCCCGGCGAAATCCCGCCGGGGCTGATCGCCGACGGGAACGGCGTCGAGCTGATCCCGGAAGGAATGAGCGGCGAAACCTGGCGCACGCCGACGTGGTACGGGACGACGCTGAGCACGTTCGGGATCTGCTACAACCGCGACCGCATGCAGGCGCAGGGCATGGATTCGGAGCCCGCAAGCTGGGAAGACCTCGCCGATCCGCGCTGGTTCGGCACTCTCGGCCTGGCGGACCCGACCAAGAGCGGCAGCATTGCCAAGGCCTTTGAAACCATTGTGCAGGTGCAGTGCCGCAAGGCGGTCGAAGCCGCCGGATTCGGCGGGCAAACCGACGTCTTCGAAGCGGCCATCGCTGCTGCCCGGCTGCCGCCGGGCGACATGCCCGACGGAGTGCCCGCGGCCTATCAGGAAGCCGTCGAGCGAGGCTGGGCCGACGGGTTGCGCCTGCTGCAGAAAATCGGCGCCAATGCGCGCTATTTCACCGACAGCGCCAGCAAGGTGCCGCTGGATGTCGGGATGGGCAACGCCGCCGCCGGGCTGGCCATTGATTTCTACGGACGTTTCGAAGCGCAGGTCAGCAACGAGGGCCGCGGCCGGGAGGCCATGGCCTACGTGACGCCGCGCGGCGAGTCGGGCGTCAGCGCCGATCCGATTTCGATCCTGCGCGGCGCGCCCCGCCGGGAGCTGGCCGGACGCTTCATCGAATACCTGCTGAGCGAAGACGGCCAGCGGCTGTGGTGCTACCGGCCCGGCGAACCCGGCGGCCCGGAGAAATACGCCCTTCAGCGCTTCCCGATCCGGCGCGATTTTTATCCATCGGCGAATTCGGCGTTCCAGGCGTCGTATGAGCGGCACCGTCCGCACACGACGGATGATCTGGGCCGCCCGGTGCTGGATGCCTACCGCCTGGCCGAGGAATACGTATACCGTCCCCGGTGGACGGCGGGGCATTTCGGACTGCTGCGCGACCTGGTCCGGGCCATGTGCCTGGATGCGGGGCAGGAGCTGCGGAAGGCCTGGGGCGCGATCGGAGACGCCGGCGGTCCGGAGGCCTGTCCCCGGGCACTGGAGGCCATGCAGCGCCTGCCGCAGGTGCCGGAGCCCTTGACCTGGGCCTCGGGCCTGACGATGGGAAAGAAATACGACCGGCTGGACCTGCTGCGGCAGTGGACGCTGCAGTATCGCGCCCAGTACGCCGAAGCGGCGCGGCTGGCGCGGGAGGAGGCCCGCCCATGAGACGAAGCACGGCATGGTTTGTGTTTGGCGCGGTGACCCTGCTGCTGTCGCTCCTGTTCTTCTGGCCGCTGGGCAAGGTGGTGGCCGGCGGATTCTGGGTGGATGGGC
>Ga0123329_1000939_pt1 | contig 28755 bp, 19 predicted proteins | sample BioC12SIPDNA_FD_89703 | JGI IMG/M metagenome (GOLD analysis project Ga0123329, IMG submission 89703) | Anaerobic biogas reactor microbial communites from Washington, USA - Biogas_R1_B C12 SIP DNA | ecosystem: Engineered > Bioreactor > Anaerobic > Unclassified | place: Washington, USA | collected...
GTCTTCTTGCCGGTCGAGAAGGAGGTCGCCGAGGCCGCCGAGTCCGTGTAGTTGGCCGCCAGCCATTCGTAGCCGCTGGCCGCGTCCCAGGCCTTGGCCGGATCATAGACCACGGCCGGGTCTTGCTCGTTCGTGCCGCGCGGCTTGGGCGCGGTTGTCAGCGGGAAGGTCTGGGCGGCGAGCTGCTTCCATTCGGGTCCGTTGAACGGTTGGGTCCCGCGGCCGTTGGCGGCGTCCCATTTGCCTTGATACATGCTGGCCGCGTGAAACGTATTAAACCCGGCGCCGTCGGCGATCATCAGGATCACGTTGCGTGTGTCGGCCTTGTCTTCCGCTGCCGCGACGGCCGCCGCCGAGACCAAGACTCCGAGCAACAACCGCGCCACCAGCTTGCACAACATTACAGACCCTCCGTCCGGCAGAATGCTTGCGGATCATCCTCTCCAGGCGATTTCGAGCCGTCCCTTGGCCGAGAGCTTACCTGACACGATATTACAGTGGCCCCGGCCGCGGTTCAACGGACGGCGATTCTTCTGGCCGGCGCGGCGGTCTTGCCCCCCTTGCCTTGCTGGCTGGCTACAGCGCGCTGCGGTAGCGGCGTTTGGCCTTGCCTGGCTTGCCGGCTCCCTCGGGCTTGCCCTGCGGCAGCCGCGGCAGCGCCGAGCGGCCGGCGCGGTTCGGACTGGTCCCGCGCGGCTGTTTCCGGCGCTTTGCTGGACACCTGGCCGGCTGGCCGGTCTCCGCCCAAGGCTCGCCGGCGACAGCCGGAATCTCTCCTTCGACGGCGATCGTGCGGCGGATCAGGCGTTCGATCAGGCGGAGCGCGGGCCGCTCGTCTCTTCCGCAGAACGAGACGGCAACGCCCGCCGCCCCGGCGCGCCCCGTGCGGCCGATGCGATGGACGTAAATCTCGGGCACACTGGGCATGTCGTAATTGACGACGTGCGACACGGCGTCGATGTCCAGACCCCGCGCGGCGACGTCGGTGGCGACCAGCACCGGCAGGCTGTCCGACTTGAATTCCTCGAGAACCCGCTGGCGGGCGGCCTGGCTCTTGTTTCCGTGGATCGCCGCCGCGCGGATACCGCCGCGGAGCAGTCGCCGCACGATGCTGTCGGCGCCGTGCTTGGTTCGCGAGAAGACCAGCGTGCGGCAGCCGGCGGCGTTTTTCAGGAAATCGGCGAGCAGGCTCGGCTTCTGCTTCTTCTCGACGAAGTACACGGACTGCTCGACCGTCTCGACCGGCGTGGCGGCCGGTCCGGCCTGCACCTCCGCGGGGTTGTCAAGCCATTCCCGCGCCAGCCGGCGGATCAACTCGGGCATGGTCGCCGAGAACATCAGCGTCTGCCGGCTCCTGGGCACGTGCCGCACGATGCGGCGCAGGTCGTGGATGAAGCCCATGTCGAGCATCTGATCGGCCTCGTCGAAGGTCAGCATCTCGACGCCCCCGAGGTCGATGTAGCCCTGCTCGATCAGGTCCAGAAGGCGGCCCGGCGTGGCGATCAGGATATCGACGCCGTGGCGCAGGGCGCGGACCTGGGAGTGTTGCGAGACACCCCCGTAAACCACCGCGTAGCGGAGCGGAGTGTGCCGCCCGTAGGCGATGAAACTCGCGGCGATCTGGCAGGCAAGCTCGCGGGTGGGCGAAAGGACGAGTCCGCGGATCGTCCGCTTTCCGCCGTCGCGGCGGGCGCCGGGGGCCGGCCGTCCGGTCCGTGCTTGGAGCCGGTGGAGGATCGGCAGGGCAAACGCCGCGGTCTTTCCGGTGCCCGTCTGGGCGCAACCGATCAGGTCGTGGCCGGCGATCACCGCGGGAATCGCCTCGGCTTGGATCGGGGTCGCCGCCTGGTAACCCTCGGTGTGAACGGCGCGGAGAATCGGCTCGGCGAGGCCGAGGTCTTCAAACTTCATCAGTCAACTCATTTCGTGAGACATGGAGCGTCCGGGCGTCGCGGTCGCATCACTCTGCCAGAGTGGGGGCGAACACCTGGGATGTGCTCCGAAGGGAAAAATTCGCTGGAAACCGCGCGTCGCGGCCAGGGCGGCCGACGGCCTTCGCGGGAAGGATCCTCACGCGCCCGCAAAACCCCTGGCACCGTCGGGAGCCACGGGCTCGAAGCCGCCCAGCGGCGGCCTGGCAGGGGGAGGCGCTGGTACGAGGAGCAAGAGAATCAGTCGCGGTCGCAAGCTAGATACCCGGGCGGAAAGGTTGCCTTCAGCGACCGATCGCCGCCCAGGTGGCCGCTACAATCGAATTTGAATGAACGCAGCACGTCCACAGCGCGTGCCGGTCTCGCACCTGGTGTTAGGTGAAGCATACCACGATCTCGGGGTAGGTCAAGAGGACTGCCGGAAAAAGGGGACAATCCCCGGCGGTCTCCGCTTCGCACACGGATTCTCGGGGGAACCGGGCGGTTGCAGCAGGGGCCCGTGGGGCGTGGCCGCCCTTCCCGCTGCGATCTGGCCCGCGGAGGAAAACCCGGTATAATAAAGCGCTTTCCATTCCATCAGGAGACCCGCATTTCGAAGGTCCCCTTCTCATGGTTCATGCCACCGCGCGGCGCGCCCAAAACGAAGAGTTGCTGGCCTACAAGTCGCTGGAAGACGAAGTTTTGACCCGGCGAATCCAGGCGGTCCGCGATGCGCTGGGGCCGCAGTTGTTGATTCTCGGGCACCACTACCAGCGCGACGAGGTGATCGCCCTGTCTGATCTCCGCGGCGACAGTTACAAGCTCAGCGAGATGGCAGCGGCGAGCACCGAGTGCCGGGCGATCGCCTTCTGCGGCGTCCATTTCATGGCCGAGACGGCGGACATCCTGGCCAACCGGCCGGAGCGGCTCGCCGAGCGCGGCGGCCAGCGGGTGCCGGTGATCCTTCCCGACATGTCGGCCGGCTGCTCGATGGCCGACATGGCCGAGGTCGACGAGGTCGAGGATTGCTGGGAGCAGCTTTCCGGCGTGATCGACACGCGCGACCTGATGCCGGTCACCTACGTCAATTCCGCCGCGTCGCTGAAGGCCTTCTGCGGCCGCCGCGGCGGCATCGTCTGCACCTCGGCCAACGCCCGGCCGGTTCTCGAGTGGTCGTTCGCCCAGCGCCGCCGCGTGCTGTTCTTTCCCGATCAGCACCTGGGCAGAAACACGGCGCTGCGGATGGGCGTGCCGGCCGAGCAGATGCCGGTCTGGGATCCGCGCGCCGACGAGCTCGGCGGCAATCCGCGGGAGGCGATCGCTTCAAGCCGGGTGATTCTCTGGAAGGGCCATTGCAGCGTCCACCAGGTGTTTCTCCCCGAGCACGTCGAGGGCTTCCGGCAGCGGCTGCCGGAGATCAGGATTCTCGTCCATCCCGAGTGCATGCGCGAGGTGGTCGACATGGCCGACCAGATCGGCTCGACCGGCACGATCATCCGCGCGGTCCGCGAGTCGCCGCCCGGAACCAAGTGGGCCATCGGCACCGAACTGCACCTGGTCAACCGCCTCAAGCGCGAACATCCGGAGCAGGAGATTCATTTCCTCGCGCCGCTGGTCTGCATGTGCGCGACGATGTTCCGCATCGACCTGGCGCACCTCTGCTGGTCGCTGGAGAAACTCGCCGCCGGCACGCCGGTCAACGTCGTCCGCGTCGGCGACGAGATAGCCGCCGATGCGCTGGTGGCGCTGCGGCGGATGCTGGAAGTCAAATAGGGGTCGGGGTTCAGGGGTCAGTTTTTCATGCCGCCTGATCCCTCCTGCTGCCTGGTTCCCAAGCTCCGGCCGGGGAACGCTCCGTCGCGGGCACCGCCGGATCCTCCGCGTCGTGGATCATCCCCGCGGGCCGTTCACTTCAAATGCCGGCGGAGGAACTCGAACGTGCCGACGCCATGGATTGCGTGCGGGCCCACGAACCACTCGATCTCGCAGCGGTCGCCGATTCCCAGCCGGGCCTGGTAGAGGTGCCGCACCTTGGCGAACTCGTAGGCCACCGCCTCGTCGCTCGACACGCCGTCGAAATGCCCCCGCTCGACCATGAACGGCCGCGGGCAGATCAGCGCGGCCATCTCCGCATAGTTGAACGTGCTGCCCAGGTCGAACTCGAAGATTTCATATTCGATCGTCCCCACGTAGCTGTATTTGGAGCGGCTCGACGCGTTCTTCCAGACCCAGTCGTTGAAATCGGCCGAACAGATCACCGCCGAGTAGTTCTGCACTAGCGGCGGCACGCGCATCGCCGTCTTCCCCCCATAGGAGATGCCGTAGAAGGCGATCCGATCCCCCGCGACGAACGGCAGCGTCTTCAGCCAATCGGTGATCTGCTGATGCTGGGGGACGATGATCGAGAAGAGCGTCTTCTTGAGCGGGTTGGCCTTCCGCTGGAGGGTCCGGAAGCGGTCGCCGAAGACGTAGGGGTTCTGCGGTGCAAACACCACGAATCCCTCGTCGGCCAGCCTGGCCCCGTAGTTCCGATAGGCGCCGAGCTTGCCGCGGATGGTCTTTTCCGGCCGCCCCTCCAAACCGTGCTGGGTGACGACGACCGGCCGCCGCTCCCCCTCCGGGATGCCCTTCGGCACCAGCAGCACGCCGTAGGCGAACACGCCCGGCCAGACATCCAGCACGGTCTCGTAGCCCGACCAGAGAGGCTGGTCATAGACCTTTCGGGTCCGCGGGCGCGGCTCTGCCAGCGGATCGGCAAACCACCCAATCACCTCGTCGCGGAAGGTCTCGCGATACCAGGCGGCCGACTTCAGGAAGGCCTCGAGCGAATCGAACCGCAGCTTGTTCATGAAGTCGGTGCGGACATCGGGGCTTTCCGCCAGCAGCTCCTGGTTGTGCCGGTCCAACTCCGCGACCTGGCGGGCCCGGCGCGCGGCGTCGGCCGGCTCTCCGAGAGGCGTCGGCGTCGGGCCCGGCTCGGCCAGGCGGGCGCCGGGGGCGAGCGAGGCCAGAAACGCGGCGAGCGCCTCCCGGCTGCCGCAGGGTCCCGCGCCAGCGCCCGACTCGACCAGCGTCACCGGGTGCGACTTGGCCAGCGGCCCGAGGATCGCTTCGGCGCGGGCGACTTCCTTGCGGACCCGGCCGATTTCCGGCGAGACGATCCGCCCCGGCGCGCCGCCGAGCCCCGGCGGGACGGTGACCTCCGGCCCCCGGGCCGCCTCGACGACGAGCCGCCGTGGAACGATCAGCGAGGCGATCTCGGCATCGCCAAACTCGTCGAGCAGGCCGAACACGTTGCGGTCCATCGGCTCCTGCCACAAGTCCTGCCGCGCGTCGACGTAGCCGCTGGAGAGGACGCCGCCGACGCGCTCGTCCAGCGCGCCGCCGTAGAGTGCCAGCAGCCCGCCTTCGCCCCAACCGGCCAGGCCGATGGCACGCTCGCGCTGGCCCCGCTCGCGCTCGAACCAGTCGACGACCGCCAGGATCTTCTGCAATTCGTAGCCGATCACGTGGCGGCCCAGTTCATAAGCCGAGCGGTAGAGATACTCGCGATTGGTCAACTGGACGCCGCCCCGCTTCTCCAGCGATCGGTCGATCAACGCCGGCACGACCACGCGGCAGCCGCTCTCGGCGAGCCGCCGGGGAATCTGCGATTCCGGCGAGACTCCCGGCCGGAGGCCCACAAATGCCTCCGGCGTCGTGTCGGCGTCCGGGATCGCCACAATCTCGGCCAGCGGTTCCCTCTCGGGGGCCAGCAGGAGGCCCTCGCCAGACACACCGCCGAACGCCGGCCAGCGGATCGCGTAGATCGAGTACCCCGCGCCGCGGCCCACCAGGGCATCGCGGCGGGTGGTGGCGACCAGCGAGGGGGCGTCGAACGCCCGCCGTTCGTCGCGCAGGCCGACGATCCGCGCCAGCCGGGCCCGGTTCGGCTCGACCGAGGCGGCGTAGGCCGCCGGGCTGGTCGTGTCACGTCTCCAATGCCGCTGGCGGCGGCCGATCGACTCGGCTGTCTTGTCCAGCAGAAACCGGTCCGCGCCGGCGACCATCTGAAAGGCCAGATCGCCGGTCTCCTCCAGCAATTCGGTGCCGGCGAGCGGCTCGCTCGCCACGGTCTGACCGAATTGTTGGCCGGCGCGCTGGAAAAAGGCGTCTGCCTGGCCGGCGGCGCTGGGGGCGTCGTTGGGCCACGCCGCCCAGGTTGGATCGTCGCCGGTGCGAAACAGCCACGTTCCCTCCAGGTGAATCCGGCCCAGCCGAGAGCAGAGCCTTGCCGGGTGGGTGAGAATCCCGCCGTAGCCGCCCTCGTCTTGGACGCGGACGGCAATCAGGTTGGCCTGGCCGAAGCGGACATGCTCGGGCGCGATCGGGTAGGATCGCATCGGCACTTCAAAACGGCTGGCCGGCTCGGGGGCTGCCGATTCGCCGACCTTGACTCCATTGAAGAAGGCCGCGCCCAGGTCATCGATCTGGCCCAGCTCCAGGTAGAGGGTTTCCCCCCGCCAGGCGGCCGGCACGCGGACGAAGCAGCGATACCAGGCGACGCCGTCGTAGGCGTCCAAGATCCCGCCGCGTCCCTTCTCCCAACTCGCCGGCACGGCCAACGGCGTCCAATCCGGGCAATCGGCCGGCGGTTGAGCCGGCGCCCGGGCAATCGGCAGGAAGCTCAGGATCAGCAACGCGAGCACCGTCGGTCGTTTCATGATTCTCTCCGCGGTCACAGCCAGCCGCAAGCGGCACATCCCGGCAGTTCTTGGGAGACTCCGGCTAAGATGCCGATCGCCGATCGCCCACAGGTGGCAAGCCTACCACCCGGCTGCGAGCGATTCAAGAATTCGCCTGGCGCCGATTCTCGCGGATCGGGCGACGATACCGGTTGGCCCTCCAACCCGCAGACCGCTATATTGGAGAAAAAGGGCGGTTTGCGGAAACCGTTCCTTCCGATGGATTAGGGGGACCTTTCGCCTGTTCCCGAAGTGGTCTCTCCTGTTGAGGACTCGATGACGAAGATTACCCAGGAAATGATCGCCGAGGCCGGGGTTGTCGGCGCTGGGGGGGCGGGATTCCCCACGCATGTCAAGCTGGCCGGCAAAGCGGATACGGTCGTGATCAACGCGGCCGAGTGTGAACCGCTCCTCCACAAGGACAAGGAGGTGCTGCGCCGCGAGGCGGACGGCGTGATCGCCGGCCTGGCCGACGCGATGCACCTGGTGGGGGCCGCGCGGGGCGTCGTGGGCATCAAGGGGAAGTACACCGACGTGATCGAGGTGCTCCAGCCCAAGCTTGCCGGAAACATGCAGATCACGCCGCTGGCGGACGCCTACCCCTCGGGCGACGAGTTCATCCTCGTCTACGAAACGCTCGGGCGAGTGATCCCGCCGGGGGCCATCCCGTTGGCCGTCGGCGCGGTGGTGATGAACGTGGAGACCGCCTTGAATGTCGCCCGGGCCGTCGAGCAGCCGGTCACCGAGAAGTACCTGTCCGTCGCCGGGGCCGTGGCCGAGCCGGTGACGCTCCGCGTGCCGGTCGGGGTGACGCTGGCCGAGTGCGTGGCGGCCGCCGGGGGCGCGACGATCGCGGACCCCAACTACGTCGTCGGCGGCGTGATGATGGGCTACCTGGAAGACAACCACCAAGCGCTTGTCGACAAGACGACCGGCGGCGTGATCGTGCTGCCTGGCGATCACGTGGTGGTGCGCCGTCGCCGCCAGACCTGGCAGGAGATCGTCCGCATCGGCCGCAGCGCCTGCGACCAGTGCAGCTTCTGCACGGAGCTCTGCCCCCGCTGGCTGCTCGGCCACCCGATCGAGCCCCACCGGGCGATGCGGAGCCTGGAGTTCAACCTCGTCGGCGAGGCGAACGTAATCGGCACTTCGTTCTGCTGCGAGTGCAACCTGTGCAGCCTCTACTCGTGCCCCGAGGACCTCGATCCGAAGAACGTCTGCACCCAGAACAAACGCCGGCTGATCGCCGACAAACGGCGCTGGGAGAATCCCCCCTTCAACCCGCGCCGCCCCGAGCTGCACATGGAAAACCGCAAGGCGCCCACGGCGCGCCTGATGCAGAAGCTGGGGCTTCGGGCTTTCCGCAACGTCGGGCCGATGGTTCCGGAACTCCTGGAGGCCCAGCGCGTGGGAATCAAGCTCAAGCAGCATATCGGCGCCGCCTGCGAGCCCGCCGTTGCCGTCGGGCAGGCGGTCGCCAAGGGGCAGGTTGTCGGCCGCCGGCCGAGCGCCGATGGAAAGCCGGCCCTCGGCGCGCCGGTGCATGCCTCGATCAGCGGCACGGTGACGGAGGTCCGCGACGGCGTCGTCTGGATCGAACGCGGCAAATCATGATCTTGAGGAAACGCGGACAAGCAAACATGAGTACGAACAAATCCATCGGCGTGATCGAGCTGTCGAGCGTGGGGATCGGCTACCAGATCCAGGACGAGATGCTCAAGGCCGCCTCGGTCGACCTGCTGATCGCGCGGACGATCTGCTCCGGCAAGTACCTGATCGTGGTCGGCGGGTTGGTCAGCGACGTGCAGGCGGCGATCGCGACCGGTCTGGAAGCGGCCGACGAGGCGATCATCGACCACCTCGTCCTGCCCAACGTCCACGAGTCGGTGTTCCCCGCGCTCGGGCAATCGGTGACCCTCGGCGGCAACCACGCCGGCGCGCTGGGCGTGATCGAGACGTTCAGCGGCACCAGCGCCCTGGCCGCGGCCGACGCCGCCGCCAAGGCGGCCCGGGTGACGCTCTTTCGCATCCACGTCGCGATGGCCCTCGGGGGCAAGGGCCTCGTGCTGATGACCGGATCGGTCGCCGATGTCCGCGCGGGGGTCGACGCGGCCGCCGACGCCGTCCGCGAACGCGGCCTGCTCGTCTCCGAGGTCGTCATCCCGCGGCCCCAGGCGGAGCTGTTTTCAGACTATCTCTGATCCGGCGACGGGCGGGGATTGGGTTCTGAAGCCTGCCCGGCTGGCGACGCCTCGCCGCGCTTATTCGGCAGCCACCGGCACCAGGCGAAGCGGCGCCGGCACGGCAACCGCCGATTCGTAGAGATTGCCGACCTGGTGGATCGCGACGGGCACGGTATAGGCCACGGTCGTCACCCCGCCGCGGCTGGCGGTCCGCCCGGTCGGAATGATCAGTTGGGGCATGCCGCCGGACGATCCGGTCGTCTTTCCTTCGGTTGCCGGGTCGGGCGCGGGCTTCAGGCGGCTGTCGGAACCGCCGCTGTCCGACGGAGACCAGGCGCCTGCCGGCGGCGTCGTGTCGAAGGTCTTGCCCGAGGAGTAACCCGGATCGGAGGTTGTTCCGCTGGAGATCACCGTCGAGCCGGAAACGCAGGTCGGGCAGGAGGAGCCGATGCTCGCGCCACCGATGCTCGCGCCGCCGCAGGGATCGCAGATCGTCGCGCAGGGGTTGCAGGCGGGCGACTGAAGGTAACTCACCGGCGTGACGCCGTAAGCGGCCGGCACGGCACGGTAGGTCGTGTAGGCCTCACGGTGCAGCCAGGGGAGCAGGCTCTTCTTCTCCACCGGGCGGTACGTTGTCACCGGCATCCCCGAGCACGGATCGCAGGCGGCGACCGGCTCGTACTCGGTGCGGCTGATCCGCGAGTACTTCCAGCGGTACTTGACCTCGGGCACATAGGTCAGCTGCGACGTGGCGCACGGATCGCAGGGATTGCCGGCCGGCGCGAGCGCCGGCATCCAGACTGTCCGCTGGGCGGTGTACGGCGGCGCCAGCGTCGTCGACGATGGCGAAAGGCAGTCAAACAAGCCGGCCTGGCACACCCCAGGGGCGAACATGCCAGCAAGCAGCGTCAACCGCGCCAGGCGGTGATTGCGAGTTTTCAGGAAGGACATTTGCTCGGCTCCGCGGGAAACGGACTCTAACTGATTTCAGCAGACCTCAGATCCATCCATCTGTCAAGAAGCGTCCCTGCCGATGCGCGGCGTTTGGACCGGTTGCCGTTCAAGGCAAGTTAAGCTGTAGCGGTCGTGCCAGTTCTGACGGGCTCCTTGGCGGGCCGCGCCGGGCTCCGGCCGAATTCGCCGCGGACACCGCTTGCGGCAATCCGCGGCCGACTCCGGCGCCCTGGTAGAGAAGTCTAGGTTACGATTCGGCGCCGCGGAACGCATCCTTTCTACGGATCGCGGGCCGGGCTGGTTCAGGCCGCCCCGGGGCGCTCGGACTAGGGCGATCGTGGCTGGTCTTCGTAGCGGTCGTAGAGCTCGAAGAGGACCTCGCGGACGTTGCCGCCGTGCCTGGCGAAGCAGGCGGCAAGCAGCTCGCGCGTCGCCCAGCGGGCATCGCCGCCGAGCAGGCCGCGGGCGAGTCTCTCGACCGTTTCGAGGGAAGGGGCGCATCGCGCCAGGTCGGGAAGACCGATCGACTTGTGCGCTGTGACAACCAGTCCGACCCCCCCGCGGCGGCAGAAGCGCCGCAGGCCGCGGCGGGCCGCGAAGCCCAACTGCTCGTAACCGTCGACGGCCACGAGCGTTGGCCGCGCGCGGCGCGCGTCGGGCCCGAAGCGGCGGGGCAGCCGCCGCTGGCCGTCGTGCAGCTCGCAGAGCAGGACCCGCTCGCCGGCCCGCTTCCAGTGGCGGATCAGGTCGGCCAGGAGGGCCGATTTCCCCGCGCCGTGCGGGCCGACGATCTGCCCCCTGCGCCCGGCGGCCTCGAACCGCGCCAGGGCCGCCCGCCAGCCCGCCGGCGCGGCGTACGCGTAGGCGATCGTCCCGGGCCGAACGCGGCGTGTCGAGAACGGGTTTTCGCACGGCTGCTCCGGCAAGGTGACCCTCCGCATCAGGTCGGCGGGGCCTTGGCGGCGGGGACGTCGCCGAGGCGGAAGAGCCGCTGCCCGACGACCTCCCGGCCCCGCTTGAGGAACGCGCGCACGCGAACGCACCAGCGGACCTTGACAATCCTGCCGTCGTAGCTCAGCGGGCTGTTCGGCAGCGTCGTGCTGAACCGGCCGGGGCGCCGCGGATCGATCCAGTCGCCATCTTCGGCCGACAGGCGGCGGAAATCGTGGACCGCCAGGTCTTCGTCCCCCTTGCCTTCCGTGAACCACAAGACGGAGATCTCCAGGGCCTTGATCTCGTCGCGATCGATCGCCAGCATCCGGTACTCGCCGGCCAACCTGTCGCCCGGCTGGTAGATCCGGCCGTTTTCGTCCAGCCGGATCACGATCCGCGGACCTGTCATCTCCCCTCCTTGCCGTCTTCGCTCGGGTAGACCAGGACGGGAAAGGAGCGCTCGTAGTCGGGCCAACCGGCGATTTTGCCGCGGACGATGAAACGCCAATTCACCTCGTTATGGGCCGACTGAAAGGAATGCATGGCCCGCTCGGGCATCTGGACCTCGCAACTGGCTGCGAACGGCGCGGGGCGGCCCGGATCGAAGTCGTCGCGGCGGAAGACCGGCTGCTCCAGCACGCGGCAGAGCTCCTTGCGCGTGTCCGTGCCGTGCCGGTAGGTGGCCTCCTCCTCGCAGGCCAAGAGGACCTCGAAACAGCGCAGCCGCAGCCGGCCGGTTTGCGAGACGAACAACTGGTAGCGACCCCCGGGGCGCAACGGCTGGTCCGAAATCTCCAGCAGGGTCGGGCCCACGCCGGTGGCCACCATCGCGTGCCGCGCCGCCCAAGCGACCAGCACGAGTCCCACGGCGGCGAAGATCAGGCTGAACACGGTCAGCGGCCAGTCGGGCTGCCCCCGCATGTGGCCGCGGACCGAGACGACCAGGAGCCAGGCGACGATCCCGTTCCAGATCACCGCGGCCGCAAGCGTCGTTCCCAGCGCCACGCTCGGCGTCGCCGCCGCCGGCAAGCGAAATGCCAGGGCCGTCCCCGGACTGTCCGTCAAATTCACGCCGGCCGGGATCGCGGGAAAATCCGCCGCGCCGCTCCCCTTTTCCTCGAACGGGGCCAGCCGGGCCGCCTTCTGGGTGAACGCCGACCGGCGCTCCGCCGACTTGCCGGCCAGTAGCAGCAGGTAGACGAGGCGCCCGGCGCCGATCAGGATGAACGACACGGGAAGAATGAACAGCAGCCCCAACCACCAGCGGTATGCCCGCACGAGAACCACGCGGCTCGGGTCCTGCGGATCGTACCAGCAGACATATTCCCGGCCGACCTCGAAACGGTCGAGAATCCGCTGGTTCTCCTCGCGCCCCGCCGAATACCCTCCCGTCGCGTCGAATATCCAGATGTCGTACGTCCAAACCACGAACCGTTCACCCTGGATCGAATACTCGATCTGAATCTCCGGCCGGTAGAGCATGCCGTCGTCCCCCTCCTTCTCGCCGATCCGCTTGTCGAGGACCAGGCAGCGGTGGGCGACGAACTCCGTGTTGGCCTGCAACTGCGGAACGACCAGCATGAAATAGAGGACGAACAGGCCGGCGACGCCGCCGACCAGGAAGAACGTGAAGAACACGGTCTCGCCGACGATCGCCAGCGTCTTCGAACCGGTCCGCCGGTGCCCCCGCTTTTTCTCGAAATAGCGAAACGTCCGCGCCAAATCGGCAACTCCCCATCCGCCTGCAACCAAACGCAATTTCGGCAGACCGCCCCGGATCGGCAAACGCTCCCACCGCCGAAATCGTAGTATACCAAGTGCCCCGCTCTTGGGTAGGTTGCCAACGCCGCCGCACCAGGAGAACCCCGGGCGGCGCCACGATTCACCCGGAAACGCAAGCGGCGCGCCCGCCGATTGGCGGCACGCGGCGGGCATCGAGGCCGGCCCGCGGCTGGGGCGGCGGAGCGGCCCCCCGGATCGCTTGCGGATCGCGATCGATGGGAGCAGAACCGCACCCCTCCGGATGGGGCGTCACCGAGCCGAAGGCCTTCCGTTATACTGGTGCTGTCCATGCGCCCTGGGCGCGTCCCCCGCCCCGCGCGGAGCCCATCCAGTACGTTGCGCGTCGCCGGCCGACCGGCTGCCAGCCCCCTGCAAAGGAGTGCCCGTGTCCGACCATCTGCTCGAGGGATTGAACCCGGCCCAACGCGAAGCGGTCAGCCACATCGAAGGGCCGCTGCTGATCCTTGCCGGGCCGGGCAGCGGCAAGACGCGCGTCGTCACGCACCGGATTGCCTGGCTCCTGGAACACGGGGTCGCCCCGGCCCGGATTCTCGCCCTGACCTTCACGAACAAGGCGGCCGAGGAAATGCGCAGCCGAGTCGAACGGCTTGTGCCCGGCCACTCCGTCTGGGTCAGCACCTACCACCGCTTCGCCGCGCGGCTCCTCCGCCGCCACGCCGGCCTGGTCGGATTGGAGGAGAATTACACGATCTACGACGCCGACATGGCGGGCCGAGCGCTGCGGCGGGCAATCGAGCGAGCTCGGATCGATCCGGCGATGTTCAATCTCGATCAGATTCGCTCGCGAATCAGTTGGCTCAAGAGCCAGTTCACGCTCCCCGACGATTACGAACCTCGTCCCGGCTATCCGCTCGGTGAAGTGGTCCGCCGCGTGTATCCCGCCTACCAGGCGCTGCTCGCCCAATCCAACGCGGTCGACTTCGACGACCTCCTGCTCCACGCGGCCACGATCCTCCGCGATTGCCCGGAAATCCGCCGAAGCCTCGACGAGCGCCACCAATTCGTCCTCGTCGACGAGTACCAGGACACCAATCGGGCCCAATATATCATCGCCCGGGCGCTCTCGATCGACTATCCGAACCTGGCCGTGACCGGCGATCCCGACCAGTCCATCTACGGCTGGCGCGGGGCGCACGTGGGAAACATTCTCGAATTCGAGAACGATTATCCCCAGGTCCGCGTTGTCCGCCTGGAGCAGAACTACCGCAGCACGAAGTCCATTCTCCGCGCTGCCGACGAGCTGATCGCCCGCAATCTCAGGCGGAAGAAGAAAAGGCTGTTCACCGAAAACGCCCCGGGGCCGCCGGTCCGACTGGTGATCTACGGGGACCAGAACGCCGAGGCCCGCGCGATCGCCGAGCGGATCGCCGGCGAAGTGGCTTCCGGCAGGCGCCGGCCGCGCCAGTTCGCCGTCTTCTACCGGATCAACGCGCTCTCCCTGCCGTTTGAACGGGCATTTCGCGAGTTGGGCGTGCCTTATCAACTCGTCCAGGGAATGGAATTCTTCCAGCGCAAGGAGATCCGCGACGTCCTGGCCTACCTCCAGGTGATCCATAATCCCCGCGATGATGAGACGCTGCTCCGCGTGATCAACACCCCGGCGCGGGGCATCGGGCGGACGACGATCGAGCGACTGGCCGAGCATGGCGTGGCGAACGGCTTGAGCTTGCTTGACGCGGCGCGCGACCGCCGCGCGATCGGCAGCCTGAACAAGCGGGCGGTCGGCCAGGTGGGCAAGTTTGTCGACCTGATCGACCGCTTGGCGGCGCTGGCCGATGCGCCGATGGAGGAAATCCTCGGCCACGTGCTGACCGAGACGGGCTACAAGGAACAGTATGCAAACGGCGAAGGCGAGGAAGACCAGCAGCGGTTGGCGAACATTGAGGAATTGCTGACCGTTGCCCGCGAGTTCGATGAGCGGCACGCGGGCGAAGCGCGGCTCGACGAGTTTCTCGAAGAGACGAGCCTCGTCGGCGACACGGACGATTGGGAGGCGGAAAGCGACCGCGTGACCTTGATGACGCTGCACGCCTCCAAGGGCCTCGAGTTTCCCGTCGTCTTCCTGGTTGCCGTCGAGGAGGGGCTCCTGCCCCACGAGCGGGCCCACGACAACGCCGACCAGGTCGAAGAGGAGCGGCGGCTGATGTTCGTCGGGATTACGCGGGCCCGCGAAGAACTGCAAATCAGCCATGCCTTCCAGCGGGACTTCCGCGGGCAGAGGAAGATCACGATTCCCAGCCGGTTCCTCATGGATCTGCCGCGGGCGGAGATGGAGATGGTCGATCGGGGGGGGCAAACGCCGGGCGGAGGCGATTGGCCAACTGCGCCCGAGCCCTCGCCTGCCGCGACGTTCCGCTCCCGCCCCTCCATCCGGTTGACGACGGCGGCCGAACTGGCCGGCGACGCCGCCTTGCCGACCGTCGCCCCCGACGAGTTCACCCAGGATATGATCGTCCGGCACAACCAGTTCGGCCTGGGACGGATTGCCGCGCTCAGCGGCAGCGGCGCGACCCGCACGGCCACGGTCGACTTCATCGCGCCGCCGGAGCGGCGCAGGTTCGTCCTCTCCAAGGGCGAGCTCCGACCGCTGAAACTTCGCCCGCTGAAACGGTAGCGCCGCTTTTTCGCCGAACCGTAGGGTGGTGCAGAGCGACCCAGGCCCGAACCGGTCGGCATAGCCGGTAGCGCGGCCGGGAATCGATCCGGCTGGCACGGCCGAACGGTCAGCGCCACGCCACCGCGGCGGAATCGAACGCGCCGCGCGGTGGGCCGGCGCTGGTCGAATGGCTGGTTCGGCTTTTTTCGCCTCCGGCAGGGTGTTCCGTGGGATGAACCGCTCGGCGCTTGTCCGCTCTGGATCACCCTACGGGCTACGGGCGTCGAGGCGGCGTCAGGGACCATGAGCGGAGGCATTCGCGGAGGCTCTCTCGCCGCCGCTGGTCGGAAACCAGCTCGTAGCCGATCCCGGCCAGGGCGATCAGCGAAGCCAACTCGGCTGGTCGTCGCTGCGGCTCGACAACACGCTCGCCCTGCCCGGCTGATTCCTTCGAGACGGCGACCTGGTGGGCGACGTCCAACGAGTCTCTCACCCGCGGCGACGCGTCGCCGGCGGCAGTCTGGGCGGCCGGGCCGTCGTCCTGCCGAGGAGCTTCTTTGACGTGGTGGAACTGGTCAACGAAAGCCCAGCGATGCGCTTGGTCCGGCAGACCGAGTGCCGCGATCCGCTCTCGCGCGGCGGCGTCTTCGACCAGGGGCGCCTCGATGTCTCGTCCCAGGGGCCAGCCCGATTCGTCGGGCGATGAGGGCCGCTCCAGTCCGGTCTCCTGCCGCAAAGCCAGGTCAAAGGCCTCCAGGCTCCCCCGCGATCCGTGGATCTCTTGGGAGATTCCCGTTTCCAGCCGGCGCGGAACAAGCTGCCCGGTCGCGCTCTCCGGCAGACGGTCCGCGACGATCCCCTCAGTCGCCGGTCGGCGCGGGGCGGCGCGCATGGCCGGCGTCCCGGCGAGCCGGCCTGCGTCGGCGTAGACCTTCTCGCTGGCGGTCCGCGCCACATCGACCATGCCGCCCTCGGCCGGGCCGGCGTCGAAATCCCCCAGGGCAAACGGCACCAGTTCCGGCCTCGCGGGGCCGAACCGGGCCTCGCGCTTGCCCACCGAAGCGGAGGCGCGCGGCTCAGCGCGTTCCGCCAGGTCGTCGCTGCCCGCCGGCTCGCAGGCGCTCACCGCCGCGCTCTCATGGAACTCGCCGGAGACCACAAGGCAGCCCGCGGAATTGTAGACGATCACCAGCCGGCCATCCAACTCCACCACCCGCGAGGATCCGGAGGCCAGACCGGGGGCCAGACTGCCGAAGAGGACGGTCCCGCCTTCGCACGCGGAGGCTCCGGCCGTGGCCGAGAGCAGCAGCCGGTCTTCCACCGCCTCGATCGCCAGCCGCCGAAACACTGCGGAACCGCGCGCCGCTCGGCGGGCGGTTCGCCGCCCCTCAAACGCCATCCGTTGGATCAGTGCCTGCATCATGATGTCGCCTGCTTGTTGGTCGAAGCCATCTGCTGATCTGCCCTGCCCTCGGCGCCGGTCGATTCGATGCCGGAATCGATTGCTTCGAGTAGCTGCTTGAACCGGGGATGCCCGCGGACCAGCTCGAATTCGGGCTGGCTGCGGAGGCGGTCCGCGTCGCCGAAACCGGCGGCCACCGCCTCTTGCAGGGCGCGCACGACCTGGTCGGCCCAGCCGTCGCTCCGGGGCTGGTCCGGCTTGGCCTGTTCGCCCCCCTCGGCGGCCGCCGCGGCCGCCAATTCGACGGCCACGCTGAACAACCGCTCGGCGTCGCCCAGCCAGAGCTGTTTCCGCTCCAAGGCAATCTCGAGGGCTTTCCGGGAGCGGCCCTGGCGCTGGAGGAACTGACCCAGGTTCCAGTAGTGATTGCTGAGAAACTGGCGGAAGCGGGCGATGTCCGGCGCCCCCTCGAAGGCCAGCCGCTGGTGTTCAATCGCCGCGCGGAAGTCGGTCTCCGCCGCCGCTGCCTGGCCGAGCCGTTCGCTCGCCATCGCGCGATTGTTCAGCGCGCCGCCCAGGCAACTGCGGTAGTTCAACTCGCCGGGATAGTCGCTCACCAGCTGCTCGAACAAGCCGATCGCTTCGTCGAGCGGGCCGCGCGCCGCCTCCTGGTCGCCGGACTCCGAATAGAGCCGGCCCAGATTGTTGCAGCTGACGGCGACATCCGCGCGGAATCGAATCACCGAGGGGGCCTTGCGAAGGAGCTGCCTGCGGATCTCCGCCGCGCGGCGGTATGCCTCGATCGCCGCCTTGGTCTCTCCGCGCTCGCTGTGCAGGGTGCCCAGGTTGTTGTAGGAAAGGGCCAGATCGCCCTGGTAGTCGATGACCGCGGGCGCCGCTTCCACGAGCCGCTGCTGGATCTTCAGCGCCGTCTGGCAGGCTTCCACCGCCCGCCCGGCATCCGAACCCCGATAGACGAAGCTCAGGTTGTTGCATGTCACGGCCAGGGCGCTCTGGAATCTCCATTCGTGCGGGTTTTCGTCGACGAGCGCTTGCTGGATTTCCACGGCCTCGCGGAAGCGGGTTTCGGCCTCTGCCAGGTCGCCCGCCTGGTGGCCGATCAACCCCAGGTTGCCGAGGGTCAGCGCCAGGTCGCCGCGAAGCCGCGGGCTTTGCGGCTGCCGGGCGACAAGTTCCCGCTGAATGGCGACGGCGGTTTCCAGGGCGTCGATCGCCTCGGCGATCTTGCCCTCGGCGCCCAGCAGCAGGCCGATATCGTTGTGGCAGAGGGCCAGTTCCGCGCGAAACCGCGCGCTCCGCGGGTCGCTCCGCGCCAGGTCCTCCAGCGCTGCCTGGGCCTTGCGGTACTCGCCCAGGGCGCTGGCCCGGCTGCCGATCCGCTCGGTGATCTTTCCGGCCTTGAAGTAGGTCAAGGCCAGGTCGGCCCGCAGCGTCTCGTCGCCGCCGGCATATTCGGCAAACGCGCGGTAGTAGTCGAGGGTGTCGCGGAGCAACTCGGATCGGACCGTCTCCGCACCGGGGACATCGGCCAACTGTTCGGCGAGCCGCGCGCCGAACCGGTCGACCACTTCCCGCGCCTGGCGGAAGTGGGTTTCCGCCCTGGCGCGGTTCCTTTCCGACTCCTCCAGGGCCGCCTTCGTGCGCCCGTGCGCGGCGGCGATCATCATCGTGCTGGCGGCCAGCACGATCGCCATCGCGGCGGCGGCGCACGCGCCGGCGGTGACGAGCTTCGCGTGCCGCCGCGTCCACTTGCCGGCGTGATCCAGCAGGGTTGGCCGCCTGGCCAGGGCCGGCTTCCCGTCGAGGAATCGCCGCAGGTCGTCGGCAAACTCCTGGGCCGACTGGTAGCGAGTCTCCGGCGACTTGGAAATCGCCTTCAGCACGATTGTCTCCAGGTCAACCGCGATCGAGGGCCGGATGCGGCGCGGGGCGAGCGGCTCTTCCTCGCCGATCCGCCGCAGCAGATCCGCGCGATCGTCGCCGTCAAACGCCGGGCGGAGCGTCAACGCTTCGTAGAGCGTGATCCCCAGCGAGTAGACGTCGGTCCGCTGGTCGAGCAGGTTCGAGCGGCCGGCCGCCTGCTCGGGGCTCATGTAGCGGATGCTTCCCAGCACCTGGCCGGTCGAGGTCAGGCCGGCCTCCGCGGTCTGGAACCGCGCCAGCCCGAAGTCCGTCACCCAGACCTTGCCGTCGCGATCGAGCAGCAGGTTCGACGGTTTCACGTCGCGGTGGACGATCCCGCAATCGTGCGCATGTTGCAGCGCCTCGGCGGCCTGGATCCCCAACCGGCAGATGGTCCGATCGTACTGGCGGCCTTGAGCCGATTCGGCCGTGCTGAACGCCCTGAGTGTTGAATGCCGCTCCTGGCCGCCATCGCCCGGCCGGCACGCGTTGTCGGCCTCGGTGGTCGCATCCCCGGCGGACGCCGGGTGGCCGGCCGCCGCGTGGTCGGCCGCGCGGAGTTGGGCCAGCGCCAACTCGAGCGAGCCACCTTCCACGTATTGCATGGCGTAGTAGTGGACGCCCCGCTCGCAGCCGACGGAGAACACCGGAACGATATTCGGGTGATGCAGCTGCGCGGCCGCCCGGGCCTCGTTCTCAAACCGCGTGATCTGCTTCTGGTCAAGCACGGCCGCAAACGGCAAGACCTTCAGCGCAACCCGCCGGTCGAGCGAGATCTGGCGGGCCAGGTAGACGATCCCCATCCCGCCGCGCCCCACCTCGCGGATCAGCAGGAAGTCGCCGAGCTGTCTTGCCAATTGCTTGCGCGGACCGCCCGCCGGCGGCCTCGGCGCGGAGATCTGGCCTGCCGCCCGGTCGAGGAACTCCAGGCCGCGGAGCGATACCCGAAAGGCCTCTGCCAGGTCGGGATGCGCGGCCAGCATCGCCTCCACGTCCGGGGCGACCACCTCCTCGCGGCTGGAGAGGTAGCCGTCCAGAAGCTCGGCCAAGCGCTCCTGCTGCTCGGGCGAAAGCTGCTCCAGGGGCGATGGATGACTGGTGGTGTCGTGCATGGCCGGTTCCTATTCCACTCCGAGGGCATCGAGCCGTTGCCGCAATTGGTTGATCGCCCGCAGCCAGACCATCCGCGTCGCCCCCGGCGTGCGATCGGTCCGCTCGGCGATCTGCTTGAAAGGCAGGCCCTCCAAATGGCGCAAAACGATCACTTCGCGGTAGTCGGGCCGCATGTGAGCCAACTGGTCGGCGAGAATCACGACGTATTCCCGGCGGCACGCGCTGGCGCTCGGCGAGGCCGCATGATCGACCAGCACGGCGTCCAGCCGGGCCGTCGACCGCTCGATCGCCGCCCCCATCCCTTCCAGGGAAACCTCCCGATGGACATTCCGCTTCTCGGCTAGGATGTGGCGTTCCACCAGCCGGGCGAGATTATTGACCAGGATTTGCCGCAGCCAGGCGAGGAATTCCCTCTCCGACTGGCCACGAAACTGGGCGAAATCCCGGTGCGCTTCCAGAAACGTCTCTTGAACCACGTCGGAAGGGCTCACCCGTGCCTGGAGCCTCGCGCTGAGCTGCGTCGACGCCAGCAAACGCAGGTAATTGCCGTACAGCGCAAGCAACTCGCCCAGGACGCTCGGCGAACCACGCTTGGCGTTCGTAAGTAATTGCTGTGGATCAGGTTGCGAGTCTCGGCACATGGGCGCACGGAGGAGGTCAGCAGTCCCAAGGTACAGGCTCCAACTCCGAGGCTCTGGCACTCCCAATCGAACGCCCAAGTCTTAGCCACGCTAGGCGATTGGGAACGGAGCCTGGGACCGGGCCAGCTCATCTATCCCGTTAGGCCGAATTGTCCGGCAATTGTCACGCCACCCGAAAGGGCCTTTTCCTCGATTTTTCGCGATCTGCTCAAACTCGGCGATCGCAAGCACCGGTCTTCCGTGTCCAGGGCAGCCTCAGAGTTTATGGCTTCGTTCCGCCGAGGCCCACAATCGGCGCGCCGCCCGCAACTTCGCCGGCCAGGGGACCCCGGCAACCTGGATTCCATTATAACACGTCCGTGGGACGGGGCGGACAACCATTTCAGGGGGGTACTGCGTCTCGTCTTTCGACTCTCCCGGAGCATCAAGTATCCGGCGGACCAGCGCGAGGTAGAGCGGCCGATGGGCTGGAAGTACGGCGAATTCGCCTGCCCGATCGATCAAGGCGACATCGATTTCCACCGCGTCGTGAGGATTCTTCGCGACGCCGGCTACACGAACGACCTGAACATCGAGAATGAGTCGCTCGGCAGGCTCGCCGAGGGCGAGCGTGCCGCGGCACTGGCCAGGGAGGTCCAATACCTCAAGCGCTGCCTGGCCAGCGCGTAAGCCGCCCGAACCGTCGAACGCCCGCCGCCTGTCAGCGGACGTGGATCAGGATCGCATCCTCGGCGGGAATCGTCAGCTTGAGGCCATCCCCAAGCAGATCGCCTGCGTTCAGCGCCGTGCCGGCCGCTGCCGCGCCGCCGGCCAGCCTGGCGGTCCGCGGAGCGTCCAACGGATGCGGGAGCTTGTCCGGGCGGAGCAGGCAGGCGACTTCGCGGGGGCTCGAATCGAGGTTCACCAGGAGCAGGTAGGCCTCGCCCCGGCGGCTGTAGACGGCCGCAGCGGACTTGTCGTGTGAAAGCTGGACCGCCCCGTTCCGCCAGTCGGCGAAGCGGTAGGATGCGATGTCCCCGAGCGGCTCGAGCAGCGGAGCCAACTGAAAAGCCTCCTCGCCGGCCGGCCAAGGAGTCACGCCGCCGAGGAGTGCTTCCAGGGCGAAGAGGCGGTGGAGCCGCCGCGGCGACTTGGCGTTGAGCACGCCGTAGCTGATCACGCCGCGCGGGACCGCGCCCGCCAGGGACCACTCCAGCGGCAGGTCTTCGAGGGCCGGGGCCTGGTCCGCCCATTTCCCGTAGCCCCATTCGGTGGCCACCACGTAATCGGCGAAATTCTCCGTGGCGAACATCGGGGTCGTCGTGTTGTGAATGATCACCAGCCCGGCCGGCCCGACGCGCTGCCGCGTCCACTCCATCAGGTCGAGCAGTTCGTCGATGTCCCAGTGCCCCTTGGCCGCCGCCTGGTCCGCGCTCCCCTCGTGAAGCGGATTGCTGCAATGCAGGGCGACATTCCAGTCGTAGTAGACGCCGTCGAGCGGGTGGTTCTTCAGCACGCGGTCGATGGAGAACTTTAAAAACTCCAGCCAGCCGGACCGCAGGCACATCTGCGCGCCGAACTCGCGCTGCGGGCGGTAGAAATTGTGCCGCAGGTCTCCCTTGCGGTTCTTCCGCCCCCACTCCTGGCCGTGCTCCTGGAACTCCTTCGTGTCCGGGTGCAACTCCTTGTTCGAGAAATAGGTCGCCGTCCGGATCCCCGCGCTGCGGCAATCGGCCAGCACCTTGTCGAAGCGATCCATGTCCGGGTAGGGAGGATACGCGCCGTCGCGCCAGAACAGGCCGTCGTCGTAATAGTCGCCGTCGTTGTGGCAATGGACTGTCTGGACCCCCTTCTCGGCCCAGCGGAGAATCGTCTCCCTGGAAACCCAGTCGCCCCGGTTGCGGTTGAACGTGGTATGCAGCCACGGCCGCTGCGCGCGGCCGTCGAGAATCGGAAACGCCAGGTAGAAGTCGAAAGCGCAGTCGTCCGCCAGGGGCACCGCCGCCTCGGGGCTCCAGACGGGCGCGATCGAAAGCGCCAGGCCGGCTGGAGACGCGCTCCGCTCGAGCAGACACTGCGCCCGCCGCTGGCCGCCGACACGCAGGTCCCACTGCGAGAGGTCCGAGCCGGCGAACCACTCCAGGCCCTCCTGCCCGCCGTCGACGAAGATCATCGATCGCGGCGCATGGCTGAGTTTGAGGCCCTGGTCCGAGGGATGGTCTGGGCGGAGCTTCCCCCAGACGTTGCTCCCGAACGAAAACGCCGGCTCGCCGTCCTCCTCGGTGAGCCCTTTGCGGTAACCATAACTGGAAAGGCCGCCGGTCAGGATGGTGGAGACCGGGCAGACCTCGCGGACGCTCGTCCCGGCCGGCGCGCGCAGCTCCCGGCGGATCTTGACGTATCCCCAGCGGTACTGGAGCGTGGTCTTCACGCGCACGTCCGAAGCCCGGCCGTCTTCGCCTTTCAGCGCGCTCTCGACGGTGACGATTTCAGCGAGCCCCTCGCGGCGGAGCGTGACGTGCGGATTCGTGTCCTCCAGGTCCGTGAGGATCGCTCCGTTTGCATCGCGGACGCGGGTTGCGAGCGGCCCGGCGAGCAAATTGCCCGCCTTGCCGTGCGCTAGCGCGATCCGAGTCACGGCGCCCCCTTGCTTCAGGTCCTGCTCGACGGTGTAGTAGGCCGTGCGGAGGGTCAGAATGCCGGCTGCCTCGTCGCGATCGATCGCGTAGGCCTGGGGCCAGGTTCGCGGCGGCGCACTGTCGGGCGGGTCGGCCGCCGCGCACAGCGCGGCAAGAAACGCAACGATGCACGCGCCGACCGTCTCCACCGCCGCGCGGCGAGACGGGCCGCGGCGGATGCGGGCCAAAGCCTGTTGAGAGATGCGGCGCGGAGAAATCCTCATCGTGCGGATCGCAATTGAAGAACAGCCGTTGCAGAGAAACCTTGCCATCTTGCGGTCTCCGGAATCGTGATCGTCTTGCGCGTGCCCCTGGCCTCGGTCCAGGCATTGTAACCCCTTCCGCTGCCCATGTCTTGCCGATCACCCGCGGCTGGATGCGGAAGGCAATTTCGGTCTTTTCCGAGCACGGACCCTTGATTTCCTGGCTCCAACGATGCGAAACTCTGCTTTTCAGCGTCTTGGCGAGCGCCGCTCGGCCAATTGGAGCGGACGACCAACGAGAACGCGCTCTTCCGCGGCCTCCCGTCGGTCGCCCCGGGGGCGTCGTCGGCTATCGCAGGCAGCAATCCGTTCCGGGAGGAGAACATGAGCATCTCGCGTCGTCAGTTTCTACGCACTACGGCTGCCGCTGGCGGCAGCGTCCTGGCCCTGCGGCAACGCGTCCACGCGGCCGGCAGCGACCTTCTCCGCGTCGGGCTGGTCGGTTGCGGCAGCCGGGGGGCCGGGGCCGCTTCGAACGCGATCAACGCCGATCCGGGCGTCCGCGTCGTCGCCCTGGCCGACGTGTTCGCCGATCGAGTCCAGGCAACCCTCAAGTCGCTCCGCGGCCGGCATCCCGACCAGGTCGATGTGGACCCGGCGCGCTGCTTCGTGGGGTTCGATGCGTACAAGGAGTTGATCGCCTGCGGAGTCGACGTCGTCTTGCTGGCCGCGCCGCCCCATTTCCGCCCCTTGCACCTGGCGGCCGCGATCGCCGCGAACAAGCACGTCTTCGCCGAGAAGCCGGTGGGCGTCGACGCGACCGGCGTACGCAGCGTCCTGGCCACCTGCGAACTGGCCAAGAAGAAGAATCTGTGCGTCGTGTCGGGCCTCTGCTGGCGCTACGACACGGTGATCCGCGAGACGATCAAGCGGGTTCACGACGGGGCGATCGGCGAGATCGTGGCCATCCAGACGACGCGCAATCTGGGCTATCTCTGGGAGCGTCCGCGGCAGCCGGAGTGGACCGAAATGGAATTCCAGATGCGCAACTGGTACTACTTCACCTGGCTCTGCGGCGATCACAACGTGGAGCAGCAGATTCACGGCATCGACAAGTGTTCCTGGGCGATGCGCGACGAGCCGCCGGCAAGGGCCTGGGCGACGAGCGGGCGGCAGGTGCGGATCGAGCCGAAGTACGGCGACATCTACGACCACCACGCGGTGGTCTACGAATACGCCGACGGCGCGCGGATGTATGCATTAGCCCGGCAGCAGCGCAACTGCTACAACGATTATTCCGAGGTCCTGATGGGCACCAAGGGACGCTGCGACTTGCAGAAGGGCCGCATCGAGGGCGAGACGAACTGGGCGTTCGGCCAGCAGGCGGGAGACCTGTCGGGCTATGGCGTCAAGAAAGCCGGCAAGGACGGCCTGCGGCCGATGCACCAGGTCGAACAGGACGAGATGTTCGCCGCGATCCGCGCCGGCAAGACGATCAACAACGGCGATTACATGTGCCAGAGCACGCTGATCGCGATTCTCGGGCGGACGGCCGGCTACACGGGCCAGGCGATCACCTGGGAGCAGATGCAGCAGTCGAAGTTGGACCTCTCGCCGCAGCGCTACACCTTCGACGCGCCGCCGCCGACCCTGCCGGGCCCCGACGGACAATACCCGGTCGCGATGCCCGGTCTCACCGAGTTCGTGTGACGGCTTCCGCTGATCGGCGGAAGGCAGGGCCGCGCCACGCGGCCGCGGTGAGCCGCGTGGCCGGGAAGCGATCCACTCATAAACCGGGAGGTCACAGATGATTCAGATCGGGATCGTCGGCTGCGGGCGGATCATGGCCGCGCACTTGCGAGGCTATCGGCTGCTGCGCGAGGCGGGCGTGGACGACTTCCGGATCACGGCCCTCTGTTCGCTTTCCGAGGACGAGGCGCGGATGTATCTGCGGCGGGGCCAAGGCCCGCCGCAACGGGCGGCGGTCAGCCGGTTCGCCGGCGATCCGCTCGCCGTGGCCGACGAGTATCTCTCCGATTTCCAGGACGACGTCGAGGTCGGCGTCTACACCGATTTTCGCCGCATGGTCGCCGAAGCGCCGATCACCGCCGTGAACGACTTCACCAGCCACGCGCTGCACCACCAGGTGGCCGAAGCCGCGCTCGGTGCGGGCAAGGACCTGCTCACGGAAAAGCCGATGGCTGTCTCGGTGCGGGCCGCCCGGCGAATGTGCGAATTGGCCGAATCGCGCCAGCGGGTCCTCGGCGTGTTCCAGAGCGGGAGGTACATGCCGCGCTCGCGGCACTTGCAGTGGCTGTTCGGCTCCGGCCACCTCGGCCGCCTGCAACTCATGCTGATCGGCAGCGTGGGCGCGCGTTGGGCGCCGAACCTTGTCGTCGCCGACACGCCCTGGCGCCACCGGCGCTTGGAAGGGGGCGGAATCTCGCTCGACGTGGGCGTGCATCGGTTTGACCTGATCCGCGCCCTGGCCGGTGAAATCCAGGACATCCAGGCGCGAACCGTCCTTGTCGAGCCGGTCCGCTGGGGCCGCGACGAACAGGGCCGCCCGGCAGGGCGCGTGGAATGCGACGCCGAAGACACCGTCTACGCCTCGTTCGCCACGGTTGCGGGGACGACCGGCGAACTGACGGCCAGTTGGGCCGGCCGCGGCGGCGGGACGATGCCCGGCACGGGGGATGTGTATTACGCGGCCCTCGGACGCGTCTCCGGCGAGGAGGTCGCGTTCGACGACGGCACAACCTCCAGCCTGGCCCAACTCTATGAGCGGGAATGCCCCGCGGACCGCAAGCTGGGCGATTTTCCGCTGGGCCTCGCCGACACGTTCGCGCTGGCCCAGTACGAGTGGCTCAAGGCGGTCCGCGAGCGCCGGCCGCCGGAGACCAGCGGACGCGACGCGTTGGCCAGCCTGGCCTGTGCGTTCACGGTGCTCGAAGCGGCCCTTGCGGGCCGGCGAGTCGGCGTGCAAGAGGTCGCTTCCGGCGCGCTGGAAGCGTATCAACGGGCCATCAACGAGCACTATGGGATCGCCTAGACCGTGACACCGGACAGCCTGACCAGCGAGGGGCGGCATCGCCTGATTCCGCGGCTCTACGTGATGATGTTTTTGCAGTATGCCGTGTACGGCCTCTGGCTGCCGATCGCCGCGCGATTCCTCTCGGCCAACCCCGCCGCGGGCGGGCTGGGTTTCAGCGATTTGCAGATCGGCATGATCATCGCCGTGGCCGGCGCGATCGGCGCGCTCTGCGCCCCGCTGATCGCCGGCCAGATCGCCGACCGCTATTTCGCTCCCGCGCGGTGCCTGGCGGTGCTGCTGGCCGCCGGCGGCGTTGTCAAGTTCATCACGGCCTACCAGACGAGCTATGCGGCCTGGCTGTGGCTGTCCATCGCCTACGCGATTCTGTTCATGCCCACGCTCTCCCTGACGAACTCGCTGGCCCTGGGCCACTTGCCCGATCCGAAACGGCAGTTTCCCGGTGTGCGCGCGGTCGGCACGCTGGCGTGGATCACGGTGGCCTGGGCCTTTCCCATGGTCTGGCTGCAATCCGACCTGGCGTTTCGCTGGCTGCCGCCGTTCTTCACCGGAAGGGAACTGCCCGACGCGCCGGCCAGGATGATCGATTCGGTGCGGGTCGCCGGCGTGGTGTCGGTCGGGTACGCGGTGTTCTGCTGGTTCGGGCTGCCGCGGACGCCGCCGAAGCGCGAGGCGGCGAAGACGCTGGCACTGGCCAAGGCGTTCTCCCTGGTGCGGCGCCGCTCGTTCGCCGTCCTGGTCGGCGCGACGCTCGTGCTGAGCATCATCCATTGCTTCTATTTCGTGCAGATGAGCAAGTTCCTGGCGGCGATCGGCCTGGGCGACGCCTACATCATGCCGGCCATGTCACTCGGCCAGTTGGCCGAGATTTTCGCCTTGGCCGTGCTCGGCCCGGTGCTCGCCCGGCTGGGCTTCCGCCCGGTGCTCGCGTTGGGCGCGCTGTGCTACTGCCTCAAGTACGCCTTCTTCGGCACGACGCAGTTGCCGCTGGAGGCGATCGTGGCCGCCCAGCTGATCCACGGATTCTCGTTCGCCTTCTTCTTCGCGGCCGGTTTCATCTATGTCGACCGGTTGGCTCCGCCCGAGACGCGCTACTCCGCGCAGACCGTCTACATGCTGGTGATCCTGGGCGTCGGGCCGCTGGTGGCCGGCCCGCTCAACGGCTGGCTGTCCCGCTGGTGCACGCCCGCCGGCGGACCGCTGGACTACTCGCTGTACTGGTACATCGCCGCCGCAATCGGCCTGGCGGCCACCTTGCTGGTGGCCGCGCTGTTCCGCGACGAGACGCAAGGTAGTCGTCAAACCGAGGGGCTGTGATCCTTCTTGGCATCGCCCCGCGGAGCCATACTTTTCGCGAGGAGATCATGACAAAGAAATATCGCATCGGCGTGGCGGGACTGACGCACGATCACGTATGGGGCAATCTGGCCGACCTGGCCGCGTCGGAAAAGGCGGAGTTGGCGGCCGTCGCCGATCCGAATCCGCCGCTTCTGGAGCGTGCCCGGGAGAAATCCGGGTGCGCTTCCTACGCCGATTACCGGGAGATGGTCGAGCGCGAGTCGCTCGACGCGCTGTACGTGTTCTGCGACAACGCGCAGGGGGCGGAGGTCGGCGCCTGGGCCGCCCGGCAAGGCCTGCACGTGCTGGTCGAAAAGCCGATGGCGGCCACGCTCGAGGGGGCCGAGCGGCTGGTCGCCGCGGCCCGGGAGGCCGGCGTGCGCCTGATGATCAACTGGCCCGTCGTCTGGCGGCCGCAGGTTCAAGCCGCGCTGGAGATCGTTACGCGGCCCGAATTCGGCCGCATCTGGCAATTGTCGCACCGGGCGGGGCATGGCGGGCCGGAAGTCGAGTGTTCGCCCTATTTCCGCGACTGGATATTGGACCCCCGGCGGAACGGCGGCGGCGCGCTGGTGGACCTCTGCTGCTATGGAGTCAACATGGCCCGGGCGCTGCTTGGCCGGCCGGAGCGGGTTGCCGGCGTCACGGGCAGTTGGTACGAGCCGCCGTTGCCGGTCGAAGACAACGCGGTGGTGATCCTCGGCTATCCCCGGGCGACGGCGACCATCGAGGGCGCATGGGGGCAGGTCGGGCAGCCGATGAGCGGATACCTGGCCACGATCTGGGGCGCAGGGGGCTCGGTGACGCTCGGTCCCGGCCGCGGCGGCGGCTTGTGGACGACCCTTGCCAACCAGCCGGCCAACGTGGAGATCGCGCCGCCCCAGCCGGCGCCGCACATGGCCAACGGCACGGCTCACTTCCTCTGGGCGTTGGAGACGGGCAGCGAATTCTATCCGTTGTGCCAACCCGCCGTCTGCCGCGACACGCAGGAGGTTCTCGACGCCGCGCTCCGTTCGGCTCGGGAGAACATCCGCGTGACGTTGCCGGCCGATCCAGCCAGCGGCCCCTGCCCGCCCGACAGCTTCCGGAGGTAGCTCGCCGCAATGCCAACCCGCCAGCCACCGCAAACCCCGCCGGCCCCTCCGGCGGATCGTTCACCCAAAAATCCCGCCGGCTCGCCCGGCGGATCATTCGGCTTCCCACTACAGCCCCCGGGCTCCGCGCCACCCAAAATCCCGCCGGCTCGCCCGGCGGATCGTTCGGCTTCCCACTACAGCCCCCGGGCTCCGCGCCACCCAAAATCCCGCCGGCTTGCCCGGCGGA
>Ga0123329_1000959_pt1 | contig 28419 bp, 23 predicted proteins | sample BioC12SIPDNA_FD_89703 | JGI IMG/M metagenome (GOLD analysis project Ga0123329, IMG submission 89703) | Anaerobic biogas reactor microbial communites from Washington, USA - Biogas_R1_B C12 SIP DNA | ecosystem: Engineered > Bioreactor > Anaerobic > Unclassified | place: Washington, USA | collected...
AAGCTTCCCCTTGTGCTGCGTCAGCGACGTGCCCCAGTATACGCGATCGGCGTGATCTGTCAACCGAAGATTTCTGATTTTCGTAAATAGTGAGGCTCTCTACTGCGAGCGGCCCGGAACCTTGGGCGGTACGCCGGACGGTGATTTCCGGCCGTTTGTGTCCGACCCAGGCAAGAGGGATCGGGCCCTACAAATGGGGGCCGGCCGTGATGAGAGGTGTTGTCAGGCGGGTTTCGGTCTCTCCCGGCGGCACATCGCGCAGCAGCATCGCCCTGGATCCCAGGCCCCGGACAGGAGCATCCGTGGTGCAATGCGACCAGAAGTCCTGGGCGCATTGGGAACAAATTCACGTCGAATCAGCGTCCGAACAAGAGGGCGTATCGTTTTCTCGGTCGATGAACCTGAAAGCCATGGCATCGAGGATCGGCATCGAGATGAAACGACGACCACGAAGCACAGACTCGATGGCGGTTGGCAATTCCTGGTCGGCACGTTCGTTCAGCACATAGCCATGAGCCCCGGTGCGCAGCAGAGCGGCGACATGCTCCTCATTCTGGCATTCACCAACGAGAATCACCTTCATGCAATCTGATAAATCGCAGAGAAGATCGAGCATCGGAACTTGCCGATGGCAGTCGGTCGAGGCCAGGTAAAGAACGACAAGGTCCGCAGTGGTTGCCAGAGTGCGCGCGGAAAGAGCCGTGAAACCCTCGAATTCCGCGACCAGTTGCAGTGCTTGAGGGGAGTGGAGAGTCTTCGCAAGAAACCGACGGTGTCGGCGGTCGTGACTGACTAAAGCGATTTTGACCGGCGTGTCATCCACGAGCGTGGCCCTTGCATCAGACGGCCGCTCAGACCTTCCGCGTACGAAGCTGCGTTAGTGTTTGCCAGATCCAGTTGTCAGCACGAGAGCCAGGCCGGAATGCTTGTCGGCGCGTGTAACGTTTACTTTCTCCACGGCGGTCCGACGCGTTTAGCCCGGTTGGGGCAGAACCCAGCGCTAGCCTCAATGTATGACTTGAGACGCCGATGTCAAGTGCCAGGGTCCGGTTTTCGCCAGAGCCCCCGCTGATCCTCGTGGCGGCAAGGAAGTGCTGTCCGCCCGAGCGTTGGTCCATAGAGGCGGGCGAAGAGTCTCTTCTGCGGGGAGGGAGCGATAAGCCGAAGGACCAGGAGCTCTCGGCACGTCGAGGGGGGGCGTTCGGGGGGGCTGCCGCCGGGTCGGATGGGCAAATCCCTGCGGTAGATAACCTTGTGGTCCACCTCTCAGGAGCGGCCAACCCGGAAAAACGGTGATTGCCATCGTTCGTGGATCACTCACGGGGCTGATTTCGACCAGGCGGCTTGCAGAGCGTTACCGGGGCGGGTATGCTTATCGAGAGATCAGAAAAAACCTGAGCAAGATGGGGGCTGTCGGAGCACCACTCCAAGGGGGGCTGCTCGGAGCGTTCTGCTGAGCCGCATTCTGGGTGAGCGGGGCGTGCCGGCGGATGGGTATCGACGGAACGCTGGGCAAAGAGGCGCTAACCTGATGGTCAACTCACGTTTTGTATTGAGGTATCTGTGCGCATGGTGTGTTCTGGGAGGAGCGGTCGCCGTGGGCGAGGAGCCTCTTCGGGCTGAGGATGTTCTGCTGGATGATGTGGAAGCGGTTCTCCTGGCCGGGGGATATCTGGTATCCCCGCCCGACGACCCGGCGTATCGGGTGGACCCGAACGACGTGACTTCGCCCTTTGGGGGCGTTGGCGGTTTGGCGGTGAACGGCGCGTTCCGGGCGACGGGTGTGGCGATCAGCCGGTTTCACGTTTTAACAGCGGCCCACGTCATCGATTTGGACAACGACGGCATCGCGGACGACCTTCCTGAGGAGGTCACGTTCACGTTGAACTTCGGCGGGGACTTGACGCACACGCTCGGCGTGAGCGAGATCCAGCTTCACCCGGATTTCTCCGGATTCTCTCGCCCGGCACTCAACGACGATTTGGCGGTGCTCACGTTGGAGGAACCGATTCCGGAGGGCGTGCCGATCTATGACATCCTCGCCCGCCCAATGACCCAGGGCGACGTGCTGACGTTCGTGGGGTATGGGCGTAGCGGATGGGGGGATATTGGGTTTCACCCGTGGTTCATGGAAAACGGATACGTCAAGCGATGGGGCCGAAACGTGGCCGACGTGTCTTTTTTGGATGACGAGGGCCGAGGGTTTTCGGAGGTGTTCGTCTTCGATTTCGACGGTCCTGACGAGGCCACCAACATCCTGGGCGATTTGACCTTGGGAAACGCGATCGAGACGACCTATGGTTTCGGGGACTCGGGCGGACCGGCCTTCATTGTGGACGGCGGATCGTACAAGCTGGCGGGCATCAACACCTATATCGCTCGTTTCACCGGGCAACCCTACGCGGCTCCGATGTTTGGCTCGGCCGGGGGGGGCATCATGCTGTTCCCATCCGGGGGCTGGATCGCACAGCAGGCAGGGCTGACCTGGGAGCACAACACATTACGGTTCAACGTGCAGGGAGATCCCGCCCACGTGCGTCCGGGCGATCAGGTCGTTGTGGATCTGGATGCCCTGAACCTGGCTCAGCGGGTCACGGGCTTGCAGGCGTTTTTGGCGTTCAGTTCATCGCATTTCTCGACGGCGCCCGGCGACGTGAACGTTGCTCCCGGTGCTCCACCCTGGAACGAGGTCATCTACAGCGTGCTCAAAGAGGAGGGTGACCTGGATATGGCGGTCGGGGTGGATCTGCAATCCGGCGAGTTGGGGACGCAAGAAGACGCCACGACGGCGGTGATCAGCTTGGTTGCGACAGGCGAGGGGACGACACGGCTCGTTTTCCGTCCCGATCCTGCGCCGGACCCCGGATTGACGCGGACCACGATGTTCGCGGACACATGGGGGTTGACGGTTCTGCCTCGGAAGGTGGATAGCCAGGCGATTGTGGTCGATGGCACGCCGCCGACGATCGCGTTGGCGGCCACGCAGGAGCAGGGCGGGGTGGGGGTCGATGTGTTGGCTTGCGCACATTTGACCCACCAGGGCGAGGTGCGGGTTGCCGTGACGACGGCTGATCTGTTGGCCGGCCTGGAGGGGCCGCCTGTCGTGTCGGCGGGCAAGGGGAACCTCACGTTGCCGGTTACGTACTCGGGGGAGAATCCCGCGGGGCAGTTCAACTATGTTGTGAACATCGACGAGGATACGGAGACGGGCGAATGGATGATCCAAGGGATGGCGAGGGACCGTGCCGGGAACAACGCCGAGCTGGCCGGCGTGTTGTGTTTTGACCGGCAGATGGCCGGTACGGTGCGGCTGGCGACCTACTCCTCTGTGGATTACGGCTTCGTGCGGGACGTGGTCTTCGTTGCCAGCGGCGAGGGGGGCGGTGTGCTGAAGTCGTGGACGATCAGTGTCGACTTCACCAACCACGAAGAGGTAGCCAGCGGCTCCTACGTTCTGACGGACGTGCCGGCAGGCATCGCGGCATTGAGTGCGAAGACCGCCTGGCATTTGCGACGAAGGCAGGAGGGGGCATTGTCGGAGGAAGGGCAGGGAACGATCGACTTCGTGCTGCTTGGCGGCGATCTCAACGGATCCAACTCGGTGAACGTGCTCGATTACTCACTGCTCAAGACGCATTGGGGCATCGCGGGAATCGGGGATATCAACGGGGATGGCGTTGCGAATATCCTCGATTACTCGGTTCTCAAATCGACTTGGTTTGCGGTAGGCGAAAAGGAATAGCTGAAGCTCCAGGCTGGGTTTCTGGATGACCGAAAAAGAGGACATGTTTAGGTAGATTTGTCGCCGTGACGAGCCTCGATCGAGGGATGACAGGAGTCTATGATTCCATAAGATATTGTATCGCAATGTGTTATGTGCGCCAGGGGATGAACCAGGCGGATGGACGGACGCGAGAAGATCTCTGATACGAATATCGTTGTTTCTCTTGCAATCCAATGCGTCATCGGATAGACTCGCCGGATAAGGAGGCGAAAGGCCCTGCCTAGCAAGCAGCCTTTCCAGACACATAGCCTTCGCAGATCGCGGTGGGTTGCCGCGGCTGGAGGGTGGCATCAAGTCAAGACCGGGCACATAGAGCGGGCTCGGGAGGTACCATAAGGAGGGTTTCCATGGTTCACGGATTGTCTGCACAGTTGCGGTGGGTTGCGTTGGCGGCTGTGGGCGTGTTGGTCTGCACGGGGGCCGCGTTGGGTGGAGCGTCCCCGGCCACGGCCAGCATCATTGAGGTCACGGCTACATGTGGCGGGCATACGGACACCTTCTCGGAGGTGTTTCCTGTCGCGAGCTTTGGCGGAGTGCTGCCGTGGGCGATCCAGGGGTTGGTGATGGCAGACGAGGGCCAGGAACTGGCCGTCTTCAGCGATCTGGGTGTGGTGTTCGACGCTGACCCCCAGGTTGACCTGCGATTTGCGGTGACCAACAGTAGCATGACCGACCCGGTGTATGTGAGCATCAAGGCGGCTCGGTTGGTGTTCGATGGGATACCGAACGCGGAAGCCCGGGCTACCGCTTCGCTGACGCTGACCGACGGGGCGGGTAGCCCGGCCAACGCTTCACTGACTTCGGCCGGCACCTTCCCGAATCAGAAGCTCTACCAGGCGCGTTACGGTACGCACCCTGTAGTGTGGACGAATACCGCTTTTGCGAGCCTTGTTGCGCAATTCAGCACGGATTTTGGGCAGGGCATGACTGAGCGGCTGCCCGCTCTGGGTTGGAGCGATCTGGGCACGACGGTTTACATGATGGAAAGCGAGTTCGAGTTCATTCTCAGCCCGGGTGACCAAGCCAGCGGAACCAGCGCGTTCGTGATTGTCCCCGAGCCGGCGTCCATCTGCCTGTTAGCACTGGGCGGAATGGTGGTGGCCCGTCGGCGTCGCCGGGCAGCCTGACCGTGACCTGGTTTCTGAATCAACAATGAGGCGTTGACTATCCGCCTCTCGTCGTAACCCTCTGAGGGATCCTCGCTCGTCAACGGGCGCGGATCCCTTTTGCTTGGTGCGGATTCCCGGGGCGGCGTTGAGGGAAGTGGTGCGGCGATTCCAGGACTGCCATGACGGCGTTGCCTTGCGGCGCTTCCCGTCTTCCGCCGGTGATGGAATCTCGGGCGCCGGTTGCCAAGCAGAGCCACTGTCGCAAACGGGCGGTGCCGGCGATCAGCGCTTCCTTCCGGTCGCGGCTCCGCCTTCGGTTGCTGGCTGGCCATGGGCTACCGCTCTGGCCCCGCTCCGGACGGGGGGAGATCGGCGACAAGCCGATTTCTGGTGGTCTTCACGCAGGCTTCAGGTTAGCTTTGCTATCCTACTCATGTCGGACGGTAGGTCATGGAGACTCATGGGGCGTCGCATGCGAGTGCTGGTGGTTGAAGACGAGCCTGATCTGCTGGATGCGTTGGTTCAGGTGCTTCGCGAGGCAGGGTACGCGGTGGACGGGGCCTCGGATGGCCGTGATGGCCTGTTCAAGGCGAAGGTCAACGAGTACGACGCGATTGTACTGGACCTCATGCTGCCGGGCATGAGCGGCTGGGATCTGTTGGGTGAGCTGCGCAGGCGGAAGACGACGCCGGTGCTGATTCTTACCGCTCGGGACACGTTGCCGGACCGGGTTCGCGGGCTCGATGCGGGGGCGGATGACTACCTGACCAAGCCGTTTGAGCTTCCGGAGTTACTCGCTCGTCTCCGGGCGTTGATTCGCCGGGGCGCTGGTCAGGCGAGCGGGGTGATCGAGATCGGCGAGGTGGTGATTGACACGGCCGACCGGACGGTTCGCAAGGCGGGGCAGTTGGTGTCGCTCACGCCACGGGAATACGCCCTCGTTGAGTTGCTGGCGATGCACAAGGGCAAGCTGGTGACGCGGACCATGATCTATGAGCATCTTTTCGACGAGGAGAGCGACACGCTGTCGAACCTGGTCGATGTGCACGTCGCCAATGTCCGGAAGAAGCTGGGGAAGGACTTCATCACCACACGCCGGGGCGAGGGGTATCAACTGCATGTTTAGGTCCATCCAATGGACGCTTCAACTGTGGCACGCATGCCTGTTGGCGGTCGTGCTGATCGGGTTTGGCGTGGCCTCGCACTATGCCATTTCGCGATCGCGATATCAGCAGTTTGACACAGACCTCGAGCGGTCGGTCCAGTTGCTGGCCGCGGGGTTTCATCCGCCTCGCTTGCCGGAAACGGCGGCGGAGGAGGTTGCGGCCGCGTCAAGTGACCCGTGGCATGGACTGCTGGAGCCGGAGTTCGAGGTGCCTGCCGCCCTGGCTCCGCGATTCAGCTCTGGGCAGTCTCGGGCCGACTACTACGTGATCTGGAACCGCGAAGGACGGATCATGCGGACGTCGCATGCGGGCGTCGCCTCGACATTGAGCTATCCCGGCACGTTGCCGCAGTGGTATCCGCATCCTCGCGCGCCCAGTCCTCCACAAATCAGGAAACGGAGCGAGTTCCACGAAGCATATGTGAACGGCCCGCTGGGAACGCGAATCCTGCTGGGCATGTCGGTCCGGCCGGTGCAGATCGAGTTGCGCCGGTTGGCGTTTCTGTTGAGCGCGATCGGTTGCGGCGTTCTGGTCATCGGGCTGATGGGTGGATGGATTGTGTCGCTCCGGGTTCTTCGCCCAATCCAAACCATCACCGCGGTGGCCCAGGAAATCTCGGCGTCAAACCTGTCGCGGCGGATCGCGGCGGCCGAGATTCAGAGTGAACTCGGGAGCCTGGCGGGGGTGCTGAACGAGATGTTCGCCCGGTTGGACGCGGCGTTTCAGCATCAGGTGCGTTTCACCGCCGATGCCTCGCACGAGCTGCGTACGCCGCTCTCGGTCATTCACACGCATGTGCAACTGGCGTTGTCCCGCGACCGCTCGGCGGATGAGTACCGCAAGACGTTGGAGACGTGCCTGCGGGCCTCGAGTCGGATGAAGGACCTTGTGGACTCGCTGCTGCTTCTGGCGGGTGCCGACGCGGGGCGGTTGACGCTCAAGCGCGAGGCGCTGGATCTTCGCACGATCGTGGAGGGTTGCGTCGCGATGGTCGCCCCCTTGGCGGAAGCGAAGCATGTCGGTATCGAGGCGGATCTGTGTTCCGCGGAGCTGATGGCTGACGCGTCCCGGCTGGCCCAGGTGACCACCAACCTGCTGACCAACGCGATCCGTTACAATCGCAGCGAGGGTCGGGTCCAGGTCTCACTGGCCATCAACGGCTCTCATGCGTTGCTGACGATTGCCGACACCGGAGTGGGCATTCCCGCCGAGAACCAACCACACGTTTTTGAGCGTTTCTACCGCGTGGACAAGGCCCGCAGTCGCGAGGAAGGCGGCAGCGGACTGGGGCTGGCGATCTGCAAGACCATCGTCGAGGCCCACCACGGCACGATCACCTTTCACAGCGAGCTTGGCCGGGGTACGACATTCGAAGTGCGGCTTCCGTTGGCCGCGCCGTCCACCACGGGCTGAACGCCCTCGGGGCGGCGAGGCATTTGTGAACTCGTAGAGGCGACACACGCTCTCTGCTGATTCCAGAGTGTGGTCCAGACGGCTTGTCTTGGACGAAGCGGGAGGGGGAACATGCCCGAATGTGTTTGCCGGCGCGTCCTTCATCTCGGCTTAAGGTTCACCATCGTATCATTCGGGTAGGAGCGCGTGGCTCGGGCTGTGGGCCTGAACTGAACGCAATAGGCGCGTAGTGGCTGGGCTTTGCCATGAAGAAACTACTGGTGCTTTTGATTCTGGTTGGGGCGATCGCGGGTTTCGGCGCGATGTACTGGCGAGGCGACGAGACAACCACGATGGTGTTCCGGACGGCGGAAGTGGAGCGTGGCGATCTTGTGGTATCGATCAGCGCAACCGGCACGGTGCAGCCGGAGGAGGTGATCGACGTTGGTGCGCAAGTTGCCGGCCAGATCCTCGAGTTTGGGCAAGACGCTGACGGCAAGGTGGTCGATTATGGCTCGTCGGTCGAAGCGGGCACGGTGCTCGCTCGGATCGACGATGCTCTCTACACGTCTGAGGTGGCGCAGGCGGAGGCCCAGGTGTTGTCCGCCCAGGGCGGGCTGCGGCGTGCCGAGGCGGAGTTGGAGCAGCTCAAAGCCAAGGCGGAGCAGGCCCAGCGAGACTGGCACCGAGCAGAGCAACTGGGGCCGTCGTCGGCATTGTCGGCGACGGACTACGACAACCACAAGACGGCCTATGATGTGGCCCTGGCGAACGTCGCGATGGGCGAGGCGGCGATCGTGCAGGCTCGGGGCAATCTAGCCCAGGCCGAGGGTACGTTGCTCCGGGCGAAGCGGAATCTGGGATACACCACGATCAACTCTCCAGTGAAGGGGGTGATCATCGATCGCCGGGTGAACATTGGGCAGACAGTCGTGGCCAGCCTGAACGCTCCAAGCCTTTTCCTGATCGCCAAGGATCTGACCCGCATTCAGGTGTGGGTCGCGGTCAACGAGGCGGATATCGGCCGGCTGCATCCGGGCCAGGCGGTGACCTTCACGGTGGACGCGTTTCCCGGCGAATCGTTCCGCGGGCAGGTGGGCAAGATTCGCCTGAACGCCTCAATGACCCAGAACGTGGTCACCTACACGGTGGAGGTCGTGGCGGACAACCCCAACGGTCGGTTGCTGCCGTACCTCACAGCGAACGTTCGATTCGAGCTGGCTCGTCATGACGACGTGCTCAGGGTGCCCAACGCCGCCTTGAGGTGGACGCCGACGGCGGCGCAGGTATCGCCTGAGTCCCGAAAGGGACCTGAGGGGCAGGCGGCGGAAGGCGGCCGCCGGGCGGACAAGTCGGAAACGGGGTCTTGCGAGGATGGCCAAGCGACGGATGCCGTGCTCTGGACGCCTGATGGGCCGTATGTGAAACCTGTGTTCGTCCGAGTGGGGCTGACGGATGATGTCATGACGGAGGTCCAGGGCGAGGGAGTGGTTGCGGGGATGAAGGTCGTGACGGGCCAGGAAGAGGCCGAGGCCGCCGCCGCCACCGTCAGCAGCAATCCGTTCCTGCCGAAGCCGCCCAACAGGGGCAAGGGCGGTCCGCCGCCGCCGATGTGAGTGAGTCTCCCCATGTGGCGAGTATGAGCAATGGCAATGATCCGACTTCAAGATGTCTGCAAGACGTACCACATCGGCGAGATCAGCGTGCCGGTGCTGCGGAACGTCTCCCTTACTGTCGAGAGCGGTGAGCTGGTCGCTCTGATGGGTGCGTCCGGCTCGGGCAAGAGCACGTTGATGAACATTCTGGGTTGTCTGGATCGCCCGAGTTCCGGTCAGTACTGGCTCGACGGCAAGGAGGTTTCGACGCTATCGGTGGCCCAGCGTGCGATTGAGCGGAACCGGAGGATCGGTTTCGTGTTTCAGAACTTCAATCTGCTGCCGCGCACAAGCGCCTTGGATAACGTGGCCATGCCTCTGTCCTATACAGCGGACAATCTGTCGGAGCGCGAGGCCCGGCGGCGTGCACGGGAGATGCTGTGCCGATTCGGACTCGAGGACCGGTTGCACCACGAGCCCTCTCAGTTGTCCGGCGGTCAACAGCAGCGGGTGGCCATCGCCCGCGCTTTGGTCAATCGTCCGCCCCTGCTGTTCGCCGATGAGCCGACCGGGAACCTCGATTCGCGAACCAGTGTCGATGTGCTTCGCATCTTGCAGCAACTCAACGAGCAAGAGGGTCTGACGATCATCCTGGTGACGCACGATGCCAACGTCGCCAAGTTCGCCAAGCGGGTCATCCACATCAGCGACGGCACGATCTCGGACGGATCTCCGTCGGTGGATGAGCAGGAGCGGCGGGCTTTGTCGGCGGAGTACGTAGAGGTCGGAGCTTGCATATGAGAATCCTGCGAACCATCCGAACGGCCTTGCGGGCTCTGCGGCGTAATCCCATGCGGGCGACGCTGACGACCCTGGGCATCGTGATCGGCGTGGGGGCGGTCATCGCGATGATGGAGATCGGGGCGGGCTCGTCTTCGCAGATCCAGAAGGGCATATCCAGCATGGGAGCTAACGTGCTGCTCATCATGCCCGGGGCCATGTCGTCGGCCGGGGTGACCCTGGGCGCCGGCAGCATGATCACGCTGACCCCCGATGACTGCGACGCCATTCTTCGCAAATGTCCCGCGGTACGCACGGCTGCCCCGGTGGTCCGGGCCCGTACTCAGATCGTGCGCGGCAGCCGCAACTGGGAGCCCAATTCGATCTACGGGACGACGGCAGCCTTTCTCGAGGTCAGGCAGTGGGGCCAACTGGCCGAGGGCGAGCTGTTTACCGAACGGGACATCCTCAATCGCAACCGCGTTTGCGTCATCGGCAGGACGGTGGCCCGCGAGTTGTTTCAGGGGCAATCGCCTATCGGGCAGGAGATCCGGCTCAACAACGTGACCTTTCGAGTCGTCGGAGTCCTCAAGAGCAAGGGAGCCAACATGATGGGCATGGATCAAGACGACATCGTTCTTGCTCCGTGGTCCACCATCAAGTACCGGGTGACCGGCTCGATGCTGCAATCGGGCAATCAGAGCATCAGCAGCAGCTCGAGCAGCAGTTCGGTCAACACACTGAGCAACCTGTATCCCAGCGGTCAGACAAGCCTGTACCCGGAGCGGTCGGAGGTTCAGGCGGCGAATAACCCCATGCCGGTCAGGTTCACCAATGTGGATCAGATCCTGGCCGTTGCCCAAAACCCGCAGTCGATTTCCGCTGCCATCTCCGAGATAACCGAGGTGCTTCGCCGGCGTCACCGTCTCGGCGCAGGCGATGCCAACGATTTCCAGGTCCGCGATATGACCGAGATGAGCAACATGTTGACCTCGACGACCTCGCTGATGACCAACCTGCTGCTTTGCGTGGCGACCATCTCGCTGATCGTCGGCGGAGTGGGGATCATGAACATCATGCTGGTGTCGGTGACCGAACGAACCCGCGAGATCGGGCTGCGCATGGCCGTCGGCGCCCAGCCTCGCGATATTCTTCGGCAGTTTCTGGTCGAGTCGCTGGTTCTGTGTCTGCTGGGCGGTGCGTTCGGAATCGCCTTGGGGCGAGGGGCCTCGACGCTGGTGCGCATGCTGCTCGGCTGGCCGACCGAACTGTCCGTGGGAGCCATCATCTCGGCGGTGTTAGTCTCCGCGAGCGTCGGTATAATGTTCGGTTACTACCCCGCCTGGAAGGCCTCGCGGCTCGATCCGATTGAGGCGCTTCGTTATGAGTAGCAGTGGTCTGCAGAGATGGCCCTTGTATGAGGCGTGTCGTCGCGGGCGGCACGGCGGAGAGACACAATGAAAGCGGCAGCACATTGGGCAGTCTGGATGATGGTACTCACTGTGGGCGGATGTGTGGTAGGGCCCAACTACACGCCTCCGGATGTCCAGACGCCCGCGCAGTGGAGCGGGCTGCAGCCATCCGGTGCGACCGGCGAGCACGGCGTGCCCGCCACGCAGCCGACCGCCGATCCAACCGACGTGGCTGCATGGTGGAAGAACTTGAACGACCCGACGCTCGATTCATTGATTGCCCGGGCAGCGGAATCCAACCTGGACCTGCGGATTGCCACCGCCCGTGTCCGGGAGGCTCGCGCCCAGCGCAGCGCCGCGGCCTCGTCGCTGTGGCCCCAGATCGGCTTGTCCGGCAGCTATCGATACAGCGGGTCGAGTCTGAACGCCGGCGCCAAGTCGTCCGGGGGTACCGGGCTTCTCAAGGATGCACGGAACACGGCCTTGAGCTCGGCGGCGAGGTCGATTCTAGCCGGCCAAGGTGTGGATGCCGGGCAGATCGCCTCCGGAGCGGTGAATCAGATCGTCGGCAAGGTGATCGACAATCGGCTCACAGGCGGCGATCAGCCTTCGCATCGCGGCCAGAATCTGTTTCAGGCGGGCTTTGACGCCAGCTGGGAAATCGACGTATTCGGCGGTGCGCAGCGAGGCTTGGAGGCCGCCGAGGCGGACATCGAGGCGTCCGAGGAAGATCGACGAACCTTGATCGTTTCTCTGGTGTCCGAGGTGGCCCTCAATTACGTGCAGTTGAGAGGATACCAGCAGCGTCTTGATATCGCGCTGCGGAATATCGAATCCCAACAGAGCACGGTCGAGCTAACCCAGGAGCGACTGGCGGCCGGATTCGCGAGCCAATTGGAGGTCGCCCAGGCGAAAACGCAACTGGCGACGACTACCTCGCAGGTTCCCATGCTCCAGGATGGGATCAGGCAGACCCTTTATCATCTGAGTGTTCTGCTTGGCCAACAGCCCGATGCGCTGGTGGCGGAGTTGGATCAGGCGGAGGCCATCCCCGCGAGTCCTCCCGCAGTGCCTGTTGGTCTGCCTTCGGACCTGCTTCGCCGCCGGCCGGACGTGCGTTCGGCCGAGCGTCAACTGGCGGCGGCCACAGCCCGCATCGGCGAGGCCATCGCGGAGCTGTTCCCCAAGTTCTCGCTCACCGGCTCGTTCGGCTCGCAGAGCAGGAATATCGACAACCTCTTCTCGTGTAAGAGCCTCGGGTGGGCTGTTGGCCCCGCCGTTTCCTGGCCGATCTTCCAGGGCGGGCGGATACGGGCGAATATCGAGGCCCAGAACGCCCGCCAGGAGCAGGCGCTGGCCACCTATGAGCAGACCGTGCTGATCGCCCTCAAGGAAGTCGAGATTGCCTTGTCCGCCTACTCGAACGAGCAAATACGCCGCGAGTCGCTCAAGAACGCCGTCCAGGCCAGCCGGCAAGCGACGGAGTTGAGCACGGAGCTCTACACCTGGGGGCGGGCTTCGTTCCTGGATCTGCTTGAGGCCCAGCGAGCCCTGTACAGTTCCGAGGATGCCCTGGTCCAGAGCGATATGGCGGTGGTGACCGACCTGATTGCCCTCTACAAGGCTTTGGGAGGGGGATGGGAGGGCTGACGGGTGGCGGCGCGCGTTTGCACGGCGCGGATCCGCCGGAACCGTGGGCTCCGTGGGGCGGCACTCCGGTCAGCGCGGCATCGCTCCTGACAGGCAATCACTCGGCGGTCAGCTTTCAGTGTGCCATGATCTTGGAAATCTGGAAGATGGGCATAAGGACGGCGATGGCGATGCCGCCGATCATGATTCCCAGAAAAGCGATCATGGCGGGCTCGATGAACTGGGTGATGGTGCGGATGGAGTTGCGGAGGTCGGCTTCACAGAGCTCGGCAATGCGGTCCATCGTCGGGCCGAGCTTCCCGGTGCGTTCGCCTGCCCGGAGCATCTGCCAGACGTTGCGGGGAATGTAGGGGGCGTTAAGCAAGGCGGCACTGAGTTGATCGCCTGATTCCATACGGCGGCAGGCATCGTCGAAGATGCGACCGAACAGACGATTCCCAACTACGTCGCGGGTAATGGGCACCGCTTCGAGGACGGAAACTCCGGCGGAGATCATCGATCCGAGCGTGCGCAGGGCACGGGTGACACAGGCCTGCTGAAACATCCCGCCGACGACGGGCATGTGCAACCGAAGCCAGTCGCTTGTGTACTTGCCTCTTTCAGTACGGAAGTAGAGATGTGCCGCCACGGCGGCGAGAATGGTCCCGCCGACCAGAAAGTACCACTGCCCGACCATCCATTCGCTGGTGTTCATGAGGATGCGTGTGGGCAGGGGCAGGGCGGCGGCCTTGCCGGCGTAGATGGCCGCGAATTTGGGCAGCACGAACGTCAGCAGGAAGATCATCGCTCCCACCGCGAAGACCATCATGCAGCAGGGGTAGGTCAGGGCACCCTTGACCTTCTTGCGGATCTCTCGCTGGTTGACGAGGTAGTCGGCAATGCGACTGAGCATGGGGCCCAGCGTGCCGGTCTTCTCGGAGGCCCGCACCATGTGCACGAACAAGGGGGAGAAGACCTTGGGATGGGCGGCGAGCGCCGCGGACAGGTCCGTTCCGCCCTGCACGCGAGCGATGATGTCCTCGATGGTTCGCCTGAACGCGCCAGGCGGTGCCTGCTCGATTGTGGCTTCCAGTGCGTCCGCCAAAGGTACGCCCGTCTCGACCATGCCCGCGAGTTGATTGGCGAAGTAGATCACTTCATCAGGTTTAATGCGATTGCTGCCCTTGCGTGGCAGGTGCGCGGCGAGGCTGTGCGAGTCGTCGGCGGTATCGAGGCGGACGACGAACTTGCCTTCCGCGCGAAGCAACTGGGCGGCTTCCGCCTCGCCTGACGCGACGATTTCGCCCGCCAGCGAGGCCCCGCCGTTATCTCGTGCCTGATAGATGAACTTGGCCATGTCGAGATTCCCTACTGCCCCCGATCAATGCCACGGCTTGACGGATCCCGCGGCGACCGCCGTTTCAAGCTCCGGTAGATCGGTCGGTAGCTCTTCGACCGCTCGTGGTGCATGCTGGCCGCCGGTCAGCCGCTGTAGTTTCTCGGGATCGATGGCTTTGCACATTGCCGCATCAGCCGAGACTGTGCCCCGATTCACAAGGTTGGCCAGTGCACGGTCGAGCGGGCACATGCCCTGCTTGGCGCCGGTTTCGATCATGCCCGGGATGAGGTGCGTCTCCCGGTCGCGGATGGCGCGACGGATCGCGGGTGTCATGGTCATGAGTTCGACCGCGGGCACCATGCCGGTGCCTTCCAACCGCGGCAACAGCGCCTGGCAGACGACCGCCTGCAAGGTGTTGGCCAACTGAATGCGGATCTGGGCCTGCTGGCCGGCCTCGAAAAGATCGATGATGCGCTCGATGGTCTGGGCCGCGGTGTTGGTGTGCAGCGTCCCAAGCACCAGGTGGCCCGTCTCAGATGCGGACAACGCCGTTGCGATCGTTTCGTGGTCCCGCATTTCGCCAACCAGAATGACGTCGGGTTTCTGACGTACCACATGCCGAAGGGCATGGGCGAAGGTCGGCGAGTCTTCCCCGATTTCGCGCTGCTCGATGATGCAGCGACCGTGCGTGAACATGAACTCGATCGGGTCTTCGAGTGTGATCACATGCCGGTCCATGCTTTCGTTCATGTACTGGATCATCGCCGCGAGCGTGGTGCTCTTGCCCGAGCCGGTGCACCCGGTGACCAGAACGAGTCCCCGCGGCAAACGGGCGAACTCCGGCAGGCAGGGCGGGAGGTGCAGATCGTCAAACGAGGGGACTTCGTCGGCGATGAGTCGGGCGGCGGCGGCGAGCGATCCGCGCTGCTTGTGCACGTTGATGCGGGTTCGCCCGGTCTCCGGCGAGCCGAAGGCGAAGTCCACGTCGCCCGCCTCAGCCAATTGCCGGCGGCGCGCCTGTGGGATGAACTCCTCGAGCATCTGGTCCAACTCAACCGCGACCAGCGTCTGCTCCTTCAGGGGCTGGAGTCGTCCCTGGATGTAAACGCTGGGCGGCTTGCCCGCCACCAAGAGCAGGTCGGAGGCCCCGCGTTGTCGAGCTTGTCTGAGAAGGGCGATGATCGTCATGTTGTCTTCCTTGTTCGCTGGTGACGGGTCGAATGGAGCTTGGCGCGTTCCTGCCGGCGATCCCTCGGGCCTGCGGACAACCGCAAGCGGCTATGACGTGGTCACGCGGAGAACCTCCTCGATGCTGGTCATGCCTTGGCGGACCTTCTCGAACCCGTCGGCCACGAGCGACTTCATGCCCCCTTTGCAGGCCAAGTCGCGCAACTGATGCAGCGTGGCGCCGCCGGTGATGGCATCCCGGGCCTCATCATCGGGGATGAATACCTCGTAGAGCCCGACCCGCCCCGAAAAACCGGTACGTCGGCAACGCGAGCATCCCGTGCCCACGAAAACGCGGTCCAGTTGCTCACCCAGTCGTTGAGCGGCGTGGATGGCATGCGGGGTCGGGGTGATCTCCTCGGAGCAACCAGGGCACAGCCGCCGCACCAGACGCTGAGCCAGCACGCCCACCAAGGACGCACTGATCAGGTAAGGCTCGATGCCCACGTTGTACAACCGGGTGACGGCGCTCGGAGCGTCATTGGTGTGCAGCGTGGAGAAAACCATGTGCCCGGTCAGGGCCGCCTGCACCGCGATTTTGGCCGTCTCCGCGTCGCGAATCTCGCCCACCATGATCACGTCCGGGTCTTGCCGCAGCAGCGAGCGCAACGTCGCGGGGAAGGTGAATCCAATCTTCTCGTTGACCTGAAACTGGTTGATCCCGACGAGGTTGAACTCGATCGGGTCTTCGACCGTGCAGATGTTGATGTCGCTGGTGTTGATATCCGAGAGGGCGGCATAGAGCGTCGTGCTCTTGCCGCTGCCGGTCGGGCCTGTCACCAGCATCAGACCGTGCGGCTGATGCACTTGCCGCCGGAACTTATCGAGCGTGTCCTTGTCAAATCCGAGTTGCTCCATCGACACGCAGACGTTCTTGTTGTCGATGATCCGGAGCACGACTTTCTCGCCGAACTTGTTCGGAAGCGTCGAGACGCGCAGATCGATAGGCCGGCCGTCCATTTTGACGTGGATGCCGCCGTCCTGCGGCAGCCGCCGCTCGGAGATGTCCAGCGAGGCCATGATCTTGATACGCGACACGAGAGCGGGCTGCATCACTGCCGGTGGTTGAAGCTTCTCCACCAGCCGCCCGTCGATCCGGTAACGCACACGGAGCAGGTTCTCGTCCGGCTCGATGTGGATGTCGCTTGCCCCCTCGCGCACGGCGTTGAAGATGATGTAGTTGGCCAGCTTGATGACGGGCGAACCCGCCGCGTCGGTTTCCAGCGACGCAATGTCCAGCGACGGCTGTTGGAGCTCCTCAAGTACTTCAGTGGCCACGTCTTCGAGGATCTCATCGATCACAAACACATTGCTGGAAGGCAGGTGCATCTGCAGGAGGGCCTTGATATCTCCCGCGGAGGTGGCGACCGCCTGCACCGGACAGTTCACCAGCTTGCTCACCTCTTCCATCAGGAAGACGTTGGCTGGCTCATGGATCGCCACCGTCAGCACGCTGTCGACCTTGAACAGCGGCAGGACGCACTGCTTCTCGACAAAGTCGCGCGGCAACTCGCCGATCATCTTCGGGTCGACCAGCTTCGGCGTGAGCTTGGCGTACGGCATGCCATACGCCTCAGCCAGCGCCTCGACTACCTGGTCCTCGGTCGCGAAGCCAAGCTCGACGATCATCTCGCCCAGCAGTTTGCGGTGCCCGCTTTGCTTCTGCTCGGCAAGTGCCTGCTGGATCTGCGCCTCGGTCACCAGACCCTTCTCAACCAGGATCTGGCCGACCTGACGGGGAGGCGAGCTTGTCGTACTGGTCATGTTCACATTGCTCATCGGTTATCCCGCGGGTGCAAAGCTGGCTATGGCCGCATCAACGCTCGGATGCAGGGTGAAACGCTTATCCAGCCGCGTCATCTCGAAGATCTTGCTCAGTGTCTGGTCGGCGCCGCAGAACTGCACCATCCCCAATTGCTCCTCGGCCTCGCGCTGCAGACGGACGAGGCATTCCAGCCCCGCGCTGTCCACGCTGGTGACCTCGGAAAGGTCCACGATGAAATCCCGCGCCGCTTGGGTGTGTGCTTGCTCGACCGCTTCCCCGAACTTGGCGACTGAATCGGCGTTCAGCTCGCCCGCGACGGCGAGGATGGCCAGGTCATCCCGTATGTCGGTCTGCACTTTCATGGCTCGTCTCCCATGAAGAAGCCCATGCCGATGGCTGGGTGACTTCCCATCGGCAGATTGCCGAATTCCGTCACCTCCTGGTGCATGGTTTCGACATTCTGTTGCAGCAGGAGATCAGCCAGCAGGGGGTCGAACTGCGTGCCGCTGCACCGGCGAATCTCGGCGATGGCGATCTGCACCGGCCGAGCTTGCCGATAGGTGCGATTGGTTGTCATGGCGTCGTAGCTGTCCGCCAGCCCGATAATCCGCCCCAGCAAGGGAATGTCGTAGCCCGCCAAGCCCGCCGGGTAGCCCTTGCCGTCCATCCGCTCATGGTGATGCAGCACACCGGGGATGGCATGAACCACCTGCGGAACACCCGCCAGGATTCTCGCTCCGATCTCCGGATGCCGTTTGATCTCCTCAAACTCCTCGCGGGTGAGTCGGCCGCTCTTGCACAGCACCGCCTCGGAGATTCCGATTTTGCCGACGTCGTGCAGCAGACCGCTCAGGTAAACCCGCCGGCACTGGGCCTCCGACATCCCGTTCAGCTGGGCGATACGGTGGCTAAGCCGGGCGACTCGCTGAGAGTGGCCGCAGGTGTATGGATCCTTCGCGTCGATACTGCTCACCAGAGCATGCACCAGCCCGCTGAACAGCCGCTCCAGGTCATCATAGAGCTGGACGTTCTCCAGGAAGGCCGAGCTTCGCTCGGTCAGGGCGTTGATGAACTGGATCTCGTAGGAGTTGAACTCCGTATTGTCGACGTGATTGATCGCCAGGATGCCGCCGAACAGTCGTTCACGCTTGGCTAAGCGGTAGAACACGAACTGCTTCAGCCAGGGAGAAGCCCAGCTCAGCGTGGGATCAGCGGCCGCCTGGTCAACTACCAAGGCTTCCCCTACGTTGGGAGTTCGCTCGCGGACGAGATGGTAAAGCCGCAGCAGGTCGTCGGTATCCGCCTCCAGCGGGCCGATTTGCACCACCCCGGGTGGGACGGTCGAGTCCTTGGGCGACTCCAGAATGACGGCGAAACTGCGAACCACGGTGGTGTGCAGGAGTTCCTGGCAGAGTTCTCGAAAGTGGTGTATCGGCTTTCTGCTGACGCTTAATCCCGTGCTCACCCGGTACAGCAGATGCAGTTCCTCATACGTGCGGTCGAGGTGCGAGGACATGTCACAGATGTCGCGCTGGGCGGCATTCGCGGTGCTGCTCGCGTTGACGTGGTGGGCCAGAATGCTGGCGTAGGCCTGCAGATGGCCAATCTGGTGCCTTGGCTGCTCGGACGCCAGGCGAATCATGACCGTACGGTCCAACTGGTATGTGTCGCAGAACCTCGCGAACGTCTCCTCGTCAAGGAAGGCCTCCGTCAACCCGCAGGCGAGTACGGCCCCCACGGTATGGTGCCGATGAGTGACCGGAACCGCCACCACCAGCGTTCCTGCCAGCGGGTCCAACTCACATGCCAGCGTATCACCCCCCTGGGCTCGGCGCGCAAAGTGGCGCAGCCGCTCATAGAACCTCGGTGAGTGGCGAACAAGGGTCTGCCAGAATGTGCCCTTGGGCCCCATCTCCTCGGCCAGTTCCGCCCCATCGTTCCAGGTGGACAACCACAGCCCGAGTTGGGACCATGGCTGGGCCCACTCGGTGAAATCCGACAGAACCTCACGGCGACTCTCGTTGACGTTTACGGTTGAAATCGTTCAGCTCCCCCAAACTACACGGAAGCAACCCCCACGACGTTGTGCTGAACCAGATCCTGAACACGGGCCAGCACTTCGCGCGGACTAAAGGGCTTGGTGATCACCTCTCGAATGTTGTGCGAAGTAATATCCGCCTCGGACATCGAGAAACCGCGGGCCGTCAAGAGAATGGTCGGCACATTCCGCGTCTTGGGATCACTCATCAACTTGCTGCACAGCTCCAGCCCGCTCAGAAGCGGCATCTGGTAGTCGGTAATGACCAAGTCCGGTTGGTGCGCGCAAGCCAGGGCGTACGCCTCGGCGCCGTCCTCCGCCGTGACGACGTTGAAGCCGGCGTTCCGAAGTTTGATCGAGAGCACGTTCAGAATGTGCGTCTCATCGTCCGCAATCAGGATGGTCTTGTTGCCCATGACCGCTCCTCTCTTGCATGTCAATCGGCCAGGTAGGGGAACCGCAGCACCATCGTGGTGCCGCTGTTCAACTCGCTGGCGACCGAGATCTGCCCACCGTGCACCGTTTCCACGATGTGCTTGACCAGGTTGAGACCAAGTCCCGTACCTTTCGCAATCGCCGCGCCGTCCGGAGCGCGGTAGAACTTATCGAAAACCCGCGATAGATCCTGGGCACGTATCCCCATGCCGTTGTCCGAGATGCTGATTGCCACATGCCTGTTTTCAGTCTCGACGTGCGTGGACACACGCACTAGCCCGCCCGGCTGAGTGTACTTCACCGCGTTGCTGATCACGTTGAGCACCGCTTGGTGGAGCAGATCGCGGTCCGCCCATACCGCCGGTACGTTCTCGCCCAACTCGCAAGTCAGCTCGATGTTCTTCTCCCGTGCCTGCGGTAACATCATGTCCGTGACGGTCTCGACCACCGTGTTGGCCGGGATGGATTCCCGATGGATATCCACCACGCCCGACTCGATCCGCGAGATGTTCAGGATGTTGCTGATCAGCCGTTGCAGCCGGTCTGTTTCTGTTTGGATGATCTCGTAAAAATGCCGCCGGGTGTTCTCGTCGTGCGCTTCCCCGTCCACGAGCATCTCGACGTAGGCCTTGATACTGGACAGGGGCGTTCGCAGTTCGTGCGAGACCGAAGAGACGAAATCGGTCTTGACCTGGGCGATCTCGCGCTCGCGGGTGATATCGTGGAACACAGCCACAACCCCGCGCGATTGCCCGTTGGCGTCCACCACCGTCGACAGGGTGATGTTGAAGGTCTGGGTGCGGCCGTTCCGCAGCGTGCTGTATTCGACCTGCCGACGGATACTGCGATCGCCCGCCGTACGAGCGTCCTTGATGAGACTTATCAGCGAGCCCTCGTCCAGTACCCGTTCGATAGGCCGATGACGCCACGCCGCCGATCGGAATCCGAACAGCCGCTCGGCCGCGGTGTTCGCCAGGATCAGCTCACCGAAGGAGTCGATGACCAGAACGGCGTCCGAGATGCTGAAGATGATCGCTTCGGTGTTCTGCCGCTCCGCGTCGGCGACACGCATCTGGATGTCGAGTTCCTTCTTCTGCATGCGGAGTTGGTCGACCCGGGTGCGAACCTTGGTGACGTATCCACTCAGAGCGCTCAACACCGGCTGCAACTCGCCAGGCACCGGGGCATCGAGATTCGCGAGTTCATCATCTTTCGTCAGGTGGTGCAATCGCTGCTCAATGATGCGTAGCGAGCGGTGAGTGATGAGCCGGCCAAGCAGCAGGATCACAATGGCCAGCAGGACCAACATGCCGCAGACCGACCATGCGACATACTGGGTCTGCAGGGAGGCCTCACTCACGACGTCGCAGATCCCGTACGCCGCGATCGCTGCGATCATCAGAAGAAGGGCGATAGCCAGCGATGTCGTGCTGCGCAGAGAGAGCGTCTTCGTCGCGACGGAGCTCACCGTCGGCGATTCATGCAACAGAGGCAGAGCGGTCTTGTGGCTGACCGAAGCGCTCATGGCGATCGAGCCCTCCTGTTCAGGTGGGCCTCGGTGGTCGGCGCGGTCGAGCCGCCGATGTCGTGCTCGGAGATTTCCGCCAAACGCCCGGCCGCCGCCGGGTCGGACTCAGAGGTCATTGGCAGAGATCGGTACGAGGCCTCGGATAGATCGAGATGCGACTGTGCCAGATGCAGGAGATGGAGCGCCAGTGGGTCGTCGGGACGCTGTCGGAGAATCACCTGGCTGGATGCCTCCGCGGCTGGATAATCCTTCTGCCGCAGGCACACGTAAGCCAGCAGAATGTGATGTCCGTCGTTGTCCGGCTCGATACGCACGGCCTCTTGAGCGGAACGTCGGGCGGTGACCAGATCCTCGCACATCAGCGAGGCCCGCGCCAGCCACAGCCAACCACTCACCAGCGTTGGTTCTTGACTGGTTGCCTGCCGTAGCAGCGTCTTGGCTTGATCCGCCCGCCCCAATTCCAGCGACGCATGACCCAGATCGACCAGAGCGGTTGTCGGCGCTTGCTTGTCGCTTTGAGTCGCGCATGCCAGAACGTCAGCGGCTTCTTCGTGACGCCCGGCCAAAACCAGGGCCGAACCCAGCCGCCAGCGCAGGATATCATCCTGAGGTGCCAGTCGCAGGGCCTCGCGGTAGGCGTCCGCCGCCTCTTCATATCGCCCCAACAACATCTCGATGCCCGCCGTCAGCGAACGCAATGTCGCATTCTGTTCGAAGTCGGTCCAACGGCCGCGGGCAAGGGCCAGAGCTTCGTTGGGGCGGCCGAGAGCGACCAGTGTCTCCGCCACCGCCGCCACATAGTGAGCGTTCATGGGGTCGGCGAACGAGGCCTGCCGATACCAACTCAGAGCTTCCTCGAACCGTTCGTACCGCTGGGCGATCAGCCCGCGAAGGTAGGGAACCTCACCCTGCTTGTCGCCGCCGTACTGGGCCGCTTGCTCCAATGCCTGGGAGGCCGCCGCCACTTCGCCACGCTCCAGCAGGATCTTGCCGAGCAACGCATAGGCGGGCGCGGCCATCGAATCGAGCGCCAGCGACTCCCGCAGCCTTTCGTGGGCTTGGTCAAGTTGGCCGGAGTTGAAGCTATCCAGGGCCAGTTGGTACTTCAGCCGGGCACGCATCGTGTCCCAGTGCTGACGCACTTCCTTCTTGCTGTCCTCTGGGCGCATCTCCGAGCATGCGGCCAATCCCAGGCCCAAGGCGATGATGCATACTGTCCAGGCAAGGCCTCGCATCAGGTGTCCTCCTTGACAGATGTGGTCGATTCCTGCGACGGGGTGGTGAAGGGCGCTGCTCCGCCGGTCGCCTGTGGAGGCGAGCCGTCGCCATCGTCGAACCCACTGGGGCCTTGAAGAGGAAGGTCGTCGAGTAGCGGTTCAGGCCGGCCAAAGAGAGGGGCGATTTCACCCGTCTCCCGCATGATCTGACGCCGCACGAAGCCACGCACCGAACTGCCATCCTCGTCGTAATCCCGGCGGCTGGTGATGCGTTCCTTCAAACGCATGGCCGGCACAAGGGTGGGGTTGTTGTTGAGGGCCAATTCGAGATCCCACAGCGCTTGCCCACGGTGTCCCTTGGCCAGATGCTCTTGTGCCCATCGGTAATGCGCCTGGGCCAGCCGTTCCCGGCCGTGCAGTTGCAGCCCCTGCCGCATGCCCACCCGGTAACGTTCGACATCTTGCATGGCCGCCATGCTGGCCTTGTCCGCCTCCGCTTCATTCTTGACCACATGGACAGTCAGAAGGATGATGACTTCCTCACGCTGTGTGTTGTCTCGCGAGTTGCGGAAGAGGGCTCCGGCCACGGGAATGTTGCCAACCACCGGGACCTGCCCGCGGGCCGCCGATGACATCTCGCGGAACAGCCCGCCGATCAGGATCGTGTGCCCATCCCGCACAACCACGCTGGTTTCAACCTCCGTGGTCTGCTTGAAGGGCAGGTTGGCGCCGGTCAGACCGCCGCTGCTGTCCTCGGGACGGACCTGGACACGCACGAATCCATCGTCCCCGATGAAGGGCCGAAACCTGAATTTCGTGCCCGTCTGGAGCTGCTCAACAGTCTCAATGGCCGCCGTCTGCGTCACGATCGTGTTGCGGTAGCCGTCCTCGCGGCCGACAAGCACTTGGCCTTCCTGCTTGTCGAGGACGAGCATCTTGGGGTTGGCCAGGATGGTCGTGTCCGTGATCTCCTCCAGCGCTCGCACGAACACGCTGACGGATCCCTTGACCAAGCCGAAAGTGAGCCCGCCCGGCGCGATCGCGTCGTTGAAGTCCGTACGCGTCGTGATGTTCGTGTCATTCATCCGGTTGAGCGGCAAGTCCCCGGTAACGAGGTCCGTCACACCGGTCGACGTCGACCCCAAGGCCTGAAAATCGACACCGCCCACAAAGTTGAAATCGATGCCCAGTGCGTTGTTCTCGTCCAGCCGGGCTCGCAGAATCGTAGCCTCCACCAAGACCTGCCTGGGGCGAGCGTCGATCTGGGCGATAACTTCCGCGATCTTGTTCAAGTTGTCCTTGTAGTCGCGGACCAGCAGCCAGGCGTTGTCCATATCCTTCGAACCGATGCTGAACGCCGCGGACTCAGACTGGATGGTTTCGACCAACTCCTTCTCGGTTGAAGACGAGGATCCCTGCCCGACCGGCTGAAGCTGACGCGAACGCGTCACCGAAGACGCGACGCCGTCCTGCTGTCCGCCGGGCGATTGTCCCCGCCATCCCGATGAGTCTTCAAGCTGCTGCTCTTGTGTGATGTTCCCTCGAAGCTCGGCACTGCGGTTCAAGGCGCTGACCTCACCCTCGATCGTGCTGAGCAAAGGAGTAATCATCTTCTCCGCTTCTTCCGCGGTGATGTAATGCAGGCGGAAGAGGCGAGTTTCCAGCAGAGTCGCCTCTTTCTTCTCGATGCTCTTGCGGGCCCATGCTTCGGGCGAGTACACGTAGATCAGATTGTCTTGCTCTTCCCAACCCCCGCCGTGTTGGTCGAGGATCGCGGTCAAGGCCTGATCGAAGGGTACTTCCTTCAAGTTCGCGTTGACGCGACGCTCCGATGCCTCCGGGTCGGGGATGATGTTTCGGTTGGCTTGGCTGGCGAGTGCCTGCAAGACGGTGCTCAACGGCTGCTCGTAGGCCCGCAAAGTCACCCGTCCGTCAAGACTTACCTGAATGTCCAGTGGCCGGGCTTCGCTCTCCTCGCTCGGCGTGTTCGGGTAGACGTATACGAAGCCTTCCGCCTTGTGCCAGGTGCAGTTGTGGCTGATCAGCAGGACATCGAGCGCTTCCTCGAATGTGACGTCGTAAAGGTTCGCCGTCACCTTGCGACCTTGAACTCCCTGCGTCGCGACGATGTTGCGGCGGCTGTGCATCGACAGCATCTGCAGTACGGCGGCCAGATCGAGATCACGCACGTGGAGCTCGACACGGCCTTGGCTGTCCACGAAAATCTGGTTCAGGGGCGGTTCCGGCGTCGCACTGTCCAACTCGATCACCGATTCGGTCGCGGTGGCCTGCGGCGACGTGGGCGGGGCCTGCCCGAGCGCATCGCTGCCCCGAAACGACATCAGCGGCAATACCAACAGCAACGCCACCCACATCGCGTGGGTGCGCCGTCCGTGGGGCATCATCCTTGACATCTTCCTGATCATGACGAGCACTCCCTCATTTCAGCGGCAGCCTCACGAGAACCCCGGCCCGCCGAACCGTCACACTGGTTGGCTTGATCTGTTCGATGATGAAGCCTTCAACTTCATCCCCGACGCCAAGCACGCGGTCGTTAATCGTCGCCAACGGCCTATGGCCGCAGATGGTGCTTTGCAGCACGAGGTTTTGGGCCCCGGCCCGCACCTCCCGCTCAAGAGCCTGTCCGGACAAGCCCGCCGTGCCCTCCCGATTCACCGGCGACTCCGCCTCAACGTAGAGCGACGGCACCACGAATGGATCGCGAACCAATTGCCGGTTGACCGGCTCACGCAGGGCGATTCGGGCCTTCGTCCGGTTGGGCGAAGAGCCCTCGCCCCGGTCCGCCTCAAGGGCAGGACTCGCCGGCACCGTCACGAGCTCACTCGCCGCCGCCGTTCGCGGTCGTTCCGCGGACGTGAACATCCGCACATAGACGATGACCATGACGATGGCCAGCAGGCCCAGCACGGCGGTCTTCTTCGGGTCCGCCTGCAGGTGGGCCCGAATCAATACCAGAACTGGAGGCCTGCCGTTTGCCATGTTCATCCCTAACCAATCACCGGCCCCGCTCATGAGGCACGGAAGAACACCCTGAAATCCAGTTCGGCGGTGACCGCCTTTCCGTCGTTGTCCGCGATGACCGCGCAACGTTCCATTTGCGTAAGCCTCGGCGATTGCTCGATACTCTTGATCAACTCAAAGATCGCTTGGAAGGGGCCGCGCACTCGAATCGCGATCGGTAACCCTGTGACATCGGAGTAGGTCACCGCCGCTCCGGGCTTGATGCTGTCCGGACGCAGTTGATGGGCCTCCGCGAAGGCGGCTAGTGTTTGCACAATCCCGCCCAAGTCCGCCTCACGCGGAATCTGCTCGTCAAACCGTGCGGCCAGCCGACTTAGCTCTTCAACCTCCTGTTGCAGTTGGGCGATGGACTGGGGACTGTTCTGGCCAGAGGTGATCTCTGTATGTTCACGATCGATCATCGCGTTCAGCGAAACCAGCCGCCCAAACTGCGGTCGCACGATCATGCCGCAGAAGGCCGCTGTCGCAACCAGGATCCCCACGATCCACAGAACGGATCGCCGGTCAAGACTCATTTTCATCGTGTTCACGGTGTCATCTCGATACGCTTGACCACAAAGGTCAACTGAAACTCCCGCATCGGCTGCTCATGCACCGTGGTCTCCTGCGAGAAGACCATCTGAACGTCGTCGAACAACGGTGAGGAGCTCAGCCGTCCAAAGAATACGCCCACTTCCAGGTCGGTTGCGGCGATGCCTGTAAGCCGAACCGCGGTCAGTTCTCGCTCAGGCACGGGAATCAACTCGCGCGCCTCTTCCGCCTCGGGTTGCCCCCGGCCGCGCTGCCGGCCGGATTCGACGGACTTTGCTTGACCTTCACGACTCGCAATCTCGATGGCCCGCAAGGCCATCGCCTTGGTCATGTACCGGGTGACCTCAGCGAGTACCGCGTCCGGCGGAGCGTTGTCCTCGAGTCGATTCAGCAAATCGGTCTGTTGTAGCAGGAGCGCCTTGCGAACCCGGTAGGACTCCGCGAGGTCACGGGCATTCTGAAATGCCCCCGAGGCCCCACGCAAGGATGCCAGCGAAGCCTGCGCAGAGTTGATACGCTGGTTGTTCACGACATGCAGGATACCCATCGCCAGCACCAGCGCGACGGACAGCGCAGTGTTGCGGCGATGCTCTCGCCTTCTCGCGATCGCCTGGTGGAAGCTCAAGGGCAGGAAGTCTAGTTCCTTCATGATGCCACCGCCGCGTTTTCAATGGTCGGCTTGAGGGCCAAACCCAGCACCGTGGCCCATTCCGGTTGCCCGGTTCGCCTGTCCGCGCTACCGTAGGCCGACTCCAGAGTGATGTTCCGCATCGGTTTGCCGACTCGAAACGGCACATGTACCTGATCCGAAAGCAGCTGCAGTAACTCCGCATTGCACGCCTCGCCCCCCAGGACTGTGACCGAGTCGGACCGGGGGCCGCGGAAGGTGACCGAGCAATAGCGAATACACAGAGCGATTTCCTTGCTCAACTGCTCCAAGGCCGGCCGCTGAGCGTCAAGTATTGCCCGCCGCATGCCCTCGCCCACCGCCTCGTCCGGGCCGATTCGCATCTCCTGACCTGTGAGCATGGCGACGTGGTAACGGTGAAGGCGTATGCGGAGCTGGGCCGCCTCCGTAGTGCTGAGTTCCATCCCCTCACTGACCAGCTCGTCAAATCGCCTCCCGCCGATCGGGATCGACTTGATGAAGGTCAACTCCGCGCCGCGGGACATGATGACCCGTGTGCCCGTGTACCCAATGTCCACAAACGCGTTGACTTGATTGCTGTCTTCGTCTCGCCGCAGAAACCGCTCAAAGCATCGGAACAACGCACACGGCTGGGCGTCGATCGCGACGGGGTGAAGCCCCACCTGAGTCAGCCGTTGCACATGAGCATCGATCGCCTTTCGGCCGGCGGCCAGGACGATGACCTCTTGCCGGATGTCAGTCCCCTGACGAACATCGCCCGCCACGAGAAACCGCATCTCCGCCTGAGTCGCGTCCATGCCGAAGCGGTCACCAGCTTCAAACCTGATAGCGGTGGCAATCTCTCCTTCCGGCATGGTGGGTATACGCACATTCCGGATGTTCAGATCATCCCAGCTTAACGCCGTCGCGGTGTTCCGCCCGGAGAAACGCTCCGTCTTGAGCATGTCCTGGACCGCCTGCATTTGGAGTTGCCGGCGATCCGCCGCATCGGTCACCCCTTCAGGTATCTCGCGCTGGGCGTAGCAGGTCATCGTGAGCTGCCCCTTGTGGCGGGCCAACTGGAGCATGCGTACCACGCGCGCACCGAAGTCGATTCCGATCGGGCCGATGTGTCTTGGTACCCAGGAAAATGAACGACTCACGGTATCCCTCACGCTCGTGCGTCCAGGCGGCGGTCCGCCTGGTTCGCGCATATGCCGCCCGGCCATTGATGACACGCTCCACGACCACCGGGCACTCGTTACTCTTATCGGTGCCGCTGAATCCGACCTTAACGGTCTCGTTTTCAGTCGGTTGCGGAAATTCGTGCCCGGTTGTCGTCCGGCGGCTCATCAGGTCCGATAACCTGCCGTCGCAGAGTTCATCTTGCGAGCGGCCCGGTCGAACGGACGCCTGCCTGTTGTGAGTACGGCCTCGGGAGGATGCATGGTCGAGGTGGACCAAGGATGATGGCGATCGGCAACGCGGCACCTCCTCCCATCTCTCAGCCCCCGAATGCCGCGAGAAAAAAAGGCGGGTTCGCCAGCCCCCCCAATGGTCTGACGAACCCACGTATCGTTGAGATCGTGCCCGGCAGGTGCGGACTGCTCATGTACCCTGGACTGGCTATGCCCTGTTAGTCCAGCGTGTGGTTGTCGCGGAACTCGCCCGTTTTCGAGTTGAAGTACCAGGCGCTCGAACCGCGCGCTCCCGAACCCACCGTATTGGTGCTGGTGTACGGGTTGTTGGGGATCGACTGCAGGTACGGTCCCAGATCGAAGCCCGCACTTCCGGGATCCGAG
>Ga0123329_1000974_pt1 | contig 28170 bp, 16 predicted proteins | sample BioC12SIPDNA_FD_89703 | JGI IMG/M metagenome (GOLD analysis project Ga0123329, IMG submission 89703) | Anaerobic biogas reactor microbial communites from Washington, USA - Biogas_R1_B C12 SIP DNA | ecosystem: Engineered > Bioreactor > Anaerobic > Unclassified | place: Washington, USA | collected...
CCTGGGTGGGCGTGGCCACGCCGTTGCCGCTGATGTTGGTGCATTCGACGAAGTTCCAGACGACATCGGTCTGGGTTCCCTGCTTCCACGTGTGGAGCCGATCGACGCCGTAAGGGATGAGCCAGGGCTTGTTCTTGACCGGTTCGTAGCGGGGATCGGTGCTGCCGGCGAACGGGTAGATGTCGAAGGAGGCGATGTCGCAGCCCTGGAGGTACAGCGGATAGTCCTCAGGGTGGTTGGTTCTGGTGCCGCGTCCCCACCAGCCGTCCCAAGCGACGCCCTGGCCGAGGTTGAGGAAGACCGGCCGCGTGGCATCGTTGGCCTTCATGGCATTGTACCGGTTGACGATCTCGGAGGGGAGGATGGGCGGATCGTAGGTCTGGGTCACGCTGTTCCATTGGGCGTTATCGGGCTCGTCCTGTTGCGACCAGCCGATGATGACGTCGCGATTCACGGAATTCAGGGCCAGGGTGTTCTGGGAGCAGATGGTCTTCATGCCGCGGGCCTTGAGGTTGGCCAGTTGCGTTTCGGTGGGGCCTTGCCAGAGACCGACATAGATGTTGAAGCCCGCGGCCTGGTACTGGGCGATGCGCGAGGTGGAGGTGCTCTGGAGCCAGACGCCGATGGGGAACCAGTTGGGGTCGGTGGACGGCCCGTTGGCCCACTGGGCATAGGGGCTCTCGGCTCGCAGGACGGAACCGCAAGAGGCGGTCAGCAGGAGCGCGGCCGCCAGTACGACAACGACACGCCGTGGAGCGGCCATAGGGGTGTTCCCTTCCTGGTGAGACATTACGCGCGGCAAGGCGTCATGGAAGCCACATCGATAAGGTTCAGCATAGCACGAAAAGCGGCCAGGGTCAAGTGTGGCGAATACGCAACCTGTGTTGCGGGCTGGGTTTGGCGTTTGAGCGATTTGGCGACACCGGGTGCCTGGAAAGCAGTTGAATTCGCCGGGGGGCGGCAATACAGTGGTGAGCAGCACGTCGGCGGTTCCAGCCGCCAATTGAGTCTACGTCACAACAAGGAGTCGGATCATGGCCGAGGTGAAAGTCTGTTCGAAATGCGGATCGAGCATCCCGATGCCCGATATCCTGGCCGGGAAGGCGAAGTTGATCAGCGGGCAGTTGCTGTGTGGCGATTGCGCCGCCAGCGGGGTGGCGACGCCTGCTCCTGCGACGGAGCCTGCCCCCATGCGTCCTTCAGCACCGGTTGTTGCGGCTGCATCGCAAGGCGCCGGGGCCGGCCTGATCTCGCTGCCGGACGATCCGGTCGAACCATTGACGCTGGGTCGGCCCGCGGCCGGGGACGGCCGTACGGAGATCATCTCCCGCGGTGAGGAGCATCGGGCGGAAGTCCGGTATCGCCGGGAGCCGCATGTGTCGGGCACCGGGCCGATTCGCGTCAAGACGTTCGACACGAAGCTGTCGCGCGCGGCCATGGAACTGATGGATGAGCAGATCAACATGTGGCTCGACGAGACGGGCTACGAGGTCAAGATGGCGACCACCACGATCGGCGACGTGCAGGGCAAGACGACTGAGCAGCACCTGATCGTCAACATCTGGTACTGAGTGCGACCGGTATCCGGTCCCAGGCAGGCATCGCTGACGCAGGTGGAAGGTGGTCGGTTCCGCGCGGGTCCGCAGTCCGAAGGGGAGGTGTGCTGATGGGCATGTATCGAATGGCAAGCGTAGCGGCGATCCTGTTGGGCGTCGCGTGGCCGGCAATGGCGGCCGACGGGTTCGTTCTGGTCGCCGACGGCAAGGCGCAGTGCCCGATCGTGCTGAGGGAAGGCGCCGGCGAAGCGGAGCAATTCGCCGCCGAGGAGCTGCGGTCGCACCTGAACCAGATGAGCGGGTCGGAGTTCCAGGTGACCACGGCGCCCGTCGGAAGCGTCGAGACGCCCGGCATCTTTGTCGGCACGGGCCAGGTGGCCAGGAAGGGCTTCGAGCGCAAGACGGAAACGGCGCTGGACGGTTTTCTGATCCGCAGCGACGACACGTCGCTGGTCATCTGCGGCGACAACGATCGCGGGACGCTGTACGGCGTGTACACGTACCTGGAATCGCTGGGGTGCCGATGGTGGACTCCGACCGAGAGCACGATTCCGAAGATGGCCTCCATCACGGCCAAGGGCATCCAGGTGCGGCAGGCGCCGCGGCTGGAGTACCGTGACATGATGTACCAGGAGAGTTGGGATGGCGACGGCAAGCTGTGGTACGTCCGCAACAAGCTGAACGGGTTCGCCTGGAGCGACCCGCCGGCGAAGTTCGGCGGCCGTTACAAGTTCATCGGCAACCTGGTGCATTCGTACGTGACCTTGCTGAAGGCCTCCGGGGAGCCGATCACGGAGGAGATGTGGGCGTTGCGCGACGGCAAACGCAAACCCAATACGCAGCCGTGCCTGAGCAGCGACAAGGTGTTCGATGCCATGGTGAAGGGGGCGATTGCGCTCTACCGCAAGACGCCGGATGCGCGATTCATTGTCGTCGGGCAGGAGGACAACAAATCGTATTGCCAGTGCGAGAAGTGCGCGGCGACCGATGCGGCGGAGGAGTCGCACAGCGGTCAGGTGATTGCCTTCGCCAACCGGGTGGCCGAGGCGCTGGAGAAGGAGATTCCGGGAGCGAAGGTGTGCACGCCGGCGTACGAGTGGTCGCGCAAGCCGCCGAAGACGATCAAGCCTCGCGAGAACGTGTACATCACGCTGTGCACCATCGAGTGCGACTTCGCGCACCCGCTGGCCACAGCGACCAACGAGGTGAATGCGGCATTTCGCGAGGACATCCAGAACTGGAACAAGATCGCGCAGCGGTTCTACGTGTGGGACTACGTGACCAATTACCGGCATCACCTGGCGCCGTTTCCGAATCTTGAGGCCGTGGTGCCGAACATCAAGTTCCTGGCCGACAATGGGGCCCGCGGCATCTTCGAGCAGGGGGCCCACAAGGCTCGCGGCTCGGAGTTTGTGGGGCTGCGCATGTGGGTCATGGCCCAGGCCCTCTGGAACCCGGAGGCCGACGGCAAGGCGCTGGTCCGGGAGTTCTGCGACGGGTACTACGGGGCGGCAAGTCCGGCCATTCAGAAGTACATTGATGTGATCCACGCGCCGGCCCGGGAGCAGGACTTCGTGATGCGCATTTACCGGCTTCTGGACGCGCCGTACATGGCGCCGGCGGTGATGGCCGGCGCGGAGGCGGCGCTGCGCGAGGCCGAGCAGGCGGCCAAGGGCGACCCGGTGCTGGAGCGGCGGGTGCGTCACGCTCACATGCCCGTCTGGTATGTGCTGGCCAAGCGCGGTCCGGCCAGCCCGACGTGGAAGGCGGTCGAGGAGAAGGTGGGCAAGCTGGACATCAAGGCCGTCGCGGAGGGGTTCGCCAGGGTGGCCGAGGAGTACCAGGTCAACGCGATTTCCGACGGCGAGGTGCTGAAGCCGTGGCTGGATTGGCTGGGCGCCTATGCGTCGCAGGTGGCCGAGAAGGGCGTGCCAGTGCCGCCAGAACTGGTGGGCAAGGATCCCGCGACGTACCATCTGATTCAAGGGTGCCAGTTCGATGGCCGCGGGCGCTGGTACGCTCCGGCTGAGGGCGCGAGCGACGGTTGGGGCGTTCGCCAGCCGACGGTCGGCTGGACGGCCACGTGTGCACTGGCCACTCCGGACCATTACCAGCCGGGGAAGAAGTACAGGATGTTTGTCCGCGCGAGGTCGGTGCTGAAGGCCGGCGCCTCAGGGCGTGCGTGGCAGTGCGGCGTGTGGCGCGCCAAGGATGGCAAGGCGCCGGCCGGAGCGAAGGTCGATGTGTCCACGATGAGCGACGGGGCGTGGCATGTCGTGGACCTGGGCGAGTTTGTTCCTGTTGAGGGCGACATGTTCTACTTCGCCAACGAACCGAATGCGGCCGAGGAAGTGGTGATCGACTGCATCTGGCTGGAGCAGGTGGCGGGAGAATGATGCAAGGCGGCCGTCGGGGACGGCAGTACGTGATCGCGGATAGGCGCGGCGGCCGCTGGGTCGCCGCGCTGGTTTGTGCCGACGCGCGGATTCTGCGGGTGAGAGGGAACGGAGATGTCGAAGACGGCCAGGTGCGTTGTCGTGATTCAGTGTGCCGTGGCTCACGAGAGGTGTCCCGGGACGCAGTGTGCTGCGGCGTTCGCGGAGCGGAAGGATTGTTTCGCCGGGTACGGCCGCGAGGCGGTTTACTATGTGCCGTTCACGTGTGGGGGATGTCCGGGGCGTCGCGTGTCGCGGCTTGTGGAGAATGTGCGCAAGGTCATGACCAAGAGCGGCGTGGAGCAGGACGAGATCGTCGTGCATCTGGCGTCGTGCGTGGTGAACGACAACGGGCACTATCCACCGTGCCCGCATGTGGATGACATGCGGCTGATTCTGTCGCGCAAGGGGTTTCGCGTGGCCGACGGCAGCCGCATCAGCCAGCGGGCCGAGCAGCGACGACAGAATGGAACATATCGCAAGAGAGAGGAGTAGCCATGGCGTCAGGACGAATTCCGATCCTGTTCATTGTGGACGATCCGCCGGTGAACACGACGTACTGGCTTCGTCGCCAGCCGGAGGAGATGGGGGTGGCGACGGAGCCGCGAGGTTCGTTCGGGCGGTACGTGGCCGATTGGCGGCGTCAGGAGCCGGGAAAGCTCATCCCGAACGCGTTCTGGCGGAAGTTCATTGACTGGGCCCGGGGCTGCGGGGTGCGTGGCAAGTTCACGCTGCTGCCGTGTCCGGCAGGCCTCGGGTTCATTGACGACCAGGTGGAAGGCTACTCGGACGGCGAGTTGTCGGAGCTGGTCGGCATGGTCCGCGAGGAGTACACGCGGCAGTTCAGCATCACGCCCGAGATTCTGACGCACACGATGGCCTGGGATCTGAAGAGGAAGATGCTTCTGCCGGAGACCGAGCACGACTGGATGGGGCGGCAGGACGAGCCGACCTTGACGGCGTACATGGCCGAGGCGCTGCGTGTTCTGAAGCGCGTGGGCATCGAGGCTCCGGGCATCACGCAGCCATGCAATTTCCGCGGCGACGAGGATCTCTACGCGCGGGCGGTTCTGGCCGCCGAGAAAGAGGTCAACGGCATCTCTCGGACGTTCTACTTCCTGCACTGCGACGGCGAGTCGCATTCAGTGGCCTCGACCGTGAAGCTGGCGGATCCGGCGTCGGGGGACTACGTGGTCAGCGTGGTCAGTGCCATCCGCCCCGACGAGCCGTTCTGGCAGTCGTTGTACGGCGACGGCGACGTGGAGGAGATGGCGGACTACTTCATCACGGCCGACGGCAGCCGGGGACGGTTCATCGATCTTGCGGCGACCGGCAGCGCGCTTGTGTTTCACGGGCATTCGCAGACCCTCTTCTCGAACGGAACGGAGAAGGGGTTCCAGTCGCTGCAGTTGGTGGTGTCGCGCGTGGAGAAGCACCTGGGCGACCGCGTTCGGTGGGTCACGGCGCGGGAATTCTGCGAAGAGGTGATTGCGGCGTCGGCGTAAGGCGCCGGCACGCGGGCCGTGAGGCCTTCGGCGGCGGTGCGGCCACTGGATCAGCGGTCGTCGTCGGCTGCGGGCGGCAACGGACCGTCCGCGGCGGCGGGCTTCACGTCGGCGCGGCCTTCAGCCTGGGCATCGAGCAGGTCGCTCTCGACGTCGGCGGCGATGACGGTGTCTTCGGCGGTGATGGACTCGGGCGCCTTGGCCGGCGACGGCAGGCGCTGTTCGGGGCGGCTCTCGACGTGCGTGACGGGAGCCCGGTCGGTTGCCGACTCCGGTTCGGCGGCGGTCACCAGGGGCAGCGTGACGTTGAACGTGGCGCCGGCGCCCGGCGTGCTCTGCACGGCTACGTCGCCGCCCAGCACATCGACAAGCTCCCTGACGATCGACAGCCCGAGGCCGGTGCCGCCGTACTGGCGCGTGTGGCCCTGGTCCACCTGGCTGAATCGGTCGAAGATGATCTTCTGCTGTTCGGCCGTCAGGCCGGGGCCGGTGTCGCTGACCTGGAACAGGAGGGTCTCGGCGTCGATCGGCCGCACGGTCAATCGGACGGTTCCCTGGGGCGTGAACTTGACGGCGTTGGAGAGCAGGTTGTAGAGGATCTGCTGGAGCTTGTTGGCGTCGGTGGTCATGATGGGGCACTGCGGGGCGACGTCGAGTTCCAGGGCGAGGTCCTTGGGACCGACCATCGGACGCACCATGTTCATGGCTGTCTCGCCGATGTCCAGGGGCGAAACGCGGCCGAGCTTGACCTCGATCTTGCCGGCCTCGATCTTGGCCAGGTCGAGCAGGTCGTTGATGATGTCCAGGAGGAGTTGCCCGGAACTCTGGATGTTGCCGACGTAGCGGGCCAGCTTCGGATCGTCGGCGATGGCGTGGTTCTCGCGGAGAATGTCGGCGAAGCCGATGATGGCGTTCAGCGGCGTCCGGAGTTCGTGGCTCATGGTCGTCAGGAACTTGCTCTTGACCTGGTTCATCTCGAAGAGCGAGACGTTGGCGCGGGCCAGCTCTTCGAGCTTGTGGTCGAGAGAGACGTTGGCCTGTCGCAGCTGCTCGCGCGAGGATTCCAGGGCCTGGAGCATGCGGTTGAAGGTGCGGGCGAGGTTCTCGAACTCGTCGCCGGTGCTGATGTCGGCCCTGACGTGCAGGTCGCCGGCGGCGACGCGCTCGGCCACGGTCCGCAGGTGCTGGACCGGCTGGACGATGACCCAGCGGAACAGGGCGTAGAAGACGATCATGCTCAAGATGGCGGTGGCGATGGCCGCGCCAATGAGGATGGAGCGGTTGATGATGATCTTCTCGCGGGTCTCCTCGACGGGGAAGGCGATGACGATGGCGCCCATGAGGTCGCCCGGCTGGAGGTTTTCGCGGCCGAGGGACCTGTGGCAGTCGAGGCAGGCGGCCCGCGCTCGCAGGGGCTCGGCGTAGCGGTAGTAGAAGCCGTCGTCGCGGTAGCCGCGGTCCTCCTCGTAGGCCTTGACGGGTGACGCGGCGAACTTCTGGAGCCATCGCTGTTCTTTCTCGTCGCGGGGCTGGAGGTCGGGGCGGTCCAGTGGCGCCCCGGGGACGATGATGCGCGGCGGGTCGGCCTTCGGCTTGACGGAGGCGGGGCCCATGGCGGCGAACCTCTGGAGCGTGTCGGCGGCTTCCTTCGACTGGGCGTGTGCGGGCATTCGCATCCAGGCGGTCGTCGCCATGTGCTGGGCGCTTTCGCGATCCAGGTCCCGCACGAGCGACTCCATCTGGTACCACGGGAAGAACAGGACGGCGACGATGATCAGGAGGATCATGAGACCGAAAATGAGCCGGACCTTGCGCTCGAGTGTGGTATGGGACAGGACGCGTGTGGGCATAGATCGGCTCTGAACGTCGTGGACTCGCAAGCATCACGGATACGCTGACGGCATTATCGCCGATTTCGGCGGTTTCATCAAGGATTGCGTGGCGGGGGGCTTCGGCGATTGGCGGGCTTGGGGGCGAAAAAAGTCGTGTGGCGGGAGGAAAAAGAATCGCCGAAGGCATGATTTCCGATGTATAGTATAGTGGCAGGGCAACGTATGGGGCCGGGCGAGTGTTTTTTGTGTGAACTCTTCCGTCCCAGGGGCGTCTGTTATTGTGCAGGTACAAGGTTGGCTGACTATGGCTAGGAGCCTGAGAACCTCGGCTGTGGGATCGTTGGCGGCCGCCGTGCCGGTCGTCGCGATGGACACAGCCGACCAGAGTGCAGCAGCCACCTTGGACCTGGATACGCTGCTCAGCCTCGCGCAGGGGGGGGACGAGAAGGCCTTCGGGCAGCTCGTCGCGCGGTTCGAGCGCATGGTCCATGGGCTGATCTTCCGCCAGACCCGCGACGCGGCGTTGAGCGAGGACCTGGCACAGGACGTGTTCATGCGGCTGTGGCAGGTGCTGCCGGCGTTCACGACGGCGGCGGCGCTGGCCAGTTGGCTCAAGACGGTGTCGGTCAACGCCGTGATCAGCCACTGGCGGCAGGTGGACAGCCAGAGGCGTCGGATCGAGGCGATGGCCCAGGCCTTTCCGGGGCAGGGGTCCAGCGGTCCGGTGGCCCGGTTGATTGAGGAGGAGGACCGCGACCAGGTGCGGGCGGCCCTCGACATGTTGCCGGCCGATCTGCGAAGCATCCTGACGCTTCGCATCTACGAGGAACTCAGCTACGAGGAACTGGCCGAGATGCTCGCCCTGGAGGTCGGCACGGTGCGGAGCCGCCTCTTCCGGGCAAGGCAGATGATCAAGGAAACCCTTGAGCGCTGGCGGCAGCAGGACGAGCGTCATTTCCGTCAATCCGGCTCGAACGATGCCGCAAGCTGAGTGCCGCATCCCTTAAGTGATCTCGATACACGCACCGTTGCAGGCTCGTTGAGCGATGCCTCAGTGTCCGCAGGAAAACCTCGTCGGCGCCTATCTTGACGGCGAACTCCAGGGCCAGGACCGCGCCCGGTTCCGGGAGCATCTGGCCTCCTGCCCGCAATGTCAGGCTCTGGTCGCCCAGATGATGGACATTGAGGACCAGTTGCGGAGCGGCATGCGCGCGATTGATGTTCAATCGGGCAGCGACGTGGCGTCGAGCGTGCAGCAGGCGCTGTCTCGTACCGGAGCGTTCCGCCGCGTGAGGCGTCGCCGTTGGTGGCAGCACAACAGCGGCAGCCTGGCCACCTTCCTGGTGCGTCTCGGCATTCTCGTGGCAGTGCTGGCGGTGACGATCTGGGCCGCGCACCGGTTTACGCGCGTATCTCCTCCGGAACAACCGGCGAGCCTTGCGGCCGGTGAGCCGCGGCTGGTTCCGCCGCGTTCGCCTACGCCGGATGCCGTGCTTGCGTCGGCAGAGGCTTTGCTGTCGGACCTGGTGCGGTCGGCGCGGACCGAGCCCGGGGCGGCCCGACGTCTGCGGGAGAAGGCATCCTCGTCGGGAACGTCCGTTCGGTTGTCGTGTCTTGCGGCGTCGGCCATCGACCGCGGCCGACGCGCGAGCCTCGTCCATCTGTGCAGAATTCTTGACGATGTGGCCTCGCTCGGGGACGATGCAGAGGCCGTGGCGTTGGCGGCGCAGGTGGAGAAAGCCAAGGTCGTCGATACGGTGCGGCAGCTCAGGCATGGGGTGCGACAAGAGGGACTTTAGAATGCCGGCGAGACGGAGGCAATGCGTCGTGGCCTTGGCGGCATGGGTCGCACTGATCGTTTGTGTGGCTGCCGTCGTCTCGGGACAGACAGGGGACACTCCCGCCGAGCGAGAGGCGCGTGTCCGCGAGCAGCTGGCCGCCGCGGAGAGGCTGTATCTGGAGGGCAAGGCGGCGGCAGCGCTCGACGCCTACGCGGAGGCCCGGCGACTGAGCCAGGGCCGCGTGCCGCTGACGGACGAGCACGGGCGAGCGATTCTGGGCATGGCCGACAGTCTTCGCCTGCTCGGTCGGGCCGCAGAGGCGAAGAAGCAGTATCTGGAGGCGGCCGCGGGCCGCGCGGCGCCCGATGCGTTGCTCCAGGCGGGCCAGGTGAGCGAATGGGAGTTGGACGATCCGGCCGGGGCACGGTCGCTGTACGAGCGGCTGGCAACCGAGCATCCGACTTCGTCGCAGGCTCGGCTGGCCGAGTTTCGGGCGGCGGCAACGCTGGAGTATGATGGACGGTTCGACGATGCGCTCAGGGCCTACGATGCGCTGGCGCTGAAGTACGCCACGGATCCCGGGGCCGCCGCCGTGGTGGAGAAGGCCCAGGAGGCCATGCGGTTTCTGAGGACGCATCGCGGCGAGGACGACGCGCCGCTGGCCATCTACCGGCGCAGCGAGCGGCTGGCCCGCCGTGACAGCACACGCAACACAGCCCTTCTGGAATTGATCAGCCTGACGGGACGCTATGCCGAGTCGCCCCTCGTGGACGATGCCCTGGTGCTGATGCTGCGGACCTACCTGGCCAAGGGCGACCGAAGAGCGGCCCGGGAGACATTCGACCGTCTGGTCAAGGTCGGGCCCCGCGACCTGGAAGCCGACGCGGCGCGCCTGGTGGCGATTCATGCCGCCGGGTGGCTGCTGGCGGACGTGGATGCCCAGATACAGCGCGTTGCCGAGGTGTTCCCGGAATTGGCGGCCTATGGTCGCAGCGAGCAGGGTTGGAGAATACCGAGCATGGTGGTTCGCAACGCCGACGACCAATGGACGCTCGTATACGATTCCGGAGGAGGAGCGAACTCCGCGAGGCGGCTGTCGCTGCGGATTGTCGTGGGCCCGGCGGCCCCGGGCAAGGCGGCCGTGTATCCGGCTCTGGGCTTCGTCCAGGAAGTTTCGGTCGAGACGTCGAACGAGGTCCTCAGGCAGGAGATTGCCGGCGGCGTTCAGGCGATGACGGACGCCCTGAGGCAACTGGATCGTGCGGCCTATGTGCGTGAGACGCCGGGCGTTGCCGAGGTCGGTGCGGCGGATACGGAGGCGGCCGGCTCGCGGCGATGACGCCGGCAGTCGGCCGCGGGTGACAGTGGGATGCACACGATGGGGCACGCCAGTATCGGCCGCAGTGTCGCGGCGATTCCATCCTCCCGGTCCGGTCGCCGGGCGACGAGGTCCGTGTGCCTTGTCGCTATGGTTCTGTGTTCGTGGGCCGTGCAAGTGCCTCAGGTCCTGGGCCAGAACGCCGCGGCGATTGGGGACGGCGAGGCCTCGGGGCCGCGCATCGAGGTGTCTGAGCGGGCACAGCTCGTTCTGACGGACATTGAGAAACAGGTGGGCGACGGCAACTACGAGGCTGCCGTGCGGCTCCTTGAGCAGTTGCGAGAGATTGGCCCGGAGGTGGTGCTGCCGCGGGACGGTCGCGGCGTTCTGGTGGCGCTGCGTGAGACGTTTCCGGCGATGCCCGAGGCGACGCGGCGGCTGTGGGCCAACAGCGTCGAGAGCCAGGCTCGGGAGGCCCTGGTGCGCGCACGTCGCCAGGGGGGCGAACAAGGGTGGATCGACGTTGTCCGATGGTATCCCGCCACAGAGGCCGCGCGCGAGGCGGCCCTTCACCTGACAGCCATGGCGTTTGAGCAGGGGCGGTTCCGCCGCACGATGGAGCTGGCCCGCATGACGCTTGCGGATCCGGACCTTGCGGCGCGGCGGCGGACGCACGCACTGCTGCTGATGGGGCTGGCGGCCGCGGCGCTTGGGGACAGGGCTGTCTGTGCCGACGCGATGGACGAGCTTCAGCGGGGCGGCAAGGCCGGCATTCAGTTCCTTGGGCGTTCGGTGGACCCGTCGGCACTGCTGACGGAGGCGATGGCCCGGGCGTCGGAGTGTCCTGGTCTGTGGACGGATGTCGGCGGTGACGCGCGGCGGGCGGGCCGGTCGGCGCTGCCGGTGGCGCTGAAGGGGCTGATGACCCTCGGCAGGGACTCTGAGCGGGGTGGCACGGGATGGGCGTCCGATCTGGCGCCCAGTCGTCGGCAACTGCTTGGAGTGCGGCAGCCTGTGGTGGGACCCTGGCTGGCCGAACAGCCGGTGCTGGTGACAGCCCGGTCGCTGATTGCCGTGGGGGACGATTCTCTGGTTGCGTATGACCGTCTGGACGGCGACATGCTGTGGCGTGTGGCCGACAGCGCGGAGCACAGGCGAACGCGGCGGTCCTGGCCGTCGGCCGACGGTGACACGGTGGCCATGATCACGGCGGGGTCCGTGGCGGACGACCCGTATGAGCGGCAGGTGCTGCTCCTGGGGGCGCCGCCCAGGGTGCCGGACGAGCAGCAGCGGCTGGTGGTTCTGTCGGAGGACGACGGGCGGCTGCTCTGGAGTTGGGACGGCGCACTGGCCGAACGGGAGTCCGCGGCGGGACGGCCCGGTGAACACGGTGACGCCTCCGACCGCGTGGGGCTGGAGCCGGTGGGCTCGCCGCTGGCCTACGGCGGGCGGGTGTTCGTCGGGGCCGTGAGCAGGCAATTCGAAAACAAACTCGTGGACAGTTTCCTGATGTGCTTTGATTTGGGCGACGGGCGGCTGTTGTGGCAACGGTTCCTGGGCAGCGGGGCGGTCGCCCTGTGCGGCGCGTCGGGCACCACGGCCGACCGGATGGTTCCTGCGACGGACGGCCGGAGAGTGTATGTCGAGAGCGCCGTGGGCACGCTGACGGCCGTGGACCTGGCCACGAGCGATCTGGTGTGGACGCGCCGGGTGGCGGCCGACGTGGGGGCGAACGCACTCGGCGTGGCGGTGGCGAACTGGGAAGGGGCGATCACCGATGCGCCGATTGCGACCGAGGACGGCCGGCTTCTGATCGTGGACGTCTACGGCGACAAGGCCCAGCCTGTGCTGCGCAGTCTCGATGCCCGGACGGGGCAGGACCAGTGGCATGCCGGATTGATCGAGCCGTGCCGTCGCATGGTGGCCGGCGACATGCTTCTGGCCGTCAGTCGCCACGCCCTGACCGCCTACGGTCTTGCCGACGGGCGAGAGCTGTTCACCACGGCGATGCCTCTGGAAACGCAGGTGAGCGGTCGCGGTTTTGCCACGAACGACGCGGTGTACCTGCCGACGACGGCTGGGATTGTTGCCGTGGACCTGAAGAGCCGCAAGGCGGTGGTCGTCCATGCGATGGAGGAAGGGGAGTCGGCGCCGGCGTCGCTGTCGCCGCTGTCGGGCGGGCTGGTGAGCAACCACGGATCGCACCTGAAGCTGTTCGGTCGCCTGGAGGATTACGTGGCCCGCGTGTCGCGAGGCATGGCCGAACATCCGGGCGATCCGGCCTGGACGCGTCGTCTGGCCGAGTTGCGCCGGCAGGAGAAGCGTTTCGACGATGCGGAGAAGTTGCTGCAAAGGGCTCTTGCGGAAGCGGACGCCCTGGCGGACACGTCGCGCGGCCGGGACGAGAAGTTGGCCACGTTTGACCGCATGGGGCGTCTGCAACTGGCCTGGGCGCGCAGTCTGCTGGCGGAAGGCAGGACCGACGATGCCATCCGTCGGTTGACAGGCATTCTCGACAGTACGATGAACACGGCAGCGGCCGCCAGAATCACGATGATGCTGGCGGATCTGTACCACCGGCAGGGGAACCGGCTTGAGGCGGCGGCCCACTACGCCCGCGTGGCCGGCAGCGGCGTGGCCGACCGAATCCTGGTGCCGACGGACCATCACGGGCTCGAGCAATCGTTGGGCGCGCAGGCCCGGGCGGCGCTCGACGCCTTGCGCGAGAGAGAGCGTCCGGCGATACGGCTCGGCCTGACGCTCGACGAACTGGGTCGCCTGGAGGTCCAGCGCGTCGGGGTGCTGACCTGGGGCGGGCCGTCGCTGGCGCAGGTGGATGCCAGGCACACGACGGCTCCGGTGCTGTGGTCGCGCACGGACGGGCTGATCGCGATGGGGCCGGCGGGGGAGGTGCGCTGGCGGCAGGCTCGCGTGGGATATGCCGCCGACAGCTACGACGTGCCCGTCATGGCCGGAGGCATGTTCTACGAGTGTTCCCGCGACAACATGCTGGCGCGGCGGCTGAACGACGGCCGCGTGGCCTGGGCCTGGCGTGTGCCGGCGGGCCGTGTGACGTCGCAATGGGCGCAGGAGAATCGGTTGCTTCCGGTTCGTCGCGTGGAAGCGGTGGTGATTATCAACGGGCGGCGTCTCAGGGTGCTCAACCCGGTTGAGCGTGCCGAGGAGGGCACGGCGCTGGTCGCCGTCGGAGAGACCGTCGCCACGGTCAGTTACCAGGCCAACGGCAATGCGCCGGTGCTGCACGGCCTGGATGCGTCGAGCGGGCAGGAGCGATGGCAGTGGCCGTTGGCCAAGGACGGCAACGTCGAGCATCTGGCCTCTGGCGATGGGGTCTTCTTCGTGGCGACGCAGCGACGGCAGGGACTGCTGAACATCCAGTGCATTGATGCGGCTCGTGGCGAATGTCGGTGGTCGGCCTCCTTCGCGCCGCAGGGGCACAGCGAGAGTCTCTTCGTCGGTCAGGGCGTGGTGGTCCACATGGATGCGGCCGGGCGGCCGTGGGTCATTGATGCCGTCTCGGGTGACACCCTGTGGAAGTCCGAGCGGGCGAGCAGCCAATGGCCGGAGTCCCGTCCGGTCTATGCCGACCGGGACGTGACGGTGTTCTCGTTCACGGGCGGGCACGTGGTCTGCTCGAACAGCACGGGGGCCGCTCTGTGGCAGAATGGGACGGCGCCGGTGGTTCGCGAGTCGGTGTTCATTGCCGGGGCGGCACAGATGGGTTCCTGGAGCCGCGAGGCGGTGATCGGCTCCCTGTTGGTGACGTGGGAGGAGGCCGAGGACGGGGGGCTCGTTGTGGCGCGGCGGCTCCGCGACGGGGCGGTGGTGTGGCAGCATCGTCCGGACGAGTCCTCGTCGGCGGGCTGCAACTTCGTTCAGTGTGGCGGGATGTTGCTCTACCACGACGTGGGCGACGTTGCCTTTCGCCGCATTGGCGAGGATGATATCGGTCGGGAGCGCAGCCTCCATTTCCTCGATCCACAGAGCGGGAAGTACCTGGGATCGGTGGAACTCGGTGCGGGGTCGTCGCGTGACGGGATGCATCCTCAGATCGAGGTCTATCCCGTGGCGGGCGGTCTGTTTGTTCTAAATGGGGACGAAATGCTGACGGTGCGGGCGGCGTCGGCCGGGGGCCGGCACTGAGCGGGGCGCGCCGGCTGCGGATTTCGCAAGTTGTCTGCCGATTGGCGAGTGTCGGTCGTATTGATGAGGGCGTCTGTCGCCCCCCGGCGGTTTTGCAGCCACCTTGGCGGCCGCACTGGGGTTACAGCATGTGCAGCCATGTCCCGTCAACGGCGACGCGCTCGAGTTGGGCCGATCTACGATAAGGAGACTCCGATGTCGCAGGACGAAACCACGCATGCCGGTGGGCCGCAGGGCGAACTGAGCGGTTCGGACCTCGAAGCCGTCAAGCACCTGAACGAGGGGTACCAGACCATTCGGCGGCAGATGGCCAAGGTGATCGTCGGCCAGGAGCGCGTGGTCGAGGAGTTGCTCGTGACGGTGTTCTGCCGCGGGCATTGCCTGATGGTGGGCGTGCCGGGGCTGGCCAAGACGCTCATGGTCTCGACCCTGGCTCAGTGCCTGAACCTGTCGTTCCACCGGATTCAGTTCACGCCCGACCTGATGCCTTCGGACATCACCGGCACCGAGGTGATCCAGGAGAACAAGACCACGGGCGAGCGCGAGCTGCGGTTCATCTCGGGGCCGATCTTCGCCAATGTGATCCTGGCCGACGAGATCAACCGCACGCCGCCGAAGACCCAGGCGGCGCTGCTGGAGGCCATGCAAGAGCGGCAGGTGACGACCGGCGGCCAGCGGCGGCCGATGTTCGATCCGTTCTTCGTTCTGGCGACGCAGAACCCCATCGAGCAGGAAGGCACATATCCGCTGCCCGAGGCTCAGCTCGACCGGTTCATGTTCAATATCCTCGTGGATTACCCGAGCGAGGACGAGGAGTTCGACATCGTCCGCCGGACGACGGCTGTGGAGACGCCGCAGGTGGAGCCGGTGATCGACGGGCAGGGGATTCTGCGGCTCCAGGAGATCGTGCGGCGCGTGCCGGTGGCCGACCACGTGGTGCGGTATGCGATGACGCTGGCGCGGCTGACGCGCGTGGGCAAGACGGATGTGCCGCCGTTCGTGTCCGACTACGTCGCCTGGGGCGCCGGGCCGCGCGCCTCGCAGTACCTGGTGCTGGCCGGCAAGGCCCGGGCGATTCTGCACGGCCGGTACTATGTCTCGACCGACGACATCCGGCAGGTGGCCTACCCCGTGCTGCGGCACCGGGTGATTACGAACTTCAATGCCGAGGCCGAGGGCATCAAGTCGGACGACATCGTGCGGCAACTGATCGAGGTCATCCCCAGCGGCGAAAGCGAGGCCCTCAGTGGCGGAAGAGTTCCGCAAGTATTTAGACCCCAGGACGCTGGCTAAGATTTCGGGACTGGACGTCAAGGCGCGGCTGATTGTGGAAGGATTCATGGCCGGCCTGCATCGGAGCCCGTACCAGGGCTTCAGCGTCGAGTTCGCCCAGCACCGCGAATATGTCTGGGGCGACGACCTGCGCCACCTGGACTGGAAGGTCCACGGCCGCACCGACAAGTTCTACCTCAAGCAGTACGAGGAAGAGACGAACCTCATTCTCTACCTTGTCATTGACACGAGTGAGTCGATGACCTACGGTCACGGCCCCGTGACGAAGCTGGACTATGCGTGCTACATTGCGGCGAGCCTGGCGTACCTGACGCTGCACCAGCGCGACGCCGTCAGCCTGTCCCTGTTCGACCGGGAGCCGTACCAGGTGCTCAAGCCGAACACCAATCCCGCTCACCTGCGGAGCATCTGCCAATTGCTGGAGACTGCTCGCAGCAAGGAAAAGACGCAGATGGGTACGACGCTGCACGAAGTGGCCGACCGCTTTCCGCGGCGCGGCATCGTGCTGCTGGTGAGCGACTGCTTCGACCGGCTCGACGAGATTCTGTCGGGCCTGAAGCACCTGCGGTACAAGCGGCACGAGATCATCCTGATGAACGTGCTGGACCCGTGGGAACTGGAGTTTCCGTTCAAGGACGCGACGCTGTTCGAAGGGCTGGAGGAGTATCCGGAGCTGTTGGCCGAGCCGCGAAGCCTGCGGCATCGGTACCTGGAAGAGGTGGCGGCGTTCCAGGACCGTCTGAAGAAGGGCTGCCGCGGGCTGAACGCGGACTATGTGCTGATGAACACCGGCCAGCCGCTGGACGTGGCTCTGTCGGCGTATCTGGCGACGCGAGCGGTGCGGACGGCGATGCCGGGCAGATGAGTTGACCGTCAGCCGCGCGGTTCGTGGAGGCCGCGCGACGGTGGTGCCGCTTCGGCGGGATGGCGACGATAACGGTTGGGACGGATGGAACAGGTGACCCTGGCTCTGACAGTGCTTCACCCCTGGCTGATGGCCGCAGGCGCAGCCATGGCGGCGATTCCCATCATCATCCATCTGCTCAATCGCCTGCGGTTCAAGCGGGTGGTCTGGGCGGCCATGGAATTCCTTCTGGCGGCGCATCGCAAGAACGCCCGGCGCGTCCGAATCGAACAGATTCTTCTCCTGGTGATCCGTACGCTGATCATTCTGCTGCTGGCGGCGGCATTGGCGCGGCCGGTGCTCACGGGGGTGCTGGGCCAGTTCGGGCGCAGCGCCACACACGCCATTCTCGTCATGGACGATTCGTTCAGCATGTCGGCCCAGCATCGCGGAAACGTCGAGGGCGGGTCGATCATGCTGGAGGCCCGCCAGGCGGCGGTGCGACTGGTGGAGGGCTTCGACCCGCGCGACGGCGTGTCGTTGGTGCTGGCGGGCTCACGGCCGCATGGCCGGATCACCACCGCCAGCTACGATCACCCCTACGTTCTGGAGCAGCTCGAAGGTCTGACCGCCGGCGATTCGACGACCGACATGATCGGGACGCTGGAGGTGGTCAAGAAGATCGTCGACGAGAGCGAACTGGAGCGGAAGGTCGTCTACGTTCTGACGGACAACACGGCTGTGGCGTGGACCGATGATGCCGCGGGGTCGCTGTCGTCGCTCATGGCGGCGATTGCGGAGAAGGCCGCGGTGACGGTGGTGGACTTCGGCCAGGACGAGCCGTCGAATGTGGTTGTGCGCGACCTCCGGCCTGACCGGTCCGTGGTCACCAGCGGGATCGACACGGTGTTCCGTGTGGAGATCGAGAACCACTCGGACCGTGCAGCCGCCGACGTGGTGGTCAACATGGCAGTGGACGGACAGCGGGTGGCCCCGGTGGTGGTGGGCGCCCTTCCCCCGCGGAAGGCGGAGAGCCGCACGTGGTCGTGGAACTTCACGGAGCCGGGCAACCATACGATTGCGGCGTCGCTGCGTGACCAACCGGGCGACGATGTGGCGGTGGACAGCGTGCGTGTGATCGCGCTGGACGTGAGGCCGGCGGTGGACGTCCTGCTGGTGGACGGCGAGCCCGGCGAGGGCGCTTTTGGCGGCGACGTGGAGTATCTGCGGGAGGCCGTCGATCCGCGCGGCCGCGATGGGCGACGGGTCACCAGCTACAACGTTCGCACTGTGCGCGACACGGAGTTCTCGGCGGCGGACGCCGACGGCGTGGATTTCATCCTTCTGGCGAATGTCGCGTCGCTGAACGCGGCGCAGGCGAAGGCCCTGGAGCGGTTTATCGAAGGCGGCGGATCGGCGATTGTTTTCCTGGGCGACCAGGTGCGGCCGCGGGATTACAACGAGTCGCTCTACATGAACGGCAAGGGGCTGCTTCCGGCGGCGTTGGGGCCCGTTCTTGGAACGACGGACCTGGACCGGCCGGACCAGTACACCACGTTCGACGTCGGCGCGATGGATCACGCGAGCCTTTCGCGGCTGAAGGCCCAGCAGGGGGCGGCAGGGCTCGGCGGCGTGCAGGTGTACAAGTACTTCCAGCTCGCTCCGCCCGCGGGCGACGATAGCGTGCAGACGGTCCTTCGGTTTGCCAACGCGGAGAACAGCCCGGCGGTCGTCGAGCGGCGTCTGGGTCGGGGCCGCGTCCTCCTTGTGGCGACCACGGCCGACGCCGAGTGGACCGACCTGCCGAAGCTGCCGGCGTATCTGCAGTTGGTCCAGGAGATGATGAAGTACCTGATGCCCGACGTCCTGTGGCGGCTGAACCGTCTGGTGGACGCAGAGACGCAGTTGCCGGTTTCCGCGGCGGACTTCGGCACCACCTTCCTCCTGGAGAAGCCGGGGCGCGAGACCATCGCCCTGGCGCCGACCGACATCGGCGGCCAGCGTCGGGCGTTGGTGATCGGGGACAGGGAACGCTCGCCGGCAGGGGCGATGCTGGACCAGAGCGGCCTGTATGCTGTGCGTCCGAGCCGTGGCGGCACGGGGAAGGAATTCCGCCTGGCCGTCAACGTGGACACGGCCGAGAGCGACCTGACGCACCTGGACCAGGCGTCGCTGTCCCGACGGCTCGGCGGCACGGAGGTGGTCTATGCTCGTGGGGCCGAGGGGCTGAGGCAGTCGCTGCTGGAGCAGGAGGCCGCGGGCGGCTGGGCGCGGAACCTGCTGTGGGCCATGCTCGGGCTGCTTCTTCTGGAGACGTTGCTGGCGTGGTGGTTCAACCGCTACGCCTGATCGGCGCCGCGTACGAGAATCGAGCGGCCCGGCGGCGCGAGGCCGGGGAACTGTGAGACTATGACGCAGCTTCTTCAATGGTTTCTGGGGATCGATCGCATCCGCCTCGGCGAGGGTGGGCGCGTGGTCTTCGATTTCCTTTCGGCATGGCCGGCGTGGGCCGTCTTTCTGGCCGTGGTGGTGACGGCCGTGTACGTCTGGAGCATCTACCGCCGGGAGAATCCGGCCACGCCTCCTGTGGCTCGCGGCGTGCTGATGTTCCTGCGCGTGTCGCTGATCCTGCTGGCCCTGGGAATGATCTTCGAGCCGGCGTTGCGGCTGGAGCGCGACGAGCAGATTCGCTCGACCGTGGCCGTTCTGGTGGATCGGTCGGCGAGCATGGGCATCACCGACTGGCAGACCTTTGAGGATGAGGCGAAGCGCGACGCCGACGCACCGACGGTGGCGGAGATGCTGCGACGGGGTTCGGTGACGCCGGCCCGCGAAGGCGAACCGACGCGGTTCGAGCTGGCCCGGGCCGCGCTGACGCTGGACAGCGGCGATCGCGAAACCACGCGCAATGCGCTGAAGCGGCTGGCCTCGGAGCAGCGGGTGTACCTGTATGTGTTCGACGAGTCGCCGCAACTGGTCCGTCGCATCGACGGCGAGGACGAGGTGGATGCCGCGCTGGCCGACCTGGCCGCAATCGAGCCGGGCGGCAAGAGAACCATGATTCCGCAATCGCTGGACAAGGTGCTGGAGCAGCTGGCGGGCCAGACGCTGACGGGCGTGGTGTTGTTGACGGATGGCCGCGATACGGTGGCGACCGACACGCGGAAGCTCGAAGAGATGCTGGATGACGTGCCGCTGGTGACCATCGGGCTGGGCAGCGTCACCGCGGCCAGCGACGTGGAGGTGCTTCGGGCCACCGCCGAACGGCGAGCTTTCATCAACGAGGATCTGCCTGTGCGCGTGGATCTTCGCAATACGGGATACCAGGGGCGTGCCGGCGAGCTGGAACTGACGGTGACGGGCCACCCGGAGATGGCGGTGACCGAGTCGGTGACGTTCGGCGCCGAGTCCAGCCCACAGACCGTCGAAATGCACCTGAAGCCGCAGCAGGCCGGAACGTTTACGCTCCAGGTGTCGCTCAAGGCGGTTAACGGCGAGAGCGACCTGGAGAACAACGTGAGCCTGCCGCTGGAGATCGACGTGCTGGACCGGCAGCTCAAGGTGCTGATCATCGAGGATCTGCCACGGTGGGAATACCATTACCTGAAGAACGCCCTGTACCGCGATCCGACGGTGTTGACGAGCATCCTGCTGAAGAGCGCCGATGTGCACTTCGCTCCGGAGGGCGATCTGCCGATTACGGCGTTCCCGGAATCGCGTGAGAAGCTGTTCGAGTACGATGTGATTATCCTCGGGGACGTCGACAGCCGGACGTTCAGTGCGGAGCAGTTGGGCTGGATCGACGAGTTTGTGCGGGTCAAGGGCGGCGGCCTGGTGATGATTGCGGGCAATCGCGGCTACAACCCGAACAGCTACATCGGATCGCCGATCGAGACGCTTCTGCCGGTGGATCCGGGCGAGGAGCAATTGATCGGCCAGGTGGGCAACGAGTTCCGCCCGCAACGGACGCTGGAAGGCACGATCTCGCCGATCCTGCGGTTCGAGAAGGACATGAACGAGAACCGCAAGACCTGGGACGACCTTCCGGGCTTCTACTGGTACTACCGCGCCCGGGGCGCCAAGCCCGGGGCGCAGGTGCTCCTGGTGCATCCGGACGAGATCGGTTCGCAAGGCGGCGAGAAGTTGCCGCTGATGCTTCTGCAACGCGTCGGGGCGGGGCAGGTGTTCTACTCGTGCTCCGACGAGACGTGGCGATGGCGCTGGTATACGGGGCGCCGCTACTTCAACAACTTCTGGCTCCAGTTGGTGCGGTACCTGGCTCTGCCGCAGCAGCGGGCGGTGATCGAGGCCGAAAGCCCTCGTTACACCCTGGGCGAGAAGGTGAAGATTCAGCTTCGCGTAACCGACCCGGCAGCCGTGGGGCCGCAGGTGCAGCGCGTGGCCGCCGCCGTGCGCTGGCAGGGGGCCGACGGCAAGGCGGCTGAGCAACAGGTGATGCTCGGCCGGACGAACCCCGGGTTGGCGCTGTTCGAGGGCGAGTTCACCCCCGAAGTGACGGGCAAATTCACAATGGCGGCCGAGGCGCCCGGTAGCAAGGACACTGTGAAGGCCGAGGGGGAGTTTCTTGTCGCGCCGAGCCGCGAGGAGTTTCAGCAGCCTACCCGCGACGCGGCGATGCTGGCCAAGCTCAGTGGCCTGAACGGTCGAGGGCACGTGTTGCCGCCGCACCAGACCGGCCGGTTGCCGGACCTGATCCAGGCGCAGACGCGGACCATCGAGAACGACCTGGTGGACGAAATCTGGGACTCGCCGGGAGTGCTGATCGTGTTCGTGCTGCTGATCACGATGGAGTGGGTGCTCCGGAAGCGGCACCGGATGCTATAATTGACGCACACGGGCGTAGCATGCGTCCCGCGTCGGGCGGAACAAGCCCCGGCCGCGAGCGTCTAAGCGAACAGGCGAGTGGGCCCGAGGGCGAGGGTAAGGTCATGATGGAAGAGCAATCCCTCCTGTCACAGCTTCGCGGCCTCAGGCGCAAGGTGCGCGCCCTGTTTGCGCTGGACGGCCTGGGGCGCCTTCTGGCGGCGGTGCCGCCGGCCGTCCTGGTGGCGATTGTTCTGGACTACCTCATCAAGTTCCCGGCCTTGATTCGTGTGGGTCTGCTGGCCGGCGTCCTGGCGCTGCTGGCCGTAGTGATCGTGCGACGGCTGTGGCGGCCGTTGCGGACGCGCATCAGCGTGCAGGACGTGGCCGTGGAGCTCGAGGGGCGGTTTCCCGAACTCGACGACCGGTTGGCCAGCACCGTCAACTTCATCGAGAGTCCGCAGGGCCGCGCCGGCGAGTCGGCCGAGTTGCGGCAGGCGGTTGTTGCCGACACGCTCCGGACGACCGCAGGCACGCCGTTCACCCTCGCGCTGAATCCCAGGCCGCTGGTGGCCATGTTCCTGTTCGGAGTGGTCGTGGCGGCGGGCATTGCCGCGCTGGGGGCGTGGCAGGCCGATGCCGCCATGATCGGGATTGAGCGTCTCTTCAACCCGCTGAGCAGCCGCCAGTGGCCGCGACGCACGCTGGTGGATGTCGGCCGGACGCGCCGATTCGTCATCCCCATCGGCGAGGATTTCCAGGCCCGCGTCTCCGTCGAGGGCGTAGTACCCGACCGCGTGAGCATCTACTACCGTGAGGCTGGCAGCGATGCCTTTGCGCCCCCGGAAATCATGAAGCCGATGGACGTCGGAGCGGACCAGGCGGTCTTTGTCCGCACGTTCACACGCGTTCGCAAGTCGTTCGAGTACTACGTGACCGCCGGCGACGACGACACGCGCCGCGGCGGTCTTGTGCTGGTCGATGCCCGGCCGCGGCCACGGGCGCAGAACGTCGTGCTTCAGGTCACGCCGCCTCCTTACATGGCCGACGCCGAGGCCGTCGTGTTCGAGGGGCAGGGCAGTGCGCGGGCTTTACAGGGGTCGCGCGTGTGGGTGGAAGTGTTGACAAACAAGCCGATTGCCGCCGAGAGCGATGGGACAGCCAAGGCGGCCATTCTGTTCGGTCGGGGCGAGCAGCAGCGGGCCCTGCCGTTGTCGTTCGTGGCGTCCGACCTGCTTGCCGACGGCGCGGCGGGCGATGAGGCCGCGGCCGCACGCATGGCGGCCGACAGGCGTCTGTTGAGGGCCGAGTTCGAGGTGGACCAGACGGAGTTCGTCGGCTTCCGCATGGTATGCGTGGACGGTTTCGACAGCGAGCCCGGCGACACGCTGACCGTCGTGGCCGAGCAGGACGAACCGCCGCGCGTTCGAATCGTCGAGCCGACGCAGGCGATCATGGACGTCACGTTCCGTAGCGTGATACCGGTCAAGGCCCACATTCAGGACGATTGCGGCGTGACGCGGGCGGCGCTGGGGTGGCAGCGAGGCACGTCACAGGAGAAGGCAGCCGCGGGCCTGACGGTCGTGCGGCCGGTGGAGCGCGGGACCGACGCGAGGCCCCTGGCGCTGACAGCCGTCAAGCGGTGGGACCTCCGCGACATCGAGCCGGAATTGCAGGTGGGCGAGGAGATCGTCTATCGCTGTGCGGCCGTGGACAACTTTCAATGGCGTGGGCAGGGGCCGCACACGGCCCAGAGCCAGGAATACCGGCTTCGCGTGGTGTCGGTCGAGTCGATGGCGGAGGCCATGCGGAGGAAACTGCTGGCGCTGGGGCTCCGGGTCGGCGACCTGGTGCGCCGGCAGGAAGATCTCCAGGCCGAGACCAAGGACACCCGCTCGGAGAAACAGCCGTCGGAGCCGCTGAGCCAGCGCGGCCGCGAGCAGACCATGGGCCAGGAAGACTCTCAGCGGCAGCTCAAGCAGCAAGCCGAGGAAATCCGGGACGAGTTCGACGAGTTGCTGTCGCAGTATCGGTTGAACCGCATCCCGCAGGACGAGGCGTTCGACCACTCGGTGGAGACACAGCAGGCCCTGGACGACGTGGCGAAAGACCCGATGCCCAAGGCGTCGCAGGCCCTGCGGCAGTCGCGCGACGGAGCCGCCACGGCCGAACAGCAGACCGGCAAGCTGGACGAGGCGATTGCCGAGCAGCAGCGGGCGATTGATCGTCTGCGCGATGCGCTGAGCCGCCTGGAGCGGTTCACCGAGGCCGAGGCCATTGCCCAGAAGCTGCGACAGATTCTCAGGCAGCAGGAGAAGCTGACGGAGCGCACCGGCGACCTGGCAAACCAGACCCTGGGCAAGTCGCAAGGAGAACTGACCGCCGAGGAACGCGATGCGCAGCAGTCACTCTCGTCGCGGCAGAGCGAACTGGCGCAGGAACTGAACGAGGCCGTGGAGCAGATGAAGGAGTCGGCTCGGGATCTCCAGCAGAGCAACGAGGCCGTGGCCGAGGCGCTGAAGGACGTCGCCAAGGACGCCGAGAATCGCGATCCGGTGCGGAAGATGCGGAACGCCTCGCGACAGATCGGGCAGAATCAGGCGGCGGTAGCCGGGACCAGCCAGGCATCGGCCGAGGAAGACCTTCGAGCGATGATCGAGAAGCTGGAGAATCGGCGACAGCAGGAATTGCAGAATCGCATCAGCACGCTCAAGGAACTCCAGAAGGAGTTGCAGGAGGTGCGCAAGAAGGAGGAAGGGCACCTCCAGGAGAACAAGGATGTCCAGGCGGGCCAGCCCAATGCCCCCCGGCCCGAGCAGCAGGCGCCCAAGCAAGGCCAGACGGCGCAGCAGACCGGGCGGCTGTCGGAGAAGATGCAGGAGGCCGGGTCGCAGCAGGCGGCCGAGTCGGCCCAGTCGGCGCAGCAGAGCATGGGGCAGGCGCAGTCGCAGTTGTCGCAGGCTCAGAGCCAGCCTGCCCAGCAGAACCAGGAGAAGTCGCTCGAGCAGCTCGATCAGGCGAATCGCGAGCTTCAGCAGGACATCCAGGAGTCCGAGCAGGCCCTCGCCGAGGAACAGCTTGAGGCGATCAAACAGCAGTTGGCACGCATCAAGGACGGGGAAATCGAGGTCCACGGCGCCACGGTGGACCTGGAAGCGAAGCGGGTGGCGGAGAAGTTCGCCAGGAGCGACGCCGAGAGGCTGATCTTCACCCAGGACCAGCAGAATGAGCTGCTGGGCGAGACGGCCGGAATTGTCAAGGAACTCGATGAAGCCAACGTCACCGTCTTCACGTTCGTGCTGAAGATTGTGGGTGACCGCATGGACGAGTCGCATCAGCGGCTGCGCAAGGAACAGACGGACCCGATTACGCAGTCGGCGCAGCAGAAGGCCATCGAATACCTGGACAAGCTGGTGCGTGCGCTGGACGAGGAGATTTCGAATCGTCGGCGTCGCGGCGGCGGCGGTGGTGGCGGCGGTCAGCAGGGACAAGCGCAGCTCGTGCCGACGCTGGCCGAGTTGAAGATGCTGAAGATGATGCAGCAGGACATTCATGACGCGACGACTCAGGTGAACGACGCCCTGAAGTCGCAAGAGGCATCCGACGAGCAGGCCCGCATCAAGGCCGAGGCCAAGCGGATCGGCCGGGACCAGGAGCGTGTCAAAGGGCTCATGGAGAAGCTGACGGACCCGGCGGCCGGGCAGCAGGGAGGCGAGCTATGAGCAGAGCGTGGGTCGTGAGGTGTCTGGCCGCGGCGAGTGTGGCAGCCATGGCCTGGACCGCGGCGTTGGCCGATTCGTCGCCTTCGCAGCCAAAGGACCGCGACCGGGGGAGCGAGTCGGCGGCGTCAGGGACCGGCGGCGCGGGAGAATCGTCGCCCGGAACGTCCGCCGAGCCGCCGGAGTTCCGTCTGAACCTCGACGATATCATGAACCTCGAAGAATCGGATATCGTGCTGCCCGAACTGGACGAACTGCTGAAGAAGCAGCCGGCCTCGAAGCCCGACGCGGCCGACCAGCAGACGCCGGAGGCGGAGACCGGCGATGAGGACGAGGGACCGGACATCGATCCGGCCGAAGTGGTGGAACGGATCAAGACGCACATGGGCGAGGCGGCGCAGAGGCTGGTCGAGCGTCAGGACCCGGGCGATGGGACGATCGAGGTGGAGAAGAAGGCGATTGATGACCTTGGTGAACTGATCGAGTACGTCAAGCAGCAGCAGGCCCAGCAGCAACAGCAGCAGCAACAGCAGCAACAACGCCAATCGAGCCAGGATTCGCAGCAGCAGCGCCGTCGCCGGCAACAGCAGCAACAGAGGCAACAGCAACAAACCGGTCGCCAGCGGCCGCGGCAGGGCAATCAGCCGATGCAGCAGGAGCAGGCCACCAAGGGACAGGTGGAGGAGGGAGCCCTGGACGAGGTGTCGGATCTGTTGATGGAGCGGTGGGGCGACTTGCTTCCGAACCGGCCGCGGGAGACGATGCAGAGCATCCGCGGCATGATTCTCCAGGAATACGTTGATCTGCTGGATCGGTACTACTATGCTCTGGCGGGGAACCGGTCCGAGGCGCAGGAAGAGGAGTGACGGAGCGATGCAACCCGGGACCATTCGGACATGGCGGATCGCGCTTGCCGCGGCGTGTCTTGCGGCTGTGGGGTGTGCCCTCACGGCGGCGTACGCCCAGGACGCCGGTCCGGCGGAACCTGCCGCGGCACCCGCCGCGCCGAAGGGCCCCCTCGGTGACGATCCGATCACGGGAGAGGAGCTGTCGCCCGAGGTGCTTGCCGCCGTGGACAAGGGGCTGGTGTATCTGGCCGGCATTCAGAACGAGGATGGCGGCTTCGGCCGCACGGGCGGCTACTCCAGCCACGCCGGCATCACGGGGTTGGCCGGCCTGGCGTTCATGAGCCAGGGCAGCCTGCCGGATCGCGGCAAGTACGGCAAGAACGTGCAGAAATGCCTTGAGTTCATCACTGCGCACACGGGGCGCAGCGGCTTCATCTCGGGCGGCGGGGTCAGCCATGGCCCGATGTACGGCCACGGGTTCGCCACGCTCTTCCTGGCCGAGGTGTACGGCATGAGCCCGGACCCAGTGGTTCGCGAGAAACTGAGCCGCGCGGTAGACCTCATTGTGCGAACGCAGAACGACGAGGGCGGATGGCGCTATCAGCCGATCAAGTACGACGCCGATCTGTCGGTGACGATCTGCTCGATTATGGCCCTTCGCGCCGCGCGCAACAACGGCATCCGCGTCCCCAAGGCGACCGTCGACAAGGCGGTCGATTACGTCAAGAAGAGCCAGAATCCGGACGGCGGCTTCTCGTACACGCTCAACAGCCGCGGTTCGGCGTTTCCGCGCTCGGCCGCGGGGGTGTGCAGCCTCTACAACTGTGGCATCTACGCCGGGCCGGAGGTCGATCGCGGCCTCGCGTACCTGATGAAGCACAAGCCCGGCGCTGGCGGGCAGGGCAATGCCGGCGGGTTCTACTTCTACGGCAACTACTATGCGACGCAAGCCATGTTCATCGCCGGCGGCGACTACTGGAAACAGTGGTGGCCGGCCATCAGCAAGGACCTGGTCGGCAAACAGAGTGCACAGGACGGTTCCTGGTCGGGCGAGGCCGGCAGGGAGTACGGCACCGCCATGGCGTGCATTATCCTTCAGATTCCTAACCGCTATCTGCCGATTCTACAACGCTGATGAAGATACTCTCCGCCAAGCTCGCCTGCCTTCTCTTCGTCGCCTCCATCGCCGACCACGCGTCGGCACAGGTGGCCATCAGTCTGATTGACGGCCGCGCGGTCGAGGCGGCGTCGATGACCGTGGGCGACGGGCGTCTCTCGGCACGGGACGCGCACGGCGTCGAAACCGGCGTGTGGCCTCTGGAGGAGGTGGCCGCAGTCCAGTTCAATCATGCCCCCGCCGGCGATGCCGCGTCAGCCGACGACTCGGGCGCGAGAGAGGCGGCGGCCTCGTCATCGGGCGAGACGGCGCAGGCCGCGGACCAGGTGCTGACCACGGGTGGGGTGCTTAGTGGCCGCGTGACCGGATTCGACGGCAAGACGTTTACTGTGACGGGGACGGAGTTCGGGGATCTCCAGGTGCCGCTTGACGTGGTGCGCGTGGTCCGGCTGGCCGGGGCCGACGTAGGCGGCCTGGGGGCGGAAGAATCCAGGACGGATGTCGTGGTGCTGGCCAACGGCGACCGGCTGCCGGGCACGGTCAACCGGATCGACGCCAAGACGGTGGAGTTTCACAGTGCGGCCCTCGGGGATCGTTCGCTCGAACGAAGCCGTGTGACGGCCATCCAGGTGGGTGCCCCGGCGCAGGGAAGGCCGGAGGTTGCCATGCCGCTGCTGCGGGTTGCGACGCGAGGCGGCAGTTCCTTGGAACTCAGCTCGGCGGCCACGGAGACGGCTGGATTGCGCGGCCTTCTCGGCGGCCGGGTGTCCATCGTGACGCCACTTGCCTCAATCGTTCGGATCGAGGTAATCGGCGGCAGGCTGGTGCCTCTGGAGACCTTGAAGCCCAGCGAGTATCAGCAGCAGAGCCTCGATGTGCTGTCGTGGCCGTTGCAGGTGGGCCGCAATGTCCTCGGCGAGCCGATGCGTCTGCG